>Ga0247742_10002760_pt1 | contig 11394 bp, 8 predicted proteins | sample UWRJL208509C2_FD_180944 | JGI IMG/M metagenome (GOLD analysis project Ga0247742, IMG submission 180944) | Plant litter microbial communities from Arlington Agricultural Research Station in Wisconsin, United States - UWRJ-L208-509C-2 | ecosystem: Environmental > Terrestrial > Plant litter >... | reverse complement strand
TGTGCGATCTTTTTTCGACGTGTTCATGCCATGGAACGACAAGGTTCCGGAGAGCTACAAATCACTCAGGCCGCCACACAGCCGCATCACAGCCCTCAAATCCATCGCATCTGTTGACAAAAAAGAGTCATACGACAAGTTTGTACGTACCATAGAATTCGGACACTACATCGCGATATTACCTGACGGCTCACACCCTTTCAGATTAATGCCTTCCAAAAATGGCCCCCGTATAAAGCCCAGTACATGGACTGTCGTTTGGACCTCAAGGACAGCCACAACTATCGTGATAAGGACTGCAAGGCGATTGGCGTTGACATCTCAGGCTATTCTACTCCTTTTGTTCCTCGAATGGTTGAGCAAAAGATGGATTTTGCGAATGTTGAAACCTGGGTGAAGCTTAAGTCAACAATAAATTCAGACCCCTTCATCGATCCCGGAGGCGGGTCAGATATTACCCCGGAAGCAGAGGACGAGGATATCGGGATTGAGGAAGATGGTGCGGAATATGATGGTGAAGTGGATGGGGGCGTTGGCAGCTTCAGAGATGATTTAGACACCGCGAACGACCATGAAGGAATTGCTCGGGAGGTGAAAGTTGTTGAGGGTGAAAATGATCCTGATTCGAATGAACCTCCTGCTCCCGCGGCGCACTTTCCATTTGAGAACAATACAGCCCAAGGACGCAACACCCGCGGTCAGATTGCAAGTTATGCCGGAGCGACCATGAGCACGCAGTTTCGGCATCATCTCTTCACCGTCCTCATACTCGGCCAACGCGCTCGTCTCATCCGATGGGATCGTGCTTCGGCCGCCGTAACGGAGTCGTTTGATTATACCGAGCGCCCACTCCTACTCTTCGAGTACTTCAAACGTTTTGCTCAGCTAGACCGTTCTCGGAGAGGTATCGATCCTAATGTTGAACCAGCGACCAAGAACGAAGCCAAAATGGCCCGCGTGCGCCTGAGGAATGTCGATTCTGAGTATTGGCTCGGGGCAGCCGCAGCCGCATACAAGGACATGGTTGATATCGAGACTCAACCCTTCCTTCGTCTCCGATTTAAGGGCAGAATTTTCATCGTCCCTGCTCCTCACTGCGACGACTACGGTTTATCACCCTTCGGTCGTGCCACTCGTGCCAGGGTTGCGATTGACACGGCCAACAACGAGCTGCGGTACATGAAGGAATACTGGCGCGACAATGTTGCAGGCTCCACACCCGAAGCCGCCATCTACGACCGTCTCAACGCCCTCAAAATTAAATTTGTAGCCAAGATGGAATGTGGTGGGGATACAGCACAAGTGACGGATGGTCATAACTGGACGATGTTTCCTTGGGTTTCAGCCGTTCCTGGCACAAAGTTACGTGTTCGACCTCGACTGGGCCACCGTATCGTCCTCGAGAACATTGGTCGCAGCCTCCTCACATTCCGAACCGCTCGCCAATTTCTCACATGTCTCGCCGATGGGATGGAAGGTGTGTTGCTTACATTTCGCTTGACTCGTTCCCCTTGTCTTACTGTGGGGCTGTGAAGGTTACGAGGACGCTCTAGGCAGAGCCAAGATTATGCATCGCGATATCAGCGTTGGTAATATCATGATGATTCAGAATCGAGAATCAGACACGGGATGGAGTGGCATGCTGATTGATTGGGACCATAGCATTATGTTGGGTTCTGACCGCCCGTCTACTAGGATTATGCGCACAGTGAGTTGTCCCACTCACTCAATGTTCGTCTATTTTGATTATGATCAACAGGGTACCTGGCAGTTCTTATCAGCATATTTGTCTGAAAATCCCGGCGCAAGTCATTCGGCTGTCGACGACCGAGAGTCAGCGCTTCATCTTCTCGTTTGGGTTGGCCTTCGTCACCTCGAACATAATCTTAAAGACGGACATTCCCTGCTGGACAGACTTCGCGCGTTTGATGAAATGTACCATCGGCCTGATGGCCGCCCGGTGGGCTCGAACCGTAAATCTCTAATGATCCAGGCACATTTCCGAGCTATCAAATTTGACCTCGAGCCAGTCCAAAAACTCATCAAACGACTTTCGCTCGTTTTTGCCACTCGGTACACACCCATGGACGACGATACCGATGACGACGTTGATGAAAAAGACGAACAGCAAACGAAGTTTAAAACGTTCAATAAGTTGCAAAGCTGCCTCTCCCAACCCGAGTGGTTGCCTACCACAATTCGCCGGGCAGCTGGGCAGCTCCTACTCCACGAGGACGATATAACGATATCAGATTGGGTGGACAACACCTGTCGGCTGGCCGAGCAGGCTCAGGAACAAACCAGAGGCTACGAGCCGGTTGTATATCCTCTTTTGCCTACACGCCTGTGGGAAGGCTACACTCGTTCGTTCTGTACGAGTGAGCCGAATCCTGTTTTGGAAACAAGATCGTTGGATGGGGAAGGCAGCAGCGAGGAAAGGAAATCCAAACGCAGAAAAATAGTAGAAGTATGACACCCCTTTGATCATCTGAATGGAATTGTTGGACCTAGTTCCACACTGCTTGGCGCATAGCCGATTCTCAGCCAGCATTCATACGATTGTAACTCTTGGAGAAAGATTCACTACATTTCTCGGACGCCAGTCGATGCCCTCACCGCAATTCAAAAATTTCGCCACAATAAGAACTACCAGGCTGCCATCTGCCATTCCTGGCTTTTCCTCGACTGTCCAGAGTGGTGGGTTCATCTTCAAGTCTAATTGGATTGGCACTAAAGCGCCTCTCAGTCTTCAGGTGCCCCGCAGGCATATTATTAAGCTCATCCTCATCTGCGTCAAGGTCCTTCATGGTCCACCAGAAAAGTGCGGAGGTGATGAAGGAGAGAACACCCATGGCACCATATTTCCGGACGAGAAATGGGTCTGTGAGGGCTGGCGATGCTACTAAGCATAACATCACGAAGTAGGTGTCAACAGAAATCTCACAGGAAAGGGCCTCGTTTAAAGCAGTTGCGAATGCCGAAGTGAAGAAGAAAACAGATATGACCAATGACCGCATGTTTTTGGGTGCCTTAGTGAAGGCGTACTCGAGACCAGTGATGGAGCCTAAAATTTCACCGAAGGCGAAAAGGACATAACTAAAAGCAGGACATGTAATCAGTAACACGACCAAAAATCAGAGGTGTAATCGTTGCTTACGATCCAATTTGAATCCAGACATTGAGGTGAGAGACTGTGTCGCAAGTCGATATACTGCCACCACATGGATTTGTCTTGTAGATGTAGCACTGTACGACTGATCGCAGATATTGGAGTTAGAGGAATGTGCTACAGCAGCGAAGGAAGTTGTACAAACCTGCAAGCCAGACCATTGCTGCGGCACTAGTCATGAATCCAAGAGTGATTTTCTTAAGAGCGCTTAAGTACAAGCACGTGCGACATAGAAATGGATAAAACTAAATTGAAATCAGCCAAAAACAATCAAAGCACTCCATATGTCTAACCTACCACGAGGATATATAGAGAGAGAAAGATGGGGAGGGAGAAGAGGTCCAAATTGTGTAAAACAACATCGGGGATGTTGTGGGTCGTCATTGTCGAAGCTTGCGAGGGCAAGGCATGTTTGAGCTGGAAATAAGTGAGCCCTGTGTAGTATACACTATGTAAGTTCATTTTGACATTGACGAGTTAATCTTCCACGTACAGTAAATAGGAAACCAGCAGAAAACGCCGCAAGCTTTGAAACCGCGCTTGACTTCGTCAACCCATTGATCGTCAAATTTCATCCATTCAGGTTGATTAGCCTGCTTGCTTGGCTTTGCGTTATCCCAGAAATCAGGAGTGGTAAAACTCCTGTAGGTCCTTACAGGGTTCGAGTTCCACTTGCCACGAGCAGCGAACCTGAAGAGACGCAGAGCGGTGGAAAGAACAGCGTGTCGGAGCTAAATGGACGTAACGATGGCTCGACCATGTAATCAAAGGGCAAAGAAGAAGCACCACAGTTGGGATCGTGTACGCAAGCCAGAATCCAACGTACTGGATAATTCAAGGTGGTTCAACAGTTACCCAAGATATGTACAGGGCGATATTCACCTTCACAGTGTGGTACATCATGACCCGACCAAAGAGGGCGTCAAGATTGATAAACAAGTAAAGGTACTAGCTTTTTGTCTATTGGGTGTCTGACATGGGAAACATGTAGCGACTCACCATGTAAACTCTGGAAACTGTGAGCGCTGGATCAACGATAACTCTCTCGCCCCTATTCGTTATTATGACGAATAACTTTGTTCTTTCATACTGTTCAGCGACAAGAGGAAAAATGTTCGCATTGAACAGACCAGTTCCAAGACCTATTGTGATCAAAGCCACGACACAGGCTCCAATAGCGGCCTGGTTATCGACAGTGACAAGATTTGCAGAGATGATGAGAGTGACATGGCCAATTAGAGCGACAAACAACGCAAAGACAACGGTCTTAAACCTTCCCCAGTATGTATCAGCAATGTAGGCACCAAGGAGTGGGGTCAAGAAGCACCTGATATGTCGATTAGTCTTGGCATGGCATAAGGTGTACGAAAAAGAACACACCAGAACTGATAAAACTTCTTCAAGCCAGTCTTAGAGCCCATGCCTAATTGTCCGGATTGCAGAATAAAATCGGACTACGGGTGGTAATTGGATTTAGCGAAATGTCGCGATAAAATTACACCCACCAAAAGGGCACTTGTGCCATAGAGCGAGAAACGCTCTGCGAGTACCATAAGACAAAGAACTAAGAAAAGCAGCAAAGATGTGGGTCATACGGAACAGATTCATTGCAGTCAGCTCACGATAGACATTTGAAGGAATGCTATCGGGAACTCGACGCAAACTTTCCTTCTCCTCGTCAGTTGGGAAATTCAATCCATCATGGATTCCATCCAGCTCGTCCGAGTTGTGGAGAATATGAGAATTCGGAGGCCTTTCCCACCTGTCCTGGATATTGGATGTAGCAGCCTTTGCTTCGTCTCTCCGTGAGCCAGACATTGCACGTTCACTTGCAGGAGAGTATCGACAGAGTTGCCTCGTTGAAGGGTGGTAAGTGGACGAGAAGGGGAAAAATCTTGTCAGTTTGAATACGACTGAACTCCAAAAACATCCATGATCGCGCGGAAACACAAAAATTGCTCGTACGAATAAGTGAACTGCGGACACCGAGTTGATTGTCTTCGAGTCCTTGAATCAAGGCCATCACATTGCTGATGTGAAAAATTCTTCTGTGGCTGAATCCTGTCATCAGTATTGAAAAATGACATGTGGGCGCCTGTGGAAGCGAAGAACACACCGCAATGAGCGCTATGTCGTACAGCACTGTCCCCAAGGACGATCTAAATGGGTCGACTCAGGGATGGGAGTGCCAAGATACGAGACCATAAGTGACATGTTGACAAGGTAGCTCATGGAAGGTTAAATAGTGATTAGAATATCGTCACTTGTTCGAGCAGAGTGAGGAGTCCGATCTTCATCTGCAAAGAGATAAGAAGATAATTTTAGCCGAAACAACTGCAATTCTGTGCTGCGGAAAGCCCAGCAAATCAAGCAGAAAACAACAATCACAGACACTATTCCAATCGAAGATTTGTATAGGTCTGAATTAGCTTCTCCACAATCACCACGCTGGTTGAAGAACGAACCTAGTGTTCTGTGTAAAACCTCCTAGCAATTATGGCACACCTGATGCTGAATGGGGCTGTATCCTCTGAGCCCGCAACCCCGGGAAATGAGGAGCTACATGAGGCAGAAGGAGATATTCTCGACGAAAGCATCGCGCTGCCTGATTCAAAAGCAACACAGACCCGAAGATCATCTGCACAAAAATCGGTGTCTCATTGTTACGAGCTTCAGAGACAGTCGGAAGGCATCCCAAAGTTTGTGGACGGCACAACGTAGGATTGCTGAAAAGTGCGAGTACTTTGGTCTCCTCGGTGCCTCTACTCAGAAATTGGTTCTCATATGAACCACATTTGATGATGAGTCCACATGGACACCGCAATGGCTATATCAGCATGACGCAGAAACCCAAGTACTACATATATATTGTCAACCCAGTTATCTGATGAAGGAATAGCTTCCGCACCATCATGAATATTTTTCAAACTCGTTTCTACATTCTTCCTTCACACGAAAATATAGATTGACCTCCAACAGTCGCCTGGTGGCTCGGTCTCGCCCGATTTCTCTAGCATGCCAGTCGAGTAGTTGTGCCCAATAGCCCATAAGTCATTCTACCTTCTTAACTTGCACGTTAAGCGCCAGGATTTGAATAAAGAAACGTTGCGAATTTCGAAGTGTTCGTGTCAACGGTGGATCTGGGGGCCTAGGAAGACACCTGTCTAATTGTCAGCCCCGGAAGACGTCAGCTTGCAGCTTACATAGAAACAAGTGCGAGGGACCTTATGTTCTCCATGTGAAAGCTCTGGTGACAAAGACGTTGGCGACTTCCGATCCTTTGTTCGTGTCCATCATTTACGTGCATGATAGGCTTATCCGTTGTTTCTACCATTGAGTATTTTCCATATATTGGGCACATCTTCCTGCACTTTCCAACTCTACGCCAGACACATTGTTTGTGATACAAATCAAGGCGAGAGGCACTTGTTTTATGAGGCAATTACCAGCCCTTGTACTGAAGATGAGAAAGGGCGAATAATGGATAAACTGAAATGAGAATCCAAGCCGATCTCAAACGAACGTGTCCCATCATCTTCTTCCTCCCCTAACCCGAAACCAAATAACAGATCCCAACAACTCTCGTCTCATCCACACTAAAGATCGTAAGCCACGACAACGCCAGCCATCAAACGCCATCCAAGGTACATCGAACGTGAAACGCGAGCACGACCATAACCGCCCAAACACAGCCTCATAGCATCACTTTACGAGATGAAAGAATAAGAAAGGAACCAGAACGAAGATCAAGCTAAAATGGCGATGAAAATACGCAGAGATAAACACGCCTCGAGCGCAGAGCGCTGAGAACTCGAGCAAGGCACATTCCCCCCGATAACGCAATCTCCCTGCTAACGCCAGTAACATGTTAGACTATGTCAACCGAAATCGGAGATATCATCAAACCCCATCGGGTCGTACAATGTCGACGCAAAGGTGAACCCGCAGGGAGGGATATCGAGCGAGAAGAAAGAAAGAAAGATGCTGCACAGCCATAAAAGCCCACGACCCCAAAGGCCCACGAACACGCGTCCAACCAAGCCCACGCCGCATATCTTTGTCGACCCTACACCCTAAACGGAGTAGACCTGACGACTGAATCTGAATGAAGTGCGGAGCGGGGTTATATTACCGTAATCAATTAACCCAGACGAGACGGAACCAAAAGAGAAAAAAGAATAGGGAAATGCAAATCACAAAGGGGGTAAGAAGATAAGATAAGATAAAACAGACGCTGAGCCCCAAGGTTCACGAAAACCCATAAAAAGTAAGAAACTACGCCTCCAAAAAGAAAAACCTCCAAAATTCGAAACCCAAAAACAAGCAAAACGCCCCCTCAAAAAAAAGGGAAACCCAAACGCACCTTTATAAAAGCTCCTCCCATCAACCTCAAACTCGTCTGAAAACACCAGCTCATACGCCTGGCCATTGAACCCCTTGCGCGTCTTGGCCTCAGCAGGTGTGTAGATATCTATCATACTGGGGATCGGGAGGGGCGGGGGTTTAGGATATCCTCCCAACGTACCTCCGTCGTTATCATCTATGATAGATATGGGTGAGGATCTTTGATTAGGACAGGCGAAAAACGAGAGGCGAAAACGGAATAGAGAACGAAACGAAACGAAGGGGATAGAGATGGAACAGAGAACGAAACGAAAGAAACATACCTCCCCCATTCCCAAACCCAACCCCCCCAAACCTACCCCCCCTCATCCACCAGCTCACAACAGGATAAACCACAAACAGACACACCAGACCCCCCACTAAAAAAACTAACACCCCGATATTCAACAGCCCGCGCCAATAAGGCCGAACCACGTATGATGTGCCCGGGAGCGGGCGGCGAAGTAGGCGCGCGAGGTGGGGGTGCGGTGCGGGGCGTGTAGGAGGTCTTCGGGGTCCATGTCTGTATCTATATCTGAATCGTCGAATTCTTTGTCGTTGGCGTTGGGGAGTCCGGTGGGTTTTTCGGTAGCCCCCAGAAGGTGTGGCCCGTCATCGGCGAAGGGGTCGTACGCGTAGGGTATGAACAACCCTTGGCCTGAACCGCGGAGGGAGATGGATAGGGAGCGGATCGAACCTAGGGGTGTGCCCGGTGATGGTGACGGTGAACCTGGACCCGTACCCAACAGCGGTGACCCAAGACCAAGCCATGACCAGGTGATCCAAGACCAGGATGGTCGCCGAACGATAGCATACTCGAACCAGAGGACGACCCGACCGAATCACGGTTGAATGGGCGTGGAGGTGTCAGATGTCCGTTCGACGATCCAGACGCAGATGCAGATGCAACACTGGTAGCTCTAGCTCGATAAGCAGCAGCAAGGGCCAACCGATCTTTAGGCGTAGCGAGTCTGTAGAGGATCATGCTGCCTGAACCGCAGAGTGTTGGGGGTGGTGTGAGGCCTGTGGGTATTGGACGTGTTCTTTCGAGTCCGTGTCCCGGTGTATGCGTGTCCCCAAGTCCGCCTGCTGCTGACAATCCATTTCCAAATGTCGATGACGGTGTCGATGAGGACGAGGATGGAACACGAGCTTTCGACAACTTGCGTGGCGTTGTTCTTGATCCACTAGCAGGTTGTCTGCCAGTGTTTTGAGCTTGACTTTGCCCTCTATGCGTCCCAGGCGTAGTTGGTGGTGAACTCAACAACCGCGTGTCATCGCCCACACCTGTGAGAGGTGTAGCCGGTGTCGAGTTTCCCGAGGGAAGTGGGCGTCTATGGGTGTCGACGTATTGAGGAGATGAAGAAGACGATGGGGGTGGGTCGGCGGGGATGGTAAAGACAGGGACAGTCGAAGCGGATACGGATACGGACTGGGACGCGGAATGTGAGTCACGGTGTAAAGCCGAATCTGTCACATAATGAGGTCCGCTTTTACTCGTGCTCGTGCAGCTGAATGTCGTATGCTGTATGGGGAGGAGAGTATGAGGCGCGCGTTAGACCAGAGATGCTTTGTTGAACAACCGACCTGCGGTAGGTGTTGACGCGTGCGGGTGGAAGTTTTCCATTGGCCAGAGTCGTTGAGGTAGGTATAGCCGTGGGTGAAGGGCACGGATTGGGCAGATTGGGAGACGACGTGGTCGTTTGTAAAGTTTTTGACTTTTTCAGCTTTTAATGACGTCGATTTCGGGGGGCGCCGTGGCCGACAGTGAGGGAAGGACCTGGGTGGCCAGAACCTGGACACAAGCCAGCACTGGAAATACAATAGCGTTCGGTTAGTAGTCTTTTTCGAAGAAGTGGTTGATAGACTTACAATAATCTCTGCCTGCTGAACCAGTTCAGCTCGTTGTTACACTTTGTTCAACAATTCGAATGACGTGTTGCAACTGTACCCAGATGATCTGGGTTCGTCTGGTTGGGGAAGGTACCAATGTACACGAATCGTATCTGCAAACGTAACCGAAATCCTCAAATAACGTACTGAAAGCCAGAGTATAGCAAAAGCATACGTATAAGGCCATATCCCAGCAGTCATCTTGACAACTCGAAATTCTCATCAAATACACCACCCCCTGATGTTTTCTCGCCAGCCTACCACCTCCATATAACTCCGTAAAACATAATTTATTCCACGTCTGGATCATCCCGCTGCGATAGTCCAGCTATGGTTAGTGTCAGCAGTGGAGGGAGCTCTTGAACCTACAGAGGGAGCGGGGATGGTTAGCCGAGTCGATTTAGACGTATTGGATGCAAGGTTATTGGAAAGGCATGGTGTGGAAAAAGCGGAGAAGGAACACGCGACATACCAAGAGTGATACCCGCCTCCTTCATAGCCAAACTATCCATTGTCATTACTAACACCCCATTGCGCATTGTGACATGTTGACCACTCGACGTCGCCCAGTGGTGCCCCAGGCCATGTTGATGGTCAATGTTTGAACCATAACCAGGCAATAACGGCGACCCAGGGTGTGGGTGGAAATCACCATCATACTCGAACTAGAAGAAGGGACTTGGAGGGATCAGATGTCCGTTCGACGTTGCAGATGCCAATCCATATGGAGTACTCCTAGCAGCAGCAGCCAGCGCGCAACCGATCCTGAGGCATAGTGAGGCAGTAGAGGATCATATTGCCTGAACCGCAGAGGGTTGGGGGTGGCGTCAGGCCTGTAGCGTTTGAGTATGATCAACTGATCCTCCGAGTCCAAATCCTAGTGCGAGTCCTGCTTGTCCTTGCCCTAATCCAAGTCCTGATGTATGCGTAGCCCTGACACCATCTGCCGACGATGCTGAGGACGGGACGGAAAACGAGAGCCTGGGTAGGTGTGCGACGTTGGGTGCTCGAGTGTTGGAATGGAGACGGATGAGTGAGAGGAGAGGAAGGCCAAGGGATGGAAAGGAAGGGAAAGGCCAAGAGAGCAGAGGACGGAGGAAGGAACGGAGGGAAACCTATAGAAGGCAGGACAAGCAACAAAGTGCACAGTAGGCAAAAAGGAACGTCCGATGCCGATCGATGAGGCCTAGCAGTGACCGGACCGGCAATGCATCAGGGATTCAAACTCCGACACGCATGCGAAGACATGGCCCGGGTTCATATCTCCACAATGACTGCTCAGAAAAATATAAAGTTGCATACAAAATGTCCTGAAAATTATCTCTAATGAAAGTGTCCGGAAATTTTTATTTATTAATGTCCTCATTCTTGAGATTACGCCTTTGCGCACACAGAAAATCATACTTTAGAGTACTTTAAAAAAATCTATTCCGGACAAATTATTCTAATAAAATGTAGTCTTTATCTCTGCTTTATTTTGGCTGAAAAGAAGCAGATGCACGTCTCTACGGTCCAGTTTGTCTTCATGCTCGATATTTTACTAAATAAGGAAATAAAGGGTCCATTTAAGGGTCCAGTGATTTGAGACGCGTCAGTCGCGTCTCGATATACCTCTCAATTTTTGGTCTCCCACCTCGAGCACACATTTTCAGCACTTCTCGTGGTGATAGCAGCTGATACCACCCCAGAGGTCACGACTAAAATGTGTTTTGGCCACCCAAAACCTCTACAGCATTGGTGCTCGGCACTGCAAAGTCAATGGGTTAAACTTGCAAGCGGCATCACACCCCATGAACAAAACGGCCGAAATAGTACAGTACTACAATGAGACGATTATGTGCATGTCCCAGAGCCTACAATTTCCAGTAGGAAAATAATTCATATTCAAAAGGAGAGGGACGGTGTGCACAACGCAAAAACATGCATACTTTACTGTATAACCTCTTATA
>Ga0247742_10002759_pt1 | contig 11399 bp, 12 predicted proteins | sample UWRJL208509C2_FD_180944 | JGI IMG/M metagenome (GOLD analysis project Ga0247742, IMG submission 180944) | Plant litter microbial communities from Arlington Agricultural Research Station in Wisconsin, United States - UWRJ-L208-509C-2 | ecosystem: Environmental > Terrestrial > Plant litter >... | reverse complement strand
GAGGACGCCGCGTGCCACTGGACCAGCTCGGCCACGCCGAGGTCCGGATGGAAGATCCCATCCTGCGCCGACGCGACCGGATGACGACCATCACCGTTCGTGGCGATATCGGCGAGCAGTTCCAGCCACCCGATGTATCCATGGATCTGATCGGCAAGCTCAAACCCGTCATGGACAAGCTTCCCCCCGGCTATGCCATCGTGCCGGCCGGTGCGCTGGAGGAAGCGGGCAAGGCCAACAAGGCACTGGCGGCGGTCTTCCCGGTCATGCTCCTGCTGATGATGATCGTGATCATCTTCGAGGTGCGCTCCCTCGCCGGCATGGGGATGGTCCTGGCCACCGCGCCACTGGCCCTGGTCGGCGTGGTGCCGACGTTGATCGCCTTCCACCAGCCGTTCGGCTTCAACGCCATCCTCGGTCTGATCGGCCTGGCCGGCATCATCATGCGCAACACGCTCATCCTCATCGGGCAGATTCGCACCAACGAGCGGCAAGGTCTCGATGCCTACCACGCCGTGGTCGAGGCGACCGTGCAGCGTTCGCGACCCGTGATCCTCACCGCGCTCGCCGCCGTGCTGGCCTTCATCCCGCTGACCTTCTCGGTGTTCTGGGGCTCGCTGGCCTTCACCCTCATCGGTGGCACGATCGGCGGGACCATCCTGACCCTGCTGTTCCTGCCGGCACTGTACGCACTGTGCTTCCGCATCCGTCCGGACAAGGACATCGATCCGGGCGCCGTGCCGCACATCAGCCACACGCCCGTGGAGGCCATCTGATAATTGGCACGAATAGACGTTAAACAGTCATTTTTGCCATCCGGTGAGTCGGTACATTGGTTACCTGTACCGACTCTCCCGGAGCCTCCCCCATGAACGCACCCGTATCCATCGGCGGTATCAGCGCACCCGATTCCGCTTTCACGCGCAAGGCCGCTGCCCTCGTCGAGCAGGTCCATAACAGGGACATGCTCCATCACGTCCATCGCTCGTGGTGGTTCGCCGATTTCCTTGGCCGCAAGCGGGGCCTGAAGTACGACCGCGAGGTGGTCTACCTCGCGGCCATCATGCACGACCTCGGCCTGAGCCAGGCATACATGGCCGACAAGCGATTCGAGGTCGACGGTGCCGATGCGGCACGCGCCCTGCTGCGCGAAGATCACTTCCCCGAAGCGAAAGCGCAAGCCGTGTGGGACGCGATCGCGTTTCATTCCAGCATCGGCATCGCCGAGTACAAGGAGCCGGAAATCGCGCTCGTGCACATGGGCTCGCACCTGGATGTCCTGGGCTTTTACTACGACGAAGTCACGCCCAAGCTCATCGATGACACCCTCGCGCTCTATCCGCGCGTCGGCTTTCCCGCAGCGTTCCAGTCCGCTCTTGCCGAGGTGGTCCGGAAGAAACCGATCCTCGCGGCGGGTACCGGCCTGGTCGATATCGGCCATCGCCATGTTCCCGGCTTCGCGTTACCCAACGGCTGCGATCTGCTCGACAACACGGTTTTCGAGCACCGTCACTGAGCCGGTGCAGGCATTACTATCCTGACCATGAAGAAGCGGACCACCGAGGCGAAACCGCTCGCTCGCACGACACGACGGCGCGTGGTCATCCTCGCCCTTCCGCCGGTCGACGCTCTCGATGTGGTCGGCCCGGCCGAAGTATTCGCCTATGCGAACCAGCTTCATGATGGGCCAACCCCCTACCTGCTGGAACTGGTGGCTCCGGGACCGGACGTGCACCTCGCCTCCGAGGCCGGGATCGGCCTGACGGCTCATCACACGCTCAAGGATGAAGCGCGCGGTGGCCGGCCGATCGAGACGTTGATCGTCGCCACGGGATTCAGCGCCATCGATCGCCTCGACCCCGTGGCCATCGACTGGATCCGTCGGCGTGCTTCCGGCATCCGACGCGTCTGCTCGATCTGTGTCGGTGCCTTCGCCCTGGCCGAGGCCGGCCTCCTCGACGGACGGCGCGCGACAACCCACTGGCGACTGGCGGATCAGCTCGCGGAACGTTTCCCCGAGGTAGACGTCGATCCCGCACCCATCTGGGTGAAGGACGGCAACGTATACACCTCCGCCGGTATCTCCTCGGGTATCGATCTGGCCCTGGCGCTGGTGGGCGAGGACCTGGGCGATACCGTCGCGCTGAACATCGCCAGGAACCTCGTCCTCTTCCTGCGCCGCCCGGGAGGGCAGGCACAGTTCAGTGTCGCCCTGCGCAACCAGGCGATGAGTTCGGAGCTGAGTAACTTGTGCGTATGGATCGGTGAGCATCTCGACCACGATCTCACCGTGGAACGCCTCGCGGACCGGCAGGCCACGAGTGTCCGCACCCTGATCCGGCTCTTCCAGCGCGAGCTGAAGACCACGCCGGCGAAGTACGTCGAGGAAATGCGTCTCGAAGCCATCGGGCGCGCTCTGGAACGCGGTGGTATGACGATCGAAGACGTCGCCAGACGCCACGGTTACCACAGCGTCGACGTCCTGCGGAAAGCCTTCATCCGCCGCTACGGTGTCAGCCCGAAGGACTATGCGCTGCGCTTTTCGGCCTGACTGTCCGCCGCTGTCCTGTGGGAGCCGATTCATCGGCGATTGGGTGCTAGCGGTAACCTTGCCCGCTGCCGCGGGATCGCCGATAAATCGGCTCCTACCAGAGCCGGCAAATGAACGGGTCAGTGCAGGTCGGCGCGGAGATCACGGACGCCGCGGCCGAGCTTTTGACGTAGCAGGGTCCGCAAGGTCGCGCCGTCGACATAACCCACTTCGGTGGCGATGGCTTCGATATCGAGGTCGCTGCCATGCAGTAGCGAGCGCGCCCGCTCCACGCGCAGATCCTGGAAATACGACAGCGGCGACTTGCCGAGTACCGCTTCACAGCGCCGTTGCAAGGTGCGCGAACTGGTCGCGAGGGCGTCCGCGGCGTCCTTCAGCGAGAAGCCTTTTTTCAGGTTACCCCGCGCCCAGCGCTCGAAACCGACGATCAGCGGATCGGCGTGCGCCAGGTGATTCGGAATGATGTATGGCGCCTGCAACGAGCGGATATCCGCAAGCAGATAGCGTGCAACCACGGTGGCCAGCTCGGGACTCGCCTGCCGCACCAGCCATAACGCAAGATCCAGGTGACCCATCGCCGCGCCAGCCGTGACACCCACATCGGTTGGCACCAGCATGCGCGACTCGTCGAGCAACACCTTGGGGTAGCGCTGCCGAAACAAAGGCGCGAGCCACCAGCTGATCGTCGCCTCACGACCATCGAGCAGGCCCGTCTCTGCCAGCAGCAGGCTTCCGTTGCAGGCCGAAGCGAGTCGTGCTCCCTGCGCGTGCCACGCCACCAGCTGGGCGCTCGCCTTCCTTGCGTCCGCACGCAGGAGTGCCGGCACCAGGGTCGCCGGATCGCCCGTACCCTGGGCGGGGAGTACCGCCCAATCCGGCGGCGGCCCATCGGATGCGATGGCCTGCACCGGAATGCCGAATCCCTGGGCGGAAAGAACTTTCCGGCGCACGCCCACGAGCGACACGTCGAACGGCGCAACGCCACGCTCGCGAAGCGAAAGGTTGTTGGCGAGCCGGAACACATCCAGGAGCGCGGCAAGTCCCGTATCGAAAACGCCATCGATGGCGAGGATGGAGACACGCATGGCGTAAATGACTCTTATGTTGTCGTTTACGACAATACCAGCATCCGCTCCCGGAGCCTACATTGGGTCCGTCATCCCACCCCACGATCCAGGAGCAAGACCATGAAAGTTTTCGCTATCGGCACGGCCAATGGCCAGTTCAGCCCCGAGACATCGGCCAAGTACATGCCGGCTGAAGTGCCGGCCACGCTGCAGCTCTATCTGGACGGCAAGATGGAGCAGTTCTGGTTCCGCACGGACCGTCCCGGTGTCGTCTTCCTCATGGAAGCGGAGACCCTCGACCAGGCCAAGGATGCGATTCGCGCCCTGCCCCTGGCCTCTGCCGGCCTGCTGACGTTCGAGTACCTGCCGGTCGGTCCGCTGGCTCCCCTGGGGATGCTGCTCCAGGGCCGCTAAGCACGAAACGCTGCCGCGGGGCGCCGACCACCGTGCGTTCCGCGGCTCATCTGAGTTAGTGGTTTATGGGATGCTCCGTGACTGGTGGCACGGGCCCGTGCGTGCACCGACGTTCAGCATGCAGACCACATGACCAAGCCCTCCAGATTCTTCATCGCCACCGCGATCGCCGTGACCTCGCTCCTGGTCGTGGCGTTGATCGCCGGCACGATCTACAACCAGCTGGCGCTGCGCCAGCTACGCGCTGCCGCCCATCCGCCCGGCGAGATCTACAAGGTCGACGGTTACGACATGCACCTGTTCTGTTCCGGGACAGGCTCTCCCACGATCGTGCTCGACACCGGTCTCGGCGACGATTTCACGACATGGCTCAAAGTGCAGCCCGAGCTGTCGAAGGTCACACGCGTCTGCTCGTTCGACCGGAGTGGCTTCGGCGCCAGCGCGATGACGCCGCGCCCGCACGATGCCGACACGCTTGCGCGCCGGCTACATGACCTCGTGCACGCTGCAGGCATCGATACACCCTTCGTACTGGCCGGCCACTCGATTTCCGGCCTCTATCTTCGCGCCTACGCCAAGCACTATTCGAACGAACTCGCCGCCCTGGTCTTCATCGATGGTGCCACGCCGCTCCAGGACGACCGCGTGCCGCGGAGCCTCGTCGCCATCCAGGACGCACAGCGCGCCAGCATGCCGTGGCAGAAGCTGCTCATGACGATCGGCTGGTATCGGTTGCAAGGGATTTGTTCGAGTGTACCGAGCGGATTCGAGGCCTATGGCGCGATCATCCGGGCCGACAACTGCGACCCGACGCAATACGACGCACTCGAGGCGGAGCTGGATGCGGTACGCCAATCGGGCGAAGAAACCCATGATGTCGGGCCTTTCCCCCACCTGCCCGTCCTGGTGCTCTCGCGCGACCCCGCGTCGATGCCATCGAACTGGCCCGTCGACGTCGCGAAGGCCAACTCCCTGGTCTGGAACCAAATGCAGGAAGAAAGCCGCAATCTCTCGCCCCTGAGCCGTCGCGTTATCGCCAGCGGCAGCGATCACTACATCCACGTCGACAGGCCCGACCTGGTCGTTCGGGAAGTAAGCGCCCTTGTCGAGGCGCTCAGGCGAGGCGAAGTGCCTTATTCACAGAAGGAAGCCACCACGGAACAGTAGCGCTTCCTAGCCGTCGATTCGGTAGTGAATGGGCTTGAATTTGAAATTGTTGGACAGGCCGGCCGAGCACGCCGTGAGCCCGATGATGACGTCCATCTCCGCCCGGAATACGGTGCTGTCGCCGGCCTTGCTGAGCGGTGGCTCCACGGTCAACGTTCCGGTCTCACCATTGACCGGAACATTCATGAAGACATTGAAGGCGGTGGGGATGGCATCCGGGTCGACACCGAAGGGCTCGAGTGCATCGCGCAGGTTGCCGAAGCAACCTTGATGCGGCTCGGTATGCCCGTAGAGCTTGCGGAACATCTCGGCGGAGCACGGCGCAAGCAGGAAGTCATGCCGCCCGACCTCGTCCTCAACAATGGTGAGCATCTCTCTGCTGCGGTTGGAATACAGCACATCCCCCGTCGAGAGGTAGATCTTGCTCGCATAGTCGAAGGTGCGTCCCGACGAAATGACTTCCGCGACATCCACGGCATTGAAAGCCACCATGTCGGCAACCTGTTGACCCATGGGATCGATCACGGTCAGTCGCTGACCCGCCTTGAGCTCGAACGCCACGCCGCTCTGCGGCGGGATCACCTCGGTCATGCGGCTCTCCCATGCGGTTTGAACGGGCATTCCCACGGGCCGTCGATCTTCCGGCCGCTGTATTGCAAGGCCTCCGAACTCTCGCCGTGCACCGCGAGCATGGGATTGGCCGAGCCATTCATCGCCACGTCGCGCTCGATAATAGCCTCACGCAACCTGTCGTAACGCCCCTGTTCCCGCAGGTACTCGAACTGCGCATGGAGATTGAAAACCATGGCCGGATGAGCCAGCCGACGCGCTTCGCGACTGGCGCCGGGATGAAGACCGATGACGTAGAAACTCTGGCCACCGACGCTCATGCTGAATTTATCGGACGTCGGATCGCTGCTGACCGACGGATCCCAGGCGAACGACTTGCTGTCGACATCGTGGATGCCCTGCAGGCGCCCGAACAGGGACGCCTCGAAAGCCGACTCATCCATACCCCGGGAATCCGGAAAATGAATGACCAGGCTATGGAACACGTGATCGGGCTTCCGCCGGCCGGCGAATCCCTGGATCGCCTGCGCCAGCCACGCGTCGTCCTTCCCACAGCGAATGTCACCGGAGACGACGTGAGTAATCTGGTTTCGCGCATGAGCCGTTTTGGCGGCAAGGCAGGGAAAGACGTTACTCGCAAGGTGATCGGCGAAGATGGTCTCGACAGGAGGGCGTGCAGACATGGATGTACTCGGTACAAATGAGTACACACCCTCGCGGCTGAGGCGTGAATAGCCGGGGCAACGTCCGTGAAGGCTTTCCTGACCCGTGTGAGCGCCCGGGCGCCGCGTTCACGGGCGTGTACGACGCCCTCACGGACGTGCTCTCACGAAAGGCACGTGCCTTCTGTTAGACGTAGCTTCCCGGCTCCACGAACGCTATGAAACGCCTGTCGGCGCTCAGAACGTCGCCTGCGTGCAGGAGATCGGCGCCCGCCGATGCCAGCAGGGAAAGCGTGCGGTCGCGATGCGACACCATGACCCACGGTGATCGATCCGACTCGGCTTCGTGTTCCGCCGATATCGCATCGAGTGCTGCCAGGAAGCGCGAGCGTTCCGGCGTGTACGTCACGACGCCTTCGTTGGTGAGGCCTGCCGCGTTGATGCCGAGCCATTCGCATAGACGTCCCTTCGCGTCGGCCTCGCGATAGTCCGACCCACGGCGACGATCGACCGCGTCGGCCACGGTCGCGTCGGCCCAGCCTCCCGTCTCGGTCTGCAGCGGTGTATCGGCTTCCCATGCCTCCGGCGGACACAGCTTCTGTCCGGGGTCGACCGCGATAAACGGATTGACCTCGGCCGGATAGATGCGACAGGCCATCGGCCGCCGCTCGTAGATGCCACAGGTCATGTCGCTGCGAAGGTTCGGACAGGCGCCTGGAAAGCTGGCCAACAGGGATACGATGACGCGTACCGGCAGCGAACCGCTCGCCGCCGGGAACGAGCGCTTGCGCTTGTGCTGGGCCATGCCGTCATCGGCTGGCATTTCCTGTGGCCAGGGAATCGCCTCGCAGAAGAGCTCGACCGTACCGCCCTCACTGAGCCAGGTCCGGGCTTCGGCAAGTCCGAGGGGAAGTCGCAGGCCATGGCAACAGCGGCCGCACAGGGTGCAGGAAAAACGCAGGGGCATGGAAGCCGGGTCCAGATCGGGGTCGAGGAGAGGTACGCCTGACCATTCGGTTCAGATCCCGATCTGGTTACAGGTCCCGGTCGGGACCGTGCAAGTTTCGCCGATGTCAGGCCTCAGGGCCGTGCCTCGAGCACGATATTGAACGGCGTCTCCGCGGCGCGCCGGAGATGACGGAAGCCGCCGGCATCCACGATGACCTTGCGTAGGCGCGCCTCGCCCGCCTGCGCACCGAGTGCGGGGCCGTGCCTTGCGAGTGAGACCGGAACGCAGATCATCGACGACGCCGCGTAATAGATACGGCCCACCGGATTGAGGTTGTCCGCCGTGGTGTCACCGGCGAATGGCTCGACGACCATGCAGGTGCCGTCGTCTTTCAGCGCGGTCCGCGCATGGCGTGCGGCGCCATCGGGATCGGCCATGTCGTGCAGGCAGTCGAAGAAGGCGATCAGGTCGAAATCGCGACCGGCGTAACCGGTGGCGTCGGCTTGCTCGAACGACGCGTTGCTCACGCCGGCGTCCTCCGCCCGCTTACGAGCGACCTCGATCGACGGTGCGTGATAGTCGTAGCCGACAAAGTGCGAGTGGGGAAAGGCCTTCGCCATCAGCACGGTGCTCGCACCGTGTCCGCAGCCGATGTCGGCCACCTTGCCACCGCGATCAAGCTTGTCGACGACACCGTCCAGCGCCGGCAGCCACGCATTCAGGAGATGCATGTGGTAACCGCCGCGGAAGAAGCGTTCCACGCCGTGGAACAGGCACGTGTGATGCTCGCCCCATTCCATGCCGGCCCCGCTGCGGAAGTTGTCCCGCACGCGGGGATAGGTATGAAACAGGGCGCGGGCGATTTCGTAGGCGCCGGCAAGATCGACCGGGCCCGCCGGATCGGCGAGACACGCCGCCTGCTCATCGCTGAGCCGGAATGTCCCTGACGACGCGTCGTAGTCGACATAACCACCGGCCGCCTGGTTACCGAGCCATTCGCGGATGTAGCGCTCGTTGGTCCCGGTCTGCGCGGCCAGCTCCGCAGGCGTCAGGGATGCTTTCGCAAGCGCCTTGTAAAGGCCCAGCTCGTCACCGAGCAAGACCAGAACCGCGCTGAAGGCAGCGCCAAGATCGCCGACCGCCTTGCCGAGAAACGTATTGAGTTTTGCTTCGTCGATGGACATGAGTGGGCACTCCTGGACACCACCCATTGGTTTACCGCAACCCTGTCCCTCCTTCCATTCACCGAACAGCCTATGTATCAAGTCTGAGACAGTGCACGACGTCGCCCTTGTGCACCAACGGCCGGCACGCGCGTTAGAACTAGGAATGGCGAGTCGCCTGCATGCGCTTGCATCACATCCATGAAGCGGCCATCACCTCATGCCTCGATCGACACCACACGGAGCCGGCAAAGCTCCCGCCCTGTCAATCTGCTACCAGGCAGCGCCCATGTCCCTCAGCCCCTCGTCGTCCATCATCATCGACCTGTTGCTCATCGCCGACGCTGCGATCGCCGAAGACACGGCGGAGGTTCGGCGCCTCGCAAGGCGTGTCCAGGATGTGGCGGTGCGCAGCGGGTCGCCTGTCATTGCCACGCAAGCGCGCACGGTAGAACTGCTCGCCGTACGGGAAACCGCGCCGTCGGCATTGGCGCTAGCCGTCGATCGCCTGATTTCTGTGGCTGAGCGTGAGATTCACGACGTCGGCATCTGGTGCGATCACGATGCTGCAGACGCGGACAGGCGCTCTGCGTAGTCGCCGTCAGTTGTCGTCGCGACTCATCAACGAGCCCACGATGCCACCCAGCAGCGCACCGCCGACACCAGCTCGACCAGCGCCCTCGCGACCAGGCATGTATTCAGCGATCTGATGCGCGAGCCGCGAGATCGGCAGCGTCTGCAGCCACACCGTGCCCGGGCCGGTCAGCGCGGCGAGGAAGATGCCGTCGCCGCCGAACAAGGCGTTCCGGATCCCGGGAACCGTGGTGATCTGAAAGCCCACCGACGCCTCGAAGGCGCCGACGTGTCCCGGATGAACCCGCAGGGTTTCGCCCGGTTTGAGATCCTTGCGAATGAGTTCGCCCGACAGCTCGAGCCATGCCGTGCCCGTGCCACCAACACGTTGCAACATGAAGCCGCTGCCGCCAAAGATGCCCGCACCGAGCGACTGCTGAAAGCCGACACCAATCGTGACCTGCGGCGTCGCGCACAGGAAACCGTGACGATGCACCATGTACTCGTTACCGGGATTCAAGGTTACCGGCACGATGTGGCCCGGCACCTTGGTGGCGAAGGCGACTTCGCCAGCAAAGCGCGAGGCCCGGTACTCGGTCATGAACAGGGTGCCGCCGCCGACCACGCGTTTGAACACGCCAAGCAGTCCACCGCCGCCACCCATCTGGGTGTGCGTAGTCATCTGGATCGAGGCCGTCATCCAGGAGAGCTCACCGCTCTCGGCGAACACGCTTTCGCCCGAATCGAGCTGTACTTCCAGCACCGGCATCACCGTGCCCTGGATACGAGTCTGCATGTCGTGTTCTCTCAGCGGAATTCCCCGCCGGGAGTCTTGCGCAGCGGACGCGTCCATACAAGTGAGCATCCGCTACGCAAGAAATTACGACATGCCGTTCTAGTGCGATGTCTCGACCGCGTAATCCATTTGGTTCAGATCGGCGATCAAGCCCGGTCCCGTCGGATGCCAACCGAGGACCTCGCGCGTCCAGGCGCTGGAGGCCGGCAGGTCCATGCCCATGAACATGGCCAACCAGCCGAAGTGTTCTTTCGCCTCCTCCGGCGACAGGGAAACCACCGGCAGCTGCAAACCAGCCCCCACGACCTCGGCGATATCGCGCGCGGCGATGCCTTCTTCGGCCACCGCGTGGTAACGCGCACCCGCCTTTCCTTTGTCGAGCGCCAGCTGATAAAGCTTCGCGACATCGAGCACGTGGGCGGCCGGCCAGCGATTCCGGCCTTCACCAACAAAAGCCACATTGCCCTTCGCTCGTGCGATGTCGATGTAGGGCGATACCAGTCCCTGCCTCACCGGGTCGTGTACCTGCGGCAGCCGCACCACCGACACGTTCACTCCCGCGTCCAGCAGAACATTGCCGGCGATCTCGGACGCGGCGCGCGGGTTCGGGTTGTTCGCGTTGAAAACGTCTTCTTTGGCCATGCCGCTGTGATTTACCGCGCCCATGCCCGTGCCGGACGTGATGAGCAGCGGTCGGTCGGACCCTTTCAGTACCGAACCCAACGCCTCGATGACGCGTCGGTCCTTATCGCAGTTCGCCACGAACTGGGAGAAGTCGTGATCGAACGCCGTGTGGATCACGGCATCGGCCTTGGCCGCCCCGGCACGAATGCTTTCGAGGTCTTCCAGGGTGGCGCGGTGCGCCTCGGCACCGGCAGCGGACAGGGATTGTGCCCCGGCATCGGACCGGGTCATCCCGATCACGTGGTGCCCGGCGGCCAGCAGTTCGGGAACGATGCGGGAGCCGATGAAGCCGGTCGCACCGGTAAGAAATACGCGCATGAAGTCATCTCCGTTTGATCCGGAGAGTTTTATCGCGCGTCTGGACTCCGCCGATAAGTAGGGTCGTTATCAGGGTATGGCGACTAACAGGCTACGACCCGGCGGCATTCACCGCTGCTATCGCGCCCATAGTAATTAACGATTGGATAACTTTTCTGGTGCGGCGCAACATGGGAGGATCAACCTCAGACCAAACCGTCATGACCGCCCTCGCCTTCGCCCGCTCGCCGCTCCGCCTGCTTCCCCTTGCCCTGCTGGTCACCGGCGCGGGCGCCTGGGCCTCCCAGGACCACACCGCAGCCACCGTGATCGCCTCGCCGGCGGCCGCATCGGCCGCATCGGTCGCCACGATCGCTACCATCGCGCCGTATGGTGCCGTTGCCCATGACACGACGGCTTCGTCGGCCTCGGTGCTTCCGTACGGTGCCATGAGCCCGGCCGTCGCGACCGCATCGGCATCGATCCTTCCGTACGGAGCGATCAGC
>Ga0247742_10002758_pt1 | contig 11408 bp, 13 predicted proteins | sample UWRJL208509C2_FD_180944 | JGI IMG/M metagenome (GOLD analysis project Ga0247742, IMG submission 180944) | Plant litter microbial communities from Arlington Agricultural Research Station in Wisconsin, United States - UWRJ-L208-509C-2 | ecosystem: Environmental > Terrestrial > Plant litter >... | reverse complement strand
CAACTTTGCGCACGATCTCCTTGAGTAATACGACGTCATCACCACATTGGACCTTCCCATCCTCATCACTTTCAATCCGCAATCTCACCGCCATCCACTTCACCGGCCACTTCCCTACCCACAGCACTGTCCTGTCCAATATACTCGACAATGGACGACAATTAGAAATATTCGACATTTCATGCTGTGCGCTCGATTGCCCAACAGCATCATCTCAATTCAGAAGCGTACAACACTCAAACGCTCTGCCCTTCCTTCGCCATTTCGCTTTCTCCGTCGAGGCCATCGGACGCCGAACTGTGGATCACGACCTTTTCCCAGCTATTGCTGAGTTTCTGCGTGGACGAAGGCAACTGCGATCCCTCCAGCTTGTAGTTCACGACGAACAGACACAACACGCCGTTGGATTCGATGCCTCAATCTGGGGTACCCTACCCTCACTCGACGGTCTCCGCGGGCTTAGCATGACATATACTGCTGATCTGTCTCCTGGTCTTGCGTCGTGGCTTATTCCACGTGGCGTCACCTCTCTTAGGCTGGACATCGACCACAGCAACCCCAACGCAGGAAACCCGGTTCTGTTCTTAAATGTAACGAACTTTATTTTCACCTGGTGTTCTGTACTGATCTTCGTGCGTTGTCAGCAACTGAAACATGGTATACCGCCGTCCTTACGTTTTGTTGGTATCTCTGATATCAACGTCAGAGGTGCCTCGGTGATTGTCGAAACTGCCTTCCCGATGGTTCATGTCTTGCAAGTGGCTGATACATTTTGGACTGTGAAGCGCAAGTCAGCGCCCAGCACCTCACACGCCGCGCCTTCATTTGAGATGGATGAATGGCCGAAGCGGAGAGCAAAGTATCATGCGACTCAATGGTTAGAATCCCTGGGATGCGAAGGTGCATTACTTCACGATCCCTGTTCCTTTTCAGGTTGATGCGCGAGGCAGTGGCTAGTGGTTGGGGCACTTCTCAATGTAACCTTACTTGTTAGCGCGTTGGTGTATATATATGTAATGTATGTGTAAATGTACTCATTCCCAGAGTATTCTTATGGTTCCTGCTTGATGCCATCGCATGACACTTGCACACTCAATCTCAGTGTTCGAGCAGTTAGTGCGAAGGTGAAAAAATTCGATTGCTGTGAGATTGAAGCTTCGTCGACATCGATGAGCGAAACTGATGTAAAATACAAGATGTGGAAAAGAGTGTGGTGTGATATGCGAAGAAACATGACAGGCAGTAGCAGCGTAGTATACAGATGAGATGGCCGATGATAGAATACACTGGTGAGATCCTGAAAGTGAAAGTGATGATTCGTAGCCTATGTAGTGATACCGTAGAGTATACTGCCAGCAGAGACCCTGTATGCAAGAATGATTGAAATTTGATGGGTCGTTAGGAGGAGATGTTGTAATAAGCCAGATGTAGCGCCAATTTTGAAGTTGATGGTCTGACGTTTGGGATGTCGAAGTAATTGAGGCGCGTTGAAATTATTGCCAAGGATATCTAGGCATAGTTGATGATTTTGCGACTGTATCTGGGATTGAGGGCTTTGGAGAATGCGGTAAGAAGACAACAAGCATATGCAAGAAGGTTTCAGTAAACGCACAGGTATCCCTATAGTAGTCATTGAATGCGGTCTAGGGCTCCAGAAACTAGAGGTTGCACGGGACTTTGGAAGGTGCGTCCAGATGTCCTCGGATTTAGATTCCTCGAAAGTGGTTGTACCCGACTGCTTGCGGGATCGAGCATTGAGCATGGCAAGGAACGAGCTGACGTATACTGGATTTCATCTATGTCAGTTTAAGACCAACGAAAGGATTGGAACACCCACGTTTCGTCACAAGGAATTCAAGCGCGAGGAAGACAAATGTGTTAGGGAGGAGGATATACTGTGGTAACACAGCACGAGTTAGTTCTGTATACGCGATTATTGATGTTAGACGACAGACCGAAAACATGGCCGCTAATGAGAAAGCACTAGACGGGAGTGAGTTTAAATATAAGCAGCGACAGGGATACAAAACACCTTGTGAACAATCCTGAGCTGAGAGTGTACTGCATGATCGTCGATATCCTTGAGTTCAATCTGGATATGCTCCCTTTACTTTTCGCGAGATAATAGCACATAGCAGCTGCGATGACAAAGTCTATGCTTGTCGAAGTGCCCAAAGCAGCGTTAATGGTCCACTTCAAAGCTAGTCAGTGAGAGAAAACTAAAGATGAGTTCTGGACTGACAGAAATTGATCCCAGATCCAGGAACGAGTCAATCGTGAATCTAAGCAGCGATCGAATATGAGCTGACGAAAAGAAGAAGAGCGTTTCACAAACATCAGATACGCCAGCACAATCCCAATAACTGATCAAACCCAGTATCAGCACGAGTGGTCAATATTTTGAGAAACCCTACACACCGAAACCAGCCGCCACGACCGAAGCCACAACATACTTCACGATGCCTCTGTGGTAATCGCCCACTACGAGAATGATTAGATGTCAGAGATTCAATGGTCAGGGAAGAGGACCCACGCAGCCAGACACGTTGCGCATATAGGCTATGACAGTGTATCAGAATGACTTTCGCGCAATAAGACGACTTGATAGTACCAATGAACAAAGAGTATCACGACAATATTGATGCTGACTTGGAGCTGTAAAATCAAATTAATACTGGGCACACCGGAGAACTCGAGGCAAACGCACCTTAATCGACCACGTAACTTCCAACAATCCAGGAAAGTTCCCAAATCCTTTCACCAGATAGGTATAAACCGCATGCGTAGTCAATGCCATGTGAGCAGCGTCCAATATCCTGGTTGTCGGCATAAGCAGCATACGCAACAGAGAACAAGATCTACGCACCAAAGTGCGCCAACTGAGAACCGATGAAGCGTCGAGTCGTTAGGATATGAATGGTAGTACCAGTATGTTTGCAGCGAGGTGATCCCGAATAGACTACAAAAGTGGTCAGCACAGGGGCCAATATGATTAATGTTTGGACATACAGAGCAGCGCCTAGGACCCCCAGGAACAACGCCCCGATCGTATTGTCCAAGGTCTGATTCGCTAGGCTGACAAGCGCAACGGGTGGCATTGTAAGTGATACCACTGACAAAGTGTCGCAAGGGTATGTGGCAAGTCGAAAGTCGCGAATGGAAGTAAAAGAAGACACAGGACACAAATACGAGTGCGATCGTGCTGTACTTGAGGGGAGTAAAGAAAGGATCTACTGAAAGCCATGGCTATTTTGAGCATTCGGCGATGAGGGCTCATGGAGGGAATTTGCTTCCAGCGTCAGGGTCCACCTGCTATCCGGGGATGCTTAATCTCGTTCAATATGCAGTACGGTGCCTGGGCCGCATACCGTCGGGACCTGTCGGATGTCCATGGTCGGCGTACAGCATTGAACAGAAGTCGTACGAGGGTCGAGACAGACGTGCTCGTCGTTCAAAATACGAGGTAGACTGAGAGTTGAGAGTACGAGAGGTGAGACTAGTATGGATAAAGTAAGAATGGAACTTACTATTGACGCTCACATTGATAGGGTTGCTACCTCGTAAGACAAAAGGATGCCCCATCTAACCCGAATCAAACTGTTCATCCTATTCCCTCACTGAGCGAGTGGTTGCTCCTATCCATTCCGGAGACCTTCTTCGTCCGAATGGGTAATTTCGGTTATCTGCGCTACGTAGAAGTGAGGTCTGAATGTCATCCGAACCCCAACCAAGAGTCATGCTCAGCAATTACCGATTCCTCAGGTCGACCCCAACCAACGAGGCTGCATTGCGGACATCCCGCACAGCTTTCAGCTGGGCATTCTGTAGTAAGTGGCGTTTGCCTAGTTATGGTGCGTATTGAACTTGACAAAGGCCTCGAGGCAGGAAAAAAGCATGTGTCCACTACGTGCTCCGGCATTCGGTACTTGAATTCGAAATATGGTCAGGGACAAATATTCGTTCCGGCCGTTCAGTCTTTATGACATGCTAGAAATTTGACAGTGAGTGTATAGAAAACGTATGCAATTGATTGAAATGAACACACGCGTACTCGGGACTTTCAACGATGGGTAATCTTTTCCAGGCGTAAGATAAGGACTTGTGTAGATCCTCATCTACGAGTTGGCGCTTGGGCCAAAAAATATCACCTCCAGTGCTCACGAATCTTAAAGAGTTCGAGCATTGTCCACAGGGATCCGATATCCAACATTTGCGTCCTGCGCACCAATTGGGACATGGCCGCAGAAGCAATCGGAACACGTTGCTTGAGATCGCGCGAGGTCAGTAATGACCAGGAGTGAGCAGAATGATTTCGAGAACACAAGCTGTCATGGTGAGGGCTCCATACCACCACAAGCCGCAAGCTCGATATCTGTTGCCACTGTCGTGCTTGACATCGGGTACCTACAACTTAAGGACTTAGAAACTATTACTGTAACGTCAGAATGCATACTTTAAGATTGGAGCATAAAAACAACCACACACTATTGGTAGTAGGCATTAATATTTGCGGCGGCAACGTCCTTAATGGTTTATCAAGCCTCCACAAACCACGAGGCAAGGAACTCCGTCATATAAAAAAATATTGTAAATTGGTGCACATACACCTGTAGCCAAAGCACAATGAGTCATGCACAATGCACCGCAATACCAACTCGTGCTAGATGTCAAGACGGCAACAGGATATTGCGCATCTAATCACCAAACTCCATCGTAGACCACTCTGCCGTGTCGAATGTAGGAGGAAGAGAAAGGAAGGCAGTTGCGACATACCACTGAGTATTATGATTTATAGATTTCGTAAAATTTTGGAGCTTCTGGATGTCCCGGTCAGATGATTCCTGTCGGACGCGACTACAAAACCCCACGCAGTGGCCAGTGTGTGGATGCGCCACAAGTTGCGGCAAACCAATATCAATCTCTATCGATGCATTCACCAGTAAGACTCTTTTCATACTAAGGCGCAATCATCCTCGCCGGAAGCTGCGCGGACAGCGATCATACGTATACGAATAGGAAGTCGCGCCACCAGCTTGTCCATTGCAAGATCTAAGTGTAACCCAGCTGTTGCTTTGTCAGTTAAATAAAAAAAAGTAAGAAAGATCGTTACCTACCTTCTACGACGCGGACGCGTATGACTATCTTCTAACGAAGCTTTCCGAAAAGCTTTGGTGCAGCACAGTTCTGTAGGGTGGTTTCATTAGAGGTGGAAAATATTGAAGGGTAAAGCACATACGTCAACACAGTGCATCATACTAAAGAATGGTAGGTGAGAAAAGACGTTCAGCCAGCACGGTTCTAAGACAGCTTACTGGACTATGGCACAGCAAACATGATTCTGCAATGAGCATCGGACATAATATAAAAGACAGAATACGCACATCTGAGAGTGAAAGAAATAGGTCAGTAAATCGTAATAGAACTTATAGCGAATCAAGGACATACAGCTCCTCGACGCAGTCTTCATGTTTAAAGCCCTGGCCAGATTGAACTTTCTCCTGGCAATGCTCAAAATGCTTCGTGAGAGCGGCGCACTTGGCTGTTTCTTTGCATTCCTCGCGAATGGCGGGTTGAAGCTACAGGATACCATTTAGCATACTGATGATATGCCACAGCAAACGACGCACGTCCTCGGGTTCAGGCTCCTCTTCCTCTGCCTCTGCCGGTACTTCAGCTGTAACTTCAGCATCTGCGGGAGCTTTTTCCTCTGGCTCCGCGTCTGCGTGCGTTGAGGATACAAAAGAAGAGAAGAAAGACGCAATGCTTGAGCTCATTCTCAGTGGTTTTGGTGAGTCGGAGACGAAGAATTTCAATAGTGAACGGACCTACTCGGAATACTCCGTGGGAATTGATTGGAATCACGTGCAAACCCCTATCAACCTAACTGTATCGATGATATGACCTCCTTGCCCATGTCCCCAGCCACAAAAGTCAGTAAATAAGTTGACCCCAGATGCTTTCTCTTTCTGGTCATCGACGCGTTTGAGGATAAATGAAGAGGTTGTAGACCCATTGTTCTCAATCTTTTTGTGAGTCGATCCCTACGCTTCGACATTATGTTGGAATCGCCTGTGTATATCGTAAGGTTGACCAGCTTTGGGAAAGCCACGACCCCATCTTCCCTGGTCGGAAACTCCAAATCCCAGAGGATGTCGAGAATGGCGTCATAAAAGCCGAGGTGCAACGACTCCACCATTGAGTATTTGAACAGAATTACTTTTATCTCCTGATATTCGATACCATGGTCTGGGATCGCCAAAAGCCTTGCGTTACGCATGGCGTCTGTGAAGCCTTCTAAGGCGCCTTTGGTAACGATTTCCCAATCAAACCAAATTGTTCTTGAGACGACGGTGATACAGTCTTCTTGCAGCGGGAGCCCGATCACGTTTATGATGCGGAGCATGATGTCCTCCGAGGGGAGTGCATCCCACTTCCCCTCCCCTATGTTTGTAATGGTGAAGTCCCAAGCAATGGTCACTTCCTGGGGTAACCGTAAGCTGTGGAGGAAGAGCAGGGAGAAGTCGGTGAATTCGTTCTGTGGGGCAGGACGCACTTCAATATAGTATAATACTGGCATGAAGATGCGCATCTCTGGGGGACGAAAGGGATATAAAGCAGACATTGGTTCATATGGAGTGGCATCGTACAGAACAAGAACCTGCAGAGTGGGAGCAAGCTGTTCCAGAATCAAGAGAAGCTCTTCATGTGTGAGTTCCCAATCGTCCAGCTCATTTTGCAAGTAGAGGTGCGTTAGAGGCGGAATCTCATGGAACTCCAGTGTCCAAATGTAATTGGAGAGAAGGACTTTTCGCATCGTACGGCGAGTGCAAATCTCATCTGCTTGGGCCCTAATCGCATTGTATATATCCACAACCTCTCGTGGACGATTGTCACCAATAGGTTCCAAGCAAATTTCGAACTCAGAGATGTTCGGGAGTTCACTGTCAAGGAGAAGCATCGTCATCGTATCGTACTGTCCTCGAAGGTGGAGGGCAGATATACGATCTGAATTCCCATGTAATTTCCGGTAGAACCACGCAACGTCCTCGTTATGAGCAGAGAATGGCGCCGACTCATGCTCGAGTCTCACCGGAAGTGGATGTGACCTTTCGAAGAAAGCTTGAGCTAGCCTCCCGCCACCCCTGGAACGGCTCCGAACCCGAATAGTCCTCCAAAGTTCAGGGAAATGAAGCGCGGAGCTGCGCCAAGAGCTGCAGACGTGTGTGACAGCCATCCAATGGAAGGGAACATGAAGGATGCTCGACTGTGGTGGGACTTGGAAGGCCGTGATCAGGTAATCCCTCTGCAGCCAGAGAAAAATCGATTGCAAGACCTCGATCGGCATAGAGTTGACTGGGCAACTGTCGTTCACTCTCCTTCGTAGTAGGTAAGTGATTTGGATAGCCTCATTGACACGTTCGGCGCACTGGAACAATACTATTAAACGAGCATGAAGCAGTCCAAAAAACTGTCTAGCATACCACCGTACGCCCTGGATTGGTTCTGCTAGTTCCTCAAATCAGCTGAGGAGTCCCCAAATGGTTTGGAAAGACGCACTTTGAATCACCAGCTTGGCTTGTAGCCTTGTCATCGCAATTGAGGATTTTCCATTTCAAGGCTCTCATAAGCTCGTCAACGCTTAGGTCGGTACCAGGAGGAGCCATCCGAGCTCTGCTAAATGGAGAGGATCTGGAATGGTATAAGGACAAGAGAACCTAGCCTCACTTAGTCACTAAGCCTGGCAATCACAGATAGTTATCCGTCACGTGCAACTCACGGATCGCGTCGACGCGCTGATGTGAAGTTCATGATGCAACATTGATGTCTCGCAAATAACACCTTTCTTCCAGTCTGAGTGCTTGTGAACACCGGTAGCAGATTTAACCTGATGACAGTATCATTATGTATAACTCGAGCTCTGAATATTCAAGAGGCTTACCATCCCTGCGTCCTTGTTCTGAAATGCTCAGAAGTTCAGAACCTCATAAATAACAATTGCGACAGCTATATTGTCTTGGTTAATGAGGCTAATAGTTGGTAAATACACATCAAGACCGGCATTATTACTTCCACGCTCACGTACAGAGTATCCTGAGATATTCCTAGCACAGTTGATACATCGCGGAAGAATATCAACGCCTGATACAGCACCGTGAAAATCAGGATGTCATGAATTATTGGGATAAGGAAAGGAAAGAGCAATGGGCTTTGAAACACTCCACGTTACTTCATTTTTGCCAAGTGAGTCTCCAGAGTCGTGCCCAGCAGCGAGTCGTTCTCTCTTGGTGCCGGGTGTGTCTTGCACCAATTCGTATGTTATGGGACATGTAGAATTTATATAACTAAACGAAGCGACACACAATTATTCAATTACTTGCTTCAAGTTGATCGATCGATCGGCTGAGACCGTATGGTTCTCAACTCGCAGGCGAATCATGGGAAGACTGAACATGAGTCCAGCCACAAGTAGTACCCAGTTTGAGATGAAGATATTCATGTAACTGGTAAAATGCATGTGAGTGGCAAGAGAAGAGGTCAGATTAGATCAAGTAAAGCGACGAGCGACACATACGGCGTCTTGACAGCATCTGATCTCCAAGCGCCTGCACCACCCGCCGACTGAATGCATTTATCTGAATTTACTATGAGTGAGAAATTTATCAAGAATGTGTGCTCGTAGTGGACTTACAGAATCCTATAAAGTGAGCTAACTTGGCAGGGTCATTCGACATTGAGCCCATGAGCCAGTATGCGGTCGTCTGCCACATCGCGTCAAGGAGGCCGAAAAAGATGTAGAGCCAGATTTTTCCAGCATAGCCATGGTCAAATATATCAATTTTCACAGAGTCGGGAGGAACGGATTCTCGGGTATACTGCCTTTGTGAACCTTGAATACATCGTCAATGCCAAAAGATTGAAACTCTGCACACCTCTGATAAAAGTAGGCCCAAATATGAACAATAAAGACCATGATAAACAGTACGGCCCAACTGGTAAAGGCGCGTACGCGACGGGAAAAGGCTTTCGCGTCAAGAACTACTCCGATGAGAATCGATCCTGCAATTTGGGCGAGCCAGTAAACCAGGTTGTTCAACGATCGGGCTCGGATATTGAAAATCGCATTGTTGTAGTCGTTGAATTCTAGATTAGAATTTTATTACTCGAAGCAGGTTTGAAGAAAATGGAAGCGGCTTACGCCATGTGTAGAACCAATTTGAAGCCAGAAACATAGGAAAAAGAAGGATTATCATCGGATCACGGACAAGCGTCGTCCAGAGTCCATGCATCGCCGCGCTCCAGGACAGATGTCTCGGGACATCAACCTCAGTTCCGTCTGTACGAATGACTTTTTTTGGATCGACCATGCATATAGGAATGAAGGCACCAGTCATAGTAAGGACTAGGAGTCCAATCTGCGGATTCCAGATTGAGTGAACGTCGAATAGCATAATGTTGAGAAATAAATCAACCCACATAGGTACCATTTCCGACAGAATTTGCCTATGAAAAATTTATTCGGAGAAAGATGCAGTGCTAGAAGGTAAAACGAACCTTGGAGTGAAAGTTCTGTCCTAATGACACGCTTGCACCGACGACGGCACCCATGTTAAAGATACCCCAGAAGATGCTAATGAACATCCCTTTCTGACTTTCGGTTGGGTGTGCTAACATCAACGAACCTTGCGCAGTCCATAAGAGAGCAGCGCAGGTTCCAAGTATGGCGCCTGCGGTGACGACAAACGCACCAGCGTCCGGATGGATGTTCATGGCCCTGCCGACATGTCAACAAGGGAATTCACGGAAAGATCACGCGAAATTTTACAAGAATGACCCAATGTACAGAGGGTAACCTATCGTGCCCAGGAGGAGAGTGAGACGAAATCCGATCTTGTTAAAAATCGAACTGGAAAAGAATGAGACCTCGTTTAGTATTTTCATGACTAGCGAACATCAATCGCGACAATGGGAACGTACCCCGAAAAGAAAGCAGTCACCGCGGACGTAATATGGAGAGCTGTATTCGCGTTCGCGCCCGTCGTAGCATCGACTCGCCCCCCAGCACCCAAGCCATTCAAGGCATTGTATAAACCTAGAAACCTTCGGTCCATTACTTTAGCCGTTACAGAATTGAGATCACGCACCCGGACACATGAAGCAGAGAAGTCCCAGCATAATCACTTGCGTGATAGGGTGGTGATACAAGCCCTTCAGCCTCTTCGGACGCCTGTAGACACTGGGGATCTGAAATTCATTCTCGCTGCTACCACTTTTGCAGTCGGCCTTCTCTTGCTTTTCAGTCATGTAACTTCAGGTTTTGGAGGGACTAGATGAGGAAGGAAGTATGCAAGTGTATGGCAAGACATCCATTTAAAGGCTCTGAAGTCGTGTATTAATATCCTTGAGGCCCCAGCTGACCGGTTAGAAGCAATTTAGGTTTCAGTCTTACGTATAGCGACTTGTCAACTGTGTCGTTTAGAATAGTCTGGTCGCAGTAGATACTGTCCTAAGGCTCGTCAACGATGGCGCCAATGTCGTGGCGCCAGAGCCATGTAAGAAACGCCTTGCAAGCGATGGACCATTCCAGTCTGGTAAGCAAGAGAATCCGGTTTGGAGAAAACGCACAGCGACCGGAGAGTGCGGAGCTAGATGTCAACGGCAGTACGAAGTGGCATTTCTGGCGTATCCTCCGTAACTCGGTTTCTCCAGCCAACTGGATCCAGATGATCTATAAATGCCGTCTATGCCAAGATTCGGTTCCATCGATAAGCATCACACAGAGCAGGCTCGCCGATCCACAAACCATTAGGGTTACGTCGCAAGCTAGCAAGATGAGACATAAATGTTTTTTAGGTTCTTCGCAGTTTTTTTTCACTCTAACCAAGATGATGCAGATATATCGAAGGATCCAGGATAAGTCGGAGATCGTACGAATTTAGATCTGCCCATGTTGCGCAGAAGAGTGTCCAGAGGTCGGCAGAAGAGAGTGAGAACTATCCAAGCATAGATTTTAGACAGAGAAGTTCGATGTTTTTTCAACAGTCCAGGTGGCGATTTAGAAGATGAGCAGAGTGCGTTGAGTCACAGTGTCCAGAAGTATCCAAACCTCAAGAATTGTACTCCAGTAAAATTAGTAAAGAAAAACGATGATGCTGCCGTGATAGTCCCCGTAGTCTGCTTTATCCAGCAGGTAGTTCAGATGAGGAATCACAGCAGAGATGAGGCCTCAAAGATACGAAAGACTTGAGGTTGTCATACCTAGGGTGGCCGAGAAGCGCAAGGCTCACTCGACATTTGGTTTTTGACCCAGCTCACCGCGAGACGTCACATGTTCCCGTACTCGACATTTGGTTTTTGACCCAGCTCACCGCGAGACGTCACATGTTCCCGTTGACACGCTCCGGGCCGAT
>Ga0247742_10002757_pt1 | contig 11409 bp, 8 predicted proteins | sample UWRJL208509C2_FD_180944 | JGI IMG/M metagenome (GOLD analysis project Ga0247742, IMG submission 180944) | Plant litter microbial communities from Arlington Agricultural Research Station in Wisconsin, United States - UWRJ-L208-509C-2 | ecosystem: Environmental > Terrestrial > Plant litter >... | reverse complement strand
AGTAAGCGCTGAGCATTTTACCATCAGACATGGTAGACCAGATAATTTTCTAAACTTTTATCTAAGGTCATTCCGTACCCAGCAATCTATAGTACGGTGTCATGATTTGGAGAATCTTTCCCTCATTCCTACAGGCTCATCTAATTAGGGAACCCGACCCTGGTCAGCCTTAATCTTAACGGCTAAGCGAGGCTCCCTGATGCGGTCTGAGCAGGCGCCGATTTCGGGCCTGATTAAGCGAGATCATGGGCTTGGCTGATCAGGGATCCCACGGGTTTCCGACAGACTACGATTAGCTCGTTCTCTAAACCAAATCCTTCATTAATCTTATAATTCATCAACGAGCATCTGGTCTATACGCGTTCAATGGAAATCAGATTATTGGCGCCTCATAAGCGCTCCTGATTAAGCATCGTCTTGTGGGATTTCCGTGCAGGATGAAAAGCAATCAAAATTCACGACAATGTTGAAAGTTTTATGATAGTACCCTGAAATTCGACGGTGGAGCTTCTAGCGGCGCGTTCGAGGGTCTACGATCCAATTTCGATGTCCCAGCGCTCTGTCTCTAGTCGCTCAACACGGAGGGTTCAGGAAAGTGATAAATTCAACTCGAACACAAAAATCCTATCAAAGAAGCGTGGGGATATGAGGGTAGGAAAGAGAAGAGGGCGGAGTGAGGAGAACACGACGCGACTGTGACGGTCCTCCAATTCCAATGCTTTCCAAGGACCAGGAATACGCAACACCTTCTATATGGTGACCTCCCTTAGGCTAGTCGGCTATATTCGGGCCAGTTGTGGGCTTGCCGATGCGTCCGCGCGCCCAGTCTAATACTGTTACCTCCACATACTTAGGCGCGACGCACACGTCACGAGATATTCATACGGTCATCCAATCTTGCGAACGCGTCAGATTGTAAGCAGCCTGGCCGGCATTGTAAGGCACTTTCCGAAATTCCGACATAATGTGTCGGTTGCGAGTGCTAGTCGTTTTCGTACGTGGCAGAATGGTAGACAGCGGTAGTGACAGTGATAGTGCGGAAGCATGATTGCACGGGTAGCGAGCTCGAGTCTGACGCGCAACGATAAGCCACCTCTCAATCGAGGTGGTGATACGAAACGACTTCGAAGTCGTGTGGTGACTGGCTATCTGACAACTCGTTCCCAATACCCGTCGGCTGCGCCTCCAGGCACTTCATACCATGACATGTACTTTGAAGCATCAGGGGCCTGCGACGCGTGACGAGTAGAAATGGAATATACGAGGCATGATAGAATTAACTTAGATATTGTATGATAACCCCTCGATGATGAGATCGATACTAGAAAATAGAATAATGGTGTCATTTTAACCAATCAAGCGAAGCAGTACAAAAAAAGAACGACGAAATTAACTCCTAAATGGGTGTTCTGCGGTTAAAGGTGATGTGAGCAATTTTCAACGTAAATTTTGGTGCGATTCTATGTCTGTGCTGAGATCTGTTAATATTGGCCTGTCCGCTACGAAGAATCCCAGTATATCTGAACAGAGGGAGTTTTTTATCCAGTAATGCACAGATATATGGGGGACCTCCCAAAGACGTCGGATACGGGGATGGCAAGAAATGTGAGGGCTGCTCACCTTTTGGCAACAACCGTATTTGGAGGGATAAAAGCACCGTATTGGGTGACTGGAAAGTGTTCTGGGCTAGTGACGATCTCTCCTGGATAGGGGACGGTGGAGTCTGTGATGTTTCCTCGTCCGGAATGGACCACACCCTGTGCATTGGAAACAATGAGGGGGATTATAGGGTCGGGGGTGGAGGCGACGATGGCCGCCTCCTGGACGGGCATCACCATCGCCTCTGGGCTAGGCGCGCTGATGGCTCCGGGGGTGGTGGGGATAATAATTTTGAGTTTGGTAGTGGTAATAACTGGATTAGGTGTGAGGTCGTTTTCAGAGGGTTTTCTTTCGAAGATCCTGGGTATAATGGTTTCGGGATTTCGAGTGGTGCTGGGGATAGTTTTTGAACTAGAGGTGATATCGAGGGGATCTGCGAGATTGCAGGCGACGTCTTCCTGAGCAGTGGGGACCGTGGCTGGATGTGAGATGTCAAATTCGTTGCTGGCGTTGGTAGCCTCTGGGTGGCTATGAACATCCGTGACATTGGCTGCAGCAAAGAAATCAGGATTGCGATTCTTTAGAAATTGCACCTGTATATGTGATGAGAGGGATGATACAAAATTAGACAAATTTCCTCGTACTTTGATCGAGTAAAGCACATATTCCTCTCTCAGGTTTCTCCATACGTATATTCCATTTCGGGTGCGAATGGAGGTAGGATTCGCGATGCCCTGGCCCGTTCGCTCTCTTTGCGAATGCTCAGTCATGCACACGGAATTCCACCAGCTGACATAGGCTGAGAGACAGTCAGAGAACCTTTCCAAGGCGGCAATACCTGAGAGGAGTTCGTTCAGTTGCTTCCCTGAAAGGCACCGTATTGAGAAAAGCCATCTAAATTACATTCAATTAAAGAGACATACTGGATGCCTTTGAGGGGTTGCTCGAGTTTGACGCCCGCATTTTTTTATCGGATTTTGCCTCGTCGATGAGCTAATACAAAAAATTTCAACTCAACCGTCAACAGAGGTGAAAACTTCGTACCCTTCCTAAAACCACACGCACGTCTCTGAATCTCTGGAGCGCTTGTTTTGCGCCGTTCTGGCCCTCACGAGCCCTGTCCATTAGTTCAAGATACCGTTGTTTGCCTGCCGTCAGTGTCTGTATATCACTCATATCGGACGACATTTCCGTCAGATGTAAGGCTTCTGTCGCAATGTTATAGCCATTTTGAGTAGCGATGACGCTGAACTCTATGGCTTTTACATATTCTTGAGCGTGCGACGCTATAGCACTCAGTGCGGCGGATCTAAGTAAGAAGTTTAAGCGCACAAGGACTCAAAACATTGTACAGAGCGTTACGAGTTCTCTGATTGTCCGCCGTGGCACCATGGTCGGAGAAGTTTGAATGCAACGGATGTTGATTCAGCAAGATCTTCTAGATGCAGGTCGGCAGGTTTAGTCGATGGCCATGGCCGTTTAAGGGAGAGCATTGAGATGGATTCGGGCCAAGATCTGGGGAAGGAGGTCATTTATCCTGTATTCAACGATCTTCCAGGTGTTATATAGGATGAGGGTGATGCACGCAACCTCTGAGGAAAAAGCGGACGCCTCATGCTAGGACCCTTTTTTTTCGTCCTCGCTGTGGAAGCATGACAGCTGGGCTCAAGCGGTGAACTTAGAAAGTACGAGTATGTGCATCAGGGGAAAGCATTAGCGTATAAAGGGCGTGTATCCAAAAAGCACATTGAGTCCGACATGAGGCCGAAGTGCCACGCCGTCAAAGGCCATGTTTCCAGCCCGCTGTCAGGGGAATTTTGGTTTCTAATCTCTGACATTACTTTCCCCCATATATAGGTAGCTCGCTACGTGTACCGGGTTGGGCATTATGATTCCGAATTGGGTATAATTGATGATCATCCAAAAACCAGCAAGTGTTCATGTGAAAAAGATGATGGCATGGATATGTTTAACCTTTTATGAATTCTTTCGCTTGTCCCAAATTATCTTACACGGAAGTCTTGAGTAAAAATGAATCGTTTGAGCCTTAGATATGGTTGAGGTGTTATCTTTATGTCGCAACGATGAAAATTGTAACATCGCTCTCCTGTCCTCGATCTTACTGTTATACGGTTGGAAGGATCACAGGAATATATTCGCATCTTACCGCCACACTGTGACGATTGCCTGAAGGTGAGAGTTCGAGAATCTTTTCGGAGTATTAATTTTCTGGGACGTCACAATCGATGCCCCGCAGCATGCACACGCGGCTGTGGCGAGGTGTATTCACCAGGTTCCAGTGCGAGTAGGTGGGTTCTATGGAAGGCGACAGCATCCACAAACCATAAATGTCTGACGGTCTGACGGCTAAATGCGGCTGGTCATTCCGATACCACTAACGTCTTTAGTAATATTCTCCCGCAGTAAATATTACAGAGGAGTGTTGGAGATAGTAGTCGGAAGGATCAAAGCCATTTCTATGTTCACAGATGCACTACGTAATTGACGCTGCTATCAGTGATCAATGTAGCCAAATTGGCCGCGTTTCAGGTGTCGTCTTTCAGGTTCAGGCCCTAAGAATGAATGATTTGCCTCGCATGAAAAAGGCACGCTGATGCGTGGCAAGCTTTCCCGCTGGAGACCACAGTATGGTCCATCGCACAAAACCTGGAAGATTAGCAACTCTCACGTTCAAGTACTTCCCAAAACTTACGCCGCAAAAAATCTTTTCGATTTCACTCTTCGAAGAGTCGAGATATTGTTGTATCCAATGGCAATGGCATGGCGCGGGCGCAGATCCTCCAAGTGCGATATGAGCACTTGGACAGACAAGACCGTGTCGGCGGTGCGCGATCTGGAGAAATCTTTAAATTCGTATGATGTTCTCTGCATCCGTTCAATAATTACTGAGAATTATATTAGCAAGGACTACCAGGTAGACTTGGTGCGAGTAGCACGTGCCTACGTTGGGGCAATTGAGTACGGCATTTTTGTCGCCCAGAAAGGATACAACATTGCGTCGACCTCCATAACCACCTTGGGCGGCCCGACAGGGAAAGAGCTGCTTTCACCCCAAGACAAACAGGAGGCGTTTGAGTCCGTCAGAGCGCAGGCCGAGAAGGGCAGAGAGCTCACCCAAGACACTCTCAACAGATTTAACCAGGTTCATGGAGACATTGAATCGGTGAGTTTGCCCACTGCGTAGTTTCAATCGTGTCTCATACAAACACTAGCTGGAAGAGAAATTCAAAGGAGACCCGAATCTATTGGAAAGAATCAGTAAGTCACCCACCCATGGGTCACAGGGTGTGGCTAATCTTCCGCAACCGCAGAGAGACTTTTCACCAATACCCATTTTGATCTGTTGCGCACCATTGTGGCTAGCTTGGAGATATGTGTCGCTTGCTGGTCTCAGCTCATGCTTGCGGCCAATTACGTCGCGGACATGGACCTCACGTTTCCCACTTCTCTCAAAGGATGGATAGAACTCAAAGATATGTACGTCTCCTACACCAGAAAGGTACGAAGAATGTTATGAAGATAACCAGTTCACTTACGTGCTGCTTTAGATAGGGATTCTCAAGCCAAAGCTAGATCGTTTACGTATTGCTGTCAGCTAGAAGTGAAGACTACTAGCGCCTCCCTATCTTTTTTTTGGCCTCTGTTCTCTTCTACTTCCCTACATCTCATGCAACAAGATGCTCGATTTCGCCATATTATATGCCGGCGATTACCCGGAGATTCAGTGCACAGTACTTGTACGTGTGGGACGCATACGGGATTTCCGCCTTGGTGTAGGCGGATTATTCTTACCCTTACGCAGAATTATCTTATCAGACTGTCTTAGGATACCGCCTGATTTCGTTAAATCATCCAAATAACTGACTAGCTCAATGAATGCTCATAACGAGTTACGAATTTCAATAATGGTCCGACGAGTATCAACATCATCCATGAAATATCCCACATGCGCGAAAGTACAGGGTTTTGAACACCATGTCAGGGAGGCAGACCCGATGTACATAGTCCAGCAGATTCACCTCCCTCTCAATTGCGGAAATAATGGCGCAGATGAGAGCAGACCCCTACACTGCACATAGGACCGCGGCGGAAGATCTGCTTGATGGTCAGCGTAGAGAGAATTCTTTGGCTGCCGAGTCTGCTCTGCGTTAATGTTTATTTCTTTACAAATGTACCAGATAAAACCTGCTATTATACTCTCAATCTTAAAACCCGCAAATGACAAGTGAATAAATACCATGCCATGTAGACTCGAGCCTGAAGTCGCACTCAAATATGCATGTGTAACTCTCAGTATACGAAATACGTGGTTTATTTCATGCCTAACATAAGCATAAAATCGTAGACCAAGCTGGCTACTACACAGTCCTTCACAGTACATTCCCGAATTACAAATAAATCCTATCGAAGGAGGGTGGGTCGTGAGTTGTGAGTTTAGGTATGAATGTGAATGTGGGTGTGTAGGTGACAAAGTAAGACATAAGGTAAATGTAAGGGTATGAATTATTCAGAATTTGTGAGTACAGTGCTTTGAATTGGAATTGAGGAGTGAGGATAGGATATGAGGGAAAACAGTGGGCAGAGTGAGGAGAGGATAAGGTGCGGAGAGAACGAACGAGGCCAATAATGACAAGGCTGAAAATAGGACGCGACTCCTGGAATCCAGAGAATACGAAAACCAATCTTGCGCGTGAACCAAAAAGGTAATAAGAGGGCATCAACGAAGAATACAACAAAGGAAGAGGAGAACTCGAAGCAATGAAAAATGCTGTGTATGCGGGAAGAACGAAGTTGAAGGAACAAGGTCCTTCATAGTCGTAAGATGCGGCCTGTATCGTAGATGGTGGACCGTATTCTTCATGACAGTGAATATTGTCCGAATTGACCCAAGGTGGGAGACCGAAAACTGCGGGTGATTCGTGTAGCACCCGGAATTGAAGAGATGGATCGGCTACCGGGCCAGAACAGTCGCCGCGGGGGTTGTGGATCTGACATCGACCTTGATATTGACGTCCGCAGACATGAACATGACCGCGACTGTGGAGGGAGCAAATACACTTCGAAGATGAATTATGCGCGCGCGTGTGTGTGCAAGTGCCAGTGTGTTTGAGTCCTTTACTCACTCATTCTCTTAGAAATTATAGCCAGCGCAGGCGCACATATACCGGCCAATTTCTCTATTCTACACGCACGCTTATGCTCGCCACCGCCGAATCCTTTCCACACACCGCCTCCCGATGAACCACGTTGGGTGCCTCAACGGTTATTACAGCTATTTAGGGTATTAATATAGGAGTCGGTCTATGGTGCAACAAGCCTAGTCACGCAACGGCGGAATCGCTCAGGAAATTGTTTCAAAATATGTCTATGCGTTTTGTATAATAACAACTCCCCGAGATGGCCAATCAGCCAAAAGTGCGTTCTCCAACAGTTCGGTACCCAGCATTCACCTCATTGCGCTGGGAGACCCTGAGTCTATATATGGTAATACATCCCATATATAGGCGAGTAAAGTAGACTAGGAGTCTAGGCGTGTTACTCTATACGAACTTGGACCTCTCCTTATAAGTCATAGCGACCTACAAGCAAGCAAACAGACAACGAGGCGCCTTTCGCTCATCAGCCACGGGTGGACGCTTGTTCAGACCTGGGCTCGGCTCATCATTTTATCGTAGAGTATATAAACCTAGGTAGTACATTTTGTATTCCCTACGTGTTTGTATGAGCTCTAACAAACACGATTACTACTCGACCATCGCTCTCCAGTGGTCCCTAGGTTCATTACAACAAGGACAGTTTACATGTACAGCGATTTAACACCCCATGAACCCCGCTTTCTCGGCACTGTAAATGCTTCCCTCGCTCATTCCGCCAGCGGTCTCTAAGGTGAGTTCCCATTTACTGTTTAGCTTCAAACTAACTTGAAAATAAACTGCTCCGGTTGGACCGCATTTAAATCAGTAAAATTTAAGGTACATGATTATATTTTCCACAGACACACTCCTCAACCTCTCCAGCCAAGATCTTGATGAGTATCTCAAAAAACAGTTTTATTTGACTTTGAAAAATGCCTTGAGCGGTCAAAATACAATACACATCGTTTCACATATAAAGATGGATCGAACCGAGAGCCGTGTCCGTGGTTACTACCCCTTGGGATTTAATAGGCCCTAATACTCTCCCAGCCATATCTACCGCCAACAAATATCATTAGTTCCGTCCCATCAAAAAGGGTTCACTCAGAACGCTTACCCGGCAGGCGCGGTTACACATCCAGAGCCGCCATCAACCACCATGCTCGGGCCATTGGTGCAGGAATCGTGGCCACCGCCAGAAATGTAGACCTCGATTAGATGGGCGACATCAGAATATCTGATTGACTTCACCGTCGCGCCATGTCCCTAAGTCAGGCATACCTGAGACCCCACGTTGAGCGTCCCAAGCTGAGTGCCAGTGCAGTCCGGCCCGGCGAAGAGGGTGATAGTGGCCGACATCCCCAGAGATTGGAATTCTAGCCCTAAGTAAGGAACGTCGGTGGGATAGAATGTAGTCTTCGAGGGAGTGATGGCGAGCACGTGCCGCTCTCTGCTTCGTACCACCATCATCCCTCGCCGCTCGTGCTCGCGAAGGCGGCCGCGGCCTTCTCAGTTTTCACCCACCCACCACTCCCAGGCTGAATAGCTGTTGCTATTCAGTGCCACTATCGATCAGGTCTTGAAATTTATTTTTTTAGCCCTGTCTGGGAGACGGACCCATTGCGAGACTAACACATTAGAAACCTTGATAAAAGCCAGTTGCGAGCGACGGCGGCGATATTCCCTCCCGCCCGTCGCAGCTCGTCTCGAATGGTCATGTCTCCCGACATGGGCTGGAGAGCACTGTCGTGCTTTCGCCCACATGCTAGCTAGTTTCGGCTATGCTACTGTGATCCACGAACCAACAACCCAAAGTGCTGAAGCAGAACGGCAACTCAAAGAGGCGGATGAAAGGAGAGCAGTGGTGACAAAGACTATGTTGAATTGCATTATCGCGACAGATGGCGTAGCCTCTAAATGACAGAAAGAAAGTGGCGTGAGTTGAAGGTTATACGACCGGATAATGAATAAGAGGCTTTGAAAGAAGGGCTTGGATGCTAACCTGAGCGAATGTAGGAAGAGGAGCTGGATAAGAAGGCTCACGAGGGACAGTTATTTCTACGATTTCTATCGGATCTCAGTGCCTCTAGAAAATAATTGAAATAGGAAGTAAATCAATTCTTTCTCTATGCAAAGGAAATCATAGTAATACGCTCAATCTCCATGCCTAGTCCTCAGCGAGAAGTGTTATTAAGTTAACTGTTCTGAAGGCTGTGGTCTATATAATTCATTTCTATACCGTTATTATTATGGATTTACACACAGTTGAGAACCTTCCGAGGGAGGGGAGCTAGTAGGTTGATTGGTATGTCTCAATCCAGATCGCCGATCATTATGCCTTTTCTAAATGAGCGAGTTCGGAGTTGGTGGGCTGTCTTGCAGGCGGTAGGAGAGAACCCATGGCAGATTTTGGCGAGGATATTTGGTGCAATATTGTAAATTTTGGGTCAAGTAACTACTTTAGACCGAAACGGTCCTCACCGAATGAAGATCTTGCACCTGTTATGATGCAAGGTGCCACTGTACTGCCATCGCTAATAAATGCTACCCATGTTATGACATATTGGCCGACAGGAAACTTAGCTATCAGGACATTCCCAAATCATAATAAGTAAGCAGAATCTACGAAGCCGTTACGAGGCCAGTCAGATGCGTCGCGTCATGTTTTTTGCGTTGATCGTCACTCATCACAGTATCTAATGACGCGCAGGTAGCCTGATCTTCCCGCACTTAGTCATATTCACAACAGCGAATGTCAGTGCGTTTTGTATAATAAGACCTCCCCAAGAAGGCCAATCAGCCAAAAGAATTGTTCTCCAACAGTTACGCAACCAGCGTTTACCTGGGACCTAGTGTTGTTCATAGTCGGTTCGGTCACGGTTAACTCATGAACTGAACCGGTAAATTAACCATGGGAAGCCGACCGTGCGGACTGTAACTCTGGTGGTTCAATGACCGGATTAACCATGGTTCGTGCAGTTTGAACCGGTTAGCCATGCAGCTTTGGCCATATTTGGCTGTGATCGATTCGCGTGTGGCTGCACTGATGACAGCGCTGAACTTTCTTGCTTCCTTTCCCCCATCGTCGATTCTCCTAAGCGTCGTCAGTATGTGTTCCCTCCCAACCTCTGAAAGGCACTTTTCGTGCTATCTTCAGCCGTGAAGTAAGGATGCAACACCCAATTTTGCGCCACCTCAACACGTTGTATCCTGCTGGTCATAGCCCTGACGAAACCTGATGAAATTTACCGGTTGAGCTGTCCTGCCGATGGCATTATGGAGCTGGAATGATTATGCCAGAGGGGAAAAAGGCTGATTGGGTGCATCGGTATTCAGGTGTGTACACCGGCATTCTCATCTTGTAATTTTGATTAACATTTTTTGCCCATTGCTCGCTTCCTCTGGTGCAGATTCAGTTACCTCTATGAGGCCTATACAATATCCACGCATTTGGATGTCTTGATGTATTTCCCCGATATTCTAAATGATATCCAGTCCCGTCGTCCCTTCAAGTTGCATCATTCTGAGAGCTGTATGCTTTGAGTTTTCTCAATACTTCCTTCTATCCCTGCATCTCACTATTCCAGAAAATTCCTCAATGACCATCTCCAGTCAATTTTTGTGGTCATCATTGTATTTTGTCGTCCCAAGAACTCGGCGATTTTGGAGCCATGGATGAATATTTAAGTTGGCATCTTTGTACTGACGGTATCTTGTCAGAATGGCCCCCAGAGCGAAATCTCGAGGTGGCAAGCGTGCTACTCAAACCCGACAGACAGCCACCGCAACATTTCACCCCAATGGTGCAGCCGAAATCATGTTTCAAGCAGAGGGTACGCTCTTAATTTGTGTCCGCTTTTATTTGCTTGTCTGACTTCAATATCTCTTCTTGTTTCTTAGTACAACCAAATCCAGTCCCCGAGCCACAGACCCCTACTACATCTTATGGACGTCGGTCATTGAGGCGTAGACAGGTGGATCGACCCCAAGAACTTGAACGCCCCACACCCCCAATGGAGCAGCCCGATGTCTCAGTGTTGCCTAATATCTCGGTGCCACTCAACGTCTCAGCGCCACTCACAGGGCTAGCACCAGTTCCCGAGGAAGGCCACAACAGAGATGAGTCCCCACACAGTAACAACTTGTGCTTGGTATTTGATCTTGTTCTAACATTATTATTCATTAGTGCGCAGCCAGCCAATTACAGATAGCCCATCGAATCCTTTCCACAGGGGTGATTCATTGGCCAATGCTCCACCAGCGACTTTCCATCGGCACCCGCAAACACCACTGTCATCAGGTGCCGAAACTTTTGCTCAACCAAGCCCAAGCAGCAGCATGGTGGCGTCCAATATCAGGCGTCGTGGCTCACCTCGTGTTGGCCGTCATAGCATCACATCTCCTCAGCGTCGAGTGTCTGCTAGAAACCAAACAACATCTGAGAAAACTCCTGCAAGGGCGGCATCGAAGAAAGCAAAACCTCGAAACGCGCGGGATGTATGGACTTTTTTTAAGGAAACAGCAGATGGTCGATATTGTACATTCTGCCAGTGAGTTTTTTCTTACTACCCAATACCAAAAGTATTAGATGCTCATGCCACTTCTCGTAGCCATGAACATTCCATCAATGAAGAACATACCGTCTATGCTTTCA
>Ga0247742_10002754_pt1 | contig 11413 bp, 6 predicted proteins | sample UWRJL208509C2_FD_180944 | JGI IMG/M metagenome (GOLD analysis project Ga0247742, IMG submission 180944) | Plant litter microbial communities from Arlington Agricultural Research Station in Wisconsin, United States - UWRJ-L208-509C-2 | ecosystem: Environmental > Terrestrial > Plant litter >... | reverse complement strand
GACGCCTAACGTGTCGATGGCCATTCTCAACCTGAACCTTGAGAAAGCCGCTACCCGCGAAGAGATGAACGAGTACCTGCGCTACATGGCGCTGCACTCCGATCTGCATAAGCAAATCGACTTCGTCAACTCGCAGGAAGTGGTGTCCACCGACTTCGTTGGCTCGCGCCACGCCGGTGTGGTCGATGCGGAAGCGACCATCTGCCAGGATAACCGTGTTGTTCTGTACGTCTGGTACGACAACGAATTCGGTTACAGCTGCCAGGTAGTTCGCGTGATGGAAGACATGGCCGGTGTAAACCCGCCTGCGTTTCCGCGCTAACACTTAGCGGCACATGAAGCGCCCCGACTTTGGTCGGGGCGTTTTTGTTTGTGCCTGGACACTGTTGCGCTATTACTTCGCTGTACTTATACCGTTTTAATATTTGCAATAAGTAAAACCAAGCTGTCTTGGATTTAATATAAAGTTCACCGCGTTGCATAAATAAAAAATCTGCTATCAAAAATAACGAGTTGGTTGCTGTTGAAGCTGTTGGTCGTTAACACGGATCCAATATACTTCGCGGCATGTAATTGGCGTCATTTAATTGATCCTGACAATGACTTGACAGCCAAAAGTCTTGAAATTAGTGTCGCCCATGTCAACGCCCGCTCTGCCACGGATGTTGCGAGTCCTGCCAAAGGACGCTGCTAGTTACCCTCCAACAAGACAGGAATTACATTCCTGCTCACATCCCTAATAAAGCACTCATAACAATTGTGTCGGGTTAGTTACCGTCCGTTGAATACCTTTTGTTGTTCAAGCCCTGCCAGACGTTATTCGAGGTCGCGAGTCGGCTATTGCCTGATTGCGTGTTGGCAAACAACCCCGTGCATTGCTGGGTTTTGGGAGAGTCTGAACATGGCGCAAGAACGCTCCAAACTATTGTCGTTGCTGCCTCGTTTGGTGGGGTTGGGTGTTCTCGGGTTTATCGTCTGGTTGTTGCTGTCGACTTTATTGATGCCGCTGGTATCGGCGTCGGCCACCCGCGCCATTTTGAATGCGCCGGTGATCTTGTTGACCACACCCATCGATGGGGTAGTCAGCGCCCTGGAGGTCAAGCCCGGGGTGACCTTCACCCAAGGACAGAAAATCGCCGTGGTGGAAAACCCCCGGGCCAATCAGGAAACCCTGCTGACCCTGCAAACCCGGCGCCTGACCCTGGAGCAGCAACTGTCGTCATCCGCCAGCCAGGCTGAGCACGACCAGCAGTATTACGAGGCGCTGGAGAAAACCAGCGAGCAATACCAAGAGGCGTTTCATACCCGACAACTGTTCACCCAGCGCGCCTTGAAAGCCGAAAGCAGCGCGGCCAGTGCGCGTTTGATGGATGCCCAGGAAACCGTCCAGCGCAACCTGGAGTTGTTCGTCCAGGGCGCGGTGAGCGGGGCGGTGGTGGCGTCATCGAAAGCGCAGTTGGCGTCGTTGCAGGGCGCGGCGGAGTCGGTGCGTTCGCAACTAAGGATCAATGACGGCGACGTCAACGCGGCGAACAAGCAGGTGTACCTCGATCCCGATCAACTGCGCATGTTCGATCTATCGGCGCAGATGACCACCCTCAAACTCAGCCTGGAGAACCAGGCTCGCAACCGGGCGACCTACCAGCGGGAACTCGACAACCTCAATCAGTTGATCGAGACCGAGCAGAACCGGGTCAAGTTGATGGCCGGCTATGACGTGGTGGCGTACTCACCGGGCACCGTGCAGGAACTGCTCGCGCCTCAGGGCACTTTAGTCCAGGCCGGGGCTACGCTGTTGCGTGCCACCGATTGCGGGCAGAGTTACGTGATCGCGGTGTTTCCGGAACGCATGGCCAGCAAGATTGATCGCGACAGCGTGCTGACCGTGAAAATCCGAGGCCTGGACGAGCCGCTCAAGGCCAGCGTGGTGCAGTTGCTGTCCAGTGCTTCGGACCTTCGCGCGAATACCTACAGCGTCCCGTTTCCCTATGCCGAGCAGAATTCGGTGTACGTGGTCGGCACCTTTGCCGCCGACCTGACCGACACCCAGCGCGCCATGACCTGCAACCCCGGGTTGTGGGCCAGCGCCGAGGTGTCGCGGCGATGACCGGGCTAGGACGAGGACTCGTGGCTTTGATCCTGAGCGCCCACGCCATCACCGGCGCCGCCGCGCAAGCCAGACCGCAATTGGCGGCGATGACCTGCGCGGCGCTGGACCAAGCGGTGGCGTCGCAACCCTCCGGCCCGGTGCTGATCGCCAGTTATCCCGCGCAGGAGGGACAGCCGGCACCCATCCTGGCGCTGCGCGGCGTGGCGTTCACCTACGACAATGCGCTGGCCAGCATCGCCCTGTTCGCCTGCGGCAAGGACGAGTCGGCACGCCGGATTGCCGATGCCCTGGCGTTCGCCACTGCCCACGATCCGGAATATCAGGACGGTCGGCTGCGCAATGCCTACGCCGCAGGGCCGGTGGGTAAGCCGTCGATGACGTTGCCGGGTTATTGGAGTATCGAGCGCAACGCCTGGAACCAGGACGCCTATCAAGTAAGCAGCGCCACCGGCAATCAGGCCTGGGCGGCGTTGGCTTTGCTGGAAGCGTATCGCCAGAGCGGCGAGCCGTCGTACCTGGAAGCGGCGCGAAAAGTCCTGCGCTGGTCGCAGCAATACACCTACGACGGGCAGTCACCGGCGGGGTTCAGCGGCGGCTACTACGGCTATTTTTCCCAACAAGTGCAGCAAACCTGGAAGTCCACCGAACATAACGTCGACTTGGCGGCGGCGTGGTCGGCACTGAACGCGGTGGCGCCGGACGACGGCACGGCGCAGCAGGCGCAGATCGCCCGGCAATTTGTTTCCAGCCAATGGGACGCCGGGGAAGGGCGCTTCCTGATCGGCACCGGCGCCGACGGCCAGACCTCGGACCGGGTGCGCTCCGGGCTCGATGCGCAAATCTGGCCGCTGATTGCCTTGCACGATGCGCCCAAGGACTGGCGTCGGGTGTTCGCCTTTATCGACCGTGCCCACCGTTCCGGCGCGGGCTACGGGTTCAACCGCGACCCCGATGGCCTGTGGACTGAAGGCACCGCCCAGGCTGCTGCCGTCGCCCGCTTGAACGGCTTAAGCGACAAGGCGCAACCGTTGTGGAGCGTGTTGCTGGCCCAGGAGGCCGGCAATGGCTGGCTTTACGCAACACCGGCCAGCCGTATCAGCACCGGGCTGGCCATCGGGCCGGACTCGGTCACCAACGACTTTTTCTATTACCACCTGCCTCACTTGGGCGCCACGGCGTGGGCGGCAATCGCGGCCACCGGCGTCAACCCCTTCACCGGTTCTCTGGAGGCTGACTGACATGCAGGCACTGGACTCGTTGCAACTGCTGCAAATCAATGGCTGGACCTTGGCGGCGGTGATTCTGTTCACCTGCCTGACCCACCGCGACCAATGGGCCGCGCGGGCCGGCTTTGGCGCCATCACCGCGCTGTTGCTGGTCAACTATGCGGCCTGGCGGATTCGCGACACCTTGCCCGACGACCATTCCGGCTTCGCCACGGTCTGGGCCTACGGCTTCCTGTTCTTCGAAATGTTGGCCATCGGCTACACGCTGTTTTCGATCATCGTCATGTTGTGTCGCTCGGATCACCGCCCCGAAGCCGATGCCGGCGAGCGACGGTTGCGCGCCCTGGGTCGAGACGTTCCGGCGGTGGACATCTTCATCGCCACCTACAACGAAGGCTTGGAGATTCTCGAGAAAACCATCATTGCCGCTCAAGCCATCGATTACCCCAATTTCACCATTTGGGTGCTCGACGACACCCGGCGTGACTGGTTGCGCGATTACTGCGCCGAAGTCGGCGTGCAGTACGCCCGGCGTCCCGACAATTCGCACGCCAAGGCCGGTAACCTGAATAACGGTCTGCGCCAATCGGCGGCCGGCAGCAATGCGCCGTACATCCTGGTGCTCGACGCGGATTTTGCGCCGCAACAGCCGATCCTGCTGCGCACGTTGGGGCTGTTCGACGATCCCAAGGTCGGTTTGGTACAGACGCCGCAGTTCTACTACAACCCCGACCCGATCCAGCACAACCTCGGCACTTCGGCGTGCTGGGTCGATGAGCAACGGGTGTTTTTCGACGTGTTCCAGCCGGCTAAGGACGGCTGGGACGCGGCGTTTTGCGTCGGTACGTCCTTCGTTGTGCGGCGCGATCTGATCACCGAAATGGGCGGCTTTCCCACAGGCTCGGTGTGCGAAGACATCTACACCACCTATCGCTTGCTGCAAAAAGGTTACGTCACCCGTTGGCTGAACGAACGGCTGTCGATCGGGTTGTCCGCCGAAGGTCTGACCGAATACATCAACCAGCGCGGGCGCTGGTGCCTGGGTACGATCCAGGTGGCGCTGCTCAAGGACGGGCCGTTGCGCGGCAGCGGTTACACGCTCAATGATCGATTGCACTACCTGCACGGCTTGATGCACTGGCTTTCCAAGCCGTTCATTTTGATGATGCTGGTGTCGCCCGTGCTCTATTGGTATTTCGGTATCGCCGGCTTCTACGCCAACCCGGTGGATTTCCTCGCGTTCGGCATGCCGGCGCTGATCGCCTTTTGGGGCTACGGCACCTGGGTCACGGACCGGCGCACCTTGCCGATCTTCACCGAAGTCACGCAGATCGTCGCGTCACTGGCGGTCACTGCGACCATTGCCAGCGCGATGATCCGCCCGTTCGGGCGACCGTTCAAAGTCACCGCCAAGGGCCTCGATCGCTCGAAGACCATGGTGCACTGGAAGCTGTTCGGCTTCTTTCTGGCCCTGACCCTGTTCTCGCAATTCGGTGCATACATCGCCATCAGCACCGCTGCCTCATTCGACGGCAACATGCTGTTTAACCTGTGCTGGACGGTGGTGGCGCTGGTGTACAACCTGGCGACGCTGGTGGCCTGCGTCGACCGTCCACGGCTGCACGGCGAAGAGCGTTTTCCCTTCGACAAACCCACGGGCTTTCGCTTCGGCGGCAAGGTGTTGCCGGGGCGACTGGTGGATATTTCCATCAGCGGCACCTCGTTGACCTGTGCCTTCGCCTCGTCGATCAAGCCGGGCTTGTGTGGCCAGGTATGGGTCGATCAGCTCGGTTGGCTGGACGTCGAGGTCATGCGCAATCACGGTGAAGATCGCCTGGGCCTGCGCTTTGTCGAGCTCGACGAAAGGCTGCGACGACGCTTGATCGCCCGCCTGTTCAGCGATGCCAGCATCAACGTGGTAAGCAAGGCTCAGCCGGGGCAGGCGTTCGGCACCTTGCTGCAACGTTCGTTGCTCGGCGAAAAACGCCTGGCCCCACCGGCGCGTAAAACGGCGAAGACACTGTCTCCTGTCGCTCCAACGCGCTGGCGGCCAGTGGTGGTTCGCTCGCGCAAGCAGCCGGTGGCGCCGATCAGTGTCGGCCAATCGACAGGGTCGTCGGGGCTGTGGTCCCTGCTTCTTTCTCCCGTGCGAGCTTTGCTCGGCCAACGTTTGTAGGTGCGCGCCATGAACCTTTGCTTACCCACTTCGTGCTTGATGTCGTTGGTGCTGCTCGGCGGCTGCTCCCTGGAGCCGACCTATGAAAAACCCGAACCGCCGATCGATCAGCAATGGCCGGCCAACACGGTCGGGAACTGCTGCACCGGCAAGGAAGCGTTCGACCGCGATTGGCGCGGGTTTGTGGTTGACGACCGCTTGCGTCAACTGATCGACCTGGCCCTCAGCAATAACCGTAATCTGCGCCAGTTCGCGGCCAGCGTCGAAGAGGCGAGGGCCGGCTACGACAGTGCGACCTCGGGGCTGTTTCCCACGATTGGCATCGATACCTACGCCGGGCGCAGCAAACTGCCGCCGCTGGTGCGCACGCCGGGTGGCGGCGACAGTGCCGGCAGCATCGCCAACACCTTTCAGACTACGGCCGGGTTGACCTCCTACGAACTCGATCTGTTTGGCCGTATCCGCAGTCAGCGGCACGCCGCCGGGGCACGGTTCGAGGCCTCGGAAGGGGACTATCAAGCGGCGCGGCTGGCGCTGATCGGCGAAGTCGCCAGCACCTGGTTGAGCCTCAAGGCCAATCAGCATTTGCTCGACCTCGCGCAGACCACCTACCAGTCCCAGGACCGCTACGGACAATTGCTGCGCAAGAGTTTCAACCTTGGCTCCAGCGCACGCATCGATGTGCACCAGGCCGACGCGCAAACCAACACCGCTGCCGTGCAGGTCAACACCTATCGCATGCAGGTGGCGCAAAACACCAATGCGCTGCGGGTCTTAGTGGGGCAACCGGTGCCAGCAGGACTGCTGCCGAGCGGTGCGTTGGGCGAGCAATTGGCGACCCTGGACGTGCCGGCCGGACTGCCTTCAGCGCTGGTGGAGCGGCGGCCCGACATCATGTCCGCCGAAGCGCTGCTGCGGGCGGCCAACGCGGACATTGGCGCGGCGCGCAGTGCCTACTTCCCAACCTTTTCCCTGACCTCGGCCATCGGCAGCTTGACCGGGGATTTCTCGCGCTTGCTCAGTGGCCCGGCGGAATACTGGACCACGGCGCTGGTGGGTTCACTGCCGTTGATCGACGGCGGAGCGCGCCGGGCACAAGTGGACGCCAGTCATGCGCGGTTCGACGGTCGAGCGGCGGCTTATGAGGCGACGGTGCAGAACGCCTTCCGCGAAGCGGCCGATGCCCTCAATGCGCGGCAGGAAATGCTCACCCAGGTGGAGTTCCAGAAAAAACTGGTGGGGGATTATCAGGAAGCCTATCGCCAATCGCGCCTGCGGTTCGAGGCGGGGCTGGACAGCTACTTCTCGACCATGGACGCCCAGCGTTCGCTGTTCGATGCCCAACAGAAGTGGGCGCAACTGGAACTGGCGCGGGAGATCAATCAGGTCACGCTGTACAAAGCGCTGGGCGGTGGGTGGAGTGGGACGCTGAGAGTGGCGGAACGTTAGGCGTTTGGCAGGCTTTTGAGGGCCTCTTCGCGAGCAGGCTCGCTCCCACAGGATTGGGCGTGATCTCAAGATTTACGCTTAATCCTGTAGGAGCGAGCCTGCTCGCGAAGGCGACCGATCAGGCGCCGCCGGCCACCGCCGCTTGCGCCGTCCGCAGTTCATGCTTGTTGCCATGGAACAGCACCAGCGTGGCAATCAAGCCCAACACGGCCGCGCCGCTGAGCCAGATCCCCGGTGCCGCTTTGTTGTCCAGCACATGAATCAGGTAGGTACAGGCCGCCGGGGTGAAGCCGCCAAACGTCGCGGTCGCCAAGCTGTAGGCCAGGGAAAACCCGGTGGTGCGCACTTCGATCGGCATGATTTCGGTGAGGGCCACCACCATCGCGCCGTTGTACGAGCCGTAAAGGAACGACAGCCACAGTTCAACGATCAGCAAATGGCTGAAGCTCGGGTTGACCACCAGCCACGACAGTGCCGGGTAAGCGGTCAGAATCGCCAGAATGGTCGCCGCGAGCAGTAGGGGTTTGCGCCCAATCTTGTCGGACACCGCGCCCATCACCGGCAGCCAGAAGAAGTTCGACAAACCAATGCACACCGTCACCAGCAATGCATCGAGGTCCGACAGGTGCAATTCGGCCTTGCCGAACGTCGGGGTGTAGGCGGTGATCAGGTAGAACGACACAGTGGTCATCACCACCAGTGCCATGCCAGCGATCACGATGCCGAAGTTCTGACCGATCGAACGGACGATTTCCTGCAAGGTAGGACGGTGTTTCCTGGCCTGGAATTCAGGGGTTTCTTCCAGCGAGCGGCGAATCATGAAGATCGCCGGGACAATCATGCAGCCCACCAGGAACGGCACGCGCCAGCCCCAGTCACCCATTTGCTCCGGGCTCAGCCAGTGGTTGAGACCGACACCGAGCAACCCGGCGAACACCACGGCGGCTTGTTGGCTGGCGGACTGCCAACTGACGAAGAAGCCCTTGCGGCCCGGGGTGGAGATTTCCGCGAGGTACACGGAAACACCGCCCAGTTCGACGCCAGCCGAGAAGCCTTGCAGCAGCCGGCCGAGCAACACCAGCAGCGGCGCGGCAACGCCGAGGGTGGCGTAGCCCGGCACGCAGGCAATCAGCACCGTACCGGCGGCCATCATCATCAGCGTGATGATCAAGCCCTGGCGGCGGCCATGACGGTCAATGTAGGCACCGAGGAAAATCGCCCCCAGTGGGCGCATCAGGAACCCGGCGCCGAAGGTGGCCAGCGACAGCATCAGGGACGCAAAGGCGCTGTCGGTGGGGAAGAAGGTCTTGGCAATGGCCGTGGCGTAGAAGCCGTAGACCATAAAGTCGAACATCTCAAGAAAATTGCCGCTGACAACGCGAAAGATCGCTTTGCCTTTGCCCGTACTCGAGGACATTTTGGAGGTACTCACTCTGGCTGTCTTGTTGGAAATCCTTGTTGTAGACGCGTCCTCGCTGCCGTTACAGGGGCAGGCTCCCTCGGCGAACAGTTTTGTAACGATATGTGTATCAAGATCGTTAGGCAACAACTAGTTAGCTGGCTGCTTAAACGTTAAAGCCATTAGAAGACGCGAATTGCGGACTCGATTGAATTAGCCGGTGCCGTTACGCCGATCAAATGCGGGAGCGAGCCTGCTCGCGCAAGCGGAGTGCCAGCCACCATGATGTTGATTGAAACGGCCACCGTCGCTTCCACGCTCCGTGGTGTCCTGACGCATAATGGCGTCCTTCCAAGGGGCAAGGATCGTGGTATGGGGCAGTGGCGGGTGGGGGTGGCAATCGGCATGGCGATGCTGATGGGCTGCGGCAACGGCGACTCCATGGAAAGCTTCGCTGGCCCGACCATGGGCAGCACCTATTCGATCAAGTACGTCAGGACCCAGGGCCTGCCCGCGCCAAAAGCGGTGCAGGCCGAGGTGGAAAAAATCCTCGCCGAGGTGGACAAGCAAATGTCCACCTACCGCAGCGACTCGGACATCGAACGTTTCAATCAGATGCCCGCACCAGGCTGTCAGACCCTGCCCGCACCGGTCCTGGAGTTGGTCCGCGTCGGTGAGCAGTTGTCACGGGAAAGCGACGGTTCCTACGACTTGACGGTCGAACCGCTGATGAACCTGTGGGGCTTTGGCCCACAAGCCCGGGACGAAAAAGTCCCGAGCCCTGAAGCGCTGGCCGAGGTGCGTCAGCGAGTCGGTTACCAACACTTGCGCATCGACGGCGATCAGTTGTGCAAGGACGCCGCCGTGGAAGTCGATTTCAACAGCATCGCCGCCGGTTACGCGGTCGACACCCTTGCCACCCGGCTCGAAGCGCTGGGCATCCACGATTACCTGGTCGAAGCCACGGGCGAGCTGAAAGCCGCCGGCCACAAGCTCGACGGCGCGCCGTGGAAAATTGCCTTGGAGGAACCCCGGGACGATCAACAAGTGGTCGAACGAATCCTCTCGGTGGATGGCTACGGTGTGTCGACCTCGGGTGACTACCGCAATTATTTCCTACAGGATGGCCGACGCTATTCCCACACCTTCGATGCCCGTAGCGGGGAACCGGTCTCACATGCCCTGGCGTCAGTCACGGTGATTAATCCTTCAGCGCTTATGGCCGATGGCCTATCGACGCTGTTGCTGATTCTCGGCCCCGAACGGGGTTGGGACTACGCCGAAAAACACGCGATTAGTGCATTCTTTGTGGTGCGCACCGACAACGGTTTCGTCACTCGCACCAGTTCGGCGTTCGACCGCGTGAGCCGGGGTAAAACCGAATGAAATATGGCGTTGTAAGCATTTTTCGGTGGCGTTGTCGTTCAGGCAAAACTAGCCTACGACGCGACCAAGGGTTAATGTGCGCGGCGTTGACGCTTCTATAGACTGTGTCCGGGTTCTGCATGGGCCCCAAATTGTTCCTTCGCGCCGCACGGGTCGGCGTGATTTAGCCGCCGGTGCCGATGGCATCGCGGCCTGTTCTGAGGAGTACGCATGGCTGTCTACAACTACGACGTGGTGGTGCTGGGTTCCGGTCCAGCGGGAGAAGGCGCGGCAATGAACGCCGCCAAAGCAGGGCGCAAAGTGGCCATGGTCGATAGCCGTCGCCAGGTCGGCGGTGCCTGCACCCACTTGGGCACCATCCCGTCCAAGGCCTTGCGTCACTCGGTGCGGCAGATCATGCAGTTCAACACCAACCCGATGTTCCGGGCCATTGGTGAGCCGCGCTGGTTCTCCTTTCCGGACGTGCTGAAAAGCGCCGAGAAGGTGATTTCCAAGCAAGTCGCTTCGCGCACCGGCTACTACGCCCGTAATCGCGTCGACGTGTTCTTCGGCACCGGCAGCTTCGCCGACGAGCAAACCATCGAAGTGGTCTGCGCCAACGGCGTGGTCGAGAAACTGGTGGCCAAGCACATCATCATCGCCACCGGATCGCGCCCGTATCGCCCGGCGGACATCGATTTTGGCCACCCGCGTATCTACGATAGCGACACCATCCTCAGCCTCGGCCACACACCGCGCAAACTCATCGTCTACGGCGCTGGCGTGATCGGTTGCGAGTACGCCTCGATCTTCAGCGGCCTGGGTGTGCTGATCGAACTGGTGGATAACCGTGGTCAGTTGCTCAGCTTCCTCGACTCGGAAATTTCCCAGGCCCTGAGTTACCACTTCAGTAACAACAACATCACGGTTCGCCACAACGAAGACTACGACCGCGTCGAAGGCGTGGACAACGGCGTGATCCTGCACCTTAAGTCCGGCAAGAAGATCAAGGCCGACGCCTTGCTCTGGTGCAACGGCCGGACCGGTAATACCGATCAGTTGGGCCTGGAAAACATCGGCGTCAAGGTCAACAGCCGTGGCCAGATCGAAGTCGACGAGAACTACCGCACTGGCGTGTCGAACATCTACGGTGCCGGTGACGTGATCGGCTGGCCAAGCCTGGCCAGTGCCGCCCACGACCAGGGCCGCTCGGCCGCTGGCAGCATCGTCGATAACGGCAGCTGGCGCTTCGTCAATGACGTGCCAACCGGCATCTACACCATTCCGGAGATCAGCTCGATCGGCAAGAACGAGCAGGAGCTGACCCAGGCCAAGGTGCCGTACGAAGTGGGCAAGGCATTCTTCAAGAGCATGGCCCGGGCGCAGATTGCCGGCGAACCGCAAGGCATGCTGAAGATCCTGTTCCACCGCGAAACCCTGGAAGTGCTGGGGGTTCACTGCTTCGGTTACCAGGCATCGGAGATCGTGCACATCGGTCAGGCGATCATGAGCCAGCCGGGCGAGTTGAACACGCTGAAGTACTTCGTCAACACCACGTTCAACTACCCGACCATGGCCGAAGCCTACCGGGTCGCGGCGTACGACGGCCTCAACCGGCTTTTTTGAGTGGCTCCGGCCGGTGGCCTGAGCCGGCCGGGGAGACCGATTTCAGCAATTCTCAAGGGTGG
>Ga0247742_10002752_pt1 | contig 11420 bp, 6 predicted proteins | sample UWRJL208509C2_FD_180944 | JGI IMG/M metagenome (GOLD analysis project Ga0247742, IMG submission 180944) | Plant litter microbial communities from Arlington Agricultural Research Station in Wisconsin, United States - UWRJ-L208-509C-2 | ecosystem: Environmental > Terrestrial > Plant litter >... | reverse complement strand
TAAAAACGCCTGCTGGGTTCCGGGAACAGACCACGCCAGCATTGCAACCGAAGCCAAGGTTGTAGCCATGCTTAAGGAGCGTGGTATCAGCAAAAAAGACCTTACCCGCCCTGAGTTTTTGGCTTATGCCTGGGAGTGGAAAGAGAAATATGGCGGTATTATCCTGGAGCAGCTTAAAAAATTAGGCGCCTCATGCGATTGGGATCGTACACGTTTTACCATGGATGAGGATCTGTCTGAAGCTGTAATAGATACTTTTATCCACCTGTATAAAAAAGGCTGGATTTACCGCGGCATCCGTATGGTAAACTGGGATCCGCAGGGTAAAACTGCGGTATCTGACGAGGAGGTTATCCGCAAAGAAGTTAATCAGAAGCTTTATTATATTAATTATGCAATTAAGTCTGAAAGTCAGGAAGATGGGAAGACCGAAAGTTCTAATGCTTCCGGACTTCCCGGCTATTTAACCATTGCTACTACCCGACCGGAAACCATTATGGCCGATGCAGCTATCTGCATTAACCCTAATGACGAACGTTACCTGCATCTGCATAATAAAAAAGTATTTATTCCGCTTATTAACCGCGAAATACCGGTTATCCTGGATGAATACGTAACTATGGATTTTGGTACAGGCTGTTTGAAGGTTACCCCGGCGCATGATCTGAACGATTATGAACTGGGCCAGAAACATCACCTGCCCGTTATTGATATTTTAAATGACGATGGTACGCTGAACGAAAAAGCGCAAATACTAATTGGCGTTGACCGTTTTGCAGCGCGTAAAAAAATTGCTGTACTGCTGGAAGAAGCCGGAGCGCTGGCCAAGGTGGAGGATTATAAATCTCAGATTGGTTATTCGGAACGGACCGATGCGGTTATTGAGCCCAAGCTATCTATGCAATGGTTTTGCAAAATGAGCGAAATGGCTAAACCTGCCCTTGATTATGTATTAAACGGCGAGGTAAACCTGATACCGGATAAGTTTGTAAACACCTACCGCCATTGGATGGAGAACGTTAGGGATTGGAATATCAGTCGCCAGCTTTGGTGGGGGCAACAGATCCCGGCCTGGTATTTACCAAACGGCGAGTTTGTTATAGCCAAAAACATGGAAGAGGCTTTGGTTGAGGCCAAACTCAAAACTCAAAACCAGGAACTCACAACAGCAGATTTAAAGCAGGATGAGGACGTGGTTGATACCTGGTTTTCATCATGGTTATGGCCAATATCTGTATTTGACGGATTTAAAGACCCGGATAATGCCGACATCAACTATTACTATCCAACCAACGACTTGGTAACCGCTCCTGAGATATTGTTTTTCTGGGTAGCCAGGATGATCATGGCCGGACACGAGTTTAGGGGCAAGGCACCATTTAAAAATGTTTACCTCACCGGTATTGTAAGGGATAAGCTGGGCCGTAAAATGTCAAAATCATTAGGTAACTCGCCAGATCCGCTTGATCTGATTGAAAAATATGGTGCCGATGGTGTTAGGGTAGGTATGCTGCTTTGCTCACCAGCCGGTAACGATTTGATGTTTGATGAAAGCTACTGTGAGCAGGGCCGTAATTTTGCCAACAAAATATGGAATGCCTTTAAGCTGATTAAAGGATGGGAGGTTGATGAAAATCTGACCAACCCAAATGAAATAGCTATAGAGTGGTTTGGTAATCGCTTTAACCAGGCCCTTACTGAAATTGAAGCCGACTTTGCCCAGTACAAGCTGTCTGAAGCACTCATGGCAACCTATAAGCTGGTATGGGACGACTTTTGCGCCTGGTACCTGGAAATGATCAAGCCTGTTTATCAGCAACCTATTGATAAAGCAACCTACACGGTTACCGTTCAGTATTTTGAAAATATTTTAAAGGTGTTACATCCATTTATGCCGTTCCTTTCTGAGGAGCTATGGCACGATGAACTTTTTGGTGAACGTGCCGAAAAAGATTGTTGCATTGTTGCACAATTGCCAAACATTGGGGAAATAAATGCACAGACACTGAACCACTTAGAGGTAGTAAAAATTATTATCACCCAAATTAGGAATATTCGTAATACGAAACAAATTTCGCCAAAAGAATCACTTGACCTTGCCGTAAAAGCAAACTCGGGTTTGCCTTATCAGCAATATGAACCAATAATAACTAAGCTGGCCAATATTGGTACGTTTAGCTTAGTTAATGATAAGTTAAATGGAGCTATAAATTTTATTGCTTCAACCGATGAGTTTTATGTTCCGCTAAGCGAAAATGTTGATCCGGTTGCTGAACGCGCCCGTTTAGAAAAGGAAAAGGAATATTTGTTAGGTTTCTTAAAATCGGTAAACGCAAAGCTTAATAATGAGCGCTTTATGGCAAATGCCAAGCCCGAAGTAATTGATATAGAGCAGAAAAAAAGAGCAGATGCTGAAGCTAAATTAGCTATACTGGAAGAGAACCTTACCACTTTGGCTGATTAATTGCATACCATGTTCGTTGCAAACAGCAGCAAAAGTTAACCGGCGGCACACACCGGTTAACTTTTGCTGAATAAATGTTTGTTGAATAAGTATGCATAACCAGGTTGGCTTTTTTAATTTCTCTATATACAAAATAATATCCAGGGAGCAATCCTTTCTTGACCAGGCCCGGATACGTTTACTCTATTACGGTTTTTTCCTTGTATTTGTGGCTTGCGGAGCTTCGTTAGTAAGTGTTTACTCGCAGGGGCAAATGTTGCTGGCCCGTACCTCTGTTTTTTTAATGCTAACAGTTATTGTATTATTTAAAGCATTAACATACAGACCCAACTTACACCTTATATCGCATTTGCTGCTTATTGTTGGCACCGTTGTCAATATAAGTATTGTATACGTTTCATTGCAAAGCATTAACTTCATAACCGTACAGGTGGTTATTATTGTTATTGCATTCAGTTACTATATGTTAGGGCAAAAGTGGGGCCTTATATATTCGTTATTAAATACTTTACCTGTACTGCTTTTTTTAATTATTGAATACCGCTATAACTACGTAATAAGTATAAAGCCAGATAAAATTGACCGGGCAACTATGATGATCAGCCTGTTTGCCAATTTTATACTGCTTATTTATATTCATAGCCACTTTTACAACGCCTTTATTAAAAATATCAGGCAGCTTAAAAAAAGCGCGAAGGAACAGGCCGCACTGAACCTGCAGCTTGCAGGGGCTATAGAAAAATCAGAAAAATCAGCCTATGATAAGTCTGAGTTTCTTTCCACCATGTCGCACGAGATCCGTACACCCCTTAATGCGGTAATTGGTATGAGCAATTTGCTGATGATGAATAGCCCCAGGCCCGAGCAAAGGGAAAACCTGGAGATATTAAAGTACTCGGCCAATAACTTACTGGCTATTGTAAATGATGTTCTTGATTTTAACAAAATAGAAGCGGGTAAGCTGGTGTTCGAGAACATTCGCTTTAACCTGACCGAAATGATGAATAATGTTTGCGGCGGTCAAATATTAAAAGCTTTAGAAAAAGGTTTACAGTTTAAATTAACTATTGATGATGCGCTAAAAAATAAAGTGTTTTTTGGCGACCCTACCCGTTTAACGCAGATTATTTTTAACCTCGTAAACAATGCTGTAAAATTTACAGAGCGCGGGAGTGTTAAAGTGATGGTAACCTGCCTTGAAAACCGGCATAACGCCGTTACTGTTAACTTTTTGGTGAAGGATACAGGCATTGGCATTGAAGAGGAAAATCTCAATAGCATATTTGAACCTTTTACACAGGAATCATTGGCTACCACGCGAGAGTACAGTGGTACTGGTCTGGGTTTAGCTATTGTAAAGCGCTTGCTTGATTTGCAGGGGCTAAAAATAAATTTATCCAGCAAGAGAGGGGTAGGGTCTGAATTTTCATTTAGCATGGAGTTTCCGGTATCAACAGAATTGAATATTGAAAAGCGGGCTATCCAAACAGAAAACGTTGAAGAGGGCGGTTTAAAATATTTAAAGGTGCTTATTGCCGAGGATAACATGGTTAATGTTATGCTCATGAAAAAGCTGCTGTCAAAATGGAAAATAACACCCACAATAGCCGAAAACGGCGAGCGTGCCGTTGAGTTTATGCAGTACGGCAATTTTGATATTATATTAATGGATTTACAGATGCCTGTAATGAACGGCTTCGATGCCGCTAACGAGATCAGAAAAATGGCCGATCCTAAAAAAGCGAACGTACCCATCATCGCGTTAACAGCTTCGGCAATGATTGATATTAAAGATAAGGTTTGCGAGGCAGGGATGAATGATTATGTATCGAAACCCTTTAAGCCCGATGAACTGATTGAGAAGATACAAAACCACGTAGCTGTAGCTTAAACAGCTCTTGTATAGGCAGGCAAATCTGCAATGAACTGATATTGCCGGTTGTTAATATCAATGTTGCAATAATAATGTTGAAGGCCGTTACTCACCGCCAGTAATGATACCTGATGTACCATATTGTAACGGGCTATCTGATCAAACGTTTTTTGGTCAATGGTTACCGATGGCGCCTTACACTCCACTATCAATATTCTTTTACCCTCAGCGTTAAAAACCACAATGTCTGTGCGTTTTTGCAGCCCGTTCAGTTTCATGCCGCCTTCCAGCTTAATAAGCGCGCGGGGATAGTTTTTTTGCTTTATAAGGAATTGAACAAAGTGCTGGCGCACCCACTCTTCAGGTGTTATAACTATATTTTTTTTCCTGATCTCATCAAACAATGTTAGCTGCCCGTTTTGGTCACTTATTTTAAAAGGGTAAGGCGGAAGATTAAGTGGTTGCAGCAAATCCATTATTTAATTCAAAAGTCAAAAGTAAAAATTCAAAAGGACAAGCACATTGCCCGATCAAATTAAATAAAGCTTTATTGTTAATTTACTTTGAATTTTGCACCGATAAGGATTTTGAATTTTTACTTTTGACTTTTGACTTTTGAATTGAATCACCACCATGACCGCAGCAGAGATATTAAAAGATATTAAGAACCGTAAGTATAAACCGTTATACCTGCTGCATGGTGAAGAACCGTATTTTATTGATTTGGTTAGCAATTATATAGAGCATAGTCTTCTGTCTGATGCCGAGAAAGGTTTTAACCAAACGGTGGTTTATGGCAAGGATACCGAAATGATGGCTGTGCTTAACGCGGCCAAGCGTTATCCCATGATGGCCGACTACCAGGTTGTAATGGTGAAAGAAGCACAAGACATGAAGTGGGGTAAGGATGACGATAGTAAAAAAGGTATAGATCCTTTATTGAGTTATCTCGAAAACCCGCTGCCCAGCACCATTTTAGTCTTTTGCTATAAGTATGGTAAATTTGATAAGCGTAAAAAAACGTACAAGGCCATTGAAAAAAATGGGCTCATTTTTGAATCGGCGCCATTATATGATAGCAAGATACCTGCCTGGATAGAAGGGTATATAAGCGATAAAGGATATAAGATTAATGCGCAGGCCTCGGCTATGCTTTCTGAATATTTGGGTAATGACCTGTCGAAAATAGCCAATGAGCTTGAAAAACTGATGCTGAATGTAGCAGCCGGCCAGGAAATTACACTGAAACATATTCAGGATAATATTGGCATAAGTAAGGAGTATAATGTATTTGAACTGCAGGCAGCCCTGAGTAAAAAGGATGCTTATAAAGTTAACCAGATCATTAATTATTTTGAGGCCAACCCTAAGTCAAATCCTATTGTGCTGATATTGGGCAACCTGAATAATTATTTTAGTAAAGTGCTGGCTTACCATTATGTAAAAGATAAATCGCAGCAAAACCTGGCCCGCGAATTAGGTGTAAACCCTTATTTTGTTAAAGATTATGAACAGGCCGGGCGCAATTACAGCTATCCAAAAACAATGCAGATTATCAGTTATCTGAGAGACTACGATTTGAAAAGCAAAGGTGTTGATTCAAATGCTCCTCATGGCGAACTGATGAAAGAGCTGATGTTTAAAATACTGCACTAATCACCTCAAAACCGGCTTAAACAATCGATTTCCTGCCCCTGAATGCGTAACATTTTTGATAGATGTATCCATTTTATACGCAGCTGCGTAATAAAATGGATTAACCCAAAAACTGCGTTTTTTAAATTATTTGGATGATTTTAGCGTGAGTTTTCTTCTCCAGGGATAAAATCATGCCCAATTGTAAAGGCTTATTTACAATACTTAACAAAATAAGGGATAAGTAAATTTATAAGTTCACGTTCTGAAAGTGTCCTGCAAAACTTTCGCAAGATGATATTATTTAACTTAACTATCAGGTATGATACTTTTATTTTGCGGCCTATCCGGTGCAGGAAAAACAACATTAGCCACAAATGTAGCGATCGAGTTGATCGAGCTTGGCATAAGAACAGAAATAATTGACGGTGACGAATATCGTCAGGAAATCTGTAAAGATTTGGGATTTTCAAAGACCGACAGGTGCGAAAACATCAGAAGGTTAGGTTTTATTGCCAGCAGATTTTCGGCCCAGGGAATTGTTTCTATTGTTAGTGCTATAAATCCTTATGATGAGGTAAGACGTGAGATTATTGAAAAGTACGATCATGTGAACATTATACACGTTGATTGCCCTGTTGACAGGTTGATCTCCCGCGATACCAAAGGGCTTTACCACAGAGCATTTTTACCTAATGACCATCCCGATAAACTTTCAAACCTAACCGGTATTAATGATCAGTTTGATGTTCCTTATGATGCTGACCTTTACATTAACACCAGTCAGGATAATATAAAACAAAGTACTTCTTTATTGCTTTATTATATACTAAGCAACCTTCCCACTACCGAAAAAAACGTTTATAAAGTGACTAATAGTTTTTAAGCCTCCTGCTTAAGCATGCTTAATTAATTATTTTTTTTAAAAAACTATGCAAAAAAGAACGCTTATCATTGCCGGAATGCACCGCTCCGGTACATCGCTTATTTCGCAGTGGTTGTTTAAATGTGGCTTACAGCTTGGTGAAAGACAACTGGGGCCCGATAATGGAAACTCTGATGGCCACTTTGAGGATATAGAGTTTTTAAAAATGCACGAAGAGGTGTTAGCCAATAACAACCTGCCACTATCTGGCTTAACAGACGAGCATGTTGATCATTTTTCTATTTACGAGAAAGAGAAATTAAAAAGCATCATCAAAATTAAGCAGCAGCTATATGATCAATGGGGCTGGAAAGATCCCCGTACCTGCCTGTTTCTGGATGTTTATCAGGAGTTACTGCCCGATGCCTGCTACCTGATCATTTTACGCGATTATAATTCTGTAGTGAGCTCATTGTTAAGGCGTGAGTTTAAAATTATGGATAATAAATATTTGGCGCGCAAATATTTATCAAGATTATTATGGCTAAAAGTTAGGCGGCAACGCAGGCAGCAGCAGCTTTGCCACAGTAAGGCAGCCGAGTTTTTAAAGGTATGGATAGCCTACAATCAGGATATTTTAAATTGTATTAAAAAATTAGATACTGATTCATTTATAGTGATCAATTATTCGATGTTAAATGAAGCCGATACCAGGCTTTTTAAACATTTGCAGAGCAACTGGAAATTTTCGTTAAAATACTTCAGTTTCAAGGATGTATTTAAACAAGATCAAATAGGCGAAGATATAGACATAGCACATTATATTACCGATAAATCAGTTATTGAAAGTGCAACGCAACTGCAGGATGAACTTAAAGGGTATATGAAGGTTATGAAATAATCATAACATTTTTTATTACTTATTGTTCATTTATCCAGGCTTCAGCTGGTGCTACTTCTGTAAAAAAATGAATTTTAAGCTTCCCAAAATCCGAATCAACACTTTTACTGGCAGATAGCTGACTAAATACACTTGCCGAATTGATCCATGCAAAATATCTCAATCCGGCTTTTTCCATAGCCGGAAACCACTCCTGAGCACCCCAATCAGCGGCTTCAGACCAGTTACCCAATACGTGAATATTATTATTAAGTACTTTATGTACCTGATGTTTCATAAGCATATCCAGCATGCGTAAACAGCCTTGTTGCACCGAGTCCAGGTTTTGAAAGCCAGTCCAATCAGCATCTATACGTTCATAGGTTGGGTTATAGCGGAGTGTGATGGAGGTGTCTTTGTAATAGTGATCTTCTTGTATAATAGGCTCTGGCTTTTTTGATGGATCGAGCAGTAAGCGGAAGAAAAAAGTGGAACCCTCATTGGGTTTGCTTTCTATCCAAAAACTGCCCTTGTGCCTTTTTAAAATTTCGGCCGAAATAAATAAACCCAGCCCCAGCCCCTCAAAACGCATAGCTGTATTGTCAACACGGTAATAGCGTTCAAACAAACGGGTCATGTTTTTTTCTTCAATACCTATACCCCAGTCTTGTACCGATACAATCAAACTGTTATCTTCTTTGTTTACAATACAGTTAACAACTACTTTATCAGCCTGGGGCGAATATTTGATTGCATTAGTCAATAAATTATTAACAACCTGTTCCAGTCTGAAACGGTCGCCGGTATAAGCTATATCTTCCGCATTTTTCATTATGATCTGGTGCGATGAGGCCGTATGTTGTACAGCATCAATGGTATCAACAAGCATTTCCCTGAAATTGAAGGTTTCCATGTTATACTCCATTTTACCTGCGTTAATGCGCGATACGTCAAGCAAATCATTAATCAGTTTTTCAAGCCGCAGCACGTGAGCTGCAGACTTTTGAATAAAACCGGTTAGCTTTTGCGGGTCGTTTATCCTGAGCATGAGCTGGTTAAATGCTTTAATGCTGGTAAGTGGTGTTTTTAGCTCATGGCTGGCAATTGATAAAAATTCATCTTTCTTTTGCTCGTTGGTTTTCTGTTGATCAATATTGGTATTGGTACCCAGCCATAACGTGATCTCCCCGTTCTCAATAAGGGGTACGGCGCGGGCCAGGTGCCAGTGATATTGTCCGTCATGAAATTTTAAGCGAAATTCTACAAGGTATTCTTTTCCGGTTTTTAATGCTATAAGCCATTTCTTCAAACAGGTTTGCAAATCGTCGGGATGAATAAAGTACTGCCAACCCCTGTCTGTAATTGTTTGAGCATTTTGTCCAAAATCATTGCAGATTACCTCGTTTACATAATCAAGTTTACCGCTGGGCCGGGCAGTCCAAACCTGCTGAGGGATGGCGTTCAGTAAAAAACGAAAGCGCTGCTCATTTTCAGTTTCTTTTTGCCTGATGTGTACCTCTTCGGTAACTTCAAAAACAAATACCAGTATACCATCTATTTTGTTGGATACATCATGACGGGCCTGGTAAATAAAGGTAAAGTAGCGGTCTTCAACAGGTCCGGTACTTGTGCGGGCAAGCGGCACCAGTAATTCCTTACCCTCAAAGCTGTTACCGGTTTCGTAAACATTTTTTAAAATGCCGTATACAGCGTGTTCTTTAAGCTCGGGTAGTGCCTCCAATAGTGGTTTGCCTATAAGCTCACGTCCTGGAAAAAGCTGCTGATAAGGTGGGTTTACCAATTCAAATACAAAGTCGGGGCCATCAATTACACATATACCGGCAGGGGCCTGCATAAAAAACCTTTTTAACCTTTCGTTTTGGCGTGCAACCTCATCCTGGGCAGTTTGCAGTTCAAATGTGCGTAATGCAACCCGTTCTTCCAGTTCATTATTTAATTTTAGCAGACTTTGCTGTGCCTGGTATAATTCTTCGTTGGTAGCGCTCAGCTCTTCATTGGCCGATTGTATTTCCTCACTGCTAACCTGAATCTCCTCGTTGGCCTGAGCCAATCCTTCGTTAAGGGATAGCAATTCATTGCCGGTTTGTTCCAGGCGTTTGCGGGCCAAAACCAGTTCCGTTATATCATATTTAAAGCTTAAAACGCCGGTGATATTACCTTTTGCGTCCCTGATAGCCTGGCAAATAAAATTGAAGTAATGTTCTTCAGTTTTACCGCCAATTTCCTGGGCCAGGGGTATGCATATTTCATTACCGGCAAAGGTTTCACCTGTTTTATAAACGTGTTGCAATGATTCCCATATGGGGAGGCCGGCAACCTCAGGGAGGGCCATTAACAAAGGTTTTCCTAATACCCTGCGGCCAGGGAATAGTTCTTTTTCGTATTGCGGGTTTATAAATTCATAAATAAGATCGGGGCCGGTAACTACAGCAATTTGGGCCGGCATTTCTTCAAAAAGCTTTTCCATTTGAAGGCTTAGCAGGGTAGCTTTTGCCGCGGTCTCCTTCTCTTTTTCTAAACTGGCCTTTAAGTTTCGCTCGGCAAGTACCTGTTCGGTTACATCCTGTGTATGATGAATAATATAGCAAATATCGCCTTCATTATCTACAACTGGTGTATGTGCGGTGTCCCAATACCGCTCCAGTAATTTGCTTTCATTTTCAGGATCAGGAATGTCAAAGCGGGTAACAGGCAATCTATGCGGTTTTCCGGTCTCAATGGCTTGTGTTAAGGAGAAAGCTATGCCGCCTTCTTCCGCAGACCAGTCGGGTATTTTAGGGAAAACATCAAACAGGTATTTCTCCAGCAGTTCGGCCCGTACCTTGCCTGTTAGTTGTAAATACGCATTACTTACGGTAAGTATAAAAAGCTCTTTTGACAGAATAAGGTAAGGATGTGGTAATGTTTCAAATACCCTTAGCATATCGGTAGGTAAGGCAGAGCGGTGTTTTATGGGCATATATACAACAATAGAGAGATAAACAAGATTACAAAAACCGTGCGTAACTATTAAAATATTATCTTATAACAAAATGTTTTAAAAAATAAATAAATAGTAGTGAGGTGGAATTTACGTATTAAACGATAAATATTGAATATTTAACATATAGCACCCCATAAAAAGATTGTAACTTTATATATGACATATGATTATTTGGAGAGCGTTAAAAAGCAATTTGCCTATTATAAAATGCTGGGCGAAAAAACATTCAGTCAGCTAACTGATGAACAGCTGCTTTGGCAATTTAATGCCGAATCGAACAGTATAGCCATGATTGTTAATCATCTTTCGGGCAATATGCTATCCCGGTGGACAGATATTTTCAATACAGATGGTGAAAAGGAATGGCGTAACCGCGAGGCGGAGTTTGCTGAAGTTAATCCCGGCCGCGAGCAAATATTACAAATGTGGAATGATGGCTGGGGAGCTCTGTTAACCACCCTTAATGGTATTACTGATAATGATCTTGACCGCATAATTTATATTCGAAATATGGGGCACACCGTTACGGAGGCTATTAACAGGCAGTTGGCTCATTACCCATATCATATTGGGCAAATTATATTTATTGGCAAAATGCTTTGCAACCAAGCGTGGCACTCCCTGTCTATCCCCAAAGGACAGTCTGAAAGTTACAATGCCGATAAATTCGCCAAAGAAAAACACCGCGAACATTTTACA
>Ga0247742_10002751_pt1 | contig 11421 bp, 14 predicted proteins | sample UWRJL208509C2_FD_180944 | JGI IMG/M metagenome (GOLD analysis project Ga0247742, IMG submission 180944) | Plant litter microbial communities from Arlington Agricultural Research Station in Wisconsin, United States - UWRJ-L208-509C-2 | ecosystem: Environmental > Terrestrial > Plant litter >... | reverse complement strand
AAATAATACAGTATCTTGCAGCGTTATCATGTAGTGCAAGCGACACATTGCTGTGCTGACTGTCTTTGATGCACCACGTTAGACTTCCCCATGGTGCCCAAGGAAGTCTGGATTCATCCTGGCTGCAGTGGATTGGCATGCCGTCATGTTAAACGGAAAACTGAACTTCCCTGAATCTTCAGGCTATTCTAAAATTCATTGAAGAGCGAGAGGAGCGCTTCAAGGAGAACTGGGCACGAATGATTAGTTTGAATAATGTGCCCTGAGCTGAGATGGGGTGCATGGATTGACACACAGCTTCAAAAGGTGTGTTCACATCCAACGTATGGCCTTCCACAGCCTCTTTCACCGCTCGGGAAGGTTGCTGACATGAGTTCTGTTGTGCTTTCCATAGTCGGATTTACGTCTGAATCTGGGAATATAAAGACTCGGCTAACATTTGCACTTGCCATTGTTGAGACATTACTTCCACCGTCAAGTAAGTTTCCGCACATACATCGATTATCGCTACCCAAGCCAGGAACTATGCCGGACTCGATAAACTTCAGCCATTCCAGTAACAGCTGGCACAGGCATCACAGCGGTGAAAATGATGCTGAAGGGTCTTCACGACGAGGACGCTTCAACAAAAAGGTCCACGAAGTCGGTCACTCTGCTAAGGACAACTTCAACTCTGGTGGGCTCCTGTTCTCCTCTCTTCTGGATAAATCAATAACACTCATGGTACACATCCCAGTAATTAGGCGCGGCGACGAGCCACACGATGCAGACGAGTATGTACTTTACTTGACTATACCACTCTAATCTTACCATTAAATGTTAGGAACTTCCCTCGAGCACCATGTTACCCTCTGTCGACCGGTCCTGGAGAGAGGGAGCGTCAGAAGGCAGAGAAGGACCGTCAGAGGGAAGAGAAGGAGCGTCAGAGGGAAGAGAAGGAGCGTCAGAGGGAAGAGGAAAAGGTAAGAAAAGCCTTGGAGGAGCAAGAAAAGAAGGAACGGAAGAGAAGGGAAGCTGAAGAGAAAAAGGAACGGAAGAGGAGAGAGGCAGAGGAGAGGAGAAAACATTGATATGCCATAATTAACAAATTTGGCCACGGTCGGCACGAATGCCCTCCGTTACCTACTATAGTAATTATTGTAATGCACAGCATTTCATAGAAAAGCTGATAAGGTCGCCAAGTTGGCCAACTATAAAAGCACCCAGCTTACTTTCCGCTGTTCATCCCACTACAGACCTTCTTCTGCATCACTCGCAAACCCTAACGCTGTATAATTTGATCGATTCGTTGACAAGGAAACTTTCGAGGGTACAGAGATACGCCACGCAATGTCGAACAACACCACCATCGCTTTGGGTCCCTGCCCGGCTGACACCGTCCCCAACGTCGTGGAAGGGGGAGCTATCTACGCGGTAGGTGGCAAGAGAGCGACAAAGGGAGCGCACAATTCAATCCCATCGTTCAACCAGTCGGGAAAGGTGGAGAACAATGGGCATGTCGAATCCATGATGGCAGCTGTCAACGCAGGTAGGTAGCTATTCCTTGCTTTGGAGAACGTTCAAATTAACGCCACCAACGAGCAGAGGTGACCATCGACGGTACCGGAGAACAAGCTCACGCCGAGCCAATGGATGGTCAGGATGATAGCAGCTCTGATGACGAGTTTCCAGTCTGGATTGGGTGCGTAAACTGTCTCAATATCATCGAAGGCCTTTGATCCCGCTGAAACAAACATGTACAGAGGGCAGCCACGTGCAAAGGCTGAGTCACTCGTATCAGGCAGAGCTAAGCAAGAAATGGAGGCAAAGCAAAGGCAGGTCGCAGAGGAGAAGAAAAGGCAAGAAAAAGAGGAAGCAGAGGAAATGAAACGGCAGGAGAAGGAGAGGAAGAAGCAGTTGAAGAACGCTGGTAAGAAACAGTAGCAACTCGGCGCACTACCACTACGAGCCGTAAATGAGTGGCTCAGAACACCTGCGGCTCCTGACTCTTTCAGTTGAGGTTTTACAATGGTTCTATCGTGATGATCAATTCAAGTTTCTTGTAGAATAGCAGTATCGACACATGCCCATTCAATGTCGCGAAATTCACATCATGGCTCAAGTATATATATAGTTCAATTAAAATTTCACTAGATATGTATACCGCCCTGGTGACGGAGGTTTCAATTCACGGGAATATCTGGAGGCGCCAACCTCAAGCGCGCGTCGCTATTTTTAGATGAGATCCGCGCCAAAGCGCTTCGGAGTTACGGGTGGCTACCGCGCTCGATGATGAATGCCTTATCCTAAGCTGGGCTGCTGATGAGCGTCAGTTCTAAATCTCGGGATATAGTTAGTTAGTCAGAAAGAGTGCTTATAGATCTTGCATGTCGCGATTCAGCCACTCGCTGGCAGATGAAACTCAGGAAGGTTCAAGTTGACAGTATGACTCGATCGCAACTATTTGATCTATGTACTATGTTCCGAGTCACATCAATTGGCGCCTAAATTCTTGGGTATATAAAGCGGATGTCAGGCAATTACAGCTTCCGTTGTCCTTTACCACCATCATCTGGTTCGCTTCCCCGTACACTATTCCTTCGAACATACACTGATGGTAGTCTGCTCATAGGACCAATGTTGGATTCTATTAAATTCACTCACTCTACCTCAAGTGAGCATATGAGTCGCACCAGCGAGAGTGACGACCTGAAGACGTCGAAGCGGGAGCGCTTGAAAGAAAAGGCTCACGACGTTGGCCACTCTGCTAAAGAAACTTTCAAGTCTGGTGAGTTTCTCCCCATGATATCCGAACCAAAGTCAAGGACGATAACTGACATAAGATGAAGCAATTGGACTTGGTCACGATGAGCACGACAATGACGGGTATGTCTATCAGATTACTACGACTTGGTACCGCGCTGACCAGGTTCAGTGATGCCCAAGGCTCTCGGGCACCACCAAAACCTCCAAATGCTGGCGCCGTTGGAATAGCTCGCAGGGAGAAAGAAGAACAAGACAAGAGAGACAAAAAGCGAAGGGAATGGGAAGAGAAACAAGAACAAAAGCGGAGGGAGGAAGAGGCGAAGCAGGAACGCAAAAGGGTGGAAGACGAGGAGAAAAGGAGAAGGAAAGCGGAGGGGAAGAAGTAGAAAGCATTGAAACCTTGCCGCTGCCTCATAGGAATGCATAGTTGCCGTTTTGATGCGCAATTACTTCCCTCATAGTGCTCTCTCCTTACTGTTATCATATACTCAAACTTGATACCCGTCAACTTAATACAAACCACTTCCCTAATGATGTAAAAGCGGGAGCACGGCTCTAATTTGGACCACTCCGTTGAGAAATTTCAAATCTGCGGTGTTTCGCCACTCCATCGTGCGAGGACCATATATAGTAGCAATGGCTAACGTTTGCATCGATTTTCAGTGAAACTTTGCGAGAACCATGCAATGCCATGGCTGCCGGCGCTGCTGAAAGCACGGAAGGAGGCAGAAAAGGCCAAGAAAAAAATCAAGATGAGACAGGAGGAAGAAGAGAAGAAGAGAAAGAAAGTGGAGCATAAAAGTAGCCAAATAACATCATACTTCCTCGCAGGTTGTGCGCCGTCGAGTGTTCCACGGCCATTATGATGCGTAATTATTCATAAATTCAGTTACCGCACCTATGTGTGTGGTTGCCACCGTTCCAAAAAATTTAGATAGCACTCCAACCATAAATCTTAGTGCAAATATTACTAGTAGATTAGTAAAAATTGGTAGCCGTTGTACAGCCTTCCTGTGCTGGATCCAACATCGCAGGCACCAGAAGGCGCTGATGAGGCTGTTGGAAAGCGGCGCTCCCCCAGCCTGGCCGCGAGTACACATACTGGTCTACTTATGCGCCTGGCGGTGGTCTGCCTGGGATACTGAATGTCAGGGGATAGCCGCCATAACAACATGCTGACTCCACCGTTCAAAATCCTATGCTGATGACAGAGCCGCCCATCGCTCGAGGTATAAAAGCATACGTCTCCTTGACGTTTCACCACAGACCTTCTCCTTCACCCACAGGTAACCTCACAACTATATTCTGCTTTGTGAGTTTGCTGACATCAAGTCGACAGAACCGTATCCGTAATCACATACAATGTCCAACAAAGTCGACTTCAACAATTCGGTCGAGGCCGTTCCCAATGTCTGGGAAAGCGGATCCAAACCTCTAGTAGACGACGAGAGATCTACGAAAGGAGCGCCAACATCGTCACTCCTTGCCGAGTCAGGCGAGAATGACAGTACTGGCCCTGTAGAGGTCACCGTGTCAGCTGTTACCACCGGTGTGTTGCTCTCTTGTCTGCTGGTACCGATTACGAGATTTCTGATAGCTTTACAGAGGAGATGATGGGTGGCTCTGGGGACCGCGGTACTGTCGAGCCCTTGGACGATGAGGATGATAGCGACTCTGATGACGACTTCCCGGTCTTCAATGGGTCTGTATTTTATTTTAATTGAATTACCATATGCTTGAGGGACTGATCCAAACCTTTTCAGAGGGCAAACACGGGCACCATTGGTATCAAAATTGTCTGGCAATGCTAAGAAAGAGATGGAGGACAGGAGGGCTAGAGAGGAAGAGAAAAAGAAGAGGGAGGAGGAGGAGCGGAAGAAAGCGGCAAAGAACAAGAAATAATTCTTAGTGAATTATGGTTCACAAGCGTCCTCCGCTCATGACCACCTGTCACCCACTTCAGTTTCTAATTTCAATATACCCAGTTTATGGAGAGCTTCTTTCAATAATACCGGACCGGTTATCTCTTAAGGTAAACTTGCGTAAGTTATCCAGACACCCGATCTCAAGCTCTCAGCTCCAATGTTCCCCGATCACTGCTCGAAAGAAATACCTAAGTCCGATTAAAGGCGGGTGGCTGAGTGCGCAGCCGTTGCGCCATTATTTCCGTATTGAGCATTGAGTGTAGAGAGGATCTTCGCGCATCAGGATCGCCGATCGTAGATCGTCTCCCAATAGTAGTCTGGTACTCGGTTATGCAGATGATCTCAATAATGATCACCACAATTTCATAGGGATCACAAGCTAGCAAGCCAGTAGCAATGCAATTTCATTCACACGTATCCATAATTAGCTTGTTGAATAAAATGGACAGTCTCAAGGAAGTTCGTTTGCACCAGGTTCATCGTGGGAACTTCAGGCCGACGCGTCGGAGGTTTTCAACAAGTTTGGCTTTCACCTTGCTTCAACCTACACGCATGAACGTCCGTTCTAGACTTCTAGGGGTCGCCAGTAAACTACCAATTGCTCAATCTCACAGAAATCAACTTGGTCGGGCACCGCCCACCAAACTATGGCGCACGCCGCGCGAGCGTCGTAGTACATGCCCAGATCCTGGGTTTGGACGGTTATCGCCTGGATTATCTGTAACTATTCGAGCAATTTGAAGTTTTCCGTGACTCAACAGTATCATTGAATTTTTTGTATAGCTTATACACCCATGGCCAGGATCTCGGGTATCGGTTAGGTGAATCCTTCTATCCTTACGAAACTAGGTATCGTGACCAAAGCCAGATGGGTTCCAGAGTTTTCTTCGATGTTGGATCTGACAGGAAATTTCACAGCGCAGCGTGAATTTCACACCACACCGAAGCCAGGCAGTAAGGGCACGAGGCGCTACAGCCTTTAACGTCGGACTTCAATTCCGAGCACACCTCGGTACAGCATACATAGGATAAGCGTTCTCATCACTCTCATACGTTCAGTTTCCTTTGCGCCACCACTACACCTGCTCCAGATGACTCTACCTTCGTCAAAAATCCGTGCTACAGCCATATCGCTTTGTAGATGGATCTTATCGCTTCTCAAGCAAGGTCCTCGATTCATATGGGCTATCCTTCAGCGCCTATTTTATCGATGGGGATTTAGGGGGGGACAGTGGCGGTTTTTGCTCACAATCGATGAGGAGAAGAAAACAGGAGGGTCACCACCACGTCGTTCTTACTTACCTTCTGGCGAAGCACCAAGAGGATATCATGTCTTCAACGACGACAAACCATCTCTCGACACCTTGCCCGCGAAGGAGGGTTCATCGATTGTGCCCGATCTTTCCTACAACATCCTCGATGACGGCGAGACCATATCCCTCAACAATGTCTCGTGTTCAGCATTCCCATTCCCAGGCGGTAGCATACGAAATGCATCACAATCCTCATTAAACCTCGAAAATTCGAGAAAAGCCCATGAGGAACACTTGGGTGAAACATCCAGAGGCCCTTCTAGAAGCCCTTCTGTGTTATCTCGCACCCCATCTCGTAGTTCCATCCACACAAACTCATCGCAGGGATCATTCCCAAATCACATCCCTTTCAGCATCGAGGATCCAGAAGGTACAATAAGCCATACCCACCTTGGAGCGGATCTTGCCAAAAGAAGTCGGGTGGGACCAGCAATCCGAAGGCCCACACCCATTCTAGAAACTGACAATGAACGGCCAACGTCTATATTATCCGAAACGATCCTACCTAGCCCTAGTGACGCTTCAGTGCGACACACAACCCAATCTCCGACGTCTCGATGGTTAAGTATGGCACATATTTCACCAGCTATCCCCTTTGCAACACAACGTTACAGCAATAGACCAACAGTGTAAGTGACGATGGTCCGTAGGCCTGATGGCCTTTAAGATGGAGCTAATTTGTTTATTTCATATAGATATAAATATTCGGATAATATCACCGTAGATCTGCTGACTGTGTCTTACAAAGAGTAGGTTACCGTTGTTGGCATTCAATCAACGACTAACGCCCAGCCTGCAGGCCGCATACTCCAACCGGATGGAGGCTATGTGATCATCCAGAGGGAGCACGGTATTTCTATCACAGCGAAAAGGTTCGATTGTCTCCATCATAGTACTTTCCGACGCTAACACCAAATTTGTTTACTAGAGAGTCTTCACGGATGCCGATCTCCTTGACGAGCATATTCTGCGCAGAGCGACTGAAGATATCGAGTGTATCGAGGAAGTCACCAACGAGTACGAAAATTTGATTCCCAAAAATCGGCATCTGGTCATCGATCTGCACTATGTGCCCGATTCCAAGGACGGAATTCAGACAGACTATTACTTCGTGGATCATGATAGTCGTAAAATATTCTTTCTCGATCCCTTCCAAGCTGAGTCCATGACCGCATGGTGGGAGGCTCGTGGCTGTAATTCAATGAAGCACCTTGGTAGGATTCCCTTTCTGTGCGAACTCGTTGAACTAGCTAACGTCGTTATTAGGTGTCGAGATGGAGGCTCAGTACTGGTAAATTCAACCCTGTTGCGATAGACAAATTGTATCTGATTTTTTCCAGGTACTTTGTCAACTTGTATCCGGACGGCATCTCGTTGTCCCTGCCCCTCATTGCAGACCTTCGGGATATGACGCATCACTTTATTGGGGGTAAAGTGGAACGATTTTGTACAACTAAGATCTTGGGAATTGATCTATATATGCAGATACTGTAACTTCTCCCCAGTCGATTGCCCCCTTTACTCTGGAGGTTCTGGAAAAGATCTTGGGCTGGACGAGCAGCATGGAACGTAAGCTCATGAAAGTTAGTCAAATTGATGACCAACTTACTTACCGCTTATTCTAGGAAATCTCGCAGCGGGCGTATCCACAATCGGAACTAACAGCCTTTTGGGTATGTGATATTTCACTATATCAGTTCCTCAACTAAATTACTTTATTGCAGCGCGCCTTCTCTACAGTTTTTGTAAGTTGATTTGCGATCATTCCAAAGTTGCATATTCAGGTTGTTCTATTTTTCAAGACCATGCACGATATCTTCACTTCCACGGAGAAGCACACGCCCGCCTCGAACGAGACAACTCAGTCTATGGGCACGCCACCAACGAGCGTACTATGTTTATAAGGATGGCAGCCCCATTCCTATTTTGGGCTCCCTACGTTCACCACCAGGCTTTGCAGAAAATGTGGGTTGATGGAGTGATGCACAAGTCTGTTTGGGAAGAGGCGATGAAGAAGCTCAACGAAGAGTGGCAAGACTTGGTTCTTCTCGTATGCCTCTTTGTTATTGTAAACATAACTCTTTTGACATCATTCCTAGGGAACGGTGCTGCTGAATGGCAACGTGGGATTCCTAGCCATTCAATCGGTGGACAGCTTGGATACCAAACTTTCGTCTGCAGCTCAGATCGCAAGTTACCTCTCCATAGTCGCTAGCGTTGGGAGTATTCTCTTAGGATTACTCTTGCGTCGCCAGACTAAGAACAAAGTAATGCACAAGGCTGACGACGTGGTAAGGCCATCACGAGTAAATTTTACCATTTCCTACTTTACTAACTCCCACCAGCAAGCATACCTAAACGACAACAGCCACCCCCTACTCGGCCTTGAAATTCTAGCCATTCTGCACAGTCTCCCGTATGCACTATTCATGTGGGCGTAAGTCTCCTCACCCTGTTGTCGCGTGTGACTGGACTAACACCTGCCGTAATTAGTGTCGCAGCCTTACTTGCTGCTTTTTCTTTCCACTTTTTCCTTGCGACGACAACAGTTACCCGTGCTATTGTTGGCACCGTAGGCGGAATTGTAGCTGGTCTCGTAGTATGGTTGGTTATTCATGCCTGGGATACTCCCCCTGAGTCCAATGCTCGCCCATCGGACTACAGGTCCACGAGCTCGGTCTCAAAATTCAGGAATAGTGTCTCAACCTTGGGAGGAAAACTCCGCGATATCTCGTTTGAAATGGCACCAAGGATAAATATACGCAGGCCAACGCGGAAATCTACTGGGAGCGCCACGTTGGTGCATAGTGGGGTTTGACGACAACAAGACCCTGTATCTACATTTTTATACCCGAGTAATATTATACCCCGGCCTTGCGAGTGACGACTCTAAACACAACGTTTGCGCATCTGAATACCTGGTAGGCTTGTATATAGCACACCATTCCCACTTTCTCTCCAACCCTCTCCGCCTCTCAAGTTCTTCATGAAAGCAAGTAATTTATTTCTAAATGACTATTGACGTGCTACCAACGGGATGTAGGTGAGGGTAGTTGACGACGCGTATGGATCGATCGCGATCGATGAAGGTGTGGGAGGCATATCCTCCGCACGTTTGCTTTGGTGAGAAGACGATGGTTCTCTTGTACAGAGCTAGCCATAGGTAGCTCGCGTGTATTCACACATAGTAGAAACGGAACCAATCATTCATACCAGGCAGAGCTAAGCAGGAATGGAGACAAAGCAGAGGGAGGATGCAAGGGCGAGGAAAGGGCATGAGAGGAGGCCGCAGAGTAGAAGAGAAGGCAAGAAAGAAGAACCAGCCCTGCGAGGAAAGGCGATTTGACGCACTACGGGCCAGACCGGGCCGCATATGTTCAAGTACTGAGAACATTATTAAGGACAGCAGTTTCGACATACATTCATTGTTGCCAAATCCACATCATGACCATATTAGACCTGATTTAATTATTAAATTTACCAGATGTGCATACTGATCTGACGACTGAGGTAGGAATATCAAGAGCCTTCGAAGGTAAAGCGCGCCTGTCTATTTTTAGATGAGATCTGCGCCGGTGGCTATCGCCTCCGATGATGAGCGCTTGATTTGAAGCTGGAGAGTGCTGATAGATCTTGTATGTCGCGATTCAGCTAATCTTTGTTAGTGCCAGTGAAACAGTATGACTCGATCTTATATACTCAATATGTCCTACGTAGGTAATGTACTCCGGTCCGAGTCAGAATTAGCGCCCCAGTTCCATATAAACCAGATGTCAGGCGCTTATAGCTTCCATTGTTCTTTACTACCATCATCCGGTATGCTCCGGCGCACTCTCTTGCCTTTGGGTATACACTGACAGCAGTACCCATAGTCGGTGAAGCTTAGAAATATGTCAGACTCAGTGAAATCTAGCCATTCTATCTCAAGCTATCTGCATCACAGCAACACCCATGACGATGAGACGACTTCGAAGCGCGAGCGCTTGAAAGAGAGGGCCCACACTACTAAAGAAGGCTTCAAGTCCGGTGAGTTCCTCGATTCCATCGTGCAAGGACCATAGATGAGCGGCAACTAACTTATGATTAAGCAATTGGATTCGGCGATAGGCACAATGAAAATGGGTGTGTGAAACAGATATAATTTTTTCGTAGTAACGGCTGACTTTTTCTCAGTGAAACTCCTCGAGCACAATGCGATGCCACGGCCGCCGGAGCTGCTGCAAAAGCACGCAAGGAGGAAGAAAAAAGAAAGAAAAAGATCCAAGAGCAAGAGGAGAAGAAGAGAAAGAAAGCAGAGAAAGCGGAGAAAGCGGAGAATAACAAGTAACCAACCCGGAACATTATCACTTCCTTGTAGGCGATGCTCGAGAGCGCCACGGCTATTGTGATGCGTAATTAGTCCCAAATTCAGTTACCGCACCTATGTGTGTAGTTGTCAGCGCGCCAAAAAAAAAAAACCAGGTTAGCTCTCCAACGTCAACTCTTGGCGCAAATATTAGTGGATGAAACAGCCGTACAGCCTTTTTGTGCTGGACCAACATCACAGGCCCAAAAAGGCGCTGACGAGGCTGTTGGATAGTGGCGCTCCCGAACCCTGCCTCGCCAAGTGCATACACTGGTCTACTTATGCGCCTGTCAGTGGTACGCCTAGCACACTCAACTGCAGGGATAGCCGCTATAATTCATAACGTGCTGACTCCACCACCCAAAACCCTATGGAACCGCCTGTGACTTGAGAAGTTGAGATATAAAGAGCGTGCATCCCTTGATGTTTGCTCACCATCACAAACCTCCCACAGGTGACCTTATACCATGTTCTGCTCCGTGGGCTTTACTGACATGAGGTCGACAGACTATTCGTAATCACATAATGTCCAACAAAGTCGACATCAAGGCTCCCGCCTCGGTCGAGGCCGTTCCGAATGCCTGGGAAAATGGGTCTAGATCTTTGATAGACGACGAGAGATCTACGAAAGGAGCGCAAACGGCGTCGCCGCTCCTTGCTGGGTCGGGCGAGAATGAAAATGATCGTCATTTCGAGCCCATCCTGGCAGCTGTCACTACTGGTGTGTAGCTCTCTTGTCCCCCAATGCTGATAACGAGATTTATAATAACCTTCTAGAGGAGGCGGCTAGTGGCGCTGGGGACCGCGGTACTGTCAAGCCCTTGGACGACGAGGAGGATAGCGACTCTGATGACGATTTCCCGGTCTTCAATGGGTATGTACCTCTTTATTATTAAATTAAATACCTGGGACTGATCCTCATTGATGGAAACCTTTGCAGAGGGCAAACACGGGCGCCATTACGACCAAACACTGTTGGAAACGCGGCTGGAAACTCCAAGCAGGCTAAGAAGGAGGGGAAGAACAAAGACGAACCTAAAGGAGAAGAGGGTAAGAAGGGGGACGGGAGTAAGAAGGGGGACGGGAGTAAGAA
>Ga0247742_10002749_pt1 | contig 11422 bp, 14 predicted proteins | sample UWRJL208509C2_FD_180944 | JGI IMG/M metagenome (GOLD analysis project Ga0247742, IMG submission 180944) | Plant litter microbial communities from Arlington Agricultural Research Station in Wisconsin, United States - UWRJ-L208-509C-2 | ecosystem: Environmental > Terrestrial > Plant litter >... | reverse complement strand
CGCCACACTGCCCTTGCTTTAAACGTCCCGTCATCCCCAGTCATCCTTCCTCTCTCGTCCTACCCTCATCCACACCAACAACACCCACTCAGAACACCGCCCTCAACTCACGATGACAGAATACGACTACTCACCCGGTGCATACGAGCGACACCTGGCCAATCAAGCCCGCATTGCCAAATGGGTGGACCACACCAACGCCCATCCAAAGGAGAACCCGTTCGTGCCTCTCCCGGGGGAACACCTGCCATCTCCAGCCCCCGAAAGCGATGGGGGGTACTCGCCGCCATCGGCGTCGCAGGTCGGAGGTCCGAGCGGGTATGGTGGGCAGCAGGGACAGATGTATGGCGTGCAGCAGCAGGGGTACCCGAGCTACCCCAGCCCGTATGGGTATGGCTACCAAGTCCAACCCCAGGCTCAAGCCCAGCCAGCGTTCTACACGACCCCACAAGGTCTCATCTCGCCCACCTACTTCTCCACATCGACCTCGAGACCTAAAGGATCCAAATCCCGCCATTCGCATAAATCGTCCTCGAGCTCACGGATACCGACGCAGGCTCAGCTGGCCTACCCGGCGTACCCAACACCGACGACTGCATACCCAGTCTCAGCACCAGCTGCTGGCTCGGGGTCTTATGTGGATGCGCATGTGGCCGCCTACGCCTACGCGAACGGGGGTCGGCCTGCACAGCAGGGACAGGGGCACGGACAGACGTATGTATATGGGACGTCGCCGTATGCTGCCCAGCCTCAACAAGCCACCGCCTACCCGTACACTGCCTATCCCTACACATATGGTACGCAGAGCGCACAGACCTCCCCATACCCCTCCCCACCGCTCTACCCCACCGTCATCGCCGCTGCGCCCATGTCCCGGTCCTCGTCGCGATCACGATCAAAGTCGCATTCAAGACCCTCATCGTCGAGGTCGCATTCGCATCAGGGACATTCACCACAGTCGTTCACGACTGCGTTGACGAGTATGAGTATGATTACGCCTACGGGTACGTTCTTTCATCTGCGGAGGGAGGAATCAATCTGATCGTGTTTGGTTTCGTGTAGGAACTGGTGTTCAGTATATCCAACCGACGGCGAATCAGCCTGTGATCGTGCCGATGAATGGGGGGTATGTGGTGGTACCGGCAAAGGGGCAGGATGTACAAGTTGTCGTGAGTCTTTAGCCTTTTATTCTTCGTTCGTTCCGTGGTGGATTTTGTACGCTCCCACTTGCACTTGCACTTGTACTGGGACTGCAGTTCGCTTCAACTTGTACCCCTCTCCACGTCATGTCTGCATTTGCTCCCTCTCTCTTATTTGTGCAGACCTTCCATCTCGATCGACGCATCCTAGAATTGAGCATGGAGCCTGGAACATGGAACATTGGACAGGACTAGTCCAGTCCAAAAACCAGCTCTCTGTACGTGTTTTAGGTGTCGGGTCGAAGATGGGTCGTTGTTATTGACCAAAGCGAGAAGAGGGACTGGTCGGCCGAGTCTTGACCCCCATCTGCCGTTTCGCCCGTATCTGTACCCATCTCAGTCCCCTTGGCCGTTGTCCCTTTATGTTTTATTTTGTTTTGTTTTATTACATCATAACCCACAATTAACCCTCACTCATCCCGCTCTTCAGACACCACAATACCAAACCCAAACCCAATATCAATATCAACCACAGTACCACTCGAAACCGCAGAGTGAGGATGCCCAGTCGTTCTTTGGGAGTTTGAGCATTGGGTCGGGGATGAAGCTGCCTGGTTTGGGGTTGGGGAGTTTACGGTTTGGGAAGAAGGGGAAGCGGTCGAGGAGGGGGAGTTTTTGATTGGGTGAGGAGGGGAATGTTTTGATTGGCTGAGGAGGGGAAGTCGTTGATGACTCTGAGCTGTGGAGGATGATTCTGAGAGTGACGTCATTGGGCGGTGCTCCTTAGAACTGGAGGACCGTCGCAGTCGCGGCCATGTTCATGTCCGGGGACGTCCATCTCAAGGTCGATCACGAACCCCGCGGCGACCGTTCTGGCCCGGTAGCCGACCCATCTCTTCAATTCTGGGTGCTACACGAGTTACCCGCGGTCTTTGGTGCTCTATCTTTGGTCAATTTGGTCAGCATTCACTGTCATGAAGAATACACGGTCCACGATCCACGGTAGGCCTTTTCCAGGCTGCATCTTACGACTATGGAGGACCTTGCGCCCTTCGATTTCGTTCTTCGCGCATACACGCCATTTTTTCATCGCTTCGAGTTCTCTTCTTTCTTCGTCGCGTCCTTCGTCGATGTCTTCTTACCTTTTGGGTTCACGCGCAAGATCTACCGGGTTCCCAAGACTCGCATGCTGTTTTCAGCCTTACCGTCGGCCATCGTTCGTTCTCTCCTCACCTTGTCTTCTCCTCACTCCGCCCTCTCCTACCCTCATCTCAACTCGAAGCACTATACTCACGAATTCGGAACTCGGAATAAATACTTACTCTTACACTTACCTTATGTCTTGCTTTGTTACGCTCACACTGGCCTACACCCACATTCACATTTACACTCATACCCACACTCGCAACTCAACACCACGCTCCTTTGATAGGATTCGTTTGTATTCGGACATTGTACTCTAAAGGACTATGTAGTAGCTGGCTAGGTCTACGAATGTATGTTAATGTTATGGATGGAATGAACCACGTATTTCGTATGGTGATTCGCTATCTCCTTCTCAGGCTGGTAGGATATATGTCAAGGTGCTGTTTGAGGCAGAAAGATCGATTCATGGATCCCGGAACAGTAATACTACACGAGAAATCGCTAGGAGATGAATACGTGCGTGATGCGCCACCACCGCATATCTTGATACTCGAGGAGCAAGGCCGATGCGTTAGTCCGATCCAAGGTCCAAGTCGCGTATTGATCTGTTTGGATGTATAGAATTTTTAAAAAGTAATTCGATTCAATGAGATGGGGTAAACATCTGCGAGAATGTATCGACTCACTCATAGCGTCCCCGTTTTATCGTTCGTCCACTGGCAGTCGCAGCTGTAATGCGGCCGGATGAGGTTGGCTCTACACTCTCTGTCGAAGCTATGGACGGAGTGAAATTGGTATACGATTCATGTTACTCGTTAGACATCTAGTGTAGTATATGTAGGCGTTGAGCTTGGACTTACAGTCATCGAGACGAGCTCGTTTTGAGGGAGCTGGAAGGCTCTCCAAGTAAGAGGGATAATCATCATCCGAGTCGCTTTGAATGGGTCTTTTTTTAATGATTCGCCTGCCAGACCTCACTGTCACAACCGGAACAGAGGTACGGATAGTCTCTATTTTACCAATCAGCGCGCTCATAAGTATACCATCTGGGAACTCACGACTTGCTGCTAATGCTTTAGTGGTGCTTCCTGGGGAATTTTTGGTCTTCTTCGCGGGCGTAGTACCTGTGTGACCAAGCCCAAGAATGTAAGTTATCGAAAGGAGAAATAACGTGAATAATGCTTACCCGTCTCGAGGACAACTCGTTCTGAAGAGCCGGCCACATTCTCACCCCCTTGAACGAACTTCGACGAGGCTGGGTCCGCTGCCTCACTGACTTCTCCTATATCGGAGAGGAAGGTTCATTTCCCTCATATTATGAGCATTTTACCACAGTAACCTCACCCTTTTTCACCGCTTGAACGATAAAGCTTATATGTCCGAATGTCGGAGTACCCTCGAGATATAAATCCATACGCTCGGGGGGCAGGATCGCCTTAGATGGGTCCAGCGGATGGTTAACAAGTTCGTCAAAGCTTCTTGCAGGAATAGAGACCTACGAGTCCTCGCGTGAAATGGACAAGCTCAGAGTTTTTTTGACAGTAGACTCACCTTCCACATACGCAGGAACTTGCCAGCAAGCCGGTCGTTGGTTTCCACCATGCTCTTTTGGAGTGCGGAGGCGGTGGGCAGGGGTTCTCCATCCTCGGTGTTGATTGTGAGCTCGTACGAGTCAAATGGGGGATCGCCTGAGATCCAGTAAAAGAGTTGGTGTGTCCGCTTCATATGGATATGACCGTTATGATGATGGTGAGGGGCGCACAGCGGAAAAATCTACTCTGAGAGCGCCTACTGGGCGTTGAGTAGTTGTGGTTCCAAGTCTGTCTTCTGAACCCTATCCTGTTAAAATAAACGATGAATTCACAACGGCGGTACTTACGCTTGTCCTCTGGGAAGGCGGATGGGAGTGAGAAAAGGGATGAGTGCATACGGCAAAAACGAGCAACCTAAGTACTGTACGAAAGAATATTCATACCTAAATCCGGTAATAAACATATTGGAATGGAAAGGAGAACATTGCGCACGCTCGTATAATTCCAGAATTTCAACAAGTTCCATATTTTAAACTAACTTGGCCAAGTCTCGTTGTCTGTTCGCTTGCTTGTAGGTCACTACTACTTATAAGGAGAGGTCCAAGTTCGTAGAGTAACAGCCTAGTCTGCTTTTCTTATCTATATATGGGATGTATTACCATATATAGACTCAGGGTCCCAGGCAAACGCTGGTTGCTGACCTGTTGGAGAACATTCTTTTTGGCGGATTGGCCTTCTTGAGGAGGTGTTATCATAGAAAACGCACTGAAGTTAGCTGTTGTGATCATGACTGAGTGCGGGAACATCAGGTTACCTGCGCATGCGGCGTCATTAGATACTGTGATGAGTGCATCAACGCAAAAAACATAACGCGACGCATCTGACTGACCTCGTAACAGCTTCGTAGAGTCTGCTTAATTATTATAATCTGGGAATTTCCTGATAGCTAAATTTCCTGTCGGTCGATATGTCATAACATGGGTAGCATTTATTAGCGATGGCACATAGAGTGGCACCTTGCATCATAACAGGTGCAAGATCTTCATTCAGTGAGGAGGGTTTCGGTCTAATAAAGTAGTTACTTGAGCCAAAATTTACAATAGTGCACCAAACATTGTTGTCAAAATCTGCTATGGGTCCTGGTGTCTGTCCTACCGGCCGCAAGACAGCCCACTAACTCCGAACTCGCTCTCTTGGAAAAGGCATAATGATCGGCGATCTGGATTGAGACATACCAATCAACCTACTAACTCCCCTCCCTCGGAAGGTTCTCAACTGTATGTAAATCCATAACAATAACGGTATAGAAATGAATTATATAGACCACAGCCTTCAGAATAGTTAACTTAATAACACTTCTCGCTGAGGACTAGGCATGGAGATTGAGCGTATTACTATGATTTCCTCTGCATAGAGAAAGAATTGATGTACTTCCTATTTCAATCATTTACTAGAGGCACTGAGATCCGATAGAAATCGTAGAAATAACTGTCCCTCGTGAGCCTTCTTATCCAGCTCCTCTTCCTACATTCGCTCAGGTTAGCATCCAAGCCTTTCTTTCAAAGCCTCTTATTCATTATCCGGTCGTATAACCTTCAACTCACGCCACTTTCTTTCTGTCATTTAGAGGCTACGCCATCTGTCGCGATAATGCAATTCAACATAGTCTTCGTCACCACTGCTCTCCTTTCATCCGCCTCTCTGGCGATATCGGCAACTATCACCCTCTTCGCCGGGCCGGACTGCACTGGCACTCAGCTTGGGACGCTCAACGCGGGGTCTCAGGTATGTCTGACTTGGGGACGCGGCGCGACGGTGAAGTCAATCAGATATTCTGGTGTCGCCCATCTAATCGAGTTCTACATTTCTGGCGGTGCCCACGATTCCTGCACCAATGGCCCGAGCTTGCTGGTTGATGGCGGCTCTGGATGTGTAACCGCGCCTGCCGGGTAAGCGTTCTGAGCGAACCCTTTTTGATGGGACGGAACTAATGATATTTGTTGGTGGTAGATATGGCTGGGAGAGTATTAGGGCCTATTAAACCTCAAGGGGTAGTAACCACGGACACAGCTCTCGGTTCGATCCATCTTTATATCTGAAACGATGTGTATTGTATTTTAACCGCTCAAGGCATTTGTCAAAGTCAAATAAAACTGTTTTTTGAGATACTCATCAAGATCTTGTCTGGAGAGGGTGAGGAGTGTGTCTGTGGAAAATATAATCATGTACCTTAAATTTTACCGGTTTAAATGCGGTCCAACCGTAGCAGTTTATTTCAATTTAGTTTGAAGTTAAACAGTAAATGGGAACTCACCTTTGAGACCGCTGGCGGAATGAGCGAGGGAAGCATTTACAGTGCCGAGAAAGTGGGGGTTCATGGGGTGTTAGATCGCTATACATGTAAACTGCCCTTGTTGTAATGAACCTAGGGACCACGTGAGAGCGATGACCGAGGAGTAATCGTGTTTTGTTAGAGCTCATAAAAACACGTAGGGAATACCAAATGTACTACATATGTTTATATACTCTACGATAAAATGATGAGCGGAGCCCAGGTCTGGACAGGCGCCCACCCTGTGGCTGATGAGCGAAAGGCACCGATACACCAGGGCGTAATTATAGTCGTTGGAATATTGGGAGAAATGAAAGAAGTCAATTAGTCAGATACTACACGCGAATTGAGTCATGAACTTGGACTTACCATATGCCTGCTTGAAAGGCTGGCGCCTGATATGGGTCTGCTGGTATATAACGTCGAGTTCGTTCGAGAGAAGGAAGGTCGAGATGAGGGGATGATTAATGAAACAGAGACGAAACGAAATCAGATGCTCTAAACCTCAGCTTCTATGAAGAAATACATTCAGAGAAATGGTCATCTCAGAAAGTGAAACTTGACAAGGCTTTGAACGGTTAGAAATGCAGAAATAAATTGCGAGATAAAACATCTACTCTCGAAGAAGGAAACTGCGTCAACAGAACCACACATATTCTCCCGTTATTTGAATTTGGGATGTCCTAGTTCTTACACTATTTGATCCATTACGTACTAGTACTTCCCTACACCACCAATTGGGCTCCATGTGAATACCAGCTGAACCATTTTCCTGGTGTGATGCAGATCAATCAGCTTCCCCATGGCTGCCGTATACCTGCCGCCCAGCTTTTTTGCAGTCAGCTCAGGTCCGGGTTTTGAACATGTATGCGCCAGGCTGTGCTTCCAGCTGATGCAGCTATATGTCTAAATTTAGATAGCATAAGCCTTGCTCAATGAGGAGGTCATTTTAGCATTAGAATAGAGCTTAATACTCCTCAGAATACGCATTTCCAGTTTATGAAGTGTTCGAAGTCGTTCTGAGCTCAAAAATGTGCACAGGTCCGTGCGCACCTCTTTCTGAAATCACCAAGTCCGTTCAAACTCAGATAAACTCCGAAAACCAACCATAATCGTTTCGTCAGCGCATCATCACTCATTCTTTCCTTCTTCCTTAATCTTCCCTCCTCAGCCGACGCTGGCTTCTTCCTCCTCAAGATCGTTTACATCCTAGCGTTGCATCTGCCCCCTCTAGTGTCTTGTATCTGTCTGGGTTGGTCAGACCCAAATTTCTGCTTGACTCGGTTGTCATATCACTCTTGGGCTGGTCTCTGGTCTCGTCTGTGCCTCTAGCTTTGTTACTGGCTGCCTCAGTTATCCGCACCCTTAGCGCTACACTACCGTCCATAGCTAGAAGGGTTTGAGCTGTTGTCCAAGGGATGGAATACAGGAGGGCGGATGGATGTCGGTTGGGTTGAGGGTGTGCGTGTGCGTGTAGGCGGTTTCTATCGTAGCCCCCGTCTAGAATGTATTGTATTGCCTGCTGTACCTAGATAGTTTTTGCAAATGCTACCTGCTCCCAGCTGGAGCTGGAAACAGTACCCTTAAACCCCAAAATTGAGCTGTCGCCAGCTGATGTTAATCCAGTGTGAATGCAAGGTTTCGGCAGAGTGACAATTCCACCTGCTGGACACCTGTGGCCCCTTTGGCGGTGTAATCTATGGAATCATGCTGCAGGGGTTATGCGGAGGACCTGGCTTTCAGCTTTTAACCCATATCACGTCCATGGTACCTGGCAACAGGCTTCTATTAGGCCGATTTCACCCTGCTGCCAGCTTCAGTCCACCTGGGGCCAGCTGGGAACATACTGTGACCAGTTGTCGCAGTCCAGGTTCTGACCACGTGTTTCCCAAATGGTGGTGTATTCTTGTGCACATTTAGAATATCATTCTAATGCCTCTTTCATAAATCCCCATGTTGGCTCATTTTACATTTTACTCTAGGCCATCAATGAATTCAGTACCTACTACTTCTTTGCCATCGTTGTGCACGTGCTGAATATGTAAAAGAATATCTTGTTCCTCGACCGCCTCAAAAGCACACGCTGCATCATTACATCCCATGTTCCCTTGGGAACTCAATCTAGAGCATCTGCCCAAAGATTTTCCTGAGGCTACAAAAGATCATCAGACTATGTATATGCAGCGAGGTCATATTCTGTATTGTTGTACTTTACCTCTATCCTTAACATATACCCAGGTTCTGCGTCCACATGTGTGCACTTTGTGAGCAGCGATAGTTTTGGGTTGAAAGCCGCACTCGTAACATTTGAATCTGAAGTGGAAGACGCCACAGGTGGCAAATGTGAATGAGCGGGTACGTACACACAGCAGAAAGGATTTGACTCAACGGTTTTAGATTCGTCCTCTCTGTAGGTTAATGGATTGGTTACATGAAGAGTAGGGATACATTCACATAGAGTCATGAGTCTACCTACCAGTTGCTCCAGTTGGATTGCCTCTGGATAAAGAGGAAGACTTGAACTTCTCCTCTGACTGTGTTGTAGCTAAGAGTGGGTTCATATGAGTAAACGGACATGTCACGATATGAAAATAGGGTACAAAAACGTACAGTCATCAAGAACAACTTGTTCCGAGCAGCCTTCAGATGTCTTAGACTTGGTAGCGGCTGTAGATGTTCAACAGAGGGCGAAGGTCAGATAGTGGAGATATGTTATCGATGAGTGATGTGTCAAGAGGGAAAGACAAAGATAAATCACGTACGCATCTCGGGAGGAATTTGTGGAGAATCGGCAGAAGGGGCAGCCATGCTATCAGAGTCGAAGCCCTCCTGCCAGTGAACGCGCTTCAATGAGGTTTTGTCTTGTGCTTCATGGACTTTCCCTACGTCAAAAGGTGAAGGTCGGTTTATTCATGTCCGCTTCTCAGTATACTCACCTTTTTTCACTGCTTGAACTATGAAGCTAATGTGTCCGAATATTGGAGGATTCTGGAGGTACAGATCCATGCCCTCTGGAGGCAGAATTGCGTCAGATGGGTCCAGTGGGTGGCTCAGGAGCTCGTGAAAGTTCCTAGCTGGGATGGAGACCTGCAAAACACGTCAAGTGTGATCAGAAGCATGTTTGAATGCCTTGTTGTTCATAAATTTGGGCCCACCTTCCACATACGTAGGTATTTGCCTACAAGGCGATCGTTGGTCGCTGCTAAAGCCTTTTGGAGTGCGAATGCTGTGGGTAGGGGCTGTCCATCTGCGGTACCGATTGTGATCTCGTAGGAATCGGAAGGAGGATCTCCTGATATCCAGTAGAAGAGTTGTAGTGTGCACTTCATGGTGAATATGACCGTCGCGATATAGGCTGGAGGCAGACAGGGCTGGACCGAAATGTAGTTGTTCCCACGGTGATGTCATCAATGAGAAGGAGCCCTTCGATTCCAGACGCTACATGGCCACGCCACTAGGATTCATCGGCATTCGGTCTCACATCGTCGTTCAAGAAGACAGGATTCACGATTGCCTGGTTTCACTCTGTCGACTCCACGAATATGCACGACCTCCTGCCTCTTTGCACTTCTTGCATACATTGCCTTATCCCCACCAACACGGGTTATTTGTGAGGCTGCTATCAATTGTCGCGATTAATTTTCGCTTCCCATCCTAATCTTGGCTAGCTCTCGACGATGGGGCCGCTTTCTGACGATCCATGTTGTTTCTTCTGGAATGTTTCGCTGCCAGGGGCTGCTGGGCACGTAGGAGAGCTCTCATTCTCATCGAGGAGGGTGCCCACTACGTTCGTTGACAACTATGTTGACCAGTATTAGTATGGACACGTTCACGCCTGCATGTATACAGGTTAGTAGTTTCATTCATAGTCGTGGAAGAGGAATTGGCGTGCTCATCATATTCATTTATCCGTCTATTCGTTCATTTGGTTTTGTTGATACCATAGGCGTGCAATATATCCAGCCCATAGTGAACCAGCCTATGATCGTTCTGGCGTGCAACGGAGGGGGCTATGTGGTGGAGCCAGTAAGGTGGTTAGCACATACAAGTCGCTGTGAGTGTTCAGTCGATTTATTGCTTATTCGTTCGTTCTGTGGTCGCATTTTACTTTTATAATCTAGCGACAGCTATGAAAGACATTTCTTTGTTCAGGAAATGATTACAGAGGTAGTATGAAAGAAAGGTCCCATAATCTCTCCAAAATTATTTAATATTTAGCTGTACCCTGTTACATGAATACAAGATATAGCGCCTCGCTCCGATTCTGCGCCTCATTGGTCTAATGAATGTCGACCGAATTATTCGGGTCATGAATAATTACAAAGAGGTGAGAGTATTAGCTACTATCGTCCCCGAACGAAATTATCAGACTTCGGTTATGAACGCTCTGGCGTTATAGCGGATGGCCTTATATGAACACAGCAAAGGCATGGGATTTTCTCAAAGAATTTGGAAAGTATTGCGTTGTAGTTGTGAGTGGGAAAGAATCATGAGAGTAAACGGGAATATCACGATGGGGGAATACGTTCATTAACGCAAACCCGTCTGGAGGGATCCGCAGAGCCCGTGGCGTAAGATAAGTAAAGCGCTTTTTCATGAGGGTGATAGTCTCCACCTTACCGTCTACTGTCTTTTTGTCTATGTGGCTGCCTAGTTTGGGGTTGGCGAGTTTGGGAAGGGGAAGAGGTCAAGGAGGGGGAGTGTAAATTCCTGATTGGCTGAGGGAAAGTTTTGATTGCTCGAGGAAGGGAAGATTTGTGAAGAATTTCAGGCTGTTGGGTCGATGACCCCGGTTCTGAGAGTGACGTAATTGGTTAGTGGTCCTTGGAAGGAACTGGAATTGGTCGTCGCAGTCGCGTCATGTAATGATGGCCGCATCAACGTCAACATCAGATTTACCAACCCCACGACACTGTTCTGGCTTTCGTTTTTTCTGTAGCCGACTCGTCTGGCGCTACACAAGTCACCCGTGGGCTTTGGTCTCCCATCCTTGGTCAGTTTGGTCAGCATTCACTGTAATGAAGAATACACGGTCCACGATCCAGGACAGGCCTCCTTCAGGATGCATCTTACGATTATCAAGGACCTTCAAGTTGTGCCCTTTGACTTCGTTCTTCGCGCATACACGGCATTTTTTCATTGCTTCGAGTTCTCCTCCTCCTTTGTCGCGTCCTTTGTTGATATCTTCTTCTTAATTTTTGGGTTCACGCGCAAGATCGTCCTTCGTCTCCACCGGATTCCCAAGATTCGCATGCTGTTTTTGGCCTTGCCGT
>Ga0247742_10002748_pt1 | contig 11423 bp, 12 predicted proteins | sample UWRJL208509C2_FD_180944 | JGI IMG/M metagenome (GOLD analysis project Ga0247742, IMG submission 180944) | Plant litter microbial communities from Arlington Agricultural Research Station in Wisconsin, United States - UWRJ-L208-509C-2 | ecosystem: Environmental > Terrestrial > Plant litter >... | reverse complement strand
TTTTTTTATATGATTGAGCGTTATTTCAGAATAAAAAAACCATCCGGAGATGGCTTTACTATTTCAACGCATTCAAATCTTATTTGGCATGACTGTAAATATACGCTTCAACAGCTTTCAGTTCCTGCTCTGAAAAAGTTTTTGTAACAGGGAAATTCGTTTTCATTACTTCAAACTGGCTTGGATCTACCAAAGGATCGGCTTCATCTTTAAGAAAAGAAACGATATTCCCTTTTTTAGCTTTATAAGTGTTGGCTATTTCCTGTATGCTTGGCCCAACAATTTTTTGTTCTGGCTGATGGCAGGAAAAGCACTTACCTTTACCCTCGAATATCTCCTGTCCGAGTTCGATTGGAGTTTGCGAAGTAGGAGCCGATTCCGGATATAAGGATTCTTTCTTTTCTTCTTTTTTACAGGAAACCAGCAATAATACTGATAGTAACAAAATTAATTTCTTCATTTTATCTGTTCAAAAGTGTAGCTGCTTCTTTAGCAAAATAGGTTGATATAATATTAGCTCCGGCTCTCTTAATACAATACAGCTGTTCAATCATAATTTTGTCGTGATCCAGCCAGCCTCTTTCAGAAGCAGCTTTTACCATTGCATATTCACCGGAAACCTGGTAAACGGCAACAGGTACGTGTACGGCATTTTTGACTTCCCGAACAATATCCAGATAAGCCATTCCCGGTTTTACCATTACTATATCAGCACCTTCCGCTACATCGTCCAGTGTTTCTTTTATTGCTTCGATGCGATTCGCATAATCCATCTGATACGTTTTTTTATCTCCAAAACCAGGTGCAGAATCCAGCGCATCACGGAACGGGCCATAAAAAGCAGATGCATATTTGGCACTATAGCTCATGATCCCTACATTGTGGTAGTTATTTTCTTCCAACGCTTTACGGATAGCCGTTACGCGACCGTCCATCATATCACTTGGTGCAACAAAATCGGCTCCGGCTTCAGCATGACTAAGACTCATACGCGTTAGTGCATCAACAGTAGCATCATTTATAATTTGGCCGTTTTCAACTATTCCGTCATGTCCATAAATAGAATACGGGTCAAGAGCAACATCCGGCATTACAATCATTTCAGGAACCGCATCTTTAATTGCACGGATAGTCTGTTGCATTAAACCGTCCTTATTCCATGCTTCATGACCGGCATTGTCCTTAAGATTGTCACTTACCTTTACATAAATATTGACAGCCTTAATTCCCAGATCCCAAGCTTCTTTTACTTCTTTAATTGTATTATCAAGTGAGTGCCGATAGATACCGGGCATGGACAGGATTGGTATTTTGACATCTTTTCCTTCCGCAACAAACATCGGAAGCATAAAATCATTTGGGCTTAATGTAGTTTCGCGTACTAATGAGCGGATAGACTCATTGGTTCTTAAGCGACGGTTTCTGTTAAACATAATTTATTGTTATTTTAGTTAAGCCACTCTATCGGGCTTTGCAATACTGTAATTAACTTTTCTTCTTCACTTCCTTGTTCGGGATGATGATCATATACCCATTGAACATGAGGCGGAAGACTCATCAATATACTTTCTATCCTGCCATTGGTTTTAAGCCCAAATAAAGTCCCTTTATCATGAACCAGGTTGAATTCAACATATCTTCCACGTCGTATTTCCTGCCAGGTTTTCTGAACTTCCGTATACGGCAATTGTTTTCTTCTCTCTATTATCGGCACATAGGCTTCAAGGAAACTGTTGCCTACTTCGGTAACAAAATTAAACCAGTCCTCCATTGCCATTTCCTCTGTTGCTTTGCAATAGTCAAAAAACAATCCTCCTATTCCCCGGGCTTCATGACGATGTGCATTCCAGAAGTAAGCATCACATTGTTTTTTATATTTTGGATAAAAATCAGGATTGTGTTTATCGCAGGCTGTTTTACAAGTCTGGTGGAAATGTTTTGCATCCTCTTCAAAAAGATAATAAGGAGTCAGATCCTGTCCGCCGCCAAACCATTGCTGTATAACATTTCCATTTTCATCGTACATTTCGAAATACCTCCAGTTAGCATGAACTGTAGGCACCATAGGATTTTTTGGGTGTAATACAAGGCTTAGTCCGCAGGCAAAAAAATCAGCTTCCCCAACGTTAAACATTTTCTGCATGGCTTCAGGGAGTTTTCCATGGACAGCAGAAATATTCACACCACCTTTTTCAAATACGGCTCCATTCTCTATTACGCGTGTTCTTCCGCCCCCACCTTCAGGGCGTTCCCAGAGATCTTCACGGAATTTGGCCGTACCGTCAGCTTTTTCAAGACCAAAGACTATAGTATCTTGTAGGTTTTGTATATATGCGTAAAATTGATCTTTCATTATTATATTTTCGCAGAAGCGATTTTATTAAAAATATCAAATGAAAATACTTTGCTTTCAGACTGTATATAATTATATACCGCTATTGCTTTTTCATTCAGATTTGCCTCTCCTGATTTCTTATAAAGTACAATCAGAAAATCTGCAAACTGCTCTGCATTATTCCAGTCGAAGTTAAGTTTCTGTAAATGCACTATAAGATCGTCTGAGGACAGATCCAAAAGTCCCTGCGCATTTAAAGCCAACTCTTTTAAAAGATCTTCGATACTAATTTTCCAGTTTTCAGGAACATAATCAAGCGAAATAAGTCTTTTCAGGATATTTTGGATCCTTTCATTTTCCTCGTCGCGAAGTCCTTTGGTTAGTGGCATTATAAGTTATTTTTAGTTTCCGTACTCTTTAACGGCATCAATAAATGCTTTGGCATGGTCTACAGGAATATTTGGCAGGATACCATGGCCTAAATTTACTATATATTTATCTTTTCCGAACTCATCAATCATCTGGTGTACCATTTTCTTGATTACGGGGATTGGTGACAATAATCGTGACGGATCAAAATTTCCCTGTAATGTAATATTACCTCCCGAAAGGTAACGTGCATTCCTTGGCGAGCAGGTCCAGTCTACACCAAGAGCCGATGCTTTACTTTTACCCATTTCGCCTAACGCAAACCAGCAACCTTTCCCAAAAACGATAACATGGGTTTCCGGTGCCAGTGCTTCGACGATCTGGTTAATATATTTCCATGAAAATTCCTGATAATCTACAGGAGAAAGCATACCGCCCCAACTGTCAAAAATCTGTACGGCATCTACGCCTGCTTTTACCTTCTCTTTAAGATAAGCAATAGTGGTATCTGTAATTTTTTGTAATAAAACATGTGCAGCTTCAGGATGTGAAAAGCAAAATCCTTTGGCCATATCGAAACTTTTTGATCCTTTCCCTTCAACAGCGTAACAAAAGATTGTCCATGGCGAACCGGCAAAACCGATCAGCGGTACCTCATCATTCAGCATTTCCTTGGTCAATTTTATAGCATCCATAACATATCCAAGGGTTTCTTGTATGTTTGGAACTATTACTCTTTCCACATCTTGTATTGTACGAATTGGATTAGGTAAAAATGGCCCTACACTTTCTTTCATCAGCACTTCAATTCCCATGGCCTGAGGTACGACAAGAATATCTGAGAATAAAATTGCAGCATCCGGCGCAATCCTTCGGATAGGCTGTACTGTGATTTCTGAAGCCAATTCCGGAGTCTGGCAACGGGTAAAGAAATCATATTTATCACGTAGGGCAATAAATTCAGGCAAATATCTTCCTGCCTGTCTCATCATCCATACCGGCGGGCGCTCAACAGTTTCTCCCCTTAATGCTCTTAAAAATAAGTCGTTTTTTATCATGGCTATGCTTTGTAGTATTTTATGGTTTGTATGATCACGTTTTCTACCGATGGCTGATTCGCAATTACTACTTTTCTTGTTTTATTTTCCAGTGCTTTTGCTGTGGTCGTACCGATACAAAAGCAGGTTTGATCTATAATACTATTGCTGGCAAGATAACTTTCTACACCCGAAGGACTGAAGAATAATATCCCATCAATAAATGTATTTATTTTATTTGGCATGAGGACCGTTTTGTATACCCCGATCTCATTAAAATCAATATTTTTATTTTGCATACTATCAGGCAACGTATCCTGACGCAGGTTTCCTGAGAAAAAAGTAAATGTCTGCTGTTGGTATTCATTACTAATGACTGCAGCCAGTTCTGCCGCATAATCTGTAGCGACAATTACCTTAAAGCCATTCTTCTCAAGTAGGGATTTGGTTTTGGAACCCACACAAAAGCAATCTTTATTTTTTAATATACCGATCTCTTTCATTGCTAAAACACTCCTGATCGCGTTCTGGCTTGTAAAAATCAGATTGTCTTTTATATCTTCTAAATTAGCCTCCGTATTCTGTGTCTGTATAAAATCAGCTTCAATAACTGAAAAACCGGCATTCAGCAAAAATTGCTTTTGGTTTCGCAAAAGTTTTTTTGTTGAAAGTATCCGTATCATTTTTTTAGGTCTTTCCTGATTTTTTCCATCACAGCTTCACCGCCATTTTTAAGTATCTCTTCCGCACATTCCTTTCCAAAACTTTTATAATGGTCTATAATGGCCGTCTTTTCTATATGGATCTTTTCTTTACCGTCCAGTGAGCAAAGGATTCCTTCAAAACGGATCTGGTTCTCTATAATTGTTGCAATTGCTCCTATTGGGGCAGTACAGCCGCCTTCAAGGGTCTTTAGGAAATCTCTTTCTATAAGCGTACAGATCTCGGTTTCAAAATAGTTGAGTTCTGACAAGGCTTCTCTACAGAAAATATCATTATGCATAGCGACAACAACCATTGCTCCTTGCGCAGGTGCGGGTATCATCCAGTCAAGCGCTATATAATTTTCTGGTTTTAAGTTTAGTCTGTCGAGTCCGGCTTCGGCAAAAACAGCCCCGCTCCAATCATTGTCATTGAGTTTCTGCAGACGTGTAATCACGTTTCCACGTAAGTCAACTACATTATGATGCGGATAACGGTTAAGCCATTGTGCCTGCCGGCGAAGGCTTCCTGTAGCAATTGTAGCTGATTCATGAAGAAAATCAAGGTTTCCTTTATGCACCAGTATATCTCTTTCGCTGGCCCTTTCCAGAACAGCTGCCTGTACAATGCCTTTTGGAAGAGCTGTAGGAACGTCTTTCATGGAATGTACTGCAATATCAACCTGTCCGTTGATCATCGCAACATCAAGGGTCTTTGTGAAAATCCCTGTGATTCCAAGTTCATAAAGTGGTTTATCCAGTATAATATCGCCCGCAGATTTTACGGCAACAATTTCTGTCTGATATCCGAAGTCGTTGAGTTTTTTCTCAACGGTATATGCCTGCCATAGTGCAAGTGCACTGTCGCGGGTACCGATACGTATTATTTTGTTCATTTGGAGGAAGCTTCGATTTGAAACACCTTTTCAATCCATTCAATGCTTTCGTCTACAAGTGTGTTGTCGTCCTTAAGATGGTTGGCAAAGTGGGTCGTTATTTTTTGAATGATCCTGGCACTGATAATTTCGGCCTGCTCTTCATTAAAACCTGCCATTTTCTTGCTTTGGAAATCAAGTTCAGAATCTTTTATAGCGTTTAGTTTTTCCTTAAGCGCATTGATGGTTGGAGCAAACTTTCTGGCTTTTGTCCAGATCGTGAATTCTTCTTTTATATCTTCTATAATCGCTTCGGCAGCTGGAATATATTTTTTTCTGTTCTCTAAAGTATCATCGGTCATTTGTGCCAGATGATCCATATGGATTAGGGTAACACCTTCTAATTCTTCTACATTCTCATTTACATTCTTAGGAATAGACAGATCGAGTATCAGCAGGGGTCTTTGCAGATTCAGCATTGCCTTATCTATTGTAGGATTTTGTGCTCCTGTTGCAACAACTACAACATCCGCGTTCTGCAATTCATTTTGCAGTTCCGAATAATCTTTTACAATCAGGTTTAATTTTCCGGCCAGTTTCTCGGCTTTATCTTTAGTCCTGTTGATTAAAGTGATATGGGTATTCTTAGTATGTTTCACTAAATTCTCACAGGTATTTCTTCCAATCTTTCCAGTTCCGAACAAAAGAATATTTTTGTTTCGGATATCTTCTACATTCCTGATAATATATTGAACGGAAGCAAACGATACTGAAGTCGCACCTGAACTTATTTCAGTCTCATTCTTGATTTTTTTGCTTGCCTGAATCACAGCGTTGATAAGACGGTCCAGAAAAGTATTGATAAGCCCGAAAGATCTGGATTCGGCATAACTGGTCTTAACCTGGCTGATAATCTCAAAATCACCTAAAATCTGGCTGTCCAGACCTGACCCTACACGAAACATATGGCTGATAGCCTCCTGGTTTTTATAAACAAATCCTACTTTTTGGAATTCCTCTATAGTTCCAAGGCTGTTCTCACAGATTAATTTGATCAATTGAAAGGGGTGTTCTGCAAAACCGTAGATTTCGGTTCTGTTACAGGTAGAGGTAACTATTAAACTTTCTATACCATCCTGCTTTGCCTGTTCCAGCAAACGTGTCTTTGCTAATGCATCTAAACTAAACTTCCCTCTTATAGCGGCATCAGCTTTTTTATAGCTTAATCCCACTGAGTAAAAATATTGATGTTTAGTAACGTAACTATTTGCCATATTCCCTTTCTTATAAAAGTTAAACAAAATTAGAACTATAGTGTTTATAAAAGTAACGCTTAAAGGACTTTTTGTATCGCTATGAGATATTTTAATCCAAATTGCTGTAAACAACGTAAATTCTTTTAAATTTGCACTGAAATCAACACCTGCCAATTATCTTATATAGAATTATTCTAAATAGATTTGAACTTTGATTTCATAACCATATACGAAAAAATACCGCTATGGGTTCTCAGGAAGAAATAAAAATTGAAGAGGATTTTGTACTGATCCGTTTTCAGAATGACGACAATGATATCTATCGCGTAGAGCGGCAAATCAATCAGGGCCTGATACAATTCCACTTTGGAATTAAGGGAAAGGCCAAATTTATTTTTAATCAGGGGAATTACGGCCTCGATCTTCAGGAAGAGAAAGCCCTATTGCTTTATAATCCGCAAAAAGAACTTCCGTTGAATCTGGAACTGGCTCCTCATTCATGGGTCATTTCAGCTATTGTTTCGATCAAGAAATTCCACTCTTTGTTTTCAACCGAAGCAGATTATATCACCTTTCTGAGTGATGACAATAAAGACAAAAAGTATTATAATGAAAGTAATGTCAGTCCGTCTATGGCAATTGTATTAAGCCAGCTGTTTCATTTTAATCTGCATCCTTCCATAAAAAGTCTATACTATAAAGGAAAAGCATACGAACTCCTGAGCCTTTACTTTAACAGAAGTGAAGATCCTAATGCAGAACAATGTCCATTTCTTATAGATGAAGATAATGTAATGAAAATCCGTAAGGCAAAGGAAATCATAATAGCCAATATGGCAGAGCCGCCGGGTTTACAGGAACTGGCTGATGAAATCGGGCTCAACCTAAAGAAACTTAAAATGGGTTTCAAACAGATTTATGGGGATACTGTTTATGGCTTTCTTTTCGATTATAAGATGGATTTTGCCCGTAAGCTACTCGATAGCGGTTCTTACAATGTAAACGAAGTAGGATTAAAAATAGGCTACAGCACAGGGAGTCATTTTATTTCTGCATTTAAGAAGAAGTTTGCTACTACTCCGAAGAAATATTTAATGTCGATTAATCCAAATACATAAACGTATTAATTTCGTAAGTCATACAATCAATAAAAACAGTTAAGTTGCCGTCTTCAAATATAAAGAAGACGGTACTTTTATAAAAAAAAGAGTAATGAAAGGAGCCTTATTAGTAAACCTTGGTTCACCGGAAAGCCCGGATGCAAAAGATGTAAAGCCTTATTTGGACGAATTTTTAATGGACAAATACGTGATAGACGTTCCATTCTTATTACGTGCACTGCTCGTTCGGGGTATTATCCTGAGAAAAAGGCCTGAGAAATCGGCCGAAGCTTATAAGAAAATATGGTGGGATGAAGGTTCGCCACTGATTGTATTATCCAAAAGAATGTTTGAGAAAGTAAAACCACAGGCCAATATTCCTGTTGCACTTTCCATGCGTTATGGAAAAATGAACATACTGTCGGGTCTTCAGGAACTTCACGATAAAGGTGTGACCGAAGTGCTGTTATTCCCTTTATATCCGCAGCATGCAATGGCCTCAACAGTTACCATTGTCGTACTCGCAGAAGAATTGAGGAAAAAGCATTTCCCGAACATGAAAATCACCAATGTTCCGGCTTTTTATAATAAACCGGATTATATCAGGAACCTTGGAGATTCTATTAAAAAACACCTCGATGGTTACAACTATGACCATTTACTGTTTTCTTATCACGGGATACCGGAACGCCATATCCGCAAAACGGATGTGACCAAATCCCACTGTAAAATAGACGGCACTTGCTGCCAGACACCATCGCCTGCACATGAATTCTGTTACCGCCACCAGTGTTATGAAACTACCAGGCAGGTTGTGGAATATCTGGGGATCCCTAAAGAAAAATACAGCCAGACTTTCCAGTCAAGGCTTGCAGGAGATAAATGGCTTGAGCCTTATACCGATGTTGAGATCAATAAAATGCCGGAGAAAGGCATCAAAAACTTAGCGGTCGTGACACCCGCTTTCGTAGCAGACTGTCTCGAAACCCTTGAGGAGATCGCCATGGAGGCAAACCATCAGTTCAAGGAACACGGCGGTGAAAATTTCAAGGCTATTCCATGTATGAATGATAATGATGACTGGTGTAAAACGGTAAGCAACTGGATTAATGATTGGGCTTCAGCCTAAAACAAAATAAACAATAACCTGAAATAATCGGAATGGACTATTATAATTATCTGAAATCACTGCATCTCATATTTGTAATCACCTGGTTCGCCGGATTATTCTATATTGTAAGGCTTTTTGTGTACCAGATTGAGGCGGCGCAAAAACCTTCACCCGAAAAGGAAATCCTTCAAAAACAATATAAAATCATGACGTATCGGCTATGGTATATCATTACCTGGCCATCTGCAGTACTTGCAAGTATCTTTGCATTCTGGATGCTGTTTTTCACCCCGGCTGGTAAAATCTGGATACAGATGCCATGGATGCATGTCAAACTTGGCTTCGTTTTTGCGCTATACCTGTATCAGATAAAATGCCACCAAATTTTTATGCAATTGCAAAAAGACGAAATAAAGTATACGACCAACTTCATGAGATTATGGAATGAAGGAGCAACGATAATACTGTTTTCTGTTGTTTTCCTGGTTGTGCTAAAAAGCGCATTCAACTGGATTTATGGTGTAATAGGCATTATCCTGTTCTCGGTACTATTAATGCTGGGCTTTAAATTTTATAAACGAATCCGCGAACGAAACCAATCTTAAAAAATGCTGAAAGTCGTCAAAATCAAACGTATCTCACTAAGGACAAGGATTTTCCTGTCCATGATAGTCCTGACGCTGATTGCTTCACTACTGATGGCTTCCATATCGATTTACCAATTCAAAAAAGAGGCAAAAGACTACCACCAGGAACGTCTTGAACGAAAGGAAAATGCGATAAAAGAACACATCAATTATATACTTTCTACCACCACTTATCCTCTAACAGCCGAAAACCTGCCTTTAATTTTTAAAGATAAGATCCATGAGCTTGCCGATATCCACAGTTTACAAATTAATATTTATAGCCTGAAAGGAAAATTACTCAAGTCCTCCAAAGCATCTTTTTCAATAGACACTCCTGCTCCACCCATACCGGATTATATATTAAAACTCGTACAGTCTTCAATGGAAAAAAGATATGTGGATATCAAGACCATAGACGAAAAAAAATACAGATCCTCTTTTAGCCAGATCAAGGATTTGAAGTTTAAGCCACTCGGCATACTGAACCTCCCCTATATCGAGGACGATGGTTTTTATGACCGTGAGCTGCAAAATTTCCTGATCCGATTAGGACAGGTATATGCATTTATGCTTGTAATCGCTTTTGCATTGGCCTATTTTCTTTCCAGTTATGTAACCCAATCCCTTAAGGCTATTTCTGATAAGATCACAGAAACCAGCCTAAACCAGAAAAATGAGAAGATCGAACTTGATGACAGCAACCGTGAGATCAGCCTCTTAATCAATGCCTATAACGGAATGGTTGACGAACTCGAAGAAAGCGCTACCAAACTCGCACAAAGCGAGCGGGAACAGGCATGGCGGGATATGGCCAAACAGGTAGCACACGAGATTAAAAACCCATTAACCCCAATGAGGCTGACAGTACAAAGCTTCCAGAGGAAGTTTGACCCAAATGATCCTGAAGTCAAACAAAAGATGAAGGATTATTCCGAAACACTGATCCAGCAGATAGATACCATGACTTCGGTAGCTTCCGCATTCTCTAATTTTGCCTCTATGCCTGCCCAACAGAACGAAACGCTGAATGTGGTCAATATAGTTGACTTAGCATTAGATATATTCAACGAAGATTATATTAAGTTTATCAGTGAAGAAACCGAGATCATTACAAAAATCGACAGGACACAACTGATCCGTATTATTACAAATCTTGTAAAGAATGCCATTCAGGCTATTCCGGACAGTCAATCCAATAAAGCAATTATCGTCAGTATTAAAAGGGATGGTGATAATGTACTTATAATGGTAAAAGATAATGGTACCGGAATAGAACGTCCTAATATTGCACGGATTTTCGAACCTAAATTCACAACCAAAACCAGTGGTATGGGTCTCGGCCTCGGAATTATAAAAAATATCATAGAAAATTATAAAGGAACAATTATATTTGAAACAGAATCCGGAAAAGGAACCGTGTTTACCGTTTCACTTCCATTAATCAAATCTGAAAAAACATCATGAGTTACGAAAACATACTGGTTTCCGAAGGAACAACTGAAACACCACAAGGCATTGCTCTTATCACGATCAACAGGCCAACCAAATTGAATGCCTTAAACAAAGCAACAATACTGGAACTTCACGAAGCATTCAAAGCAGCAGATGCCAATCCTGACATTAGGACAATTGTACTTACAGGTACCGGAGAAAAAGCTTTTGTAGCCGGAGCGGATATCGCAGAGTTTTCAGAATTTTCTATAGAGGAAGGTGCACAACTTGCCGCACATGGGCAGGAAATATTATTTGATTTTATTGAGAATTTAAGAACACCGGTTATAGCTGCTATAAATGGGTTTGCCTTAGGAGGCGGACTCGAACTTGCAATGGCCTGTCATTTCAGGATTGCTTCCGACAATGCCAAAATGGGATTACCGGAAGTATCTCTGGGCCTGATTCCAGGTTATGGAGGAACACAACGACTCCCACAACTGGTCGGTAAGGGAAAAGCAATGGAAATGATTATGACCGCCGGAATGGTTACAGCCGAAGAAGCCAGTAAATGGGGGT
>Ga0247742_10002747_pt1 | contig 11424 bp, 12 predicted proteins | sample UWRJL208509C2_FD_180944 | JGI IMG/M metagenome (GOLD analysis project Ga0247742, IMG submission 180944) | Plant litter microbial communities from Arlington Agricultural Research Station in Wisconsin, United States - UWRJ-L208-509C-2 | ecosystem: Environmental > Terrestrial > Plant litter >... | reverse complement strand
CCGATACGGACCTCTACCGCAGCACGCACCTACGACAGATGTCCTCGTTCGAGAAACTCAGTTCAACACTCGGCTTCATGACGGGTGCGAGCAACGGAGACTACCGCAGAAGCGCCAGTCCGTCGTCATCATCATCGTATCTAGAATCCGACGATGAAGACGAAGATGGTGATCTAGACGCGGATGGAAAGAAGAGGAGGAGGCAGAGGAGGAGGAGTATGACGAGCATGCCAGGGACCTTGGACGAGACTCAATTCGGTTTGGATGATGATGATGATGATGATGATTTGGAGGCTCAGGAAGGCGAAGAGTACGAGGAGAATGAGCGTGATGTAGAAGAGGACGCAGAGGAAGACTTCGACGATGACCTGCTTGCTGCAGGTGAGATGCAGAAGGTCCCATTCTTATGAGGCATCAGGTTTAGCTTAGAACAGCACAACGACATAGCATAATTCGTTCATACTGCTTTCGCATATAATTATTCTGCATACTTTCATACCATCCATTTCTAGGCCAACTTTCAGCAGCTTTATATAATACAGCATATTGCATCGGGATTGAATTCTGGGTCTTTCTTGTTTTTCGGAAGCCGAATTGTATTAGAAATCTAGGTAATGTATGGTCGGCCAAATGTATTCCAGGTGAGAATGGAGGTGGCCAAGCAATTTGAGAAAATCTCCTATTATTGCACATGAATAATACTACTTGTTCACACAACTTTGATGACAATCTTTCCAACATGTTTCTGGGTTTCAAGGTAGGAATACGCCTCTTTTAGCTCTTCAAATGCGAAGACTTTGTCTATGACGGGCCTGGTCGCTTCTGGGTTCGCTGATATCAAGCGGTTCATGTCCACGAATCTATAGATGCGCAATCAGAAACGACTCTATTATCGTACAACCCATCGACCAGCTTACTGCGTGACAGATCCGATGAGGATACCACGAAGAGTGGCACCATTCCGAATTATAGGAACGACTAGGTTCTCGTCACTCTTGTCCTAGAATGTAAGAACGTCAGTTGTACAATCGAGAAAGGATATGACCTTGACTCGGACTACGCACCGAGGAGACGAACCCAATTATATGAACTTGCCCGCTTCCGATATGGGTTGCATTTATCGACTTGGGTAGAGTACCGATTCCTCCAACCTATCGGACTTGTCAGATTTAACGCTGGGATAGTCATCACCGTCGACAGCTACCTCGATGACATGATCGACACCTTCGCCATTGGTCTAAAAACCCAGGGATGAGATTACCAAACCTCTAGCTAGAGAATATTGACAACTCACAATCTTCAGGACTTCCTCATCCCAGTTGGGCGTTTTGTTATAGTTGATGACATGCTTGGCACCGAGTTTCGAGGCGATCTTGAGCTTCTCGTCTGATGACGATGTTGCGATTACAGTGGCCCCTGCGGCAACCGCAAATTGTAGCGCGGAGCTGGGGTACGAACATTAGGCCGCATGTAAATATTGCCGATTCAGCTCTTACATAGAGACGCCTCCTGTCCCGAGAACAAGAACGTGGTCACCAGCCTTGACAGGCACAGGACCATGGAGAGCATTGTACGCAGTCAGGGCAGCACACCTAGTGATTTTTAATCAGGACGTCACAAAATTTGAATTTAGGCCTACATACGGGAGAGTGGAAGCCTCTTCATATGAAAGATGGTCAGGGATTTTGACGAGTGACTTATGAAAGAAGAGAGTCGATAACACAAATAGTATAAATAAATAAAATCTTACATGAGCGGGTACAATTTTGTACTGTGTCAATACGCCTTGAACATCACTACCAAGGGCGGTGGCTTTGATTTCACGGCTCGAAGGACCATGAATGTGATCTAGGCAGAAATTCGGACTAACACGGTCGCCGATTTTCCATCCTTTAACTTCATCGCCAAGGGAAATTATTTCGCCGGCCATATCAGAGCCCGGAACGAGGTTAGGTAACAGTCTAAAAATTCTGAAATGAATATTGGTGAATTCATGCACGGTAGACTGATAAACGGAATCAGCCTTACTTGCTTATACCATAATCGCGTTTGGCTATGAGCAAGTCGCGATACTGTGTTTTGGAGGTGAGCGTATTACAGGTACGAGAAGTTCTGTGACAGTACCTGGAGAGACACTGCATGCACTTTGAGGAGGACCTCATTGCCACGAAGGTTGGGCACCTGGCTCTCAAATATGGCTAGGTTTTCGTAACCAGACTAAATCAGAGTGTAAGCCAACGCAGTGTTTAAGTGCAAAGAGAAGCAGTGATAAACCTCATGGAGGATGTAATGTTTCGTTGTGGTTGGAACAGACATTGCGATAGACGTTTGGCTTGAATAGTGGGTTGGAGGAGTTCAAGAATGGCCGAGGACAGACACAGAGGTTGCTTCTTATACGCCAGAGTGGATCACGCCATAGTAGCCCACTAAGCGCAGATTATCAAGCCTACCGTGACCTCACCAGCAGCCCAGCTTGGAGGTTTATCAGTCATTACAAAGCTGGCACAACTTCGTTCCGGTTCATAGCTGAAAGTTGAAACCAGTACTAGGACCTAGGTCGCGGAAACGGCTGCTGTAGAAAGTCCTGATTATTAGCTGAGACAGCCATGTGGCAGAAATTTAGTATCCCAAAGCTGGATACCAGAGGATTTCGGACCTCTGCACAAAGATGGTGTACGAGGACAAGTGCAAGTCCCCAAGTTGATGGCGGCACTGCCACTGGTTCCCAGCCGTACTTACCTTATCGAGTTTAACCCAAACATGAAATACTTACATCTTGTTGGACCAATATGTATGCATTTAGACGCTCAAGAGAACATGCTTGGGAAAGCATATTATTGTATACAGTCTTCTAACTAGTGTATACTAAAAAGATATTCTGGCTGCGAATAACGAATGCGGTTCGCGAGGCAGTGAGTAAGTAGTCGATGGATTCGCATACTAGTACTCAGTACAGGCTGCGCGCCTTCACATGTGTACAATCGTTTCCCCGACCACGATGGAAGAGAAGGTCGTCTAGTGAATCCAAATGCGTGAGATTTCACGGGTCGGTTGCAAATCCACCGTCTGCAAGTTATAGTAGCGAATAAATAGATGGCACAATGGAGAAGGTACCTCCAAGGTACATCAATAGAGATTCAAGTGAATTCATTGCCCACACGACTAATGGAAAACTGCCTACATGCTAAAATGCCAGCCACTGCTCCAGAACACGTAGTTTTTTATTATTACTACGAGCACGTTGATTGAGTTTACATAAAGCATGTGAATACTATACATATGTTATCACCGTCATATTTATGTACAATTTCAAAAGGTCTTGTCCGAAAAACTTGCTTTGCGTCTACTATTTGTCCGAGCCTGTCAACTGATATTTCGCAGTCAAAGCTGATCTTCCCAAGCCAGTCTTAGGTGTTACCCCAAGCTTGTTGTTACAGAAGTAAACTGACATTCACGCAACTTTGACGACAACCTTTCCAACGTGTTTCTGTGCGTCAAGATAGCGAAACGCGTCCTTTAGGTCCTCAAATGCGAAGACCTTGTCTATGAAAGGCTTAGTCACTTCGGGGTTTGCTGATATCAAGCGGTTCATGTCCACGAATCTATAGGCGGATGGTCAGATACAGAGAGTCTGTTATTGTACAGCTCGTTGAAAAACTTACTGAGTACGGGACCCGATGAGGATACCACGAAGAGTGGCACCATTCCGGATTATAGGAATGACAAGGTTCTGGTCACTCTTGTCCTAGAAATTTTAAGAGCGCCAGGAGTTGTACAGTTGAGAAAAGGGTATAACTGTGAGTCGGACTACGCACCGAGGAGACGAATCCGATGATATGGACTTGCCCAGTCCCGATATGGGCTACATTGATCGACTTGGGTAATGTACCAATTCCTCCGACCTATCGAACCAGTCAGATTTAACACTGCGACAACTCATCGAAATGTACCTCGATGACATGATCGACACCTTCGCCATTGGTCTAAAATACCAAGAGTGAGGTTAACAAGCCTCCAGCTAGAAATTTTGGCAACTCACAATCTTCAGAACTTCCTCGTCCCAGTTGGGCGTTTTGTTGTAGTTGATGACATGCTTGGCACCGAGTTTCGAGGCGATCTTGAGCTTCTCGTCCGAGGACGACGTCGCGATTACAGTGGCCCCTGCGGCAACTGCAAATTGTAGCGCGGAGCTGAGATACAGACATTAGGCTGCATTTAAATGTTGTCGAATGAGTTCTTACATAGAGACGCCGCCTGTTCCGAGAACAAGGACGTAGTCACCAGCCTTGACAGGCACAGGGCCATGCAAAGCATTGTACGAAGTCAGAGCAGCACATCTGATAATTCTTGATTAAAGTTCCCAAGAAACAGAATTATGTATACGTACGGGAGAGTAGAAGCTTCTTCGTATGAAAGGTGGTCGGGGATTTTAACAAGCGACTTGTGAAAGAGTTGGTAGAGCAAATCGTACAAAAAAGAAAAGCTTACATGAGCCGGTACGATTTTGTACTGCGTCAATACGCCTTGAACGCCAGCACCGAGGGCAGTAGCCTGAATTTCGCGGGTCGAAGGACCATAGATGTGATCTAGGCAGAAATTCGGGCTGACACGGTCACCGATTTTCCATCCTTTGACTTCATCACCAAGAGAAATGATCTCTCCGGCCATGTCAGAGCCTGGCACAAGGTTGGGCAGCGGTCTGAAATGAATATTGATGAGTTCATACGTAGTAGACTGATCAAAGTAAATTGGCCTTACTCGCTGATACCATATTGACCTCTTGCTATGAGCAAGTCGCGATACTGTTTTTTTTTGGAGGTGAGCGTAATACGAGTACGAGAATTTTTATGGTAGTACTTGGAGAGAGACTGCATGGACTTTGAGGAGGACCTCGTCACCACGAAGTTTGGGCACCTGACTCTCAAATATGGCTAGGTGTTCATAACCAGACTAAATCAAGGTGCAATTCAACACAGTGTTTAAGTGCAGAAAGAAGCAGTGACAAACCTCGGGGAGGACGTAATGTTTCGTTGTGGTTGGAATAGACATTTGCTTGAGCCTGAGTAGCGGGTTGGTAAATTGAGGTGAGGTGAGGTGGGGTGGGGTGGGGTGGGGTTCAAGTATGGTTGAGAATAGACACAGAGACCGCCTCTTTTATGTACGTCAGAGTGGATTGCGCCATAATATCCCACTAAGCCCAGATTATCAAGCCTACTTACCCAGCACCCCAGCCTGGAGATTTATCAGTCATTACAAAGCAGGGCCCACATCGCTCTGGTTCATAGCTGAAAATTGGGACCAGTGGTTCAACTAGGTTGCGGAAACAGAGGCTTGAGGTGGAAAATCCCGACTATTGGGTGAGATAACTATGCAGTATCACAAAGGCAGGCGCCAGAATAGGATGTCGGACCTCTGTTCAACGAGGGTGTACTGACATCACGGCAGTCGTCGGAGGAGTCGGTGTCCTCGGCGACAAGTCCAATGGGCCAGGGTCAATAGTACTTGATGGCGGCACTGCCACTGGTGTAAGGATGAACACGTGGCATATCGCAGTGACCACCTACTACTACTAGTACTACAACTTGAAAGTTCGGTGCCTGAGACTGGCCGAACTTGAAGTACTTACGTCTGGTTGGACCTGGACCTATAGGTGAAGACAATAGACATAAAGAACCCGCTCGGTATGATAACTGTGTCCACAAGCGCGCAACTGCCGAACAAAAAGAAAACCGCATACATGTTAGAATGCCAACCGCCACCTTAATAAACGGCCATAAGCATGTGGGCTTTCATGCAGTTTACATAAAGCATATGAACGAGTAAAATAAGGCAATAAGGATCCAAATTCGCAGTCAGACAACGTGTTATCGTCAAATTCGTTACAAAAGTAAAATAATTGATAGCAATCGTTCATGCAACTTTGACAACGAGCTTTCCAACATGTTTCTGTGACTCGAGATAATAATACGCTTCCTTTAGATCCTCAAATGCGAAGACCTTGTCTATGAAGGGCTTGGTCACTTCGGGATTTGCCGTTATCAACCGGTTCATGTTCACGAATCTGTGGGCAGATGTATGATCAGAAAGGGAATCTCTTATTGTAGGACAACCTACTGGGTGACGGATCCAACGAGGAGACCACGGAGAGTAACACCATTACGGATTATAGGATAGACAAGGTTCTCGTCACTCTTGTCCTAGTAGAAATATAATGTGTTAGAAGTTGTACAACCAAGAAAAGGGTATGACCACGCACTGAAGAAACGATCCCGATGATATGGATGTACCCGCTTCCAATGCGGGTTGCATTGATCGACTTGGATAGAGTACCGATTCCTCCAACCTATCGAACAGTCAGATGCAACGCTCGGACAATTGCTACCGTCGAATCCTACCTCGATGACATGATCGGCGCCTTCGCCATTGGTCTACAACCCTTGGGATGAGATCGCCGGACTTCCAGCTAAAAAATTGACAACTCACAATCTTCAAGACTTCTTCATCCCAATTTGGCGTTTTGTTGTAGTTGATGATATGCTTGGCACCGAGTTTCGAGGCTATCTTAAGCTTCTCGTCTGAGGACGATGTCGCAATTACAGTGGCCCCTGCGGCAACGGCAAATTGTAGCGCAGAGCTGAGATAGACAATATTAGAATGTACATGGCCACTTTCAACTCAGCCTTACATAGAGACGCCTCCTGTTCCGAGAACGAGCACGTAGTCACCGGCCTTGACAGGCACAGGACCGTGAAGAGCATTGTACGCAGTCAAAGCTGCACATCTAATGATTCTCGGTTAGAACGTCGCAAGAAACGAAACTGGGCATACATACGGGAGAGTGGAAGCCTCTTCGTATGAAAGATGGTCGGGAATTCTAACAAGCGACTTGTGAAAGGGTAGGTAAGACAAATAGTAATAGAAAAAAAAGTAAAACTTACATGAGCGGGTACGATTTTGTATTGCGTCAATACGCCGTGGACAGCAGCACCAAGGGCGGTGGCTTGAATTTCACGGCTTGAAGCACCATGGATGTGATCTAACCAAAAATTCGGGCTGACACGGTCGCCAATTTTCCATCCCTTGACTTCATCACCAAGGGAAATTATTTCGCCGGCCATGTCAGAGCCTGGCACGAGATTGGGCAACATTCTAAACGCATACCAATGAGTTCATGTGCGGTATGATAAAGGGCATCAGCCTTACTTGCTATATCCATATTGATTTTTGGCTATGAGCAAGTCGCGATACTAGTTTTTTTGGAGGTGAGTATATTAGATATATGAAAAATGTGGGGACATTACTTGAAGAGACACTGCATGGACTTTAAGGAGGACCTCATTGTCACGGAGTTTGGGCACCTCGCTCTCAGATATGGCTAGGTTCTCATAAGAACCAGACTAAATCAACGTATAAGATAGTGTTTAAGTACCACAATAAGTAGTGACGAACCTCAGTGAAGATGTAATGTTTCGTTGTGGTTGGAATAGACATTACGTTAGATGCTTTAGCCTCGGTATCGGGTTTGGAGGGTTTGACTGTGGTTGAGAACAGAGACAGAGGTCACTTCTTATACGTTGAAAGGATTACGCTATAGCTATTAGTAGCTCATTAGGTCAGGATATCTGATTATCAAGCCTACTTGCCCAGCCACCGAACTCATCGCAAGATGCGTGCAGGTGGATGGAGCCTGAGAGAACAGCGCGCTTACGACTCGGAGTCATTTTTGTACTGTCAGTTGAAGTGTCTGTCAAAGATTTGTAAGTCATTATATAGCAGGTACCACTTCACTCCGGTTCATAACTGGGTAGGTTCAACGAGGAAAATCCTGATGATTGACAATGACTGAGACACCTGTGCGGCAGCCCAATATAGTATCCCAAAGGCAGATGCCAAAACGGGAGTTCGAACCTCTGCACAACGTGATGGTGTAGTCTGGCGTCCCACATTGTGGCGATTGGTGACAAGAGCAAGTCTCAGCGCTCAACTTGAACCAACGCTCATTGGGTTTGATGGCGGCACTGCCACTAATATAGATCCTTCTTGGCATTTCAGCCATAAGTAGAACTCGTGTGCAACGACAGGTAAGATAACATAGCTCTAATTGAGACTTATAGAGTAGAAGTGGTCAAGCAATTTAAAAAAATTAGACTGTTCACAAAATTTTGATACAGTGAGTAGACTAATATTACTCGTTCACGCAACTTTGACGACGAGCTTTCCAACATGTTTCTGCGAGTCAAGATAGTAATACGCCTCCTTTAGATCCTCAAACGCGAAGACCTTATTTATAAAGGGTCTGGTCACTTCGGGATTTGCTGATATCAAGCGGTTCATGTTCACGAATCTGCAGGTGTATAATCAGAAACTGACACTGACATTGTAAAAAACTACTTACTGGGTAACAGATCCGACCAGGAGACCACGAAGAGTGACGCCATTACGGATTATAGGATAGACAAGGTCCTGGTTCCTCTTGTCCTATAAATATAAGAATGTTAGAGGTGGTACAATCAAGAAAAGAGTGTGACCACGCACTGAAGAAACGCGTCCAATGATATGGATGTACCCGCTCCCAACGTGGGTTGCATTGATCGATTTGGGTAGAGTACCGATTCCTCCGACCTATCGAACCTGTCAGATTCAACGCTGGGGTAATTGTTACTGTCGACAGGTACCTCGATGACATGGTCGGCACCTTCACCGTTGGTCTACAAGCATTAGGGGTGAGATTACCAGGCCTCCAGCAAGGAACTTTGACAGCTCACAATCTTCAACACTTCCTCATCCCAGTTGGGGTTTGTTTTATAATTAATAACATGCTTGGCACCGAGTTCCGAGGCGATCTTGAGCTTCTGGTCTGAGGACGATGTCGCGATTACAGTGGCCCCTGCGGCAACGGCAAATTGAAGCGCAGAGCTGAGACAAAGAACATTAGACTACAAATAACCATTTTTGAATCAGTCTTACATAGAGACGCCTCCTGTCCCGAGAACAAGCACATAGTCACCAGCCTTGACCGACACAGGACCGTGGAGGGCATTGTATGCAGTCAACGCAGCACATCTAATGGTTCTTGATTAGGACGTCGCAAGAATTAAAACTAAGTATACATACGGGAGAGCGGAAGCCTCTTCGTAGGAAAGATGGTCGGGAATTTTAACGAGCGACTTGTGAAAGAGTCGAGTCGATAAGACGGAAATTTTTAAAAGAAAATGCTTACATGAGCGGGTACGACTTTGTACTGGGTCAATACGCCGTGGACACCAGAACCAAGGGCGGTGGTTTGAATTTTGCGACTCGAAGGACCATGGATGTGATCTAACCAAAAATTCGGGCTAACACGGTCGCCGATTTTCCATCCTTTGGCTCCATCACCAAGGGAAATTATTTCGCCAGCCATGTCAGAGCCCGGTACGAGGTTTGGCGGCATTCTAAATTGAATACTGATGAGATCGTGCACGAAAGACTCATAAAGTGAATCTGCCTTACTTGGTTAGACCATACTGACCTTTGGCTATGAGCAGGTCGCGATACTAGTTTTTGGAGGTGAGCATATTAAATATATGAAAAATGTGGTGACGCGACTTGAAGAGACACAGCATGAACTTTGAGGAGGACCTCATTGTCACGGAGTTTGGGTACCTCGCTCTCAGATACGGTTAGGTTTTCATAAGAACCAGACTAAATCAATGTATAAGAGAGTGTCTATGTTCCAGAAAAAGTAGTGACGAACCTCGGGGAGGATGTAATGTTTCGTTGTGGTTGGAATAGACATTACGATACTGGACGCTTGAGCCTGAGTACTAGTAGCGGGTTGGGGAAGTTCAGGTATGGTTGACAGAGGTCGCTTATACGCTAAAAAGGATTACGCTATATTTATTAGTAGCTCAGCAGGCCCAGATTATCAAGCCTACTTACTTTCCTAGCAGCCATCGAATCGAGTCATTGAAATCATATGCCCTCAAGAGTCTAGTTCATCGCATACTGGAAGAAGCATGAGAGAACAGCATGCCTCCGAGTCATCAGTGTTTAGACTTTTCCACAGTCTGTGGGAAATTTATAAGCCATTACAAAGCGGGCTCCGGTTCATCACTAAAATTAATGTTGGAACCAGTGGGTTCAGCTAGATTGCAGAAATCAAGACTTGACTCACCGCCTGTAGTGAGACATAAAATCCTCATGATAACCCCAATACGGTATCCATATACGTGTAATGCGGACTCTAGAATAGGATTTCGAATCTCTGAACAACGTTATGGCGTAGTCTGGCGTCCAACATCGCGGTAAGGTACTAAAGGGTTACGAGTTCCCTTTAGGGACTCGTTCTTTTCAACGTTTGAAGAATCAAACGCGACCGTTGCCTTTTTCCCCACGGTCACGTCTCGAGGTGTTTTGTAGTCTTTTAATTCAAAGCCTTCACCTAGTATTGACCGTGGGATCTGCACTAATCTGACTGAGAACTCCTGCTTTGGAGAGATGTCCCATCTAACGCGAGTCGTTGTCTCTTTTCACACGGTCACCGGTCAGCACCTCAAGGCCTCATATATTAGTGCTGCGAGGAGTGAACCGCAGGTTCACGACGAGCAGCCCACAGACTAAGTATTTGGTAAATTATTTTTCATTTTTTAAGTATGTTCACGGCTAGAACTCGTACCTGCCACGCGCATGCGATGGCAATTAGCACAAGTGGGTCCAATAGCTCAGATCTATTGGCATTGATGGCAATGTTTCCCGGGCCGCCAGTCATCACATCACCTGAACCACCATGAAATACGTCTGGTTAGACGTAGACCCTGTATGTGGGGACAATATATATCAAAGCTGATTTATTCATGCAAAGTCTTAGGGTCATGACGATGCCACCGCGATTATGCTCGCAGTAAACGCACCAGATATCCACCTCCTGGGTGTTTCAACAGTGAGTAGAACTCATCTACAATGACACGCAAGATAACATAGGTCTGATCAAGACTCATGGAAATGCAAGTAGTGACTGGACAGCGATTAATGCTGCCAGATGTCTTCTCGCGTTTGGTGCATCGCCAACCATACGAGTCTTTCCCGGTGCTTCTGAACCCCTCTTGCTGCCAGCTAAACACGACCCAGAAATCCACGGAGAGGATGGGCTTGGTGGTGTAGAAGGACTGCCTTCAAGTGAAAACCCGGAAGTCCTCGCACTTTTTGCAACACATCAAGATGGGTCTCGCGTCCACGCTCTGGACGGCATGTCCCAATACATAAAGTCAACCTGGAAGAACGGCGCTGGATCTCAAGTCACCGTCATTTCGTCAGGGCCTATGACCAACATAGCTCTCTTTGTGAGCGTGTATCCCGACCTACTTCCGGCTGTCGAGGAATTTGTTTTCATGGGAGGGGGTGTGGGAGTGGGCAATCGATCCGCTGTTGCAGAGTATAACATCTTGT
>Ga0247742_10002745_pt1 | contig 11425 bp, 12 predicted proteins | sample UWRJL208509C2_FD_180944 | JGI IMG/M metagenome (GOLD analysis project Ga0247742, IMG submission 180944) | Plant litter microbial communities from Arlington Agricultural Research Station in Wisconsin, United States - UWRJ-L208-509C-2 | ecosystem: Environmental > Terrestrial > Plant litter >... | reverse complement strand
GCTGAGGTCGAAGTTATCAAAACGAGAGGCTGAACATTGAAATCCATGCACATTATGACAATGGAGTGGGGGATGGTAGCTAAGGAGTCCAATTTCGGCAAAGTGCTCGCCTGTTCAGGAACGCATAGGTCGTTTAGCTTGGGAGCATGTAAGCTGGAAAGACATCGCTGAGACCTTTTGTTTTTCATAGAGAATGCACCAGACAGAGTGGAGGGCATCAGGAAAATGGCTTTTGGACCTGAGAAACCTTAGGTAGACTTAGGTAACCAAAGAGCAACTCAGGTCAACCTATGTCACCCAGAGATAGAGAGACAAAAAGCAGCCAAAGTTGCTCTCAAGCACGCCCTATGTAGGTAATTGTTTCCTAGGTTGCTTTCAAGTAGCATTGAGAGACACACAGGGATCCTCAAGACTGACTCAAGGTCACCTTAAATATTCTCAGAAACCCAATAATGCAATAGCACAGTGTAAGATAAAGGTTATATATTTCAGATAATGAATAAATGTATACAATAGTATTTATATACATATTCAACCTGTTCAGAAACACGGAGATTATTCAGCTTGGGTATAGGCTCGTTGGAAAGGTGTTATAGAGGGCTTTTGAACGCTGTAGAGAACATGCCGAATGGAGCAAAGTACGTGTTGCAACAAAGGGAACAGTTGAAATGGGGAAGGAGGATGGCATGGTGGACTCCGAGACAGCAAGCGCACTTGGAGGTGGGAAAGTGGTACTAAACAAAGCAGACTGTCAAAAGAATCTCATAAATGAAGTCTGCCACCCGAGAAGTCGAGTAAAACCCAAACCACACGCAAAATGAGCAGGAGAGAGTGTAGCATCGTTGTTTGGCATGCAGCGGAACAACAAGTGCGTCCCCCGGTTCGCACCTGGGCTCATTGGAAAGCCCTTGTCGAGAGCTTTCGATTGATGTAGGGATCTCGCCGAACGGAGTTTAGGGGGCGTTGCAACGAGACAGGAAGTTGAAGTGGGGCAGAAGGAGGACATGGTAAACCCAGAGAGAACGAGCGCACCTGGAGACGCGAGAGAGGTGCCAATCGAAGCGGATTATTGAGGGGATTCTAAAAATAAGGTCCATGACCCGAGACGTCAAGTGTAGCCCAAGGGAGAGGCAAAATGAGCTGGAGAGGGCGGAAAGTTGGAGTCCAGCGCGTAGCGGGACAACCACCGCACCTCATGGATTGCGCCTGGGGTCGTTTTAAGCGTCTTGTTTTTCCGAAAATGATACAGAAGACTGCTAAGCGATATCTGTGTTTGTTCTAGAGATATGGAGACAAAACATTGACCTTCTATACCATCCATTACCCCCATCACCACCAGATCCACCCCAGACCATTCCTTCAACCTTGAGGGGCTTGAAGCAAACTTGAGGGGCTCCAGAAAGGTATATCTGTTGGATAATTAGGTAGAAAGAAGAAGAGAGACAAGTAAAAAGAGAAAGAGAAAGACATACCCAGAGGCTGAGAGAATGGTTGGACTTAGAGAATGTTATTACAAGTTCGCATTTGAGTGCGCTTAGTCATGCATGCATGAACACATCAGAGGTAAAAGACTTGACGACTGTGTGAAAAGTGGGACAAGATGTCCCTCAGCAAGGTAATGCTATTACTGACGTACTGTGGTATTCCAACCAACTGTTAGGCCAATGTGACGTGTGACAGCCTCAAACAGTTGAAGGGGGTGTTCGAAATCTGGATGACCGTGTGACATAGATAGAAAAGTGTTTGGCCTGCAACAACTGTTTGTCGGGTCAGACGTCTTAGAAGCCTGCTAGATGCAGATTAGAAGCTGTTTTTCATCTCCATCCAGGTTCTCGGCTTCCCTATTTATCCTAATGCTAGTAGAAATAAATATTTTGTTAGTCTGGCATTTCTACAAATAAATTAAAGGCAAATTTGTGTATAATTTGATCAGTGTATTCTCTAATGAGCTGATGCTGCAAAGCGGAGATTTTTTTCTGAACAGTTTCCTTTTTAGGATGAAATGTCACTCTGTTTGACCTCCAAAGTGACCGGTGACAGACCTCAAAAGTGTTCAGTTCATCGTCCAAAGTGACACGTGACTGAACAGTTGGTCAGAATACCACAGTAGTAAAGTTAATTCAGAATGAATACATATAATCATTTAACTTAAGAATGAAATGTTGACTCACTATAGGATAAGGTCTAGCATGGATGTGACCGTGACAAATCCAAATCCAGACCACGGATAAGGGTCAATCCGGATTGGATTTGGATGGACTTGAACGGACTGGATACATCCGTCTGTGCCCACTTGCATAAAATCGTTAGAAAACTGGTGGGTTAGGTATATGTTGACTCCGCGCACCCATGCCTGTCATAATTTCGTGATATAGATGTCCATGTGAACCAGCATTGAGCCCGACGTGAAAGCGTCCGGATTGCGGCCCACGGTGGTCAATTTTTGACTCGAAGTGTTCGGGAATGGCCATTTCACAGGATTTTTCGGTCCATAATGAAGTCTTTCATGCTGAACTTTGTATAAATAAAGTAGAGTGCCATTTGGAATCATACATAGACATGTTTACTTGGTAAAAAAGCGAAATAATATACATAAAGTGGTACTTCTTTGGTTAGTTTCATGTTGTATAACTAAATTTCGTATCAACGAACAACAAAGGGATTCTCGGACCTATCCATTTCGTCTTCAATGACGTTGGATACATATTTGAACCCTGGATAAAGTGGGGATGTTGCCCAGGAGCCAACAGCCATCTGTGCTTTGAAAGTCTGTGAGTTGAGGTTATGCTGCATGAAGTTCACCTGACGACGACCCTTCGAGAAAGCTCTTTCAGCATCAACAGATGTGGCTGACGAAGATATCTAAATAGTTAGTATATTGAATATAGGGTCTCGCTATGAGCCTCACCAGGTGCAGAACAGAAATCAGTCCCCATCCGTGAAACACGTACACGGGAAGTGCTTGCTGTATTCCAGTAGGAAACATATCCACCAGCTTCCTTAATGGCTGCCGTAGAAACCAGTGGCTCCTTAAGGTAAGCAAGAATGTTGTCCTCAAGAGCACGATGCCCAGCTGCCACAGCAGGAGCATATCTCGAACGCGTCTGAACGGCACAAGAGTTAGAGAATTTAATCATGTGAAAGAGTAAAGAACTTCACCTTGATCCCCTGTCCTGGTCCTGGTTCAATTTCTGCTGTGTCGGACGCATAGAACTTGTTCCATCGTGCGATGACAAGTTTTTCGATCTCTTTGGTTTGCCTGGGTGTGCGTCCATGGTCCTTGAACCATTTCAATTTGCGGTCTGGACACATAACTAGAGGGGTACAGAACAGGGAAGAAACATTAAAGTAGAAACATTAATTCAACATAAAAGACGCACCAATTGCAATCAGGTAAATGTCACAATCCCGTGCAAACGTCGAATACTTGTCAACAAGGAGTACCCCCACTTGACAAGCAACACGGATCACGTCTCCAACATCATTCTCATCATCATCTCTCGCTGCAATCAGCCCCTCACGTAACTCCTCAAGAGTTGGGAGTACATCAACGACAAGGGGTACCTCTGCTTGAGAGAAAATTTTTGTTGCATCGTCGAAGAGCTTTGAAATTTTGTCAGCAATATAAATATGAAGATATAAAAAAAATGCGCACAAGAAGGATCTCACTGATGTCCTCAGCCACTTTCCATTGCTTGTCCGTAAGAGCGTAGGACCTAAGACTAAGTGATGGAATGGCAGTCAGCTGTTGGATGACGTCCTTGAAATACATATGTGACAATAAGCATGCCAGGTCAGAGTTCCAGCGAGTTGGCACACGCCGTGTCAAAGTTCGCCAAGAACCTGCTAGAGCCATGTCCTCTTCGACGAGCTTGTCAAATTTCTCCTTCAGGGTGGGGGAATCGTGAACTCGACGTGCAAGACCAGCCATCTAATAGGACATGTTAAAAAGTGAATGGAGAATAATTTGAAAACATACACGAGGAAAGATTTTTAGAGCTTCACGTTGCTCGGTGGAGTCTAGAAAAATTCCGTTGGTCTCCATAATATGAATTGCTTTGGCCTGAAGTGTCTTTGCGACCTGCTCATTGTGAGCACCCTGACCTTCATCATCCTCCTCAGCTTCATTTGATGCATCAGCCTCTTCCTCCACCGCTTCATCATCGTCATCAGGTTCCAAATTGGGCAAATCTTCCATATTTTCATCAAGATCAATGACTTCCTCGTCTCCAAGATCATTGTCCTCTCCAGGCCGTCGAAATGGTGCATTTGAAGCACCAGCAGCCACACGAACAGTCCTTCGACGTTTCGGCATTTTGAAAAAGAATGATATGAATATCTTTAAGAATTGTATTGAGCCTAAATAATACAAGAGCTTGTGTTCTCGCTAAGACGTGCCTTTGCAATCAAGTTAAAGATGTGCGCCATGCAGCGCAACCGGCCCTGACGTCCAGGGAAGCTGACGAGGTGATTAGGAAGCTTCTCAGCAAGCTTGTCGCAATTGGTAGCATTGTCCATGCATATCGAAAAGAGCTGAAGAATAAATTAGAGAGAATGGTGGCGATAAGTAATTATAACTCACACGTTCATGGAGACCAAATCGGATAAGACAGTCAGCAACAACTTTTGCAAGGTACACCCCATCATGCTTCTGGGTCAGGCTAAAATATAATCGATTAGCCTTGAATGAGGTCTGGGGCATATTTCATACCGAATAAATTCAAGAATTGCACGGTGCATTTTGCCGTCTTGGTGCCATACCACAACAATACCCAGATAGCAAGAGACTAGAGGCGATGTCCATCCATCAAGGACCAAGTGAATGGGTACACGGGTGTCAAATTTCTATAACAAAATGTAGAGGACTTGTCAGAAAAAATGCACGTAAAGTGAATGGGTAGAATCCTACCTCAAAATATGACTTGACGTGATCAGACATTCGAATATAGATTTCGTTAATGTCACGACTGACAGTGCTTGGGTGTGGGATAATGGTTTTGGGACGAAGGAGTTGGACTTCACGCTGATACTCGTCATCCATAACCGCGTTGAATGGGCGACAGTACTTGGCACATCGAAGAGCGATCAAAGCACGGTGTGAAGCAGGACTATATGGGATGATGTCCGAGTGGGGTGCTGATCCGGTGGCGAGTCCCTGAGAATTGAGGCACAGATTCATAGTTCGGACCAGATTGCTTGTTCCTTCACCAGTCTTCGATCGTGGGCGAAGTAATGGTTTGTGGTCATCAGGGCGAGATTTGCACGAGAAAATAAATGTCAGACTTTGAGGAGATCCATCAGGATTGAACTCTCGCTGGAGAGATACATCATAGTGCTCATATGCATCTGATCGCCATGAGTGTCGAGCGGCAGCTATGAAGGAATTTAATAAGTAACAAGTTGAATCACAAAATCGACATACTGACCCATGATCTCAAAGTCTGAAAGTTCCCAGACGTCAAGATCTGTCTTCTTGTTGATGCCTACAGCCTCTGCACGAGCACGTCTCTTGACTGGGGAAACAAGTACAGGTGGGAGATCCTGTGGTGCATCTGGAAGTGAGCTGTCGTTATCCGAGTCAGTATTGTCAAAAGTCTCCTGGCTTAGACTGCGTCGCTGCACTATATGCGCAATCTCCACCGGAGGTGTTGTCAATGCTGTTCGATTTGTTGTACGGCCACGGCGGGTGGTGGCGACAGGGTCACGTTGACGTGGAAGTGGTTGAGCAATAGCCGCACTGCGAGTTCCAGCACGATTGTGAGGAGGCATAAGAGAGTATAACTAGTGTATGAAGCTGCCAGCTGGGTTCCAGTGTACTTGCTGTTGAACTGAGTGTCAACATTGTGTCGATTTTATACATCTTGAACGGAAAAATCGAACATTGGTGGCAGATTATTGGAGAAAGATTGTATTGACAGGGTATATGTAGGAGATACATTGTATGAGCTGTTCAAAGTACTTAAAGAGCCCTTGGACATTCTCCGTTATACGAAGTCTTTGGACCAAGAGCCAAACTGAGCGTGCTCAGGGCGACTACAGGATAGAAGCCTGTTGCCAAGTGCTAAACCCAGATAAATCCACGGCACCCGTGGATATCTACTTAACTTATCCAAATCCGTAATATTAGCGTGGATAAGCGTCCATTGGGTTATTTCCCGGACTTAGCTAATCCATGCTAGTCCTTACTATAGGACTCACTGGCTGAACTCTAGCTTAGTATTGATCAGTTCTATCAGAGTATCACAAGCCGACCCAGGTAAACTTTAAAATCCTAAAATTTCTCAGGTTTACTTAGGTCTACTCAGGTTGCCATAGAGCTACTGAGATGGACTCAGGGAATATGACCTCAGATCAAATTACCTAAGTACATTTGATTGCCAAGGTCGTTTTCCTGATGGGTGTCTAACAACGAACGCAAAGGTCGAAAGGGAGAGGAGGAGACCATGTAGTGTTCCGAAGCAAGGAGCTCAGCTGGGAGGGCGAGGGAGGTGCCCAATAAAGCACATAGTCAAGAGTATTCCAGACTTCCAATGAGGCCTTGAAAATAGAGATCCATAGGCATTTGACAATGGAATTGGGGTATAGCAGCTCAGGTGTCCAAAACTGATGAAACACTTGCCTGCTCGTGAACGGGGAAGTCGTTTGGCTTGGGTGTGGGCTCGTTGGGAAGGTGCCGTTGAGATCATGCTGAATGGAGCAGGGGTTGCGTTACAATGAACAGAAAGGTCAAGATAGGAATGAGGAGCATATAAAACATTTCTCGATGAGGAGTGCACTCAGGAGTGCGAGAGGGGCACCAAACGAAGCAAATTGTTGAGAGGGTCCTCACGAGAGTTTGGACATTAAGGTCCAACGCCCAAGAGGTTGAGTAGATCCAAAACTGGAGGCAAAACGAGCAGGAGAGGGTATAGCATCAGAGTCCGGCACGCAGCAGGACAATGAGCACACCTACCAGGTCGTGCCTGGGATCGTTGGAAAGCTGTCATTAAGAGCTTTCAGAAGATGTAGGGATCGCTGCAAAAGGAGTTCAGGGAATGATGCAACAAGATGGGAAGTCAAAGGGGGAGAGGAAAAGGACATGGTGAATCTGGAGGCAACGAGCGCACTTGGGGGCACAAGAGGGGTGCCAATCGAAGCGGATTGTCGAGGGAATCCTAGAAATAAAGTTTGTGGCCTAAGAGGTTGAGTATAGCCCAAAGGAGAGGCAGAACAAGCTGGAGAGGGCTGAAAATTAGAGTTCAGCGCGTAGCGGGACAACCACCGCACCTCCTGGATCGCGCTTGGGGTTGTTCAAAGCGTCTTGTTTGTCCGCAAACGATGTAAAAAACCGCTAGGCAATAGCTGCGTTCGTTACGGTGTTATGGGACCAAATGTCGTCCTCCTGCATCACCCATCCCACCTATCCACCCCAAATCCATTCCAGACCAATCCTTCCACCTAAGGGAGCTTGAAGCAAACTTGAGGACCTCCAGGAATGGGTAGAAGTTGAGGAATAAGAGGGATATGGGACAGGAAAGGAGTGAGAATAAGAGAGAGAGAGGGAAAGGGAAAGGGCATAGCAGAGCATATACATGAACCTAGAACCACAGATTACAACTCAACCAACACACCACAGCCTGCCAGGGACTGTTGGCACATTGAGAGGGAATCCCATTGTGACGGCTGCCGAGCAGCCTGAGCAGGCCTATGGCAGGACCTTGCCGACTGAGTGCTCAGCTGGATGATCGCGCGATGACACCCGCCTTATTAGTATGTGGCATCACACGCAGGATCTCATCCACAATGGTTGTGCCAGTCCTAGTTGCCTCCCATCGTCCGTATTTTAGAATAATAATTGAACTAGTACTATGCTTTCTATTATATGAACATTCTATTTCTACTGAGATCCTATGATTACACATAATTATAACCTGTCGAACATCCATCTGCGAACACTGCTGGCGTGGGTCAATTGTAGGCGACCAAAAATGTTTGCAAAAATGTTTAAAACATGCTAACATTTTTGGGGGCATTTACCCGATTGAGAGACGGATCAACAACGATACATTGAGCGAGTAAGGCAATTCCAGCGCAGATTCTACGTTTATTGTCAATTTTAGCACCAACAAAATAGATGATTTAATTTTTATTCTGGGTACATCTAACTTGCGACGCAAAAGCTATTGTTTCCCTCTTTATTGTCGCACGTGCGAAATGTCACATTTTGGGCAAATTTTATTTAATGTGAGATGTATTAAAAACTTTATCAATTCAGTTTGGCAGAGAAACATTTTTGACGCTATTGTCCTGTGGACAAAAAGCCACCCTAAATTTAGAATTTTTTCGACAGGAAATTAGAGTAGGAATGTTAGATTTGACCAGAAGTTCTTCTATGGCAACGACATGATGAAAATGACACATTTTGTGCGTACAAAAATTTGACTAAAAAGGTAAAGTTGTACTGTCATTTATTGGCTCTCAAATTTTATCGTCGTCATTAAGTTCTCATTCGAGAAAATTGCTACCAAAAATTTTGGCATGTTTGAAGGATTTTGTAATACATTTTAGATCGCCTCCAATAGTTCCGTGCCAGCAGTGGAAGTTCAAACATGGCACAATGAGTTTGAAATGATAATGATGAGGTCGTTGTGTTAGTTTATACGATAATCTTAGGTTGAAGAACAGTCACAGTGACCTTGAGGTAACAATGACCATTGTGACAAGGCAGTGTTCAGCAGCATCAGCCGAGCGTCCTAATTAGGATGGTTTTTCGCTCACTTTTGATTCTGACAGGCACCACCTTCAAATCCTGGGAAAAAGAACAACTCCCCTTTAGAGACTCGTAATTACCTGAAATGTTCCAACGTTGGGTAGCCGGCCCACACAAATCACATGACCAAAGCATGCCTCTGGGCCAGCTACCCGACATTGGAACATTTCGGGTAATATCACTTGCACCCCAGCCACTTTCACACGCCTTCTCTCTTTCTCCTCAACCATCACCATCGTTGTAGGCTTGCCTCTGCCTCTCTCCTCCCCCTTCACTAGAATAGATAGTCCGTATTACTGTATTGTATTATAAATATAACTAGACTAAGTAATCTAAGCTGCAACGACAAATGAAAGTCTACATAAGATAGACTAAAGCTAATGTCACTAAAGACATGAAATTGTCGTAGGGCATTTCAGTGAGTTCTTCACCAATTTTCACGATTTAAATGGTGATGACTATCCCTTTCAGATGCTATTTGAAGATGTGAAGAAGCTGGAGGCAGGTGGGCCCACATTTCCAAGGCATTCCAGGTTTTCAGTCCAGGGGGGGTAGGAGGACAGCATGGTCATTATTGGTGAGTTCCTGACCATTTAACACAGTTTAAACTGTGATTAATATCTATTAAAGATGCTATTTAGAGATTCCAAAGGACGAGAGGCGTGCACACTCGCATTACTGAGCTATTCTGTGTTTTCGCTCCAAGGAGGAGAGGAGGACAACATACTTTATTTCGGTGAGTTCTCCACCTATTCTCGCAATTTAAACGGTGATTAATATCTATTACAGATGCTATTTAGACATACCAAGAGATGAGAGGTGTGCCCACCCGCATTACCGAGCTATTCCGTGTTTTTGCTCCAAGGGGAGAGGAGGACAGCATACTCTATTTTGGTGAGTTCTTCACCTATTCTTGCAATTTAAATGGTGTTTAATATCTATTACCAATGCTATTTAGAGATTCCAAAGGACGAGAGGCATGCACACCTGCATTACCAAGCTATTCCGTGTTTTCGCTCCAAGGGGAGAGGAGCACAGCATACTCTATTTCAGTGAGTTCTTCATCTATTCTTGCAATTTAAACGGTGATTAATATCTATTACAGATGCTATTTAGAGATTCCAAGAGACAAGAGGCATGCGCATCTGCATTACCAAGCTATTCCGCGTTGTCACTCCAAGGGGAAGAGGAGCACAGCATACTCTATCTTGGTGAGTTCTTCATCTATTCTCGCAATTTAAAGGGTCATTAATGTCTATTGTAGATGTCGTTTGAATATTCCAAAAGATGAAAGGCATGCTCACCCACATTCTCAAGCTATTTCATGTTTTTGCTTCCTGAGGGAGTAGGAGTAGTGTTGCCACGGTCCAGCTAGCTGTGAGCCGGCTTGCTTAAGCCGCGGCTTTACATCAGCTCGGCTCCAAATGGCAAGCCGAGCCGAGATAAGGCGGCTTGGCTTGGCTTAGCTGGCAGCTTGAGTCGGCTTCAAGCCGGTCAATAAGTTCATATGAGAGAAATGAATAAGTAGAAAAAAAAGGTAATTACACAAAGCAGGTCCATGTATTTGAGTGTATAACGGAGAACTTTACATACTGTTGTTGTCATCTTGACCTACTACAGCCAAAATTCTATCTATCGTATCAATTGCTTGCGCTAAGACATCAGCTTCGTCGTCTGCTGGTACCAACATATCACTTTCCGGAGTCGATAGCCCTTGGGAAAAATTCAGTCGCTTGGTCTTCAACGAAAATTTGAGCATTTGGAGAGCCTCCATCAAGACTGAATGGATGCAGCAGCCATTGCTGCCAGATTTATGCATCATCTTGGTCAGTTGACCGCCAGAGCTGATGCATCAGAGAGGTAAGTTAACCATGGTGGTCAAGTTAACCAGCTGATGCATCAATTGGTCAAGTTGACCATAGGAGGTCATGTGACTTTTTTTTAAATCAAATAAATCAGATAAATCAAGATAAAAATATTTGATACTTACTATATTAGGAAATAGCACAGCCACCTTCTAGGTCATGTGACTTTTTTATAATTTTAAAAAATCAGATAAATCAAAAGAAAATTATTTGAAAATTTCCAAATTAGGAAATACACAGCCACACTATCAGCACAGCCACATCTACACTAGAAGAACAACCCCATTGATTAGATTATAGATATAGATATTGAATTAGATAACTTGAGTTTTTTTAACAAGTCCAAATTAGGAAAGACTTATGTCATCTCAGCATAAATCATTTATTACCTAAGTAGAATGTGTGCAGCAGGCTGCTGAATCATGTATTTATTATTTGTTTGGCTTTGAGGCCATAATTTCAAATTTGTAGAGCCCGAGCCTACCAAATAAGGCAGTTAGAAAGTCACATGATCTTCTTTGGTTAACTTGACCACCATGGTCAACTTACCTCTCTGATGCATCAGCTCTGGCGGTCAACTGACCAAGATGATGCATAAATCTGGCAGCAATGGCTGAGGTTCACACAAATTGACGAGACTTCGTATATCCACACAAAGTTGATCATTTTCACTATGGTGCACCCGGCCTAAACACCGCTACTTTTGTACAAATAAAACCCTGACTCCAGATTTGCCCGGATTTCTTATTCCTCTGGTCAAAATAGTCCAATAGGCCATCTGATCAAAACGTTCAGACTGATTTTTATTTGG
>Ga0247742_10002743_pt1 | contig 11432 bp, 14 predicted proteins | sample UWRJL208509C2_FD_180944 | JGI IMG/M metagenome (GOLD analysis project Ga0247742, IMG submission 180944) | Plant litter microbial communities from Arlington Agricultural Research Station in Wisconsin, United States - UWRJ-L208-509C-2 | ecosystem: Environmental > Terrestrial > Plant litter >... | reverse complement strand
AAAACTTTCATTGCTGCAGACCATCGAAAAAAAAAGTTACGGGACCTCTGAAAGAAAAAAATTGGGGACAAAAAAGTTTCGGGATGAATTAATCGGCATTCGGCCGAGCATAGTCCAGACCGCGCGATTGATGTCGTATCTCGAAGTAGATGCGGTTCTAACCAGAAATTCGCTAGGAATGGCCAAGTGGTAGTCGCGAATTGGCGGTGCTCTTCACAACACATCTGGGAAACATCTATATCACTACCAGCGTCAACTATATATTGACAACAGCGGCTCGAGCAGCCCATTCAATAATTAAAATTTCCATGACCTGTACCCATTTTTTCATTTTCTCCGGCCAGGACCTTATGCCTGCGGACAAGCACTATCCACATATCCGAATGGTACGCTCAAAGCAGTGACTCTAAGCTGGAAGTATGGCGTGTCTTCCGGCATTCATGCGTTCATAAAGAGGATCCAAAAGTAAGTTCCTTCTGAGAACTTTTTTTTTCATCTCGAAAACTCTTAAGCGCTCGGCGTTGAAATAAGCGCCCTGATCTTGTTTATCCACTTAAGCGGCGGTGGCGGTCAAGTAATAGCGTTGAAAAACCGACCTCAGAGCTCGGGTTAAGTGGATTCTATATCTGAGCGCATAATTAAGAAAGTAGTATCAAATTCACCAAGCCTGGATCGTATGGAACTTGAGGGATGATGAGCAAACAGAGCGGAGATCAAATGTCTAGTTGAGTTATCACTTCCATTTACGGTCCATTCTACCCACTACCTTTTATAGGTGTCCAGCTGTATCTTCCTGTTTCCATCTGTCAATTAGACCTTTCCTTCACGTTCTCCGACATTCCAAGTCCCGGCCTGACTGGACATTTGGATGTCCGCTGTGACATATGTCTTGAGTTGAGAAGACGGTAAACCCCGGCGGAAATTTTAATTATGCCTTTGGAGATGTGTCAAGATAATCTGTCTTCCAGCTTGCCTCGTGTTAGAAATATCACCGTTCACATTGAATGAGTTGGACATGGTATTGCACGAATCTGGTTAGATCTATTCTATCATTGTACCGATTGGGGTCAATGAAATGCATCCAGCTCGTATAATGCCATGTTCGGAGCTATCGGCTACAGAGACTTTATTGAGCACCTATTCTCTCAAACACAATTGCTATCGACATTCGACATTCCCCCCAACCTCTATCGACGCTTGATCCCGCCTTAAGCGGCATTCAAGGTTACATTACTGTAAGACAAAGCTTTACATATGCAAAGTAGGAATATCAAGAAATATATAGGTGAAAGAAGACCGTCATTGTCCTTGTATGTACGTAGAAAGTAGAGGAAATAGGTAACGGGTTTAGAGGGTGAGGTTGTGACTAGCGTGGCGGATGCGTCGCGCCGCACTGTGGAACTAGGAATTTGGGATGAGTAGATAAGCTTCATTGTCTACATCCGTATGTTTATTCCATTTCCCACCAAAAAATTCCCTGATGGCAAGCTTCAGTTGTTTCCTGGCGTACCAGACTCCCAGACCTGCCAAGATAACGCTCACGATTCCTACAACGAGGGAAGCAATTTCCCCAGTGCTCAAGCCATTCTCGCTAGACGAGCTGGGTACTCTATTTGGGTCGTTTGTGGTGGTATGAGTTGGATTTGGAGTAGAAGACGTTGCGTCAGTGGTGAAGGAGGTCGAGGAGGAGGAAGAGGAGGGGGCAATGTTTGACACCGCTGTCATTGCGGTATAGCATTTATCCGATACATAATGTTGACCAAGCCCAACCTGGCAATACGAGCCCGGCTCTGCGATATTGTTATCGTGGTTGGTACCCAAGCAGAGCGTCTGGTACGTCCCGTCATTAGCTGTTCCTGAAAGACACATTCGCATCCCAGTGCCCTCAACCACTGGATAACCTTGATTTCCGAGGAGCAGGTTCTCCCGGCTGTAATATGCGATAGACCAGCCTTGCGAGAGGTTCAGGTGCATATCAAGGATTGGCTGGAAAGCGGGATCGCTGTAATGGCCGCCTATACAATTTTTGACACTGCCTTGGTTGGGAGCGGGATAGTAGCAGTAGGTACCTGCACTGTTGCGTTGTACACTGTTCCCCTCCCAAAAGCTATTGGGGGTAGTTTCATTGAATTTGGCTCGAGCGAGGTTGATCATGAAAAGGATGAGGAGGGTTGTTGGATTCATGACAAGGGTCGAACACGGCGGTTGGGTATGGGTCGCGTTGTGAAGATGTTCGTGTAAGTCGAATTCGACTCATTCCCACCTGAAGAGGAGGCTTGCGGAAACAGCAATTACAAATAAGCGAGTCTCCAATCGAGTTTGGATGAAGGGATATGCTGTATGTTGATTTAATAATTGACCTCAACTGGTACTGTAGTTGTCACATTTTATGCACGAAACGTCGTGGTTTTAGGCTTAATGGGTGACTTCCCATAACATTAACTTAAATATCTAATATCTATCTTTAAACAGCCCACAATCAAGGGTTCAATGCCAGCTTTCCGATGTCAAATCGGTCGTGCTGGTCATCTGCGCTCGGAAGGCGGAGGCATTTCAAACCTAATCTACAGTACTTACCCCTCCAGACTCTCAACGCTCGAATAAACCCCGCCAATCTGATTCCAGTGCCTTTCTGTATGTCCTACCCCATTAGGTGAGCGCTCTTGCCTTGTCATTCGTTTATCCTCTTTGTTTATTTCCGCAGAACCAGCGCACAACAGTTAAAATTTAAACAACCAGCACCTCAACCCATGGCCCCAAAGTCGTGAATCAAACTGTGAGTTTAGCCTCTCAAATTGCGAATCGGCGTTTCCATCGGTCAGACATACTGATCAATCGATAGGGAAGTTGGATTTCACCTGAGATTCAGAATTTCAGTGCAATGCCATTGACGATAGCGAGCAGGTCAATGTTTTGCTTCCAACATATAATTTCCGTGGGGTATTCGAGAGTCCTGGGACCCCCTCCCCCCATCGTTTATGTTAGCTGCGTGACATTCCTTCCAGGTTCATACCACTCTATGCACATATCCTATATATCGTGGAGAGATGGCCCACATGTAAACCTGTGTATTGCCAGCTGATCTCAATTCCCATTCGCGCCGAGGGCCAACCACGCACGTTGCATGCACGAGCTGACAACTTCACTAGGCGCCTTGCGCGTCTACCCAATCTAGCACTTTTAACGCCGCTCATCTACTGCAATAGCTTAGTTTAACTTAAAATGGCATACCGTGCCCACACGGGCTGGATGCCGAAAGGGACCGCCTTCTAAAAATAGGTACTATCGTGGTTGGGGAGATCTAAAATTTTGTAACTTTCATCGCTCACGCAGACAGTTGGGCACGTGAGGCTCCCAAAATTTCAGGGTATATTTTTTCAGGTCTACTTAAAAGCCTCATGTAGTTTTGGGGGGATGAAGTGTAATTAAAACGAAGGCGGAGCAATTCCGCTCTCGAGAGTCCAAAAATCGGGGAGTTTCAAAGTTCAAACGCAAAGTAACGCAATGTCACATTGCCGTTTTGAGCTCCGCTCGGCATCAACACTGAACACTGTGAACAGCGTCGCATTCGTGATGTCGTGTCTACGTGCCTGGATGTAATTGCACCTGTCCAATTTAAGCTCCGCTCGCACAGCATCAATGTTCGAACAATAGGAGCGCTTGAAGACTTAATGGCCACGCCACTTGTCTGCTGGGTAAGATTAGGCTCTGAAATGGACGCAAGGCCGATGCCACAGCTCTAGAACTATATTGTTAGACTGCCCTGTCTTTTTTGGTTATGATTGTGAATTCCTTCCAGTTTGCTGTAGTTGGCTCTGGAACATTCAACACAACCACGCCTCCGCGTCTCTCAACGCGTTTTCTCATCTTGCATCGACATGCTCACAGTGACTGGCCAGAGTCTGTTCCCTCCACAGCTTCTCGTGTTTCTTTACCACCGCATCCCTTCTCGAACGCGACCCTTCTAGAGTCCGATGCGTCAAGCGCCCTCCTCTCCATCCACGCACAAGACCATGTCATCCCTTTCACGGAACTATCAACCACCACCTCTGACCAAATGACGCCTAGGCCTCCAATGCACTCGTCCCATTCTAGGCGAGCCATGTCCAGAAACTCCCAGAAGGGCAGTGCTCCTCTCTTCCCCCTCCTCGCATTCCATCTCATGGCAACCCCATCCCTCGACTTATTAACCTCAGGCGACTTGGACGTCCGGCCTGAGTGGGACCGACTGGCCATATGCGAATTTGGTCGACTGTAGATGCGATTGGGAGAGCATCTGACCTCAGACTGACGGCGGGGGTCTAAGAACGCAGAATCAGTGACAGACGTCCTCCAGGCGTCGTGACTTGATTGCACGTCTCACATCCAAATGAAATCCTCACGCGGCACGTCCTGTACATAGCCTTGTCTGTCGAGCACGCAGAACGAGGCCGGATGCCTGGTTGGATGAAGACTTCAGACGCACCTATCCAACTCTAGTTCAGCCCATCCTTCATCCACAGGACCACATCCCTTTCAGCACCTCCACCCCACCCTCGCCTATGCTACCAGTTTCCGCTATTTCGTCCTTTCCAACGACATCCCTCACGTATTTGTCGACGTATGTGTCTGGTGTCTCGCAATTCAACCGATCCTGAGGCGGAACAACTACGAATCTGGTCAATCGGAGCCCGAGATAAGATGCAATGAGCAAGTCGAAATCTCGCCCACTCACAGCAAGAACGGGCCCCATAGGCGAGTTTGATTAACGAACCCGGAAAAGAGGTCTCGCAGTAGGCAGGGGTAGGATGTGATGGGGAATGCCTGAGCCTTGGACAGACGGATGGGTGTAAGTATAAAAGCGCAAAACCGTGTCATAAATGTCGGATAAATTCTCGAAAATCTGGCCGTTTTGGATTAGGCATTTACCTGTACTCTCGGGGATCCTGCTACAGCGCTGGTGGTTGATCCGGCCAGCGCTCGAAAGATACTTGACACTTCCCAACAAAGCTGACAAGGTGAGGCTGTTCTTAGCGCTGATCATGTGCCGATCAAATTGACAAGTAACAGCCAGCGCTGTCTCATAAAGAATGATTTTCCCATAGTAAGTACGGCACTCTGTAGAGTCTATAAAGTCGAGGCGGAATGACCGAGGAAAATCAACGAAAGCTGGTCTTTCCCTCTCACTGCGTGAGTAATGTCGCCTCAGATGGTCCAAAACGAGTATTGACAAAAGTCCACCGTACATAGCTGGTGCATAGAATCTACCCCTCGACTCCAAAATAAACGTGAGTTTCTTGTGCTTCGCTAGTGAATCCTTTCTGACTCGAGATACTGAACCAGATGCGCTTCAACGTCTTCCTCGCGACATCGTTCCTTGCTACTCTGGCGGCTGGCCTGGTCCTCCCAGTTACTTCCTACAAGCGCGATGTTGAAGTTCGTCAGCGTTCCGTGGAGGGTCCTCTCAAGGTGTTCGCCAGAGAACCAATTAATAAAAATAAATTGGTCCATACCGTTGCTGCTGGCGGTGGGAACCACGCTCGTGAGTCGATCTGGAGCAGGTATTAGTGTGCCAGGTGCTAAACCTCGAGGCTTAACCGTAGAATCTTGGACGCACAAGGAAGTCAAACACGCCGTGAAGGAAGCCAACAAAGTCAAAGCTATGAGCAAGACGCAGCAGAAAAAGCATGATCTTGTCGTGAGTATCTGCAGTAGGGTGATTACTCCGACGTCGTTCTTACCGATTTTGCGACTACAGGAATTCAAGAACAGGCCGCATGCGGTTCCATTACACCCAGGCGCAGAGCATGCTAAACCATTCCCCAACCACACTGGAGGAAAGCTCTACGAGTTCCCGCTCCCTAACAAGAACCCACTTACAAACAAGAGTCCTGCGCGGGTTATAATGAAGGAGCACAAGAGCGGGCGGTTGGAACATGTCGGCGTCGTTGGTCATGACCAGTCGAGAGCACATGGCGCGCACGGCGGTGGCGATCATTTCCCTGTCCACCCTACTAACCCACATAGCCATCTTTAATGACGTAGGGTAGTAGCGATATCTGTCGTAGGCCCTACCATAAGCGAATGTTTTTGTTCGAGTCGAACGCCTAGGACTTGCATAGTAAGGTTCGCAGCAAGGCTATGAAGGCGTCTTCAGAAACAGAGAAGCGACCAGCCTGAGCAAGTCGAACAGGGAGTTCATCTCTGCAAAAAAAAAAATACAAGCTGCCATACTGCGAGAGAACAAATGATCAAAGTGGGGAGAGATCTCGATGACAAGGGTTATTCGGAAGGGTATTCAAAAGACACATACTAAACTCCAGTAAGGCCTACAACTCGACCAAGTCCTCCGTCTCCCTCCACACCAACAGCGATCGCTTAGCAACGGCGTCATGCCAGACTCGAGTATCTTCATAACACTCCATGTACCGATCGACTCTTGACTCTCCACCCAACGCCAATTGGTGATGATCACCCAGCAGCAGGGTCCTGTGTTGACGTCAGGGGGATGTAACCTAACCTATCAGTCGCGTATCCTGAACGAGGATCGAGTTCGAAAGTGAAATCATGCTGATGCCGCTGAATGGGAATCCATTTGCGGGCCGGGGGAGTGTAGTCGTTGATGAATTTGCGTGCTGTGCAAGGCGAGGTCGTTATTCTTCCTTGAACTCTGTGCCTCCGTCGTCATCTTGCCTGAAACTGGGGTAGATGAACCTCCTCGACGCCGACGTCTTCAGCAGACTCGAGTCTCGACTGCAAGAGCTTTGGCCTTGGATGGAGGGGCGTTGATGGCCATTATGCTACAAATTCATCCGGAAATGCAGATTCAGAGTCGTTCGATCCGAGTCGTTGGGCTGGAGAGCCACGAGGCGCCATGTCGTACATATACGCGCTGGGTACAGTTTTATAGGAACGGAGGACGGAGCTTGTCTGCATTGGTGGGGGCGGCGTTGGATTTGGATAAGGGAAGATAAATCCTGACGACGTCCGAGAGACCGTTGTTGTATACACTATAGGTCGCTGACGAGGACGATGGGAAGGGAAGGGCGTGTAAGGGCGATTTGTTTGATGTGGATGAGGTGGGTGGGTTTGATTCTATTCATACGAGCTGAGGAAACGCGTTAGCACGATGTGAGGTATAAGGATGATACTGACATACCTGGATGTTCTCTCGGAAGGATGAAACGATCTCGTTGTCGATGGCGTTCTCTAGGTCTAGATAAGTCGCTTGGAGTCCTCCGTGACGCGGGATATGTATCGTCATTCACGCTGGTGTGGCCAACGACTGCAGGATGGTGGCTGTCGTGGTGGATCCTGAGGCGAATGTCCCGACTTTTGAGCGAGACGAGGGCACCCTCTAGAGGGTGCTTGCTGAGGTCTCCTGACCGCGAATACTCGAGGCCTTGTATAGACAGTCAAAAGCTTGATAGATGCTATTTCAACTGCGGACATACCTTGCGAGCGCGATGGCTGAAACGCTGACTGCTCGTATACAGTGAGATGGACAGAATGAGAACCTAGTCTTCTCATTCGGCTCTGAGCCTACTTCCGACACTATCTATTCGTTTCTTGAGGTTGCCTTTGGTGGAATTCATAGGACAGAGTGCAATTTGAAGAGCGGAGGCCACAACGAGTCTGAAGGATATATAGGAGGAGGGATGTGATAATGAAGGATGGCCATTAGCTTTTATGAACGTTGGGTAGGAGTGGCCACAGCACTGAGCAACTCGATAGATATTATTATTAATATTAGCAACTGTTTAGCAGAGCCGTCACGTGCTGTTGTGGTCCGTAACTGAAAACTCCTGTCCCCACCTCCTTCATCGTTGGACTATCTGGACTGGCGATGCCCCAAAAAGGTTCGACGAGTGCAGCTCCCTTGTCGAGTTCGTCTCCGTCATTTGTTCTCGCCTTCCATCTCATAGCCTGCCCTTTTCAAGCTCTAGCAAACCCCAACGTTCGGCCCGACTTGCCACAGGCGAAGTTAGATGGGAGGGAGATGGATGGACGGACGGACGCGTGTATAGGAGCGCAACACCAGTCACAGACGTAGAGAGGGTTCGTCTTCCAGCCGTCGTGACGTGCATCACCCGATGTCCCAGATACATCCTCACGCGTCAAATCCCGTCGATCGTCCTGCGTATCATGCACGAAGAATAAGAACGGTACTTCATCAGATGAAGACGAAGACCTACCTATCAAGCTTTAGCCCAGCCCACCCTTCCTCAGCACCTCCACGTCCCTCGACGTTTTCCACCAGTACCCCCCTGCCAACGACATCCTTCGTGTGTTGGCCAACGTCTGCATCTGGCATCTCACGATTCTGCAGAGCCTGAGGTGGAACTATGACCCTGGTCAATCGAAGCTGGAGATCAGATGTGATGCACCAGTCGAAATCTCGCGCATTCACAGCAAGAAATGGTCCCATGGGCGAATTTGGTCGACGAGCCCGGAAGATGGCTTTGTATTATGCAGGGGCCTGAGCCTCAGATGGACGCGTACGGATGGGCAAAACCAGTTACGAACGTAGAGGCGGTTCGTCCTCCAGCCGTCGTGGCACTGGCTAGGCATCTCACATCCGAAACACTTCTCTCATCGTCTCCTCGACAGTCCTGGACATCGCGTATGAGAAGTTGTCAGTTCGCATATGGATGTTAGACGGCTTGGCTTGGACACACTACTGGCAAAGACAATCGACAGTTAGATTCCTCCTGCATCCCGTACCCCATGCCCAGTGGACGTCAATCGCCCATTTCTCTCTTCACGCCAACATGCCCCGTGTATGTCTTGATTTATACGCGTCTGCGTCTAGCTTCTCGAAATTTCGACCAGGCCTGAACCAGGAGGCCGGAGGGAAAAGGGCTTTGGGTTGGTCAATCGAAATATCAGATTCGAGACGAGAGGAATATCCCGCAGACTCACACGAAGAAAAGGCTTCGGGAGGGGCGATTGGATCTGCGCGATGGGCTCAAAGGAATGTACGGGTTATGAGAGTGCGCGCGGATAGGAATTCGGTCGAACGAATCCGATGTCCGCATCTACGTCAGGCCAGGCATATCCATCCGTCAACAATCATACTGACGAGCTGTCCTTGGCGTCCTGTTATCTAGAGGCCGCAACGCTCGTCCTGGATCCCCCTAGATCCTACACTGTTCAACGCAAAATACGTGCGATCTTCGAGCGGCGTCGTCGAGCCTCTTCAGTGGGTTGAGAATTTTGGACTTGACTGGGAGGTAATCGGGATTCCCAGTGGGTTAGCCAATAGTTCGTAAACCGTCTCATCTACTGTCTCTAATAGCTTATTCACTTCGTTATGACAGGCCATCGTGGCCATCTCTACCCACACAAGTAAAGGACAATAGCTGCGGTAGAAACACCCTCATCTCCGGCTGAGGGCCATTCGGTTCTGCATCTGCATGTATGCTCGAACTTCATAGGCCCACCCACTGGCCAGCTTCCACGTGGATCCGTCACGCTGGACCTTGCTTTTAACCACCGTCAGCAACCCACACCGACCAGCAGCTCTTCCATGCCACGATTGTGCGATGCGCCTGGATCTGCTCGTTTCTGAGCTGTGGGTCGTCGACGGTCGTTTGACGAGAATACGAACACCTTGCAGGCAACGACATTTGCAACGACATTTGTTCTCTGCGGGTACGGGGGCAACACGAGCTCATATATCGTACTCGACCTACAAGATCCGGCTTGGGGTCGTCGAGCCTCTATTATGGTTCCGGCGGCGGAACGCGAAAATGCTGAGTATTGTCGGTTCATGAACCCTTCGTCCAGCATTTCAGAGGGGGATGGCTTACTCTGCTTTGCAGGTCATAAAACGACGTCAGCATGTACAAGCTGCCCGAGTCGACACGAAAACACCCATCCCTTTGTACCAAAGGCTATTCTGGTTTTGGAATTGACGTTCAAGTTCGGACGAACCATCCAGCTTCTCTGTGAAACCCGTCATTGGTTCATGCTTTCGACTGTTCGAAGGATGGGGTAGTCTTTTTCAGAGCCTCGGTGACTACGGAAGGCTGCTTCCTCGTTTATGATCGGCGACCAAATCATAGGACAGGTGGACGGAACTATATTGGGGGATGCAGAAGGATATCCAAGACGAGAAAAGTTGCGACTTTCAGTTTGTAAAACCCCTTCATCGACGGCCCCCGATTACTTACTCTCACCTAAATATAGACGGGGAACAACAGCCCGTCTGCATCAGCTGCTTTCGGCCAACACAAATGCAGAAGATTACAGCTGGACGAACTCTCGTAACTCATTGAATACAGAAGAGGCTGTCGTTGGCATGGAAATGAAGACTATCCGCAAATCTAGAGGAAACGTGCGTGTCGTCTAATTCAAGCTTCAGCCCGCCATTGAATAGCTGGAGAACAGTACACCTGTAGAACAGTCCTTAAAAATAGAACACGGCACCTTTGAGGATCTCCGCTCGTTTGAAAAAAGGAAGTCAATTTTTAATGATGTCATGAAAGCTAGTTTCAATAGGTTGATCGGTAACCGGTTCATTTGTATAGGAGTCTTGACCAATCTGCTCCCTCTTCTTCGTCTTGAGACTTCGTTGTGCTATGAATGTCATTTGGAACCAGTCGGCTGACTTGGTGTACTTCTCATGTCTTCGGCGGCTGACTGAGCCTTGCCGAATTATCCTCATAGCAATCCGTCTATGTCGGCTTCCCATGTCGCTTTGGAATTTTTACTATTGGTCGCCGTTGGGAGATATAAACACCTTCACGAACATCATCTAACTCCCATCCAACCCCGATGTCTTTCAGCTCGGCAATTGCGAGTTGGGCCGCAGCCCACCCATACTATACACTGATCAGCGTCTTATTTCTTTGTAGTATTACCGGCCTGCAAAATTTTAGGCGCAAGTCCCAACGACTTCCCTATCCTCCGGGTCCGAAGGGTTATCCGATCATTGGGAGCCTTCTGGAGGCGCCTACCGAAAAATCATGGCTAAAATATGCGGAATGGAGTAGGACTTATGGTGAGCGACTCGGTACACCTGGACTATGAGATATTTCAACATGATTTCTACCAGGCGACATGGTGTTCTTCAAAGTGCTTGGCCAACCAATCCTCATTCTGAATACTCTGAAAAGAACTAGTGACCTCTTTGAGAAGCGGTCCTCGAACTATTCAGATCGGAAGAGTGTAACAATGCTTCTCGAGTTGTAAGTGTCTTATCTACTCATTAGATTGCTCCCTTGAAGTTGACATGTCGTTAGAATGAAATGGGACTTCAACTTTTCTATGATGCCATATGGTCAGTGGTGGCGGCGGCATCGACGGGTTTTTCACGAACATTTCCATCCGAATGCTGCCAGGAAATACCAGCCAGTGCAGACTCGGGAGGTGCATGCGCTTATTAAACGCCTCCTTGAATCACCAAAGAACTTTAAGCACCATATCCGGCAGTAAGGTCATGTCATGTC
>Ga0247742_10002741_pt1 | contig 11439 bp, 11 predicted proteins | sample UWRJL208509C2_FD_180944 | JGI IMG/M metagenome (GOLD analysis project Ga0247742, IMG submission 180944) | Plant litter microbial communities from Arlington Agricultural Research Station in Wisconsin, United States - UWRJ-L208-509C-2 | ecosystem: Environmental > Terrestrial > Plant litter >... | reverse complement strand
TACCCAGTTGGGTGGTGATGGACAGTCGCCAGCGCGAGTTCTATCCCTGGGGCACGGCGATGCCTGGCAAGGTGCCCCAGCAGTGGCTGGACAGTGGCTACATGATCAAAGCCGAGACGCTCGAGGAGCTGTCGAAAAAGTGCGGTATCGATACCGGCGGGCTGCTCGAGACCGTCAAGCGCTTCAACGGCTTCTGCGCCAGTGGCAAGGATGAAGACTTTGCACGCGGCGGGAAGGCCTTTGACCGCAGTCACGGTGACCCGACCGTCCAGCCAAACCCCAATCTGGGCGCTATCGAAAAGGCTCCGTTCTATGCGGTGCGCATGTACCCGGGTGATGTCGGCACGGCCGGTGGGCTGGTGACCGATGAGTACGCTCGGGTATTGCGCGAAGACGGCCAGCCCATCAGCGGGCTGTACGCCACGGGCAATGCCACGGCGGGCGTCAGCGGGCGCGTGTATCCGGGTGCCGGCACCAGCATCGCCGCATCCTTCATCTTCGGTTACATCGCTGCTGCGCACTCAGCGGGGCAGGACAAGATCTGGTGAGTCAACAACTCAGCCTTTGATTCGGTTCCAATGGAGAATTCAAAAATGACAGCCGCAATCCCGGACGGCGAGATCCTTGTCGGCATCTACCGGCGCATGACTCGGATCAAACAGAATGATGAACGTTTTCGTGCGGTGTTGAAGTCCGGCAAGCTGGTCATGCCGTATTACTCGCCACGCGGGCAGGAAGTGATTCCTTCGGCAGTCTCGGCGTGCCTGGACGATGAGGATTACATCTGCACCATTTACCGTGGTGTGCATGACATGATTGCCAAGGGCATCCCGCTCAACGACCTCTGGGCGGAATTCGGCGGTCGCGCCACGGGTACCTGCAAGGGCAAGGGGGGGCCGATGCACGTGACCCATCCGGCCACGGGCGTGATGGTCACCACAGGCATCGTCGGCAGTTCGATGCCGATTGCCAACGGCTTGGCGCTCGCCGCTCAGATCCGTGGCGAGAAACGCGTCAGCGTCGCCTATTTCGGCGATGGCGCTAGCAACATCGGCGCCTTCCACGAAGCGCTGAACATGGCCTCGGTGTGGAAGCTGCCAGTGATCTTCGTCTGCCAGAACAATGGCTACGGCGAGCATACCAAATATGCCAATTCGACCGCCGTGGCCAACATTGCCCAGCGCGCGGCGTCCTATTCGATGCCGGGCATCACCGTGGACGGCAACGACCCTGTCGCGACTTACCGCGCGGCGCGCGAAGCCGTCGACCGGGCGCGTCAAGGCCTCGGACCTTCTCTGATCGAGGCCAAGACTTTCCGCTTCCATGGACACGTCTTCGGCGATGCCGATGCCTACATGGACAAGGGCGAGAAAGATGCCTGGATCGCCAAGGACCCGGTGCCGCTGTTCCGCAACTGGCTGATCGCGACCGGCCTGGCCAGCGAAGACCAGTTGGCGACCCTGGAAGCCGCCATCGAGCTTGAAATCGACGAGGCTGTCGAATTCACCCTGAACAGCCCCTACCCGGATCTCGCGGAATTGCGTCGCGATATCTACAAGGATGAGGTGAACGTATGAACCAGCCAGCCAAGATCAACAGTATTCAGGCAATCAATCAGGCACTCGACGACGCGATGGCTGCGGACGTCAATGTGATTGTGCTCGGCGAGGATGTCGGTGACAAGGAAGAGGGCGGCATTGTCGGCGTGACCCGAGGCCTGTCCAGCAAGTACGGCGACGCCCGGGTACGCTCCACCCCGATTTCCGAGCAGGCGATCATCGGCGCGGCAATCGGTGCGGCCATTGTGGGCATGCGGCCGGTGGCCGAAATCATGCTGATGAACTTCACCACCGTGGCGATGGACATGATCGTCAACCACGCGGCGAAGCTGCGCTTCATGTCGGGCGGGCAAACGCATGTGCCAATGGTCATCCGCACCATGACCGGTGCAGGCTTCGGTACGGGCGGACAGCACGCGGATTACCTGGAAGCCTGGTTCGCCCACACGGCGGGCATCAAGGTGGTGGCGCCGTCCAGTCCCGCTGACGCTTACGGCTTGATGCTCTCGGCCATCGAAGATGACGACCCGGTGTTGTTCATTGAAAACATGCCCACCTATTGGACGCCGGGGCCTGCCCCCGAGCGTGGGGTAAAAATCCCCCTGGGTAAGGCCAGCGTTCTGCGCGAAGGCACCGACGTGACCTTGATCAGTTACAGCCGGCGAGTGCTGGACTGCTGCGCGGTCGCCGAGAAGCTGGCTGCCGAGGGCATTTCAGCCGAGGTGATCGACCTGCGGACCATCTCGCCGCTGGACACCGAAACCTTCCTGGCCTCTGTGGCAAAGACGGGCCGGGCAGTGATCGTCCATGAAGCGGTCAAACCGTTTGGCGTCGGCGCCGAAATTGCCTCGCTCATCTATGAATCGCTTTACGGCCAGCTCAAGGCGCCTGTGCAGCGTGTCGGTTCCAACTACGCTCCGGTGCCGTTCTCCAAGCCGCTGGAGGACGCCCACGTTCCGAGCCTCGAGCAGATCGAAGTGGCCGTCCGTGCAACGTTCAAATGAAGCAACTCAAATTAAGGAAAGCGTCATGAGCACTCAGATTCTCCTGCCCAAACTGGGCTTTTCGATGAACGAAGGCACCTTGTCCGAATGGTTGGTCGCCGATGGCGCTACGGTCGAGGAAGGCCAGATTATCTATGCCCTGGAAAGCGACAAGTCGATACAGGAAGTCGAGGCGCCGATCAGCGGCACCTTGAAGATCATTGCTGCAGCCGGTGAGACCTATGAGGTTGGCACCCTGTTGGCCGAGATTGTCTGAGAATCCTAGGGTAGGGTGAAGCGAATGAGCGTCGAGAATCCAGTGGCTGAACAGTCCAGCCAACCGGCCGTCGAGCGGGTTGTACAGCCGGCGTTCGGCAGCGACCTGCCGCCGTGGCCGCAGGTCGATTTCAGCGAGTTTGGCGAGATCGAGACGCGTGCGCTCAGCCGGGTGCAGTTGCTGACTGCCAAGTACATGGCGCGTAACTGGGTGACGATTCCTCATGTCACTCACCACGACGATGCGGACATCACTGATCTCGAGCTGCAGCGTAAGGCGCAGAACGAGGCGGGGCTGAGCACCAAGCTAACGTTGCTGCCCTATCTCATCAAGGCAGTGGTCGGTGCGCTGCAGAGCTTTCCGCAGTTCAATGCCTCGCTAGACGGCACTGGCAAAAACCTGGTGTTCAAACAATATTTCCACATTGGCGTAGCCGTGGACACGCGCTTCGGCTTGTTGGTGCCCGTGCTGCGCGACTGTGATCGCAAGAGCATCCACGAGCTGGCTGCCGAGCTTCAAGCCATCACCGTGAAGGCGCGCGAGAAGGGCCTTTCGATGGCTGAAATGAGTGGCGGCAGCTTTACCATCAGCTCGCTAGGAAGTTTTGGCGGAACAGCGTTCACCCCGATCGTCAATGCACCCGAGGTGGCCATTCTCGGCGTCACGCGGGCACAAGAGAAGCCGCGCCGCGGCAGCGGTGACGCAATCGAGTGGCGCTTGGCCCTCCCGCTTTCATTGAGTTATGACCACCGAGTGGTCAATGGCGCCGACGCCGCGCGGTTTACCGCCAGGCTGGCCGGGCTGCTTGCAGATCCTGCTGCTCTGGAAGCCTGAAGCCACGCTTCGCGCAGCACTCAGATAATCCGTTCAACAACAGCTGATAAAAATGACGGAATTTCAATGAAGACTCTTGGTGAGATGACCGAGCGCAATGCTCGCTATTTTCCTGCTGGCAATGCTTTCACCAGCGTTTCACGGCGGGTGAGCAATTACGAATTGGCTGCACGCGCGCGCAGGCTCTCGTCCTTTATCTATCGTGCGGGTCTGCGCCGCCAGGATCGCGTGGCGATTCTGTCGACCAACTGTGTCGAATATTATGAAACGTACCGCGCGTGTGAATGGGCCGGGTTCATTGCCGCTACGGTCAATTTTCGCCTGGCCCCTCGGGAGATCCTCTACATCCTGCAGGATGCCTCGCCCAGGACGCTGGTTTTCGAAGCGCAATACACGGCATTGGTCGATCAGCTTCGCGCCGAGCTACCCACGATCGAACAGTTCATCTGCATCGGTGTAACGCCCCAGTGGGCGGTGCCCTTTGAGCAGGCGATCGCCGACGGCGATGAGGCGGGTCCGCCCATTCGCGCCCAATCGCAGGATTATGCCTACCTGATGTACACCAGCGGCACTACGGGAACGCCCAAGGGGGTGGTGCGCACTCACCACGCCATGTGCAGAACTGCCGAATCCTGTGCCCTCGTAACCGGCTTCAGTGGTGCGACTCGGGTTTTACAGACAACGCCCGCCTTTCACATCGGGGGCATCGGGTTCGTCAATTCCGCCGCCTGGATGGGCGGCTCGACCGTCGTGCATCAAGGCTTTGATCCGCTGGCGGCCTTGCGGGCCGTCCAGGAGGAGCGGGTGACGTTCACCTTCATGGTGGCGGCAATGCTGCAAACGGTGCTCGATCTGCCGCAGATAGATGATTTCAACCTCAAGTCTCTCGAACACGTCGTGACGGCGGCGGCGCCGATTCCGGTGCCGCTGCTCAAGCGGGCGATCGAGAGACTGGGTCCGATCTTCTCTGTGCAATACGGGATGACCGAAAGCAATGCTTGCGCGTTGCCTCGTCATGAGGTCAATCCCAATGGCAGCACGGATCAGATAAGGCGGCTGGAGTCGGTCGGTTTGCCTGCCCCTGGTTTTGACTTGCGGATTGTCGATGATGAAGGTCGTGATTGCCTGCAGGGCGAGACTGGCGAAGTGTTGTTGCGTTCGGACACCCAGTTGTCCTGTTACTGGAACAACTCGGTGGCCACCATGGAAGCACTGCGCGACGGTTGGTACCACACCGGCGACATGGGGTATCAGGACCATGAGGGCTATCTGTTCCTGGTGGACCGCAAGAAGGACATGATTATTTCCGGTGGCGAGAACATCTACAGCCGGGAAGTCGAAGTAGCGATCGAGTTGCATCCGCAGGTGCTCGAGTCGGCGGTCATCGGCATTCCAGACCTGCGCTGGGGCGAGGCGGTAAAAGCCTTCATCGTTCCTGCGCCGGGTGCCCGGCTCACTGAAACCGAGCTGATCGGCCACTGCAAGTCGGTGCTGGCTTCCTACAAATGCCCGAAGGCCATCGAGTTCGTCAGCGAATTGCCGCGTATCGCAACGGGCAAGATCAACAAGGTTGCGTTGCGTGAGCGCGCACTGGCATCCAATGGCTGAGCAGCCCTCGCTGCCTTAAGCGCCTACCTTTCAACGACAGTGAGAGACTGCAGTATGAATTTCCAGTTCAGCCCAGAAGATGAGAACTTCCGTCAGGAAGTCCGGCAGTTTTTCCAGGAGAGTGTCAGCCCTGAAGTCGCTCACTTTGGCTACGTGGGAGCTCATCCTCCACCCCGTGATGTCCTGCGTCAGTGGCAAAAGACCTTGCACGCACGTGGATGGGGCGCCCCGCATTGGCCGCAGGAATTTGGCGGAACTGACTGGTCTCCAATTCGCAAGCATATCTTCCTGGAGGAAATGCTCAACGCCAACGGCCTGGATTATGGTTGGCAAGGCACCCACATGATGGCACCCGTGGTCATCGCCTTCGGCAACGAGTGGCAGCAGCAGACTTTCCTGCCACCCTTGCTGTCGGGTGAAGTCTTCTGGTGCCAGGGTTTCTCCGAGCCGAATGCCGGCTCCGACCTCGCCAGCCTGAAGACGCGCGCAGAACTCGACGAAAATGGAACGCACTATGTGGTCAATGGCCAGAAGATCTGGACCAGTGATGCGACGATCGCCGATTGGGGCTTTTTCCTCGTGCGCACCGATTCGACGGTCAAGCCGCAACGAGGCATCTCCTTCCTGCTGATCGATATGAAGTCGCCTGGCATTACGGTTCGGCCGATCATTTCCATCGACGGTGGGCATGGCCTGACCGAGGTGTTTCTGGAAAACGTCCGGGTTCCCAAGGAACAGCTGGTCGGTGAACCGGGCATGGGCTGGACCTACGCCAAGTACCTGCTTGAGAAGGAGCGCACCTCCAGCGCCTTCATCTACTTCAACAAGCGCGAGCTGGAAAAAGCCAAGGTCATCGCCCGTGCCGAACTGATCGATGGGGTGCCGCTGCTGGAGACGCCCGTGTTCGCCCGCAAAGTGGCAGAGATCGAAGCCGATATCCTCGCGCTGGAATGGTCGGTATTACGGATTCTGGCCAAGGAGGAATTGCGCGATAACCTCGATGCCGTGGTTTCGACCCTGAAGGTACGTGGCTCGGAACTGCAGCAACGCGTGACCGAATTGCAGGTCGATGCAATGGGACCTCGCGCCTTGCGGTTTTTCAGTCACGACGCACGGCAGAAGGACGTCAGCGAGGAACAGGGCGACCTCTGGCCCGCCCACACCCTGGGTCGCACCAACATGTACTTCTTCCAACGTGCCTCGACCATCTACGGCGGGGCTCGTGAAGTGCAGAAAAATATCATTGCCAAACTGGCTTTCGGACTCTGAGGGTTTTCACATGGATTTCAATCTTTCCGAAGAGCAGTTGATGCTGCGTGATGGCGTGGAGCGCTACATTCGCGATGACTACGGCTTCGAGCAGCGTCGGCACCAGGCCACGACCGGCGAAGGTTTCAATCGTGACCACTGGCAGACATTCGCGGAGCTGGGATGGCTGGCATTGACCCTGCCGGAGGACGTTGGCGGTCTGGACTGTTCGTTCGTCGAGGCGTCCGTGGTGCTGGAATCGTTTGGCCGCGGCATGGTGCTGGAGCCCTTTATCAGCAGCGTCGTGCTGTGCTCGCGCATCGTCGACCGCTCAGGCTCCGAATACCACCGCCAGGATCTGTTGCCTGCCCTGATCGAGGGACGTTTGCTCCTCGCGCTGGCAGACAGCGAGAGCGGTTCACGTTTCACCGTGGGCAGCATTGAACAGACACTGGCACGCAGAACAGCTGACGGCTATCAGCTCGACGGTTTGAAGACGCTGGTGTTCGATGCGCCTTCCGCCGACAAACTGCTGGTGACTGCGCGCCTGGATGATCATTCCCACCCTGCGGTTTTCGTCGTCGACCGCACTGCACCTGGCGTGGAAGTGATCGAATACGCGCTGGTTGATGGCACCCGGGCTGCGGACGTGCGATTCAGTCAGGTCAATCTACCCGCTGCCGCGCTGCTCATCGACCCCTCGCGCAGCCAACCCATTCTCGAGGAAGCATCCGACCGCGCGGCGTTGGCTGTGGTGGCGCAGAGCCTGGGTGTCATGCACGGCGTGATGGACATGACGGCCGAGTACATCAAGACCCGCAGCCAGTTTGGTCAGCCTATCGGCAAGTTTCAGGCTTTGCAGCACCGCATGGCTGAAATGTTCGTCGAGGCCCAGCACACCCGTTCCATCCTCTACCGGGGCATGGCCTACCTGGACAAACCTGCCGAGGAGCGCGCTCGGGCGATTTCCGCAGCGAAAGCGGCCACCGGCAAGGCGGGGCGTTTTGTCTGTGCGCAAGGCGTGCAGTTGCACGGCGGTATCGGCATGACCGAGGAATATCCGGTTGGCCACTACTTCCGCTTCATGACGTTGCTCGAGAAGCGTTTCGGCGATACGGACTTCCACTTGGCGCGCTTCGCCAAAGGGTATTGATCACTCGGTTCGCAGCACCCTCAGCTCAATAAGAACAACAGAGGACCTACGATGACAGAGCCGGTCAGGAACAAACAGATGCTCCAAGGCTTGAAAGTGCTGCTGGCGACGCCCGGATGCCCGGAGTTGAGTCATCTGCGCGACGCCATCGGTACCTTGGGCGCGGTGTGTGTGGGACTTGATGCCGACCAGGATTTCACTGACCTTCCTGCGATCGAAGCGGCCTTCGGGCGCGCCAAGGTCGAAATGGGTGGCCTCGATGCCCTCGTCCTGGCGATCGGCAACGACCAGAGTCGGCAAGCGCGGGCGTTCGTCTCGTTATCCCCTGAACAATGGCGTGCGGCCTGTCTCGGGCCGCTTCGTACCAGCCGGCATTGCCTGCAGGCGGCGTGGCGGACCCTGGCCGGTGAGCCTGCCAGTATCGTGGTGGTTGGCCCCAATTTCTCATTGACGGGGGCCGGTGGGCTGGCGGCGCTGTCCGTACTCAGCGAAGGGCAGCGGGCGATGATGAAGTCCGCTGCGCGGCAATGGGGCGCGGAGGGTATTCGTCTGAACTGGCTGGGCCTGGATGCTCAGGTGTTCGATGCCCACTTGGCCAACGCCGCGCTGCCATTGAGCCCGGAGATGGGACCACCGCCACCAGCGCTCGGCTTCGCGCCGGGCATCACGACCGGGGTGGCGCATACCATCGCGATGCTTATCGGCGCCACTGCGATTACCGGTGCGTCGATCCCTGTGGACGGCGGCGTATGGATGGTGCCATGAACGAACTGACGCAAAACAAAAGCCTGGCGGGCAGAACCGCTTTGATCACCGGCGCAGGTGGAGGCGTTGGGCGCGGCATTGCCCTGGAACTCGCCGCTGCCGGAGCCAGCGTCGTCATCGTTGCGCGACGTGGTGCGACGGGTGAAGAGACGGCGCGCCTGGTGCGAGCAGAAGGGGCACAAGCGCTGTCCGTGGAAGGCGACGTCACCCGCCTGGAAGACATGCACAACGCCGTCGAGGCCACGCTGGAGCGATTCGGCAGCCTCGACATCCTCGTTCACAATGCCACCCACGGCGCTTCGGGCCATCCCAAACTGTTGCAGGATTTTGAAGACGCCGACTGGGATGCGCAGGTCGCAGTCGACCTCGCGGGCGCCCATCATTGTGCCCTTGCCGGATATGAAGCGCTGCGAACCAGTGGCCAAGGGCGCATGATTTTGCTCTGTTCGACCTTCGGTCTGCATGGCGCGGCGCTCAATCCGGCTTACGCCGCCATAAAGGGCGGTATTCGTGGACTGACGAAGGCATTGGCACGGGAGTGGGGCCCGCAGGGCATCACCGTCAACGCTATTTCGCCTTCAGCACTGACCGCTGCCTCAGCGGCTTTCTTCGAACTCAACCCGGCGCTGCGTGACAGCTATATCGCCAACTTCCCGCTCGGGCGCATGGGCGATGAGCGTCAGGATATCGGGCAGGCAGTCGCCAGCCTGTGCGGTCCGGGCATGGGGTACGTGACGGGGCAGGTCATCCAGGTCGATGGCGGCCTCTACACCGCGGTGTGACCAGGGAGGCGAAGATGAAACGACTGAACAACAAGGTTGCCATCGTGACCGGTGCGGCATCAGGCATAGGCTTGGCGACCGCGCGCAGACTGGCCGAAGAGGGCGCTCGGGTCATGCTGGCCGATATCAACGATGAAGGCGCAGCGGAACAGGCCAACACGCTTGTGCGTGAAGGTATGACCGCCTGTTCGACGCGTGTGGACCTGGGCGATGAGGACTCGATTTGTCACATGGTCGACCAGACCGTCGCGGCCTTCGGCGGTCTTGATATCCTGTTCAACAACGCCGCGGCCACGCATTTGTCGTCGCGCCTCGATGCCCCGGTCCAGGCAATGGACGTCCAGGTCTGGGACGACACCATGCGCATCAATCTGCGCGGCACCATGTTGGCGACCAAGTACGCGCTTGAACACATGCTGCGCGGTGGTGGCGGCTCTATCGTCAATACCAGTTCGGGGTCCGCACAGGCTGGCGCACTGGGGTACAGCGCCTACGCCGTGTCCAAGGCGGGTATCGAAAACCTGACGCGCTACGTCGCGGCGCAGCACGGCAAGCAAGGTATCCGCTGCAACGCAGTGGCGCCTGGCTTGATCGTGACACCGGCAACCGCCGATACCTATGCAGGCCCGGCCGGAGACATGATGTTGTCGCACCACCTGACGCCCAGACTCGGCGAGGTGGCAGACATTGCCAATACAGTGGTGTTCCTGGTGAGCGAGGAAGCGGGGTTCATCACCGGCCAGGTCATCAACGTCGATGGCGGGCTGCTGTCACATCAACCTTATCTGGCCGATGAGCGACGCTGGCTTGCGGGGAGCCCGGCATGAGTCAGGCGGCATTGCTGGAGCGCGTGGAGCGCCTGGAAGCTCAACTCGCCATTGGCCAGTTGCCTGCGCGGTACTCGCTGGCGGTTGATTCGCGCGATTTGGACGCTCTGGTCGGATTGTTTGTCGATGATGTCGAGTGCGGTCGCTGGGGAAGGGGCCGTGAGGCACTTGCAGCGTTTTACGGCTCCGAGCACATCCTTCAGGCCTTCCAGCGCAGCGTGCACCAGGTCTGCGGGCAGACACTGGAGTTTCAGGACGCGACGCACGCGACCGGCACCGTGTACTGCCGTGCGGAACACGAAGACGGCGAGCACTGGGTCGTGATGGCTATCTGTTACTTCGATGAGTACGTACGACGCGACGGCCAGTGGTATTTCGAGCGCCGGGATGAGCGCCATTGGTACTCCACCGATTGGCTGCAACGCCCCGGAGATCCTGTTTGGCAAAACTGGCCAGGCAAATACACCGGTGAACGTTACCAACCACGCCTTCCTTCAAGCTTCGCGACATGGGAGCGTTTCTGGGCCGGCACGGGCGTCAAGAACGTCCTTCGTTGAAGGCTGGCCAGCATTTCCGAGGAACCATCCGATGAATTCATTGCTTGCCCCGTTGTTCACACCCCTGCGCATTGGATCGCTGCGTTTGAAAAATCGCATCGTCATGGCGCCGATGACCCGAAATTTCAGCCCCGACGGCGTGCCAGGCGAAAATGTGGCCGGCTATTATCAGCGCCGCGCTGAAGGTGAAACCGGTTTGATCATTACCGAGGCCGTCGGAATCGACCACCCGGCGGCGCTCGGTGAAGCCGGCATCGGTGAAAGTGACTTGCCCCATCTGTATGGAGAGCAGGCGCTGAAGGGTTGGCGCCGCGTCGTTGCGCAGGTGCACGATGCCGGTGGCGTGGTGTTCCCGCAGCTTTGGCACCAGGGCGTGATGCGCCGTCAGGGCACCGGCCCTCATCCGCAGGTCCCTTCGATGCGCCCTTCAGGCATTTGGGGGCTACCGGGCGGACTGACGTCATCCCCGGACTTCTACGTACAGAGCCAGTTGGTACCCACCCAGCCCATGACCGAGCGAGATATCGAAGAGGTCATAGAAGCCTATGCCCGCAGTGCAGCGCATGCGCTCGAGTGCGGCTTTGACGGTATCGCCATTCATGGCGGGCATGGTTACCTGATCGACAATTTCCTTTGGTCGGTGACCAACCAACGTTCGGATTGGTGGGGCGGGGGTCATCGCGAACGTAGCCGTTTCGCAGCAGAAGTGGTCCGTGCCATCCGGCGTGCAGTGGGCCCGGACATGCCTGTCGTGTTCCGCTTTTCGCAATGGAAGCAGCAGGACTTCAAGGCGCGTCTGGCCAGCACCCCGGCCGAACTCGAGGACGTGTTGGCGCCCATCGCCGA
>Ga0247742_10002740_pt1 | contig 11442 bp, 13 predicted proteins | sample UWRJL208509C2_FD_180944 | JGI IMG/M metagenome (GOLD analysis project Ga0247742, IMG submission 180944) | Plant litter microbial communities from Arlington Agricultural Research Station in Wisconsin, United States - UWRJ-L208-509C-2 | ecosystem: Environmental > Terrestrial > Plant litter >... | reverse complement strand
AAGCCAAAGGACGCGATCGCAGTGGCAGCCGGAGTGGTAGCGCAGAGGGCAGTGGTAGAAACAGCCCTAGCGGAGAAGGTAGCTATGAGGAAATGGGATTATTGAGTGGGCGCCAATTGCTGAATATACGTCTGCAATCACTTTCAGGGTGAGCTCAATATCCAACATACATCGGCCGATTTCTTATGACCTGGGTACCCAGCACACAAGTTCCAGCGGTCTCTAGGGCACTGAGGGCCTTTGTTTATGGGGTCCAGGTCTTCCTGTCGTTTTTCCTTATGTTGGTGTTCATGACCTACAACGTGCGTCACACTCTCTACCGTTTCGCATGTCAAATGACATTCCCGTTTACCTAGGCATATCTAATCGCTGCCGTCGTAGTTGGCGCAGCGCTTGGCCACTACATCTTTGGATCTACAATAAATGTCGACGCAATTCTTGGTGATTCAGCTGGAGGGAAGGGAATGGCTTGCCACTGATCCTCGTACTGTAAACTCTCAATTGTGATTTGTTGTACTTGGTGAACTTTACAGGAACACATTCCTTCTAGGAGAGCTGAATACCCTATGTATGAAAGATGGATAGCGTAGCCTCGATCATGACCACCTTGGTATTAGTCATTGAAGCGGCCGGTTAATTGCACCTCGAGGTCTTTCCCAGACACAGGATGAGCATATAGAAGCATTCATCTGCCCTCCTTAGGTCGAATCTAAGCCACATGAGCGTGCCTTTGTGAAGTCACAGGCGTGAAGAACGAATACACCTTTGACAGCTGCGCAGTCAACTTGACGACCACCAGACGTCGACTCGGAAGGAGCTGGCAGGCACTGCATGTTCTGCTCCATATGGTGAAAAGTGGGGAAAGTGAGCAGGAATACTTGCCTCAGTTCCGACCAATTGAATTGAATTCCATGTACATCTAGTGTAAGAATCTCATGGAAAGGAGCCCGCTGTTGACATGATGCAGAATTTGTAAAAGGGCGATGTAAGAACGCGATTCCCCGCTGATGATACCCATTTTCCAGGCTTTCATTCGTTCCCAGCTCTGAGCACAGGCTGCGGGCCGTGTCTGTCACTTGAACCCCATGTCATACTTATACGCGTCAATATCAACTTGGATATGCGTGTTCCTCCTTCTCTCCTGTCATGTTCGATTTCGACAGAAGATTGGGTATTTTCTTCATTGTCGAAGCGGGATTGTACGTATTTCTCTCTCAAATCACGCTACACGCGCAAATCTGACGGTTACCTCGGTTCCTCTAAGTCTCTCGCTGATTTCTACAGCGTCGGTATTGGGCTTTGCTCTTGTGAGTTTTCGTCTCATAACTTCGTAGAATATCTGTCTTACCTGATCTACCATTAGTACAGGTGGCTGCGATGGTCAGTTTTTACTCGAGCCAGAGTAATAAGACCCTTGGACGCTAGCGACAACTCCCTGTTCCTTAACCTCATGCTGGGGGACCTAATTCAAGCAATTGGTAAGGGCTCCTTTCTCTAATGGAACGAGGCCTCATTTGTATCTTCAATCTGTAGGGAATATGCCCAACATCAGATGGATGTTGGAGGGTGTCAGTGCCATCATAAATACGTTGGTGCTCGAGACTAAATAATTTTATAGACAATCACGGAAGGGTCACTGTGCCAGGCTCAGGCGGCAATAAAACAGATTGGCAACGTCTTGATTGCGATGACGTGAGTCAACGCTCTTTATACATTGACTCATAATTCAGCTCGGAAATTTCGTCTTTTAGCTCTCTGGTGAGCAAGTTGTTCCATAAGTTGCTGCGAATGCTGACGGCGTCTATTGCGTAGGCAATCACCCTCCACACGTTCTGCGTCCTCGTTCTGAGGTGGAAAGAACCCCGTCATTTTTTCAAATTTGTTATACTCGTCATATGGACATTCACGGCGATCGTGATCGGTGTTCCCGTTATCATCCATAGGAACGAGCACTACTACGGTCCCAGCGGGTACTGTACGTCTTCAGCCTCGCCATTTATGATTTTCCTCTTTGATATTGATTTCTTTTTGTTCTTAGGGTGTTGGATCCGCGAAGCGGAGGAGAACCAGAACCGCTACATCGCAGAGTCCCTCCTCTCACAATACCTGTGGATGTGGATCGCCGCAGCCACAATGGTCGTGTTGTACACCATCATGTTTCTCGTGATGCGTGGCTGGCTGATTGTCGGTGATCGTGGCATACGCTGGAACAAGATGTGTAGAACCACCCGTCGATCTGAACCGCAGGATAACTTGACAGAGGAAGAGACGACAGCAAAAGAGATCGCCCATCTGATGCTCTTGTGAGTACTTGCCATGTCATGAGATTCAATAAATACTCACATTCTGCAAAGCTACCCAGCACTTTATATCATCTCAAATGGCCCACAAAGTGTGGTCAGATGGATGAAGTTCAGCAACGCACACGCCGACATTCCATACCAGGCGACTTTGTTCGCCAACGCCTTCTATGGGCTGTCCGGTTTCTTCAACTGCCTTCTCTTCGCCTGGACAAGACCCGCACTGGTTGTTGGCGAAAAAGTCATCATTGAACGTGACGAGGAATCTCGATGCGAAAAAGCATCCCCCCGTTCCCAAAATTCGCTTGGATATCTCCCAAATCGCAGACGCCAGGACTCCACCGGCGAGCTGGAACCTGTGCTACGTTTGTCAGGAAGCGACCACAGAGTATTCCCTGACCAAGATATCCAGCATTCGCCCTCCGCTCGTTATCCTGCGCTGCCAGCTGGTGGAAGTGGTGTTCATCTTTCTCCTGGTAGGACCGACTACCGTAGATCGGCAGGTTCGTCGTCTGTGACGGAAGAGGAAGATTACGGTTTTCTCCCAGGTGCTCAAGGAAGGTCGCAGTAACTATTTTTTGTTCCTACCAACTACTACGCACTTTACGAACATTCGACATAGCTGTAGTTCCACTCATGACTTTCATCATCTTACGGACTAGAAATAACTCAATGTATTATCAAGTTGGTCACATCCATAATACTGCTTCGAATTCATCAACATTTACTTCAGCCTTCCAATTTACGTTGACCCAAGGATTACAAATTGATGCATTTTCGAGAGTAGTAAGGCTGAGAAATACAAGGCCTGAGGAAACTATGCTGCCTTCATCTCGGCGTCTTCGTCCTTCTTCGTCAAACCCTCTGCAAGAAGCAACGCATCGATCTCAGCTGGTCGATAGATCTTGGCTTTGGGCTGCTTCGTCACAGGATCTAGCGTCAATACTGCGAATTCCACTGTTCAAGTGCCATCCATCCATTAGCAAGCTGATACGTCAAACGGACGCAAATCCGATTCACTCACATTTCTCGCTTCCCAATGTCGTACTATCCATCGTCTTGCTCATCGTCCTTAGAACCAGCCCGATAGCGTCTTTGACCAGAATATCGTCTTTGTACTCTTGCTTGAGTAAGCTCTGCGCTGTGCCGTTGTTAGCGCCGATGCAGGTGGCTTTCCAGCCTGAATAGTTTCCTGAGGGGTCGGAGTGATACAGTTGGAACTTGTAATGAGGATCGTAACCAGCGTAGAGGAGTGATACACCAAAAGGACGAAGACCTAAATGAAGTGACGCGCCCTCATGATCAATCACGCGAAGTTGGAAAGAGAAGATGGAACGCACCACCGAATTGCGTATACCCTTGCTTCATATCGCATAACCTCTGTGCGAGCAACTCCACGGGTATGTCTTCGTTGTACATCAGTAAATGTCTCTGCGCCGCCGTCCTTGCAAAGTTGACCAACGAGTTCGCGTCGGCCGTCAGACCTGCTACACCACCAATAACGTTCCTAATGGCATGGACAACAAAATATATGATCAGCATCGGTTCTCCAACAGTATCGACGATATTCCAATCCAAGGACTCACGAATTTAACAGATAGATCTTCTCGCCACTTCCACCATATCCACCATCCTTCGCGCTAGAGAGATCGAGCAGTTTTCCAGTTACTTTCTTCTCAGCTGCTAGGACCACTCCATCCTGCGCTAGGACGCCGAGCACCGTTCCAGCATGCGAGATCGCTTCCATTGCATATTCGACTATCCACAGCGTTAGTAGTAATCAGGGTGATATAATGGTATATCATATACTTTGGTATAAACGACCTTGAAAGTGCACTTTAGTTAATAGTAAATTCTAAAACATGTAAACGTACCCTCCGGTGAGAAGATGGTTGTGCGACCTAATCAGTATCAAGAATTGTTCAGCGACTATCAACATGGGATCGGCTTTGCTCACTGTCATAACGTCTGGCCTGAAAGATACATGTTTGTTTAGTATAAATGTGATTGAAGGCTGCGTAACTTACCATGGTGAAGAGGGAGAGATAGAATTATTGAGAGCTGACTGACGCGTCGCTCAGAAAGCACACGCGTCGCAGTTCGGCAATCGCCATTACTTAACGTTCATCTAATCTAATCGTACTCTTCCTAAACAACTGTCCAATTGCGGCTGAGTGCGTCATGTCCATTCACTTGCCGTATCAATCACAGTGCGTGCATGCAGCTGTCCAATTGCAGCTGGGTGCGTCATGTCCATTATGCCTGGACACTGCTGTGTTCAGGTCTTGGAGCATATGTGTGGTACTTCCATTTATGGTATTGCGATTTGGGTGTTGGGAATATCCCAGAGAACAGATAATTTTTATAAACAGACAACGATGACTCATGTCAACGTTGAATGTGTGACTTTTATCGCAGTTTCTTTTAATTGTGAGGATTGCTGGCCGCGCGACACTAGGTAGCTTAGCGTTTCGTCATATACCCCGCTACGCCGCGGCTTCGTTAGTTAGTTAGTAAGGTGTAGCTCCCAAACGACTCAGGAGCAAGATATAACACATCACAAATGTACCATCAAATTACAGCCGCATTTTGGCCTTCTCAATCTAATACGGTACGGTGCCGTCTTCCCATCCGAGTCTCGATATGTATGTCTCTACAAATGTGTATTATCTGCCTATGGTTTGACAGCATAATTTTCTTCGGTGGCTTAGATATAGTGTCCAGGCCTGCCCGGAGGGCAAATACCCGCGAATTATTTAATGGTTTCTGAAAGGACAAGGAAACAATAAAGCAGAGACGGCGAGACCCAATTCGAGACGGCAAACACTCGACCAAAAGAGTAAGCCCAACAGACGACGCCTTTGATTAGTATGTGGATATATCCAACGACAACTGTGTATCCTCATACTATTACATGTGCTGGATGGAAAATGAACTCCGGGGGGTAAGCGCATCTCACACCTGCATAGGTTAATATCAAGGCCACTCGGGACACACGGCGCTTACGAAAATAAGGTGGTGGAATGTACCCTCTTTCCCACAGCCTCACAAAAACATGGAAAATAATCCTACAAACCAAAGAGATACCGTTATATTTATGATACTTACAGTACTGGCTGAATCCAGATAGTTGGGGAATAGATTTTCAGCTTATGGGCTGCGGTATTTTCTTGATCATTATTTCTTTGAGTAGAGGTAGAGACAGCTGATCCCATTGAGTGCACCCACCGCTTGTACGGACGTCAAATGAGAAAATGAGATGGATATGTGGCAGTCGCCTTAAGAAGTTGGACAAATTCAGATTGAAGTTAGGAATACGTATTCAGATAGCGCACGAGCTCATGTTCATTGTGCGGTATAAGTGTACCAAAAAAAAAAGTGTCGGTGCGCTAGCTCTGATTTTAAAAAATTGGTCGATATAGAAGACCATGAGTTTTGATCACTCAAAGTAGACCCCTATGTATGTTACCACGCTCTGGCCCGGTTTCTCCGGAGTCACATGCAGTGCATCGCAGAGGAAATTTGTCACGATATTCGAGTCGAAAATACTGCATAGTTTTGTATTCTCTCCGTGCAGCATCCCGGTTAGGCTGGAGTTGAACCTGTGAGGCAAATCTAGACCTCTATACCTCCTCGTATCAGCCTTTTTGCTATTCGGTCGAACAAATTGTACCGAAATACCTTTCACACCTGGGCATCGCCTTCACATTTATACCTAACCTTCGGATCTTCATAAATATGCGCTAGCAGACACGAAGGCTTTTGAACGACACCCCACGACTTGTTCTACCTGAATATTACCATTTACAATCACCCTTTGAATGGAGACATCTCCTGACGCCCTACGAGAAGGACTCAGCAACGAATCAGCAGCATGGCGGGCTGCTCGAGAGATTTCGTACGGAAGTGTACGTGCCCCAAAACCTTTTCTTATTTATGCAGTATGCTCAAAGAGGAAACCAGATGGCTGGAATGGTGTCGAAAGTCTTCGAACACCCATTCGATTTGACAAAAGTCCGCCTACAATCTCAGGTTCTGGACGCGACCGCGCGATTCAACGGACCTATTGACTGCTTGAGGCAAACATGGCAGAAAGAGGGTATCAGAGGATTGTACCGTGTGCGTCAGAATACTCTCTCTATTACCCATGTGTCTGACTCTTCGCCGTCTTTAGGGCTTGCCTGCGCCTATCGTTGGGGCAATGGCTGAGAACGCGTCACTCTTTCTTGCTTATGGAGAACTCCAAAACGTCATTCGACAAACGACACAACGACCACCGGAGGAGAAGCTACCTCTGTACCACCTTGCTTTGGCTGCGGCAGGTGCAGGTGCAATAACAAGTTTCATTCTGTATGTTCTTCTACTTCTATATCCTATGGTAGCTTGATCTAAATTTAGACTGTAGCACACCAATTGAGCTCGTGAAATGCAAAATGCAAGTCCAAATGCTTGTAGTTCCTGTAACCGCACCTGGAGCTACTCGCACACTGCCAGGTCCCATTTCCGTACTTATGTCGGTAATCCGCACCACAGGAATCCGTGGCCTATGGCTAGGCCACACTGGAACGTTCATACGAGAATCAGGTGGAACGGCTGCCTGGTTCAGCATGAAGGAATACGTCGCATCTCTACTCCTCGCACGCCGTATTCAACAGGAGTCTGCCAATCACAGTCTCACAATACCCAGCAGTGCAAGTGCCTCTGAACTCCGGCCTTGGGAATCGGCGCTCTCAGGTGCCTGCGCAGGAGCCGCGTTTAACCTCGCACTCTTTCCAGCAGATACCGTTAAAAGTGCAATGCAGACAGAGGAGGAACTACGTCCAAACCGTGATGTAAAGCAGCGAGCCTCGTTTGGACGAACATTCATGGAGATGTATCGGGCGCAAGGAATTCGTGGCCTTTACGCTGGGTGTGGGATCACAGTAGCCAGGAGTATCCCAAGCAGTGCGATTATCTTTCTGATATATGACGGCCTGAAGAAGTATTTTGGATGAATATATAGAGATTGCTTCGTGATCTCGGATATTCGCAACCCTCACCTGGAAAAAATGCACTCAACCCAACCCAGAAAGGATCGGCGACTTTTCTAGAGAACTCTCATAGATCCTTCGCGCGTCACCAGAGCATACACATATCTGCCGCTATCGACTAGTTCTTCTGGCAGTCATTTTGCGAACATCCATTACCAATGAGGACCAACTAGCGGATCGCGCTTTTGTCAGACAGAAGGATTGCATAATACAAGAGGTGCGCTGACTCATTCAAGCAAATGGGAGCGCTTAGTACCCAGGATTATTACAAAGAAAGTGAGTAATCGTTGTGGATGCAATAATAATGAGATGATGATGCCCGTATATAAACAGCATCCAATATGTCGTCGATTTATCCTCCAACTTCGTCGTGTGTGTCAATACTTCTACCAAGATCAACATGACCATCATCTTGTATGACTTAGCATCGAATTTTCCAGGTACTACCTGGAGTCCGAGCACTTGGAAGACGAGGTACGCGTGGCCACTCTCACTTGACGATCAGCAATACTCAAATTCGACGACAGACTCTGCCTGAATTATAAAGGTCTCCCGTACAAAACAGAATGGCTTGAGTTCCCGGAAATCGCGCCTCATAGCATCAAACATGGTATATCCGCCTCTTCCGTGAAACCCGATGGGACACCCCACTACACCCTGCCAGCCATACACGATCCTTCCACCGGGTCATACATCTCAGACTCTTTCGCCATCGCCGTATATCTCGATGCAACATACCCCTCTGCACCCCTTATATTGCCACATGGTACTCAAGGCCTCCAAGCCTCATTCGACAGCGCGTTTGCGCCGGAAGTGAAGGGGTTGTGGCCTATCGTCTACCCGATTATCGTGTCCAACATGAACGAGTCGAGTGCAAATTATTTGAAGGCAAATAATTCGACGACAGCTGGAGAGCCCATTCCGGATGCGGAAGTGCTTCTAGCGAAGACGGAGCAAGATTTGTGGAAGGTTCATGGATGGTATGAGAATGCGAGTCGTTCCAGTGGGAATAAGGGTCCGTTCTTGATGGGTGAAGTTGTATCGTGGGCTGATTTTGTGGTCTGTGCGCAATTTTTGTGCTGGAGGACTTTACTTGGCCCTGATACAAAGGAGTGGAAGTATATGGAGAAGTGGAATGCGGGCAAGTGGGGTGCATTGGTTGAAAACTTGGGGAAGTATCAAGGAGTCCATTAAAATACAGGTTGACGTATATCTGAACACAATGTGACTTTTGGCTCTCAAATGGTCTAATAACTCCAATTTCAGTAACCTTGGTGGAAATTCATCTGGAAATTCATCCAGTTGACATCTTTCGCATCTCCTCTTACGTTCCCATTTATATTCCTTGCCGAATCTCGATGATTCATCCTCATATTACTGCTGTTCAGACAGCTCATCCGTCTCAACTCTCAACTTCAGAGCAAACTTACTGTGTGGATCTGCAGATGGGTCTGACGAACCTTACTAGTCCGGAGACCGGTAACCGGCTGTCTAAGAGAAGGTGTCGACAACGACAATGACTTCGGCCATCAGCCCAAACTTGAACGTCGAAAGACTGACCGTCCATTTCTACCTGCAGATTCAGACGAAGAAGATACGGCTACCATCAGTCATGCTGATGAATACTTTGTCTTCCATGCCGGCCCTTCGAGAGAGTCTATCAACTTCTTTAAGCCACCGCTTTTGTCACCATTCTTGCCACAACTCCAACTCGAGTCTTTGGCTGGGGATTCAGAGGAGGAAGACAATCAGGCCGAACACAAGAATGGAAATAGCAGTGCCGAGGGTGCGGGTATAGACTCGAAGCCGTCTCCTTGGGCGGAAATTCTTGACTAAGAGTTCAGACAAGTTATCCGTAACGGTTGGTTTTGAGCCTAGTGCGGGTATAGTCACTACATGTTTAGTAGCTGCCCGTTTATTTAAATGTTATCAAATTCGCATTCTTTTGATGAAAAATATCAATACCGTGCTCGAAAACCAGGTCAGATTCTGGTCCTCAATCATAGATGACCAACCGGATAACACGGCGTACTTGCTCAGCACTCAAATTCTTGATCATGAGAAATGGGTACCGTAGTCATTGATACACCCTCTCAGCACTCAAGTAGGGAAAATAAGTGCAATAAACCGTGGTTGTGTATCCAATGAATAAAGCTACTCTAACCTATAAGAGCTTTCTGCTTTGTACAAAGCACCCCCTAATTTCTAAACTTATCGTCTTATATTATTGAAGTTATATGCACTCTTATAAGTATATGCACATATTTAATGATATTAGTGCGTATGTCTTTTCCTTGATTCTTCCGACAGTCACGTGCTCTGTCAATTTGACTCTTGTTGACAATGTCCGCGGCCTACGCTGAGCGTTGAACCTCTCAAAAAACTTGAACGAGAGTTCAAACCTCTGCGCTACGTGCGGCTAATATCTCCCTTGTGCTTTTAAACCCTCATATTTCGAATTTAACTTTGGCCTGGCCAGCCAGCATATTGCTCGATCGTCGTGATTTGGCAGAATCTGAAGATTCAGATGGTGCGCCAATTAATCCATGCAATCAAACACTATATTCCTAATGAGACGATTTTCAGGTTTCTGAGGATATTTCGTCCTTCACGTTGGCCTTTCCACCAGAGCTCATCGAACAGATCATCGTCGCAGCGCAGGCAGACACTCGCTGCCTGCGAGCTTGTGCACTTACATCTCAACTATTCTATTCGATCACCTCCAAGTATCTTTTCCACCGCGTATACGTCTGCGCTCTTCCCGTCAACAGCGCCGAGAAACTCCATGCTATACTAAAGATATCCCCTCACCTTCGGCCTCTGATTCATTCTATCACCGCCGAACTTACACACTGTCAGATATACCCCGCTGCATTTTCCAATCTTTTCTTGCACAAATTTCCAAGTTTGGAAAGACTTGATATCGTTGGGGCCAGCTGGAGGTTTATGCCGAAAGCCGCGAAGGATTCGATTTGGAGTGCCCTTCGCACAAACGACCTGCAGTGGTTGGTCCTGAATGGTGTGGTAGAATTCCCTCTTGGGCAGCTGCAAGAATGTCAATCATTGCGCAAATTGGCTCTCGTCAACTCTTCTTACGATGAAAACCCCCTTTCTGTATCCACAGGGATGCTAGCCATAACAACTCCAATATATCTCACTTCCCTTCGCCTTGCACCCTTCCCCGTCAGCCCGCAGGAGTATGTCACTCTGTGTGAAAGCTTAAATTGGCTTAAATCGTCCAGTTGCCCCTTTTCCATTTCGAAGCTTCAGAACCTTTCCTTACGAACTAGTGACTTGACAGAAGGCGTCCCTCTGTTCAACGAACTCCTCAGACTCATCGACCCACTCTCGTTGGAATGGTTGAATCTCGATATTAGACATAACGGTGAGCTGGGTTACATGATTTTCTATCCAAGCTTACGTCGTCATCCTTCATAGGCAGTACAGAATTCCTTCATTCACTTCGTAGCAAGCTCAAGCTGCCTCAATTCTCCTCTATGCGTAAAGTCCAGTTGAGACTGGATTTTAATGGAGACGAGCATTATCCAACTTTATTCAGCGACATGATCGCAACTGCGGCGCTCTTGTTGGAAGACCTCGAAGCCTGTTCCTCAGTCGATGAAATCCGGGTGAAGCTTGTAGAAATAGTGTACACCAACTCGGGCATCCAGGTGTCGGATATCAACACCGAATTGTGTTCCAGGATTGACTCCAAATTGGCCACGATGGAGGCTTTACGCCGAGTCGACTTTGTCTTGCAGCGTAATCTACGCCACCCATTGCGTCCAGAGGTTCCTGTGCTTGTGGAGAATCTTTTTCCTTCCCTGAGGGCCAGAGGCGTGCTTTGCGTGACTCAGACTATTGGTACGTCTTCTTACGAAAGTTGTTAACAGATATACTCATTTATCTATATATAGTCAGTCGGGGATATCTCACATACCCTTTGGATTCGTTCATGAACCTTTGATTATTTGGTATGTATGTGCATACATTTCTGAAAATGAAAGTTCTGAGGAGACTCAGAAAATATGGTTCTCAACTAGCACGTGAAAACGTAGTGAAAGTGAGTGTGGGCTGGCCGGGATCAACATCGAAAATATTCTACCCATTTC
>Ga0247742_10002739_pt1 | contig 11445 bp, 12 predicted proteins | sample UWRJL208509C2_FD_180944 | JGI IMG/M metagenome (GOLD analysis project Ga0247742, IMG submission 180944) | Plant litter microbial communities from Arlington Agricultural Research Station in Wisconsin, United States - UWRJ-L208-509C-2 | ecosystem: Environmental > Terrestrial > Plant litter >... | reverse complement strand
CGTCTAGAGGACGTCAGGAAAACACTGGGAGCGAGACTCACACGAGAGACCAGAACAGGAACGAAGTCGGATTCCGAGAGATGCTACATAGTGCAGACGAAAGCAGAGAGAGCGAAGGAGAAAGATGATGTCCAAGAGAGAAGGTGTCGCTTTATGAGGGGCGACCCTGAACGTAACATGAGCAAACAGACGGTCCGCGGAAGGCGCCAGCCTTACACTTGAGTGGACCGTGGAAAGTCTTTCCGGTTCCCACAATATGGCACCGTCCAGGGGAGAGTTATACCTAGGCGCTGGATGCCGTAATTCCGCACAACGCCAACCTTGAGCTCATTGTTCAGTGCTGTAGTAGCTGCAGTTCATAATGACAGACTTTCAACCGTACTTGCGCTTCCTTACAGCCAAAAAGGAAAGGCATACGAAGTATTCCCTTCCCCTTTCTTCTTTACTCCCACCAAATATCAACATGTCTCGCCCTCGATGTTCGAGATTTCCCTCAAAAATCCCCTCTGTACAGCGCCTCGCAGTTGGTCTCTTTTCATCTTTGCGTCGTCCTCGCTGCTCGCTGCATCCACTCAATGGCTCCTGCTTCACTAAGAGTTCCATAACCACCACGACCAGTCCACTACTGTCCCATCGTCCCTCCAACATGCTGGAACCGAAGTCTCTTATGAAGGACTTGGAGAGCGAACTGTTCAACTACACTACCGGGAGGTTTCTGTGAGTCTCCTATATCCTGTATCTTAATTCGTAACATGACATACTCAGAGCCAACGAACACCTTCGCCTTCTAGAACGCAGACGCGTCTTCGACATCCCAGGACTCTTTGAAATAGTTGCGAAAGCTATGAGCTGCAAGATTGGGCAGATCGTTCACTTTAAAAAGCTCGGAGAGGGTGGCCTGAATCGTAGCTTCCTCATCACCTTAGACTCCGGCTTCCAACTCGTCGCCCGCATCCCCTATCCTATCATGATACCCAAGGCGTACGCTCTTGCGAGCGAAGTTGCCAGCATGGACCTTCTTCGTTCTAGAGGACTCCCCATCCCTGAGGTCTACGCTTATTCCTTAACGCCAGAGAACGAGGCCAGGACGGAATATGTGCTCATGGAGTACGTCGACGGCACCGATTTGAGCCAGATATGGTTCGACCTCAAAGAAGGTGAAATCATCTCGCTCATGGACCAGATCGCAAAGCTCGAATCCATAATGATGTCCGTCTCGTTTCCCGCTGGCGGGAGCATCTACTATACCGGAGACCTGAAGGGGCTGTCTGGGAGCGAGGGCGTCCCGCTCGAGGGGGAGATCGAGGGCATGTCACTCGAGAAGGGACGATTCTGTATAGGTCCTGACGTATCGCCACCGCTGTGGTACGGGCGGAGGGAACAACTGGACGTCTTCCGAGGACCCTGTACGTCGTACTTTTCTTATCTCTTTCGCCTCTTCTTAATCAACCGACGACAATAGATCCAGACGCCAAATCGGTATTAGTCACGGGAGCCAACAAAGAGCTCGCTTACCTCGACCGGTTTGGCTCACCGAGGGCACCTTACCGACGCTTCCAAAGGGAGTGCTGCAACTACGAGAAACAGCCACCATCGGACCACGCCGAGAACCTTCGTCGCTATCTCCGTCTTGCACCTTCACTCGTGCCAGATGATGACTCCCTTCACGTCTTCTGCATCCGCCACCCTGACCTCACTGACAGCAACATTAAGGTTTCTTCCGACTCCAGCGGCTTGCAAATCCTTAGCATCTTAGACTGGCAGCATGCTACTGTCCTACCCCTCTTCCTCCACGCCGGTATGCCCGACATCATGCAGAACGAGGAAGATGAGGTCTCTCGAGCGATGGCCCACCCTAAGCTACCAGACAACTTTGGCGAGCTATCGGGAGAAGAGCAAGATTGTGAGATCGAGGTTCTTCGTCGTCGTCTTGTTCACTATCACTACAACGTGAGCACAGCGACGTACAACAGGATCCACCACAACGGCCTGGTCTATCCTTCGAACGCTTTCCGTCGCCGTAGCTTTAACCATTCCATTGCTGTATGGGAGGGTGAGACCATAAAGTTGCTATATGCGCTGATAGAGATGGTGTTTGGCTGGGCGAGTCTTGCGAAGGACAGCACGCTATGCCCAGTTGAGTTCACGGAGGAAGAGATAGCTGCGGCCGAGAAGCTTTATCAAGCGTTGAAAAATGCAGAGAAGGGTGAGAGGATGCTGAAAGATCATGTCGGCTACGGGGAAGAGACCTGGGTTCCCGTCTCTCACTACGAGAAAGCCAAGGCGATGGGTCAAGAGATGAAGCGGAGGACATTGAAAGCATGTGCGGAGGACAAAGACGCGACGGAGGAGGCGTACGCTGTGATTGAGGCGAATTGGCCTCTGGACGATGTGGACAACGACGAATTGGAGGAGTACAAGTAAGATACTGATTCTGCGATGTTACTATTTATCTTCCGTTGAATCCATCCCCACTCAAGCTCGTTCGCAAGGACCATCAGCGGAGACATCTTTTTGAGGACCGTCGTCGACGCCGTTCTTCAGCAGCCTCGGTGTTCATTAAGCTAACTACTGTATTATTTCGACAAATCGTTTCGGCCATGATACACGTTACATGCGTTTTTCACTGGACCCAATGTTCACTACTAAAGGTTACCTGTAACTGGCAGCAAAATTCTTCATAGTCCAAATTTGGCGGCGCCCACAGTACATTCAGGGCCCTTCATAACGCAATTTGCAAATCCTTCGCATCTTAGACTGGCAGCATGCTGCTGTCCTACCCCTCCTCCTCCACGCCAGTATACCCGACATCATGCAGAACGAGGAAGACGATGTCTCTCGAACGGTGGCCCAGCCGAAGCCACCAGACAACTTTGGCGAGATATCGGGAGAAGAGAAAGATTGGGAGATCGAAGTCCTCCGTCGTCGTCTTGTTCACTACCATTACAACGTGAGCACATCGACGTACAACAGGATCCACCACAACAGCCTGGTCCCTCCTTCGAAAACTTTCCGTCCCCGCAGCTTTAACCATTCCACTGCCGTGTGGGAGGGTGAGACGATCAAGTTGCTGTATGCGGTGATCGATGTCGTGTTTGGCTGGGCGAGTCTTGCGACGTCGTTCTTCAACTCACTGTAGTCGCTGATGTTTTGGAAACAACCAGCAACATCACGACTGGTACATTCGATTCATGGTAGCAATGGCCGTGTTTATATGCTTTGATCCTAGCCCGTGGCCAAATAGGCGCCCGTGTTACCACTACCTCTTTCAAAGTTGAATGGTAAATATTCCACATTGTCCAAGTCACGGTAGACGGACGCCAATCCTGTTTGCACTGATTACTGATAGATGGAGAGCAAACAGCTCTGAGCAGGACCACGTTGTTACCAGAAGGTCAAGTTAAATGAGACGATATGCCATGCATCTACAGAATGTAAATTTAACCCACAGGCTCAGCTCATCGTCCGTCATGAACTGAGAGCTAAATGGAGTAAGATCAGCCACGCTAATCCCGGTTCATTCCCCCATGCTTTACAACTTTTGAACATTGTTGTCATTTCTTTGCCTGTTATGAAATCAGAGGAGAAAGATACTGTTGGAATCTCACACAGTGGAACCTGGTAGAGTAGATTGTATTTCCATATCATGTATCTACGGCTTTTAAACTACAAGAATATGTATTAGTAATTATATTAATAATGTCCATTTTATCGAATATTCGAGCATCCCGAGGCGTGCCCGATTTGCATTCCCAACAGATACACTCAGCCAAGGCCTGGGCGTGTTAGTGCGCTGCTGTTGTTCTTCAACTCATCTGACTGAGTCTGGATCGAAAATCAGAAATGAAAATGGAGTCATGTTTCAGCATTGCCACTCGATAGCAGGCGGCCCAATTCAAAATATTCGACAGAATGAAGTCTACTGGACTGCCACCTGCCGTTCCTGACTTCTCCTCTACTATCCGGAGTGGGGGGTTCGTTTTCTCTGATCGGATTGGAAATAAGGCACCTCTCAGTCTCCAGGCGGCCAGCAGGTATATTGTTGAGTTCATCCTCAGCTGCATCAAGGTCCTTTACCGTCCACCAAAAAAGTGCAGAGATGCTGAGGGAGAGAACACATATGATCCCAGATGTGCGGACGACAAATAGCTTGGTGAAGAGGACTGGGGATTATCCTGAGTATAACATCACATGGCAGGGCCCAGCGGTTGACTTACATTCAAGGATTTTGTTCAAAAAATTTGATAATGATGACAAAAAGATGAACACGAACGTGACAAATGATCGCATATTTTTGGGTGCTTTAGTGAAGGCGTACTCGAGGCCAGTGATACCCACTAAAATTTCACTAAAAGCGCCAAAGATGTAACTGAACGTAGGGCATGGAATCAGGGACATGAGCGAGAATGAGGGGTGGGATTTTTGCTTACGATCCAGTTTGAATCCACACGCTGGGGTGAGAAACCGTGTTGCAAGTCGATAAATATTTACCACATGGATTTGTCTTGTAAACGTAGCGTTGTACGACTAATTTCCAATAGTTGAGTGCGAGTAATATGGAAGGCAGCGGAGGATGCTGTACAAACCTACAAGCCAACCCATCGCTGCAGCAGTACTCATGAATCCAAAGGCGATCTTCTTAAGAGCGCTTAAGTACAAGCACCTGCGACGGAGAAAAGGATAGAACTAATATTGAAATCAGCCAAAATCAATCTAAGCACTCCACATGCCAAAACATACCACCAAGTCACAGAGAGGAAGAAGGATAAGAAAGGCGAAAGGGTCCAAATTGAGCCAAATATCTTTGGGGATGCTGTCGGTTTCCATCGCGGAGGCTTGCAAGACCAAATTTATTTGGAGCCAAAAAAAAATTACCCCTGTGTGGCAGTATGTAAGTTCATCTCGACATTGGTGAGTTAATTATACACGTACCGTAAATGGGAAACCAGCAGAAAACACCACAAGCTTTGAAACCGCGCTTGACTTCGTCAACCCATTGATCATTGAAGTTCATCCATTCTGGTCGAATAGCCTGCTTGCTTGGCTTGGCGTTATCCCAGAAATCAGGAGCGGTCAAGTTCCTGTAGGTCCGCACAGGATTCAAGTTCCACTTGCCACGAGAAGCAAACCGGAAGAGACGTAAAGTGGTAGCAAGAACAGAGCCTGTTGGAGGTATTTGGATGTAACGATGGCCTGACCACGTGATCAATGGGCAGAGAATGATCACCACAGTTGGAATCGTGTACGCAAGCCAGGGATCAACATACTAAATTATTAAAGGTGGTTCAACAGTTTACCGAGGATATACATAGAATGTCCTTCACCTTTACAGAGTGGGGCATTGCGACTTGACCCATGACACTGCCAAGGTTGCCGAACAAGTAGGCATACTATCGGTTTATTTATTTAATGGTCCGAAAACCAGTAACACACGGACGACTCACCATGTAAACTCTGGAAACTGTGAGTGCTGGATCAACGATGACTTTTTCGCCCCCATCGGTTGTGACGACGAATGACTCTGTCCCTTCATACTGCTCGGCCACGAGAGGAAGAATGTTCGTGTTGAACAGACCGTTTCCAAGACATCTTATGAACAAAGCCACCTGAAAGGCTACAACAGTACCTTCCTTATCGACACTGATAAGAACTGCAGAGATGATGAAAATGACTTGACCAACTAGAGCAACAAACAATGCAAGGCAAACGGTCTTGAACCTTCCCCAGTATATATCCGCAATGTAGGCACCCAGGAATGGGGTGAAGTAATTCCTAATATGACGATTAGAAAAATAAACAACATGAGTATGAAAAATAAAACACCAGAACTGAAGAAGAATTTCAATTGGGATACTTGTGGGGAAAAGTTCAGAAAATCTGGGTTCTTTGCCTCCACCGCTTGTATATTTCTATGGGCAGTGCATTAGATTCAGCAAAATATCACAATGATGTAATACCCACCCAAAGGGCGAACGTGCCAAATACCGAGAAATCATGTGCAAGCACCAAAAGACAAAGTACTAAGACAAAAAGTAAAGGCGCTGGCTACGCGGACCAGATTTATTGCAGCTCACGGTAGGAATTCCAAGGGATGCTGTCCGGAACGCGATGCAAACTTTTTTTCTCCTCGTCAGTCGGGAAAGTCAGTCCTTCATGGATTCCATCCAGCTCGTCCAAGTTGTGGAGGAGATCAAAACTTGGAGGCCTTTCGCACAACCTATTTGCCCTATCCTGGATATTGCATATAGAAGCCGTTGGTTTGTCTTCTTGCGGGCCGAGCATTGTACGCCCACTTGCTGACGGAGGGTATCGGTGGAGCCAGCTCGTTGAAGGGTGTAAAGTACAGTATGTGGACTTGGGAGTGAAGGTTTGTCGTATTAAACATTATCAGCAGCCCAAAAATGTGCATGGATTTTCTGTTTGTACGGAATGAGCTGAAACACCATTCATCACCTTCGTGTACTAATGTCAAGCCACAGCACAGGGTCCAGCTGATGTGAAAAATTCTTCTACATATTCAGAATCTTCTGTGGCTGAAAGTCAATGGAACTATTAAAAGACGTCAGATGTGATGCCACTATGGAATGTGGAGCTCGAAGAACGTGCCTTCGTGGACGCTGTACGAAATAGAATTTACCATGATTGGAGGGTTCTAACAACATTATGACTCGGGGATTGAGTAAGTATCCTTCGAGTTCTGCAATTTCGCAATTCTGAAAGAGAAGTTACATGGCATGAGGCTGAAGGCGAGGTCCTCAAGGATAAGCATCTTTCATAGTTATCTCACTGCCTGACTCGAGAGCATGTCAGGCCAAAAATAGTCCGCACAACAATCAGCGTTTAAGGTCAGAGCTTGCGCATGAGCATGCATTGGAAATACAATAGCGTTCGGTCATAGTCGATAAACTCACGATAACCTCTGGCCGCTTGATCAGCTCAGCTCATTATTGTACTCTGCTCGATGTTGCATTCGAATGAAGCGCTGTAGCTAGATCCAGATAATCTGGGTTCATCTGGATATAGATCCATAAGGTACAGACGTCGCATGAATCATATCTCCAAGCAGAACCAAAATCGTCAGCTGACATGCTAAACCATGCGCCCTAACGTAAATATGACAGCCCCTCCTGTTTGAAAACCCGCACGAAGATCGATGGAAACAGCTGATATAACGAGTTAGGACCACGCGGGAAACGATCTCGGTGAGAGAATCCGAGGCAGAAAATAGCTTTTTTCGCCTATCCTGGACTACCATTATTGTCGGGAAGTTTGACAAGTTTTGACATTTGAACGATTTCCCCACTCTGGGAGGTCCTCATACTTCAGAATTTCCCACACTGATACATGTGTGTCTAATATATTTTTAAATCTTTTATTCCTTGAGTATGAACCACAGCGGAGCACTGCCAGTTGTTGAAGCTCAGTGTTCTAGGAGTGGTAACCTAAAACCTGTAAAACTGGAAAACCGGAGAACGGGGTATGAATAGCCTTAGGCTGCTGCCTCCTAGACTTATCGATAGTGAACATATCAAGCCTAGCTATGTCCCTAATGGTGAACCCGTACCCAACCCATAACCAGGCAATAACGGCAACCCAGGGTGTGGATGGTAATAGCCACCAAATGATATTATACACTTGGAAGAAGACCCGACCGAGTCGCGGTTGAAGGGACGTGGAGGGGTCAGATGTCCATTCGACGACGAGTGAATGAATGGAGAGGCTTTGACAAGGGTGACGAAAGGAGGGTCGGATGCTGAAGCAAGGTAGGAAAAGCAACGCGGTGCACGGTACAGGAACGCATACGCCAAAAAAGAATGAGTGGACTGACCACTGACAAAGCAGACGAGATCTTGGTCTGACAATGGTCGTACTTGGTTCCATTGCTCGACGAGCGCTTAGTTATCCACGTGACCAAATCATCAATGATCCAAAGCGTTGTGGCACACTCATGGAGCGAGATGCATGAGTGGCCACTACTCGTCCACGAAAGCGCAAGCGACCGACGAACAAAATCGACAACCCTATGTCCACGAATTTAGCTACATATGAAGCTTGGTCGGCCATTCCAGTTGACTTGAAAGCGTTACACACAAAACTAGTCGATGAATCTAAGGCGTATTATGTTGGCCCAATGGCTGTGCAATCTTTTTCAACTCGTTCATGCCATGGAACAAAAAGGTTCCAGAGAGCTACAAATCACTCAGGCCACCACACAGCCGCATCACAGCCCTCAAGTCCATTGCATCTGTCGACGAAAAAGGGTCATACGACAAGTTTGTACGTCCCATAAAATTTGGACACCACGCGATATTACCTGACGGCTCGCACCCTTTCAGATTAATGCCTTCCAAAAATGGCCCCCGTATAAAGCCCAGTACATGGACTGTCGTTTGGACCTCAAGGACAACCACAACTATCGTGATAAGGACTGCAAGACGATTGGCGTTGATATCTCAGGCTATTCTACTCCTTTTGTTCCTCGAATGGTTGAGCAAAAGATGGATTTTGCGAATGTTGAAACCTGGGTGAAGCTTAAGTCAACAATAAATTCAGACCCCTTCATCGATCCGGGAGGCGGGTCAGATATTACCCCTGGAAGCAGAGGACGAGGTTATCGGGATTGAGGAAGGTGGTGCGGAATACGATGGTGAAGTGGATGGGGGTGTCGGCAGCTTCAGAGATGGTTTAGACACCGCGAACGTCCATGAAGGAAATGCTCGAGAGGTGAAAGTCGTCGAGGGTGAAAATGATTCTGATTCGAATGAACCTCCTACTCCCGCGGCGCACTTTCCATTTGAGAACAATACGGCCCAAGGACACAACACCCGCGGTCAGATTGCAAGTTATGCCGGAGCGACCATGAGCACGCAGTTTCGACATCATCTCTTCACCGTCCTCATACTCGGCCAACGCGCTCGTCTCGTCCGATGGGATCGTGCTTCCGCCGTCGTAACGGAGTCGTTTGATTATACCGAGCGTCCACTCCTACTCTTCGAGTACTTCAAACGTTTTGCTCAGCTGGACCGTTCTCGGAGATGAATCGATCCTAATGTTGAACCAGCGACCAAGAAAGAAGCTAAAATGGCCCGCGTGCGCCGGGCGAATGTCGATGCTGAGTATTGGCTTGGGGCAGCCGCAGCCACATACAAGGACACGGTTGATATCGAGACTCAACCTTTCCTTCGTCTCCGATTTAAGGGCAGAATTTTCATCGTCCCTGCCCCTCACTACGACGACTACGGTTTATCACCCTTCGGTCGTGCCACTCGTGCCAGGGTTGCGATTGACACGGCCAACAACGAGCTGCGGTACATGAAGGAATACTGGCGCGACAATGTTGCAGGCTCCACACCCGAAGCCACCATCTACGACCGTCTCAACGCCCTCAAAATTAAATTTGTAGACAAGATGGAATGTGGTGGGGATACAGGACAAGTCACAAATGGTCATAACTGGACGATGTCTCCTTGGGTTTCAGCATCATTCGTCGGTCATAAGATCATAGGCGACAGCTACATCTTTCAAATTCATCTATTCTTTGTGCTGATAGACGCGCACAGAATCCACCTTGAACTCTGCAGGGAATATCATAGATCACAAGTCCACCATTTACCAATCCGCTAGACAAAGAAAAGTCCGTATCAGCCCTGAGTCCAACCATAAACTTCGCCATGGGGAGAGTGAGAAACTCACGCGACATCCCCAAAATCAAGATAATCGCCATCAACTCCTGTGAAATCAAACTTTGTCCAACCCCCGACCCTCCATCTCCATGATCAGGCACAACAGCCGCTGCCAACGCCCTATGACTTGGCTGCATATTCCCCGCATTCCTATCATTCGGATCTCACTGGCACACCTAGACATCTTGAAATTCGGGCTTCCAATATTACCCTGGAACATGTCACTTTAGGTGCGTGTTAGGCCCGAGATGCTTTTGTTGAACAATCGACCAGCGGCAGGTGTTGGCGCGTGTACGACTGGGGTCAAATTTTGACGATTGGCCAGAGCCATGTCTTTTCTGCTTTGAAGGCGTCGATTTCGGGGGCACCGCGGCCGACACTGAGAGAATAACCTGGGTGGTCAGAACCCGGACACGATCCAGCACTGGAAATACAATAGTGTTCGGTTAGGAGTCTTTTCGAAGAAGCGATCGACAAACTTACAATAACCTCTACCCGCTGAACCAGCTCAACTTGTTATTATACTTTGTTCGACTTGTATTGGAATGAAGCGCTAGCCGGACCCAGATGATCCGGGTTTTTCTGGTTAGGGAAAGTGCCCGTACGCGAGTCGTATCTGCAAATGTAACAGAAATCGTCAGGTGACATGCTAAAAGCAAGGCCACATCGTATGGGTCATCTTGACAACTCAAAGTCCTCATCAAAGAAACCACCTCACATTTCTCCTCGTATTCTGATCAGGCCCTAGAACCTGCTGTGGTAGTCCAGTCATGGTTAGTGTCGGAAGTGGAGGGAGATGTTGAACCTACAGAGAGAGCGCGGGTATCTGAGTCGGTTTAGACGTGAACTCGCACCAGGGTGTGGGTGGTAATCACCACCAAACGATATCACACTCGACCCAGAGGACGACCCGGCCAAGTCGCAAGTCAAAGGGACGTGGAGGGTTCAGAAGTCCGTTCGACATCGCAGGTGCCAATCTAGATGGAGTACTCCTGGAAGCAGCAATAAACGCCAAATCTATCCTGACGCGGTAGAGGATCATGTTTCCTGAACCGAGGTTGCATGAGGTCTGTAGGTGTGATTGCATTCGAGAATGAACCTCCGAGGTCAAAACCTGGTGTAAGTCCTACTTATCTCTGTCCGAATCTAAGCCCTGACTCCATCTGCTGACGATACTGAGGACGAGGACGGGAAACGAGAGCTTGAATCTTGGTAATCTTAAGCTTTGTTAGTCTTCAGTCGCGTCGGTGTTGCGCCAGCTGGGTGTGTGCTGGAGTGTTGGATAGGAGCGCGGGTGAGCAGATGAATGGACACAAGAGATCGGTCGCGCTCCGTCACGGTAAGGAGGAGGGGAGTGGGAGTCCAAGAGACGAATGGCCACGATGGGACAGCGAGGGTAGCGAGAGGAGGATATGGAAAGAAGCAAGGTAGGAAAAGCAACACGGTGCACAGTACACGAACGCGTGCGCCAAAACGGAGCGTCGATGAACGAAGGCGATGAGCTGACCGTGTGTAAAGTCGCCAGAGTGCACTGTCCGGCAGAGGTGCGTTCGGGCCGCTCGGCTCAGCCCCTTGATTGCGCAATTGATTTCCCTAATTCTCTTAGGCGCCCATGCCCGACGCGTTGACTTGTAGCGATGATGAGACGGCCATCAAATAACATATATTTTTGGCATGTCTAACGGTCTACTACTGGTACATTACCTGGTCAGTAGTACAGCCACGATAGTGTTCAGACAAATCAAAGATAATAAAGACCTAC
>Ga0247742_10002738_pt1 | contig 11451 bp, 11 predicted proteins | sample UWRJL208509C2_FD_180944 | JGI IMG/M metagenome (GOLD analysis project Ga0247742, IMG submission 180944) | Plant litter microbial communities from Arlington Agricultural Research Station in Wisconsin, United States - UWRJ-L208-509C-2 | ecosystem: Environmental > Terrestrial > Plant litter >... | reverse complement strand
GAGTACATGGCGGCGCTGCTCACCAGCGTCGGCGACGCGCGCGACAAGCTGGCCGTCTACCTCAACGAGTGCCGTCGGATGAAGATCCAGGTGCTGCCGCCCGACGTCAACGAGTCCATCGGATTCTTCGCGGCCGTGGGCGACGACATCAGGTTCGGCCTCGGCGCGGTCCGCAACGTCGGCTTCAACGTCGTCGAGCTCATCTCGCGGGCGCGCACCGAGAAGGGGCGCTTCACCTCCTTCCACGACTTCCTCCGCAAGGTGCCGCTGCAAGTCGCGAACAAGCGCACCGTGGAGTCGCTCATCAAGGCCGGCGCGTTCGACTCCCTCGGCGCCACGCGGCGCTCGCTCATCGAGATCCACGAAGACGCGGTCGACTCCGCCTCGAGCGTCAAGCGCGCCGAGGCGAACGGCCAGGTCGGCTTCGACTTCGACAGCCTGTGGGACGAGCCGGAGGCCGCCGACCACATTCCCGAGCGCCCGGAGTGGGCGAAGCGCGACAAGCTCGCCTTCGAGCGCGAGATGCTCGGCCTCTACGTCTCCGACCACCCGCTCGCCGGTCTCGAGATCCAGCTGGCGAAGCACATGACGGCGTCGATCACCGAGATCCTCGGGGGAGACATCGCGGGAGACGGCGAGCACGTAACCATCGCCGGGCTGGTCACGAGCGTGCAGCACCGCATCGCTCGCAACAGCGGCAACCAGTACGGCATCGTCACCGTCGAGGACTTTGCCGGCGAGATGAGCGTCATGTTCTTGGGCAAGACCTACCAGGAGTTCTCTCCCGCGCTCACGAACGATGCGATCGTCGTCGTGCGCGGCCGCGTGAGCCTGAGAGACGACGGGATGAACCTGCACGCCGTCAGCATGTTCACGCCCGATGTCGGGCCGGGCCTTGGCAATGGGCCGCTCGTCATCCACCTGCAGGAGCAGCGCGCGACGACGCAGGTCGTCGGGGCGCTCAACGACGTGCTCATCCGTCACGCCGGGGACAACGAGGTGCGCCTCAAGCTCATCAAGGGCGCTACCGCGCGCGTGTTCGAGATCCCGTACCCGGTCACGGTCTCCGCCGACCTGTACGGTGAGCTCAAGACGCTGCTCGGGCCGAACTGCCTGGGTTGATCAGGCGGTATCGCCGGGCTTGAAGTACCGGCGCTCGTGGTACAGGAGGGCGTCGTCCTCGGCACCGAGCGCGCCGTTCTCGATCTCCACGACCACCACGGCGTTGTTGTGCACGGGATGCACCTCGATGATGCGCCCGAGCATCCACGCCGTCACGTCGTCGAGGATCGGAACACCGTGGGGGCCCGACTTCCAGTGGTCGCCCGCGAAGCGCACCTCGTTCGCGGCGGCCATGCGCTCGGCTTGGTGCCGGCTGCGCGGCCCGAGCATATGGATCGCCACCCGGTTGCCGACCGTCATGGCCGGCCAGCTGCTCGAGATCTGCGCCATGTTGAAGGTCGCGAGCGGCGGGACGGCGGCGAGCGAGGCGAGCGAGGTCGCGGTGAATCCCGCCGGGCGGCCGTCCGGCATGAGCGCGGTGACGATGGCGACGCCGGCAGCGTGCCGCCGGAATGCGCTCTTGAAGGCGTCGATACTGTCGACGGGCTGGTCCTCGGGTGTTTCGCTCATACGTCCGTATCAATCGTGGCGTGAACCACGATATTCCTCTTCGACGGGCCAACTAGCATTGGTCAGGCCATGATGCACACGATCGATCTGCGTGACCGCCAGTCCAACCGCGCCGAGCTCGCGCAGCTCGTGCCTCGTGCGGCGACCGACGTCGCCGTCGCGACCGAGGTCGCGGAGGGCCTGATCGCCGACGTCCGGGCCCGCGGAGAGATCGCTCTGCTCGAGCAGGCGGAGCGGCTGGACGGCGTTCGCCCCGAGCGCATCCGGATCCACGCCGACGAGATCGCGAAGGCCATGCAGGGGCTCGACCCCGCGGTGCGCGCGGCCCTCGAGGAGGCGATCTCCCGGGTGCGCGCGGCGACCCAGGCTCAGGTGCCCGTGGGGACGGTGACGCAGCTCGCCCCCGGCGCGGAGGTCATCCAGCGCTGGCAGCCGGTCAATCGCGTTGGTTTCTACGTGCCCGGCGGGAAGGCCGTGTATCCGTCGAGCGTCATCATGAACGTCGTTCCCGCGCAGGTTGCGGGCGTGTCATCCGTCGCGCTCGCCTCTCCCGCCCAGAAGCAGTTCGGGGGAGCCGTGCACCCCACCATCCTCGGCGCCGCGGGCCTGCTCGGCGTCGACGAGGTCTACGCCATGGGCGGCGCCGGCGCGATCGGAGCCTTCGCCTACGGGGTTGCCGACATCGGCCTCGACCCGGTCGAGATCATCACCGGCCCCGGCAACGTGTACGTCGCTGCGGCCAAGCGGCTCGTGCGCGGAGTCGCGGGCATCGACTCCGAGGCCGGCCCCACCGAGATCCTGGTGATTGCGGATGCCACGGCCGACGCCAACCTGGTCGCCGCCGACCTCGTGTCCCAGGCGGAGCACGACGAGCTCGCGGCCGCAGTGCTCGTCACCGACTCACCCGAGCTGGCGGATGCGGTCGCGGCGCGCATCGAGCAGCTCGCGGCATCCGCCCACCACGGCGAGCGCGTGCGCGCCGCTCTCTCCGGCCAGCAGTCGGCCACGGTCCTTGTGAACGACCTGGTAGCGGCGGCGGCGTTCAGCAACGCCTACGGCCCGGAGCACCTCGAGATCCAGACCGCCGAGCCCGGAGCGGTGCTCGACCTGATCGAGAGCGCCGGCGCGATCTTCCTCGGTGCGAACTCGCCGGTGAGCCTCGGGGACTACCTGGCCGGCTCCAACCACGTGCTCCCGACCGGCGGCCAGTCCCGGTTCTCGTCCGGTCTCGGCGCGTACACGTTCCTGCGGCCGCAGCAGGTCATCAACTACACCCGCACCGCCCTGCAGGCGGTCGAGAAGCAGATTGTCGCCCTGAGCACCGCAGAGGACCTCCCTGCACACGGAGCGGCCGTCACCGCACGCTTCACCGACTAGCGGCGTACGCTGGGTAGACCATGTTCTGCCCTTTCTGCCGCCACCCTGACAGTCGTGTCATCGACTCCCGCACGAGCGACGACGGGCTCTCGATCCGCCGTCGGCGGCAGTGCCCCGAGTGCGGGCGCCGGTTCTCCACCACGGAGACCGCGTCGCTGAGCGTGATCAAGCGCAACGGCGTGGTCGAGCCGTTCAGCCGCGAGAAGATCGTCTCGGGCGTGCGCAAGGCCTGCCAGGGCCGCCCGGTCACCGATACAGACCTCGCGGTCCTCGCCCAGCGGGTCGAGGAGACCATCCGGGCCACCGGCGCGGCGCAGGTCGAGGCGAACGATATCGGCCTCGCCATCCTCACACCGCTGCGCGAGCTCGACGAGGTCGCCTACCTCCGCTTCGCGAGCGTGTACCAGGGCTTCGACTCCCTCGAGGACTTCGAGACAGCGATCACGCTCCTCCGTGTGGACCACCAGCACACCGCCGAGGCCGTGCCGGAGTAGCCGCTAGCCTTGGCGGAAGCATGTACAGCCTCATCTTCCGGGTCGTCTTCGCGCGCATGGACCCAGAGCGCGCCCACCACCTGGCGTTCGGCGTCATCCGCCGCCTGCCCGGCCTCTTCCGGGCCTTCTTCCGGCCGGATGCCTCACTCCGAGTGCGCACGCTGGGGCTCGAGTTCCCCTCGCCGTTCGGGGTGGCTGCAGGGTTCGACAAGGAGGGCACGGGCATCCGGGGCCTTGGCATTCTGGGGTTCGGCCACGTCGAAGTCGGAACCATCACCGCCCAGGCGCAGCCCGGCAACGAAAAGCCCCGGCTCTTTCGGCTGATCCCCGACCGCGCCGTCATCAACCGCATGGGCTTCAACAACCATGGCGCCGCGGCTGCCGCGCCCGTGATCGCCGCCGCGCGGTCCAAGCGTCGGCGGCCGATCATCGGTGTGAACATCGGCAAGTCGCGAGTGGTCGATGTGGATGCCGCGATCCCCGACTACCTCGAGAGCACTCGGGCCCTCGCGCCGCTCGCCGACTACCTCGTCGTCAACGTGAGCTCGCCCAACACGCCCGGGCTGCGCGGACTGCAGGAGCTCGACAAGCTCACCCCGCTGCTAACGGCGGTGAAGGGTGCGGCGGGCCCGACGCCCGTGCTCGTGAAGATCGCGCCCGATCTGACCGACGACGAGGCTCGGAGGGTGGCGCAGCTGGCCGCCCAGCTGCTCGACGGCATCATTGCGACGAACACGACCCTGTCGCGCGCGGGCCTGGCCACCGCGGTCTCGGTAGTGGAGGCCGCCGGTGCTGGAGGACTCTCCGGCCCGCCAGTGGCGGCTCGGTCGCTCGAGCTGCTGCGGCTCATCCGCGCCGAGGTGCCCGCAGAGTTCTGCGTGATCTCGGTCGGGGGAGTCGAGACCGCCGCCGATGTGCGCGAGCGCCTCGCAGCCGGCGCCACCCTCGTGCAGGGCTACACCGCGTTCCTGTATCGCGGCCCCTTCTGGGCCCGCCAGATCAACCGCGACCTGAGCAGCACCCGCTAGGTGGGTTGAGTAGGCAGTCCGCGGCCGTATCGAAACCCGGTGGGTTGAGTAGGCCGTCCGCGGCCGTATCGAAACCTCCCACAGATTCGCCGATCCCTGCTGATGGGCGAGCCGTCCGCCGTACCCTCGCGCAATGCCCTACGTCTACATGCTCCGCTGCCGTGACGGCAGCTACTACGTCGGCAGTGCCCGCAGCCTCGACAGCCGCATGGCACAGCATTTATCGGGCAATGGGGGTGACTACACCTCGAAACGGATGCCGGTCGTTCTGGTCTTCGCGCAGGAGTTCGACCGCATCGACGACGCGTACGTCATGGAGAAGCGCGTTCAGGGATGGTCGCGTGCGAAGCGGGAGGCTCTTATCGAGGGGAGGTACAACGATCTGCCGCGGTTGAGCAAGAAGCAGTTCAAGCGGGCTGAGTAGGCCGCCCGCGGCCGTATCGAAGCTCGGGTTTCGATACGCGCGCCAGAGCGCGCTACTCAACCCACCGGGTTTCGATACGCGCGCCAGAGCGCGCTACTCAACCCACCTACTCGTAGCGGAGGGAGTCGATCGGGCTCTGGCGCGCCGCGCGCGACGCGGGCAGCACGGCGGCCACGAACGCGATCCCCATCACGAGCAGCAGCACTGTACCGATGGCCGCCGGGGTGAAGGTGAGGATCTGCAGGCCCGCGAGATCCTTGAGCAGGCCGTTCGCGAGCACTCTGCTGATCACCCCGCCCACGAGCATGGCGACGCCCGCGCCGATCGCGCTGCCGAGGAATCCGATGAACACCGCCTCGGTGCTGAACAGCGCGAAGATGCGGCCGCCGCTCATGCCCATCGCCTTCATGAGGCCGATCTCGCGAGTGCGCTCCTGCACGCTCATGAGAAGGGTGTTGATGATGCCGAAGCCGGCCGCGAGCAGCGCGATCACCGCGAACGCGTTGAGCACGAGGATGATCCCGTCGATGACGGACTGGAAGGTGCCGATCTGGTCGGCCACCGTCGTGCCCGCGTAGCCGGCATCCACGAGGTCGCGCTTGATCTGTGCGACCTGCGCGTCCGTCGAGTCCGCGTCGAAGTGCGCGGTGGCGCTGCCGTACTGGTTGGTCGAGTCCTCGGGGATGCCGACGTTCTGCGCGTCGTACAGCGCGGTGGTCAGTGGCTCGTTGAGGCTCGGCGAGGCGCCGAACAGCGTGGGCTCCTGCACTCCCACGACCGTCGCCTCCACGGTGGTCTGCTCCCGCAGCGCGTTGGTGATTCCGATCGTGACCGTCTTGCCGACGGCATCCTTGTTGGAACTGAACCCCAGCGTGTCGATGTAGGTGGTGGGCAAGACGATCTCGTTCTCGTCCGTGCCGTCAGTGAACGCGGAGCCGGCCGCGAGCTCGATCTTCACGCCGGCGCTGAGCGGGCTCACGCTCAGCTGGAACTTGCCGGCGTCGCCGTACTCGACGTAGTCGGGGGAGACCGCGACGAGTGGCTCGACGGCCGTGATGCCGTCGATCGCGCGGATCGAGTCCAGGTCGTCGTCGGTCAGTGCAAGCACCGAGCCGCCGGGGCGGCCGCTCGACACCTCGGAGGGGTCGCTCGGCTCGTACGGCTTGGGGCCGGTGGAGTCATCCGTGGCCTCGACGGGCTTGGTGACATTCATGACGTCCGGTGCGCCGATGGAGGCGACCTGGCTGTCGATGTAGTTGTTGATGCCGGCGCCGAGCCCGTTAGTGATCGTGAGGGTGAACGCGCCGATGAAGATCGCGATCACGGTGAGGCTGGTGCGCAAGCGGCTGCGGAACGAGTTGCCGATCGCCGTCTTGATGATGTCGACGGCCTTCATGCTGCGAGCCCGTCGACGATGAGGCCGTCTTTGAGGTAGATGCGGCGGGATGCCCGTGCCGCGAGCTCCTCGTCGTGGGTGACGATCACGAGCGTGATGCCCTGCTCCTCGTTGAGGCGGAAGAGCAGGTCCTCCACGACCGCCCCGGTCGCCGAGTCCAGGTTGCCGGTGGGCTCGTCGGCGAAGATGATCCGCGGATTGTTCACCAGCGCCCGCGCGATGACGACGCGCTGCTTCTGGCCACCGGAGAGGTCCGTCGCCTTCGACTTGGCCTTGTCGGCCAGCTCGAGCTGCTCGAGCGCCTCGAGCGCGCGGCGCTTGCGGTCTCGCGAGCCGACCTTTGCGATCTTGAGCGGGAGCATCACGTTGTCCAGCACGCTCGTGTTCGGCGTGAGGAAGAACTGCTGGAACACGAAGCCGAAGGTGCGGTTGCGCAGGGTGTTCAGTCGCGTGCCCTTGAGCTTGGCGGCATTCGTGCCGTCGACCGAGAGGTCGCCCGAGGTGGGGGAGTCGAGCAGGGCGAGAATGTGCATGAGCGTCGACTTGCCCGAGCCGCTCTTGCCGACGATCGCGACCGACTCGCCCTCGGCGATGTCGATCGTCACGCCTTTGAGCGCGTCGAACCTCGCCGATCCGGTGCCGTACTGCTTGGTGAGATTTCGGGTGGACAGAACGGAAGTCGTCATACTCACAGTCTGCTGGCCGGATGCCCGTGCCGAATCGTCCGGCGGGAGACTCCCGGCTACTCCCCGGGGACTACGCGGGGTACTGGCCGCGCTTCACCTGCGGCTTCGGCAGGCGCATGAGGCGCAGCTGGAGCGCGCGCATCGCGGCGTACCAGCGGACCTTCTCCACCTTGTCAGCTCCGAACTTCGCCGCGAGCTTGCGGTTCAGGATGAAGCCGAGCATCACGACGTCGATGACGGCGACGGCGAAGAACGCCCACAGGGCGAAGAGGCCGATCGTTTGCACCAGCGGGTCGGGGAAGAAGGTGAGGATGATCACCGCGAACATCAGGGGGATGAGCAGCTCGCCGACACTGAACCGGGCGTCGACGTAGTCGCGCACGTAGCGCTTCTGCGGCCCGCGGTCGCGAGCGGGGAGGAACTTCTCGTCACCGTTGGCCATACCGATGCGGGCCTTCTCGCGCTGGAGCTGCATCTGCGCCCGAGCGTTCTTGCGCGCGGCCGTGCGGTCGCTCGACACCAGCGGCTGCTTGCGCGCCGCCTCCTTCTCCTTGCGGGTGGGGGTGGGGCGGCCCTTGCCTGACGAAATGCTGTCGGTGTTCAACTCGTAGTTGGGCTGTTCGGTGATCTTGGCCACGGGGTCCTCGCTCTGTCGAGCCTTAAGATTACTCGCATGACCTCAACGCCGCAGTCCCATCCCCTTCTCGACCAGCTGCGAGAGGCGGTGCGCGGTGGGATGCCCGTCGCGATCTCCGACCTCGGCCGCCTGGTGCGCATCCCGTCGGTGTCGTGGGACGGCTTCGACGCCGAGAACGTCGCGTCGAGCGCCGCCGCGGCCAAGGAGCTGCTCGAGGGCCTCGGGGTGTTCGACAGCGTCGAGGTCTCCCGCGCCCCCATCGATTCGGAGCGCACCGGCCAGCCCGCCGTGCTCGCCACCCGCAAGGCCAAGAACGGCAAGCCCACGATCCTGCTCTACGCCCACCACGACGTGCAGCCGCCCGGCAACTCCGACGACTGGGAGTCGGACCCGTTCGAGCCGACCGTGCGCGGAGACCGGGTGTACGGCCGGGGCGCGGCAGACGACAAGGCCGGGGTCATGGCGCACGTCGCCGCGATCCGCGCCTTCGTGGAGACCGTCGGCACCGACTTCGACCTCGGTCTCGTGGCGTTCTTCGAGGGGGAGGAGGAGTTCGGCTCCCGCTCCTTCGCCAACTTCATCGTGCAGCACCGCGAGCAGCTGGCCGCCGACGTGATCGTGGTCGCCGACTCCGACAACTGGGATATCGACACCCCGGCGCTCACGGTGGGACTGCGCGGCAACGTCACGTTCAAGCTGAAGATCTCCACCCTCGACCACGCCTCGCACTCCGGCATGTTCGGGGGAGCGGCGCCCGACGCCATGCTCGCGGCCATCCGCCTGCTCTCGACGCTCTGGAACGAGGACGGCTCGGTCGCGGTCGCCGGCCTCACGAGCCGTGAGGGCTCCGACCTCGACTACGACGAGCACAAGCTCGCCGAGGAGGCCGCCTTCCTCGACGGCGTCACGTCGATCGGCCACGGCTCGGTGCTCTCCCGCATGTGGGACCAGCCGTCCGTGACCATCACCGGCATCGACGGGCCGACGGTGGTCAACGCGTCGAACACCCTCGTGCCGTCCGTCACGGTCAAGGTGAGCGCGCGCATCGCGCCCGGGCAGACCGCCGATGACGCCTTCACGGCGCTCGAGGCGCACCTGCGCGCGAACGCCCCGTTCGGCGCGCACCTCGACATCTCCGACATCGACCGCGGCAACCCCTTCCTGGTCGACACGAGCGGCTGGGCCGTCGCCGAGGCAAAGGATGCCATGCACCAGGCCTGGGGCGTCGCTGCAGTCGAGACGGGCATCGGCGGGTCCATCCCGTTCATCTCCGACCTGGTCGAAGTGTTCCCGCAGGCGCAGATCCTGGTCACCGGGGTTGAGGACCCGGACTCCCGCGCCCACAGCCCGAATGAGTCCCTGCACCTGGGCGTGTTCCAACGCGCCATCCTCACCGAGGCCGTCCTGCTCGCGAAGCTCGAGAGCCGGGCGTAGGATCGTTGACATGACCATGATCGATGACACCACCACGAAGGCGCACGGCGTTGGCCTCACTGATGCCGCGGCATCCAAGGTCAAGAGCCTCATCAGCCAGGAGGGCCGCGACGACCTCAAGCTGCGCCTCGCTGTGCAGCCCGGCGGCTGCTCCGGCCTCATCTACCAGCTCTACTTCGACGAGCGCACGCTCGACGGCGACGCCGTTGTGGAGTTCGCCGAGGGTGTCGAGGTCGTCGTCGACAAGATGAGCGTCCCGTACCTCGACGGCGCGACCGTCGACTTCGAAGACACCATCCAGAAGCAGGGCTTCACGATCGACAACCCCAACGCGCAGGGCAGCTGCGCTTGCGGAGACTCCTTCCACTGAGCACCAGTGCAAAGTTTTACGTTTCGTAGAAAACGCGTCCGAAAGGGCGCGTTTTTTGCGTTCGGGCGCGCCGTGGGGTGACCGGGCGGGGCCAAGGCTGGTTATAGACTGACAGGACTCAGTCAGTGTTTTGCGAGAGGTCTGCTGTGCCAGAAACCCCGGTGCGTTCAATCCGTGACCGTCGTCTGCGATGGGCTGCGATCCCCATCGCCGCGGTCACGACCATCGCCCTCGCAGGTTGTACGCAGGAGCAGCTTCAGGGCTGGCTTCCGGGCGACCCTGACACGACCAACCACACGTCCAGCATCATCGGCCTGTGGGTCACGTCGTGGATCGTGCTTCTGGTGGTCGGCATCATCACGTGGGGCCTCATCATCTGGGCTGCGGTCGTCTACCGCCGCCGCAAGGGCCAGACCGGCCTCCCCGTCCAGCTGCGCTACAACCTCCCGATCGAGATCTTCTACACGATCGTGCCGCTCATCCTCGTCCTCGGGTTCTTCGCCTTCACCGCTCGCGACCAGGCGCAGATCGAGGAGCCGACCAAGAACCCCGACGTGCAGATCGAGGTCTTCGGCAAGCGCTGGGCGTGGGACTTCAACTACGTCACCGACAACGCCTACAGCGCCGGCGTTCAGGCCGACTTCAACCCGGACGGCACGATCAACACCGACAACCTGCCGGTGCTCGTCCTGCCCGTCGACAAGTCGATCGAGATCAAGATCGAGTCGCGCGACGTCATCCACTCGTTCTGGGTCGTGGACTTCTTGTACAAGAAGGACATGATCCCCGGCAAGAGCAACTACATGTACTTCACGCCGACCAAGATCGGCGAGTACCAAGGCAAGTGCGCGGAACTGTGCGGCGAGTACCACTCGCTCATGCTCTTCAAGGTGAAGGTGGTCTCGGAAGAGGACTACCAGGCCTACATCGCGGAGCAGAAGGCCGCGGGCTTCGAGGGCCAGATCGGCGAAGAGTACAACGTGAACCAGAACCTGCCCGGTAACGGCAGCGACAAGTCGGAGGGCTAGTCATGTCGACTGCAGCGTTCGAATCCGGAAGCCTCACCAGCACCACGACCCCGGCGATCACCGGTGCCACGGCGCGCAAGGGCAACATCGTCGTCAACTGGATCACCTCCACTGACCACAAGACGATCGGCTACCTGTACCTCATCACGTCGTTCATCTACTTCCTCCTCGGCGGTGTGATGGCCCTCGTCATCCGCGCCCAGCTGTTCGCGCCCGGCCTCTCGGTCGTCGCGACGGGGGAGCAGTACAACCAGCTCTTCACCATGCACGGCACGATCATGCTGCTCATGTTCGCGACGCCGCTCTTCGCCGGGTTCGCCAACGTGCTCATGCCGCTGCAGATCGGTGCGCCGGATGTCGCGTTCCCGCGCCTCAACGCATTCGCCTACTGGCTCTACAGCTTCGGCTCGCTCATCGCCGTCGCCGGCTTCCTCACCCCCCAGGGTGCTGCGTCGTTCGGATGGTTCGCGTACGCGCCCCTCTCGAACACGACATTCTCGCCGGGCTACGGCGGCAACCTCTGGGTGTTCGGCCTCGCGCTGAGCGGTTTCGGCACGATTCTCGGTGCCGTGAACTTCATCACCACGATCATCACGATGCGCGCCCCCGGCATGACCATGTTCCGCATGCCGATCTTCAGCTGGAACACGCTCGTCACCTCGCTCCTCGTCATCATGGCGTTCCCGGTCCTCGCAGCCGCGCTGTTCGCACTCGGTGCTGACAGAGTCATCGGGGCGCACATCTATGACGCGGAGAACGGCGGCGTCATACTCTGGCAGCACCTGTTCTGGTTCTTCGGGCATCCCGAGGTGTACATCATCGCGCTGCCGTTCTTCGGCATCATCTCCGAAGTGCTGCCGGTCTTCAGCCGCAAGCCGATCTTCGGCTACAAGACGCTCATCTACGCGACGATTGCGATCGCGGCGCTCTCCGTCACGGTGTGGG
>Ga0247742_10002737_pt1 | contig 11461 bp, 10 predicted proteins | sample UWRJL208509C2_FD_180944 | JGI IMG/M metagenome (GOLD analysis project Ga0247742, IMG submission 180944) | Plant litter microbial communities from Arlington Agricultural Research Station in Wisconsin, United States - UWRJ-L208-509C-2 | ecosystem: Environmental > Terrestrial > Plant litter >... | reverse complement strand
GGAAACAGTTGTGGTTAGGACAAGTTACATTTAAGAGGCAAGAAAACCTGCTGACCTTCCAAGTCCAGAAGACCCAACCTTGCGAAGCTTCGCCGATCGTTACTTGGACCTCCCAGTATCTGTAGTCAAGTCAATTCACTGAACGGACTCATTAAAAAAGAATAGATTCACTTTCTCAAAGACTGCATGTAAGACGGACTCCAGTTCTGATATGCGCCAGTATAGTCACTGCACTTCCCGTGTACTTTGCCTCCAGGGGCGTAAGTTCCATCCCACCTAGCACCGACGCCGCGTCCGTTCAACCACTTTGCGCAGTCAGTCATGGCATTGGACCATTCGCCAACAACGGTCCAAAGATTGGAGGAAGAGTAAGAGGCAAGGGACTGGACATAGCCGCAGGCGAACTAAGGGCGTAAATTAGTGGTGTACGGCGATATAAGAGGAAGGTGGGTACCTTTACATGATCATCAACAGACCTGTCGAGCTCGGCATCGCTGAAGATTTGGTATTCATGCTATAATGGCGTAAGTCACCCAACTCTGGTGAGAATTAGATTCAACTCACGAAGTCCATGAGCACACCTTGTCCTCGAGGGGCTGTCAAGAAGTTCGTCCAGCTCTGCTTCTAGTCAGCAAAGATAGAAGCCGAAATAAAAATAGCTTACATTAACGGTCAAAAACGCGTCCCCAATCATCACCTTTACACCCTGCCCAGCCGCTTCTCGAACAGCATCATACCCATCCAACCAAAACTGCCTGACCGCGCTCGCCCAATCGTCTCCTCTGAAACCCGCGGCCTCATTCAACAACTCAATCACGCTAACCTGGCTGCCCACCTCCTTCGCCAAGAACCTCAGCGTGTCCACAGTGCGAGTGACATTCGCTGGGCTCACACCCCATATCGGATTGCCGGTCCGTTGACCAGAGTTGTCGTACCCGTTCTGCGAGCCTGGGGCACCGTGTAAGTCGAGTATGACGTTGATGTTATACTTCTGTGCCCAAGATAGGGCCCGAAGGAAGTAGGGCCATGCGCCGGAGACGTAGGGTGCGGTTGACGTTGAGCCGGAGGTGTCGGCAGATGTAAGGGGCACAGACCAGTATCCGATCGGCAACCTGTCATTGGGAGGCAGTGTGTTAATTGGCAGGAAAGGGCTGCTAGTAGGCAGGGGTGCATACCGAACGTGGTTGAGTCCTGCAGCTTGGATTTGGCGGAAATCGTCCTCTGTTATCCACTTGGAGGTAGTTTGTGAGTATATGGGCAAATATAAGAGAGAGTGGGCCTCACGGTCTCCCAGTGCTTTTTTAGGATTGACTGAGCTGTCTGTGCATCGAGCATCTGTCCCAGAGTGAATTCGTCGATGATGTCGTCATTTCCAGTGCTTTCAAAAACGCTGGGAGTGATCCATGGCTATCGTGTCGACATCAGTTTAGAGTCAAAGAAAGAGTGATAGATCGATTTCACCTCCAATACAAGCCATCCACCACTACAGAATGCGTCAGACTTCATCAAGTCACAGAACACGCGAAAAGATATACAGGTTAACTCCCCGAACCTTATCTGTCCCATATTTAAACGGTGTAGCAGTAGGAGTGGGTGTAGGCGCCGTAGAAGGATTAGCCACTGGCACGGTTGGAGTTGACGTTGCAGAGTCGCTACTCGATCCTCCTCCAGTACCAGGGTTGGTTGGAGGCTGCAGAACAGCCTGGTCGCGAGGCTTCAGGTGACATTGCTGCTTCTTGGCCTCCACCTGTATCGCAGAGAATAGAATGGCGATCTCCAAGCACAAGAGAAGTAATCCAGAAGGCAAGCGATTTCTTGAAAGGCCCCACATCTCGAAGCTTTCCTATTCGTTGGACAATAAACAGGGGTTCGTTATCAGGACGTAAGGAAGATAAAGGCTGGCCCGCAGACGTTGGGTGGTCAGACTAGCTGCTGACTGAATGTAGTGATGATGGAAGGAAAATGAAAGGAACGAGGTATTCTTCACGACAATAAACGGAGATGAGAAGCTCATCAGACCAGCACGAGGCGGCTACTAGCGGTCACGGATCTATTGTTTGAACTGCCTTTCACAGCACCTTTCATTATCTAGAGTGATGAAGTAATTCTTTGGTCCACTCACCAATGCCCTCGTATAATTCCTTTTGCCGCATATTCAGAGTGCCGTCACTGTAACGTGTTCCGGGGTCAGTAGCGCCATATCCAAAAGTCTGTTTTCGTGCTTGAAACTTGACAGTATTTGAGGTATTGAAGACTTACAACCACAGAGCGCGAGCTTGAGCTTTGCGTATCGCCAATTCTCCGAGTGGTTTCAGGCAAGTTTCGGGCAGGACCAATAGGCTCATGTTCCCGCCGCTATTAGCCAATAGCGTTCGGCTATCGGTTATCCAGCACGACCACGGTGGCGGGAACATGAGCCTTGCGAAACTTGCCTCAGGCTCTGGTGACAGGAAAATCTCGACTCGGCGAATGCAGCCATCATTGTGTACCCACACAAAATTGAACTATTGTCCATGGTACTGACCTACTGGTTTATCGAAACGAGACAACGACATCGCATTACCTACACCCAACCACCCTACCGTAGTAATATGAATATCGACCCGAAAGTGCCTGGTAGCTACTTTACAATAAAATGTGGTAGACGATAATAAACCGTGTTCTCTGTCGTAACTGTGTTAAATGCCGAAAATAAGGTCATAATTATGCCATAGGATTTGAGCTTCAGCTTTAGGTATCAGCCCTGCAGATATCCAACATTGCGATCACAGTACAAAGATTTTTGCGCCACTGCTGGCTACAGTCGAAAATCATCTGTATATAGTATATGATGGGGTGCGCTCTGGCGCTGGTTACCTCGCGGTTATTTATATACGGAAAGGTCTGTGGGCTCGAAACGCATATAAACACTCCCGAACCTGGGGGGCCTAAATTAATGCCTACGAATACACACTAGGGGCTTCATCACGTTCTTGTCAAATTAATGGTACCCTTGTAAGGAGATTCTATTAGCGCCGTCAGAGGCGATGTGTACCTTTTTAGGTACCCTTAGTCTTTAATAGGCGTAGATGGATATCTCTATTGTAACAATTGTAACACTGAAAGCGCAGGTCGCATTTAATAATTGATCTCAAACTAAAGTGAGCTGATTTAGTCTTCTCGGTCAACGATGGGATACATATATATTCAAACAAAGCACATGTGAATTGTGAATTCTACGTCAGATAGCCACAGTGATCTCCAGTATAAGTATCTGGCCAATACTAGATTTCTATAGTCAATGAAGAAGTCTTGAATCAGATGTTTAAACCCTACTTCCAAGGTGAGGTTGATAGACAAGAAAGAGATACCGCGTTTGAAAAATGCGATATTCAAACCATGCTACACCTGGGCAGTAAATGAATTTGATAGGAAGGGGAGATCGTTGATAGTCTCGGCCGGGCCAGCCCATCCTCTACGGACGCCATAAGAGTGAGTCTGGATCATCAATTTACAGCTCAGCACTGTCCCACGACTTGCCAGGTTGGGCTCGTCTTGTTCCCTTCCCTCATGATGGCTGTCAAACTCGCCCTCAAAACCAAAATTCATGTATTTACTTCGTGGTTTCGTCGCTACTTCCACCTCTCAGACAGGATTGCGGCCGAAAATGATGGATTCATTGGTCAAGCGTCGAAAGTCAAGCCAAGCCGAAGAAAGGCACTCCTCATCGGGGTGTGCGAAGTTCATACTAACTCCGAATTTCACAATGATGGCACGAAGGCTGAAAACACATTTTCACGATCAGAAAATTTCAGCGTCCCGAGAAGGAGTAGCGAAGAACTGTTTTCTGAGCTTCCAGAAGAAGACAACGACGAGGGAAATCGCGAAGATCCACCAAAGCTCAATAGACCCCATACAGATGTTGAAGCTATGAAGAAACTCCTCATAGGTGGGCAAAACTTTCCGCCACTATTGATTATAATGATCATAAACCCAATACATTTCCAGAGGTCTACGAATATAACCAGGATGATATTACGATCATGATTGATTCTGATGACCCAAACCAAGAACCTCGCCTCCGACCAACTCATGATAACATAGTACGTGATAGCTATGATACACTCTAAATCTGTTTCAAGTGACAGTCAGGAACAAACAGATATCTGAAATCCGCGAGCTGGTGAAGAAGTCTCGGGCTGGTGACAAATTTTACTTCCACTGTGAGTAATCTTGTATTAACAGTGAAACACGATGAATATCGTCAGTTCTAGTTTCTGGGCATTTGGGCCGAGATGGGCGACAGTCAGATGAACGACAGTCTGATGGAATGAACGAATGTAAGCGTTTCATAGATTCTGCTGAATCAAGTTGAAGGCACTTGACACCATGCCCTGGCAGTCATTCTTCCCTGTGACGGTCGTAAAATTATGGATGATGTGGGTCACCATGTGCAAATGATTTTCCCAGACTGACTGTCAAATGCGCAGCTACTGTACAGACTACTTGTCAAGCCACTCCATAAGAAGTCGTCTCTGACTGTGAGTTTGAAATCTCGATTTTACATAATCAACTTACTGACCAGTTGACCAGGCTGTTTTTGACTGCTGTCATTCTGGTTTGATACTCGGTAACGCTTGACTAACGTTCAAGGGGAATTCACTCATCTCACTTCGTACGCCATAGACCTTTTCCATTGGCGCTGCAACCAAGTTTTTCTACCATGGGTGAATAAGGGAAATCGGAGAACCGACGACGCTTTGAATGTCGCAGGTATGTTTTGGATAATTGAACTCAATCCATATTCACTCGCTCGCGCAATTTCGCAGGCAGAAAGAACGCTTGTAAGGCCGACCCTGCCACTTGATGACAGCACTGACAATTATATATATAGTACCAAACCATATTATACCTGGCGAAACTACAACTCTACCACCCCGAAGCGCTTCGGGAAGTCAAGAATCTCTGGATCAAATTTTGAACTCCACAATTACCGAACAGACAGATAGGGGACGGACGGATTCAAAGCTACGCGTCGAGATTCAAGCAAGTGCTGGGGCGTCTCAACCTTCACCAATGGAATTGATGGCCAAAATTCAGCGTGAAGCATCACCAGTGCAACTCTACTGTGATGGTTGGTGCCGGAAGCATAAGAAACAGTTATCTTCATTGCACGAACGTCCATATGTAGTGAGCATCACTTTTATGTGTTCCTTCGTCTGCGTAACCCGCCGTCTCGCTTATCCCAGATATGTTTGGAGTCGTGTGCAGACAGTCAGAGGACATGGGAGATATCCAATAGCGCCTCTATGACCATGGCATGTCTTCTTACCTTGCTTTGCCTCACGACCGCTCCTTCTGATATTTTCTAGGCTCTGGTTAATGTGCTTGGTACGTGTGTGGCATCCTCCGTAACATCCATGGCTAAGACCTCATCTTGCAGGGGAAAAACACCATCCATCCCTCGACCATCTTGTAAAAGGTGTCAGGTGTGTGTTTTCCCTGTCCATCTTCCCATTGATAAAGAATTGAGCTCGTTCCCCTCGAAGCTTGGAGCTTCACAAGTGCTTCCTCAGCATACAGCCATTGGCGCCAGAATCCAAGAGGTGGTTTGGAAGCCGGGCGGAGGTTAACAAATTTCAGACCGTCCTGGTACGTCACGAGCAGGGAGATACCAAATTGCATTATGCTCACTCCATATGCTTCCAGCTTTCCAGCCATGAGCCATTGGTATGCATGGTGTTGGTTTCTCTAGGTTCGCGGGTGTCTCATGAGTGGATCATCCCTTAGTATATGGATCAAACCTGGCAGCCATAGGCTCAAGAATTTGGACGCTCGTTCGACACTGCGGATGATAGCGTCCTACATCTTTTTCGGGGGCCTGTGGCGCGAATCCTCCGAGAACGTTCACGTTCCGAGTGCCCCAAGAATGAACTTATCAGCAGCCATGTAGGATTATTATTTGAAGGGTTTTCCTGATTTTCGAAGGCCATTCTTAGTACTCGGGCAGAATCTGTCAGAAAATGGAACTAAAATAGAAATAACACAAGTCTCCTCTTTACCCCAACGTTGGTCACACTTTCTGGTTTCTGAAACCCCGCCAATCTGTTCTCCAAATACAAGGCAATACAACTTTGTTCATACAACTCACAGCGGTCAACCGCTGTCTCCTTCAGACGACGCGTAGTACTTGCAGGCGATTGGAGTTGACCGACGATATACTCAGCTGTATTTCAATAAGGAGGAAGTGCTCTCTGTCATAGTGAGCGCCATCGGGGACGCTGAGGGCGTAAAGTCTATCATAGTGACTGTCGAACTGATGTGTTTCTCTCTCTCAAATATCCTCGGTCCTCCAAACATAGACCTTTGACCATCCTACACCTTGGAGGTCTATCTGGGAGGAGAATGAAGAGAAGAAAGAGCACTTTGAAATATCGTGGAGAGACCCTCACCAGACCCTCACCTCACTGAGTCCACTAATTGTTCACGGTTTCGGTTGATTCAAGCTGGTCATAGCGTCTAGTTATTGTCTACACCTCTCCTTTAGTAATTTCCTTCACTGTCGACCGCTACCAACGGGTTATGGGCATCAAATTTACCACATTTTTGAATAGTTTTAAATAATCAATTCCTCTTGTTTGAATGATCTGCACTAGGCGCAAAAGTGCCTTTTCCGAATCCAAAAAATTACATAGTCAAAAAATTTAGGCTCGAAAAAATCTGAAGCGTGCGAAATGATTTTTTTGTAGTAACGAGCACTTTTGCGCGCAGTGCTAGCGCTGACACTCGCCTGACACGAATTCCGAAACGGCTGTAACAGATATTTCCATAGGTCCCTTGGGTATCACTATCTCCTTCAGTCAAATTGCATCAGTTCCTACTCCATAGTTGGCAGGTCCAATCGTCGGCCGACCAGCATAACGGGTTGCAAACACGTTGTGAAGCACGCGGATTCCTGAACTGCCTCTTGGTCTAGCTCTACCATCTTCAACTCGCTTGTTTATAACTTTCGGCAAAACAGCTCTTAATTCGTTTCAGTTTTGACTCTCCCTATTTGTCCTTGTGGTGTTATGCTATCTGAAGGAGACCGTCGCGCACCCGTCGATGAATCTGGTGGGCTTGTCCAAAATTTTACTGGGCCGATAAGTAAGCTCACGACTATCCGATGATAACGTGGTTCTAAATTTGTCTTCAACGATAGCGACTGGCAATGGAGGACACGGCGCGCGCGGTGGAGACGTCGGCCGCATTGACATTGACAACAATTTTGCCTTCAAGGGTAATGGAAACAACGTCGGTTAGTCTTTTATTTACTTCGTATCAAAAAAACCTCTCATTCTTTCATCCTGTGAAATAGCCGGCAGAGACCAGCACATTCATTACTCCTCTAGCAATGGTGCGCAACATCCTTAGATCTAATTCAACTTTGTCTAAATGATAAAACAGGCACGAACATCCTCCACGAACACGCATTACCCGCCGCTCTCCCCGAGGCCAAGGTCTGGATCAGCCAACCGAGGTGCATGGAAGATACTCGCGTAGAACTCAGCCAGGAGTTGGACGACTGGGAGAAGAGCGACATCGATGCTGCCACCATGATGTGGATGTATGGAGGCGCTGGCACCGGGAAGACAGCCCTGCTCCTCACGTTTGCGGACTTCTGCAGGCTGCATGGACGTTCGGCTGGTGCCTTCTTCGCCTCGAACCGTATTGCCAACTGTGGCGATGGCGATCGAATTGTCGCCACACTGGCCATTCAACTCATGGAGGCACTTCCTTCTACCAAACGTTACATTCACAAAGCAATTCGCAAAGATCGACATCTTTTCACAAAGGGACGGGAGGTGCAAATGACAAAGCTGATTGTTGAACCCATCAAGAAAGTCGCAAGAGTCTCTCGATTCCTCAAGATGATACGGGTCAGGTCGTACCCAACAGTCATCATTATCGATGGCCTCGACGAAATTACCGGCAAGGACGTCCAGAGCGAGATTATCAGGATTGTTGGTGATGCAATGGAGGACATCTCTCTACCCCTCCGCTTCCTTGTCGCCAGTCGCCCAGAACCCCATATTGTCGATGCTGTCAAACACCTCCGATTACGTTTTCCGGGACGTGTGTCTCAGATTAACCTCGATGAAGATGCTATGGCGCGGCGCGACATCGAGGTCTACCTGAGGAAGAAGTTTACTGAGGTTTTCTCCTTGCACCCGGAAGTACCACCCGACTGGCCTGGCTCCGATATTATTTCACAATTAGCCGATAATGCATCAGGACACTTCATCTATGCAACGACCGTGGTGGCCTACATTATCACCCGATATCACAGTCCTAATGAGCGACTGAGAGTCATCCGTGGTCTTCTCCAGGCACCTCCTGATGACACCCCCTTTTCCCAACTTGATTTTCTATACACTCATATCACCTCCAATGCAAACCATCGACAGGACATCTTGAGGGTGCTTGGGCAGCTTCTCATTGCCCGTGACATGTCTAGTGAAGTAGACATCTTTGGCTTGCCTGCTAATTCAAGCTCACCAAAGCGGCTGGAGGCAATTCTTGGCTTGAATCCTGGTGATATCCGACGAATTCTTACAGACATGCATTCTTTACTCAAGATTGGGGCTAATTTGGATGATATCAAAATTCTACACACCTCATTCCCTGACTTCCTACTTGATGAATCCAGATCACGGGACTTTCATGTTAACCTAAAAGAAGCTCATGCTATACTGGAGATAAGCCTGTGCATTCAAGGCATCTTTCATACAACATGTGAGTGAGCCTGATGCCTGTGGCTTGGATATTATTTATAGCACTATTCTTACACTAGCATTCTTGGCCATCTATGTGGCTTCAGCCAAACCTGATGGTTCTATTAAGCAACTCCTCAGGTCTGCTGAAAGATTCTGTCATGATGACACATACTCTCAAGAATTCTGCAGAAGGCTAGCAAATATTGTCTTTTGTCAGTATGAGCTATTTGTGAGCTCAGCACCTTGGAAACGGTATCTTGCCACTGTGATCTTGAGAGAAATCTGTATGATTTTAACAGTCTGTATATTTGATCTCTTTCTCTCCAGCCTGATGTCTTCACTAGACTGAATTATTTGCTTTTAGGAAAATGACTTTCCTGGTCTCCATGAATCTAATATCAATGAGAGACTTGAAACCTTTTGGGGCAGTGCATGCACATGGGAGGTTCTACAAGATTTTGATAGGGCTGCTCACATCACACTGAAAATCTGGTATGGCAGATTGATTTGATCTTGAGTATCCACACTCATTTATCTATTAGGCTAGTAGACCAGAGCAAAAGTTGTGCTTCAGTCTTAGAGGTATGAGATGCTAAAGCCCTGCTCTTAGATATTCTGACAATTTGAAACAGTTCTTAGCCAGATTATCCAACCATAGGATTTCTGGTCTATCTAAAGACAATCATCTTGAAAATCATGTTGAATTTAAGGGTCCTAATCAAGATGACCCTGTGATTTCCTTTGTGATTAGGAGCAATCCAGATGTCAAGGATGGAAACATTGGATTTCGGTAAGATAGTGTCTATTGCATCTTAGTTTGTCTAATTTTCTTCTGTGTTTGAAACAGGTTCTTAAATAAAAGTCATTTCTATTATAATAGTGAATTGTATAACATAAAAGTTCCCCAGGTATATAGTTCTGAAAAGGAAGGAGAGATACAGGCATGGGAGGTACTCATATCTGCTTGTCATCAGTGCAAGTGGTTGAGGTAGTGTGCAGTCCATATATGACCTAATAAAGTCTTTCTAAATTGAGAAATATAACTATATTTAGTCTCTTTTTCTCATAATATGAAAGTGTTCCAGAACACTTGTTTTAAATTAAAATTATAGTCAAAGCTCTAGATTTGAATAGTTGGACTGATTTTATAATAAGTTTTTCATCTACCATGCTTGATGAGTACTCACTAGCCCAATAGTTTCAGCTAAATAACTGAATTATTCTATGGAAAGGTAGGTTGCACTGTGCTCATGGGCACATATAATTGTACTAGTGCACGAGATACTACTATCACTAGGCTCTGGTAGTAAAACATCTAATAATTATGATACTAGTACATATTCAATCACCAGTAGGACCCCTACTATGAATTACACATTTTCTCTCAAATCCTGAGGCAGTGCTACCTTCTATTGGCAGACCTAGAGAGCATGACATGATCCATAAGGCTTTGTCTTGTGTGGAATATGTTGAAATGGCAAACCATTGGTTATCATATAAGACAGATCTTCCATTTCCAGCTTCTACATGCTTGAATGCATGGACACTTACTTGTAGATCTTTATGTTACAGCTATAACTTGATTGTTCAATTAGTTTTAGTTATCTTATGGTATATTGTTACGATTTTCGCCTATTACTTGGACTATTACACTCCTCTACCACGTGACCTACTCACGTGTGCGGCTGCGCTCACCTTTTCTCCTTTCTTCTGACTCATACTGTACTATACTGACTCGTCTCGACTCGCCTTCTTTCGTCTCCTTTATGCTTGACTCATACGGACTCATCGTGACTTGTTGGTATGACTCTAATACGTAGTATAAGAACCCGTAGAGAACTAGGATGTACCTTAGCTAGTTCTTAACTTGCAAACCTTTTATCTACTCTAACTCAGACAATACCTCGCAAAGAGGCATTCTGTTTATTGAGATAAAGGACCGATCCGACCTCTCTGACTCTAGACAGCGTCTTTCGACCTAAGTCTATTGTCTCGGTCGTTACATATATAGCTTCAATAGAATTTGTCATATCACCTCAGTTTCATTTACATGTACTGAGGTGAGTACAACTGACACCTTTCTCATACCTTACACTGACTTTACTGTAGTCTACTTATTTCCATAGGTACATTACATTTAATACAACAGTTCTGTTTATATGTACTGAGTCTACTTATTTCCATAGAATGTAGCTGCTAGGAAGTACCATGGGTAACCCTGGGGTACTTCTGTGCCTATCCATACCCCTACCCCAGAAATACCCTACCTACTGTCAAGGGTACAGGTTTTCTATGGGTACGGGTCATGGATTGTCTATAACCCATACCCATGACTGTAGATATGGGTTTTGTGCTTAATATGATTTGTCAGTGTTGTTACACTCTTGAATAACAACTATGTGAATAGTGTTATAACAAGTGTTATCGAAGTTCAAGATGAGAGTTGAGTAGAACCAGTCTAGTATTCTAGTATTCTCAAGAACGAGCTAAGGAATACACAAGTAAGAAATGTAGTTTAAATAATAAGTAGCCTCAATGTCATCATGCATAAGTAATAAAGATGTAACATGTATCATAGGATGCATCAAGCATGTCTGCAGTTACTTGTAACGACCGAGACAATAGACTTAGGTCGAAAGACGCTGTCTAGAGTCAGAGAGGTCGGATCGGTCCTTTATCTCAATAAACAGAATGCCTCTTGCGAGGTATTGTCTGAATTAGAGCAG
>Ga0247742_10002735_pt1 | contig 11462 bp, 10 predicted proteins | sample UWRJL208509C2_FD_180944 | JGI IMG/M metagenome (GOLD analysis project Ga0247742, IMG submission 180944) | Plant litter microbial communities from Arlington Agricultural Research Station in Wisconsin, United States - UWRJ-L208-509C-2 | ecosystem: Environmental > Terrestrial > Plant litter >... | reverse complement strand
AAAAAAGTTAAAAGTAAGCGGACCAGTGGCCTTCGGCCAATAACTTGGCGTCAGCGACATGAATTCTAGGCAGTCGTAAATAAGCGCCCAGTTTCATACCATCACACTTCATTGGTGAAACTGAGTCCAAAAATGGGGTCTGACGCTTATGATCGAAAAGCTGTCAGGAATATTCTGGAGGAAGCGCCTGGAAGCGCTCGTTTGGGAAGGTAAGCCATATAAGGTAGATCTCATCCAGAAATAGAACGCCCCGCATGTGCAACATATGTCAGAAAAGGGCTTAAAACCATGCGATAGTACTTAATACTTAATAAAGTTTTTAACACAATAATGAAAGGTTTCTCACCGAGAGGCTACCAGAGACTTACTCTGCGACACACTACTAAATTTAGAAATGACTGCCATATATATCCTACCTTCTAAAAGAGCCTTTCTATATTCCTGACAGCTTTCGATCATAAGCGTCAGACCCCGTTTTTAAACTCAGGTAACACGGTCCCTCTAAGAGGGGTCTTCGACCGTCAACCTGTAGAAAAACGGTTACAGGACTAATACATAACGTATTTTAGAAAGTGAAATACGGCTCTACATTCATAATTCCTTGGTCCAACCATTACGGGTCGAATCTTCTGGCCAAAAAAAACGTGCTGAATCTGGGCCAATGGCCGCGCCGATACCTGTCTTCCAGTGCTTCTGGTAGTCTACGCAGTCAAACCTCATGTACAATCGGAAAGGATAAGAGGGAACGGTTTCAGGGACCATCGATACTGGAACATGCTGATCTCTTGTGTCCAGATGGCTGTTTGCCCACGCATGCCGGGATTTGGCCAGGTACGCGTAGCGATCTACGTTTTCTGCTTCAGAGAGGGTTTCAGGCTCGCAAAAGTAGAGTCGCAGATCACGAAGACGTGGTAACAACGGACTTTCGATTTCGTCGCTTGATATTGACAAAATCTCTACCACCTCGTCGTCGAGGACATCGAATAATAGACCGGCACAGTAGCCTCCCGCCATGATGTCCAAAGAGGTGAGCAACGGGGTGGCCTGGAGTAAAGAATGGAGTTCCTCGTCCGTGAATTCCACTCGAAGGAGGCGGAGCATTGTAAGCCCGGACACAAACGAGATCCGAGAACTTAATACTTCAGGGAATGGGATATCGCGAGATGCGATCGTCATCGGGTTGGCGACTGAAACGAGCTGAAGACAACGAAGTGACGGGAATGAGAACCCGGACAAAATATTGGCCATGTCTGCACGGAAGCCAGTCTTCAAAGTAAGACTCTCTGCCTCTGGAAATGTGGTCGGTTCAACGTTGAGGTAGGGGGCATCCAGACCTCTGGTCCTATCTGTCTTTCCTCGGCCATGGAAATAAACATCAATATTGCGCAAATTCCCACATTTGACGACCAATTCTTTCCACTTCTTGACGGTACCAGACGCTCCGCGAATCGGATGGCCTGAGAGACAAAGGAAGGTGGACGAAAGTTCCGTTAACTGAGAATAAGGGAACCTGAGTTGCTCCAAACAAGTCGGTTGAAACACGGCAATATGAAGTCGGCGAAGATTGGGCGTGGTAGAAAATAGGCTGATTCCACCATGATTCGGTAATGGATAACGAAATTTGAGGACAAGAGTGTCAAGGGCGTCAAAGATTGACGGGTCTAAAGCAGAGCTAAACGCTGTCATCCAGATATGACTATCCGTGGAGAGGGAGAGTGTTCGGCATAATGTCAGCGTGCTACGGAGGATGCGAAAATCCTCTTTCCAATGGTGAGGAGTTACGGGTTGGTTCGCTGCATAACGCTGCCCTTCGAATGTCTGAGTAACACATAGAGCGATGGGACGAGACTTGGAGAGGGTGGCATAGTGGTCGATTGTGTTGCCCATCGTGCTGGCGAATAATCTAGGACTGGGAGAGACATAAACACGCGGGCGCGTCCAAAGACTAGGTTCGTTCCAGGCAGTCTCGCGCCAGTGCTTGCACACTCGACCAAACAGTAGAGGAGCAGTGATGTTCTTTGGCCTTTTGAAATCATGGTCGGGTATGCACAACCGAAATATCCGGCATAGAACCTCTGTCGGGAGATGTCGAATTGGACCTCGAAAGGACTGACAAATGTCGAGTTCAGAGATCGCTTTTTGCATCTCGTGGTCATGGTCGAGGAGAACGCGAGACATCTCCTCGATCTGCCTCTTCATCTCGAGTGCTGATTCTTGCATCGTTGCCAGATCTGACTTCCGTTTCCTCTCGAAAGTTGCGATAGCAGCTCGGTCCTCAGAATTGAGGTCATTCCTCGTCAGGAATTCATGGACGTCGACAACAACGCGCTGAAGTTTCCTCCCATTGTAAAGAACATCGATTGAGGAAGGGTCCCCTGAGGTCCATGAAACACCTGGGCCGATTATAGATGAAAATTTGCAGAGTGTAAAATTTATTCATACGAACTGTAGATGCCTTCAAAATAAACGTGGTGAGATGAATAGCTACGCACGCTGTATGTGCGCTAACTTACTTTCATCACCGATTACTGGTCCAACTCCGTTCTCGGACATTCTCTTTTAGGGTGGTGATTCTGGGTGCCAACAATGAAGGAGTCTCCGGTATTCTCGAAATAGTGAACCTACGAGTGAATGAAAATGGGCAATTGGGCTGAGACTCAGTGGGATGGTGGTTTGCGTTAACCTATGACTCGTTACGCGCGTGCCGGGGCCATTGCATACAATATTCCTCTTGGCATGGTTCCCTTTCGCTTGACGCCTCGAGGCTCAGGATGTAACGCCCAGCATCCGGCACGTGATAAATATGAAAATATGGCGCCGAACAACCAGTCACCCTACCACAGGGGAAAGACCTATCCACTGAATCAAGAAATGACATAGGATGATTAATACTCCTCTCGAAACGAGGCACTATGGTAGATCTATAAAATGTATCCTCGTCTCTTCCCATCGTCTCAGCCACCCGAGCCCTATAACTCTTATGCTGATCTGCGAAGACGAGGCCGAACCTGAACGGATAGGAAATAAGATCAGGGTCTCCCTGCGAAGGCCTCGGGTGCTCCAGCGCTAGCTTGTGTCTTGACAGCGCAGCTCCAGAGAATCTAAGGACATTCTCATCGACTTTTATACCACCAGGATGATCGTAATAGAGAGTAATGTGGCGAAGTTGAGAAAGAACCTGAAGCTCCATGGTTGCAGGAATGTCATCAAGGAGAGTAAAGTATGACCTCCTTGTCGAAAATGAGGGCAACTTGAGCGAAAGGTTGACTATCGGAAGAGACACAGCAATTCGAGCTGGACGAAGTATTTCATATCGTGGAGAAGAATACGCAAATCGTCACTGGCGATGCATACTCGTTCATGGAAAGCGACTTGAAGCCAGCCATGACGGATAAATGAGATTGCAGAGTTATCGGCAGTGAGTCTAGGACATCCCTTGTCAAGCGGAATGGATGGATCGTCTCGACATGAAGGTGCCTTAACGATGGAAAAGACGGTCCTAGCTAGAGGGTACAGAGATCACCCGGCGAAATTAGTCGTGGTGATCAATTTCGATAGGTAATTGAGCGTGGCAGCTTCATGCAGATCCTATCCATCCGTGAGCTCGACTCGCCAATCAGGAGTGTAGGTTTGGAAAGAGACTTCCGTAGAGGTGAGCATAGGACACTGCAATAGTTCGTTTCCACCACTGTTTTACCGACCTGGTGAGGGACGCGTAAAACGAGCGATAGGTGGGTGAGTTGTCGCCAAGGAATGTGAGGATTTTCGATAAAACGAGATTGACAGAGGTGAGCCTGGGTGCGCTTTCGAATGCCTTCAGTCCCAATGAGTCGCGGTAATCGTCCCTTAGGTTGGGGTACAAGAACTGGAGTGATTCAAAGTGGGATGGGTCGAAGTCTGCCAATCGCTTGTTCCATCAGTCGCTAGAGCTCGCAAAATAGAAATTACGACAGAGAGAAAGATGATTTTGGATGAGGGGCATGATCTTGAAGTGCGGTGCGGTCTCCGGCGAGGAACAGGTTACTGCACTTGCCCTGGGTGTAGTGCTTCATGGTTTCTTGACGACTCCCAAAGCAGATGGATGCAGCTTCGAGCTCGAGAGAAGATGATGCTGATGTAACTCCAGCTCCCTGGGTCGGACATAACCACGTTCCACCAGTATTTTAAGACGAGGCACAGAAGGAGCGGTGGCGTATCGGGAGAGCATGTCATTTCTCTTTCTATACAGCTGCTCGAGGTTTTTCATGCATTGATATTTGTAGTCAGAGAGAATTTGCTGTTCTGCAGGTGTAAAGTTCAATCAATAACCTCCCAGAGTTGAAAAGACATAACTACGCACCCCAGTAGCCATGGGTTCAGCAGAAGCTGAAAGCGCCTCATCCTCCTTCCTTCGGCGCTTCAATGTCATGGTCAGAGACCTTGCATCAGGACGACCGACGTCTATGATCCAAACTAGATTGATTCATGGCAGCAAAGGAAGATCAAGAAGACAAAACGTACTCAAGACACTGAAATCGCGAACGAAAAAATGCAGATTGACTCCATCATTGAATAGAATAACAGGCTGCACGTACCCATTGAAACTGACGTGGCTTTCATGGATTTTTTGCTCTCTCCTCATTATTTAGAAGGATGCTGGCCAGAAATCGAGGTCAGTGACAGCGCAAGAGAAGAGAGCCTATTTGTGTGAGCCCCAGTAAAATTTGGATCTTTTAGGCTGAAGTGAAGAGAACGGATTTGAACGAAAACAAGGCTACTAGAACTTGATGGAAAACCGGAAGTGTAAACCAGACGAAATGAAATGACATGGGAAATTCCAAACATCCTGATATAGGCAATTCTTCCCAGCATACCGTGATCTTCGCGTGCAAGACCAATTTCGGTTGAGATCTGAATAGCTTTACGGAGCCTTGTGGGGGCGTATTAGTATTTTCGATGCGGACTATTGTTCATTCTCCCTCAAATTTACTGGACCATGCAGATTGCAGGGAACGTCGTCTTGGCCGTTCTTTTGAAAGGCCCCGTGAACGTACGTATATGGAAGAGGGCCGTCTGTGCGAGGTATATTGGGGACATTAGGCATTTACGCAGGACCTTTGCATTTATTTTAAGTGCTGACCTTACAGAGTTAACAAGCATCGTTTACAATTTCAAATTCCACATGAGGAGCTATGTTTCGGCGAAGGTCTCGCTTCGGACTAATCTCCATTCCGTTACCCATCTGTTCCTGAAATAGACCACGAAGGTCTGTGCGTCGCCAGGGCAAGCGACGAGCTTGTACTGCCGCAGTTCTCACTTTCAAATACGAATCTGTACTTCTGTTCGTAGATATATCTGTTGAGATTTTATTCGGTTTCTCGCCACGCCTTGTGGAGAGACGCATGCAAGCGGGAGCGAGATCAATACATGAGGGCTGTCTAACATGTTCACACGCCAGTGTTTCAATTTATTTAGAAAACCGGCTGCTATATATATATACCGCACACAAAGTCGGACGATGCCCAGGACTCCCCTCACGCACAATCCGCGACCAGACAAATGTTCTCCAAAACACTCTTGTTTATCACGGCTGTTGCTGTCGCTGTAAGCGCCCAATCAGACACCACTACTTCCCCGACTACGACTCCTTCTGGTATCCCCGGAATATCACAATGCATCTTGGCCTGCGTCATCCCAGCAGCTGCCCAGAACGGTTGCACATTGTACGCTTTTCTCCCCTCCATGTTGGTGTTACTAAATGACAAATACCCTCAGCACCGACCCCAAATGTATTTGCGCCTCAGCGCAGTTCCAGGCTGATGCTGGTGCTTGCTTGAAGCAACACTGCACTGACGCCGACAATGCGGCTGCCCTAGCTCTTCAATCCGCGCAATGTACTAATGGTATGTAGGACTCGTCTTGAACCATCCTTTTGTGCTCACTCTTTGTGTAGCCGGTATCTCGGCCACTGGGTCGGCGACTCCTAACCCAGTGTCTTTCTCGTCGACACCTAGCGGGTCTGCAACAACCGCGGGCACCACTACCGCTACATCTCCTACTACCTCTCGTACCGGTACTACAGGCACACCTTCCTCAACACCCTCCAATGCAGCCTCTTCGGTGCAGGCTGGTTCTGGTGCTGTCCTTGGTGCCCTTCTCGCTGGTCTCTTGGCCCTCTGATTCGGTTATGTAGTAGTAGACAAGATCATGTGGATTCTTCGATACTTCTTCAATGGTCCGTTTCACGCATGAGCACCTCGCACATTGCGCATGGGCGAGTAGTAATTTGATGCTATTCTAAAAATAGAAATCGATCGACTCTCCGCAAACAACGCGTTTTCAGTCTCCTGGAACGAATTCTCGATGGATTCAAAAGCTTTGAAGCTCAAAAAACAATGGACACTGTGGGAATTGAACCCACGACCTCACGCATTCCGTGGGTTCAAACCCATGCGAAGCGTGCGCGCTACCAACTGTGCCAAGAGCCCAACAAAAAGGTGTTAAATTTCATCAATTTTCATATTGCCTACAAACATAGAAACGTCATTCAATCATCCTCAATATTGGCGAGCTTGCTTATTTTCTGAAATCAAGGACAATTATTCACCTGTACAGCACTGCAAAACACATTTTATCCAAGTACACTAAGTAATGTACCATTACGACCTAAAGTTCACGTAACGGGTAACAGGGAGTCGTGAACTGAACAATATTGGTAAGTGTAACGGGTAACATGGGTCGGTGAACTATGCATTATATGTATTCTAGAATTAGCCAAAAAAGCGTTTTTTTCTCTCCTAAACGCCAGCCGCGCACACAAGCGCTAATGTCCCACTTGAGCCACTAAATGGTTGAGAACCCCTCTTCGATGATAGCAAGGCCCATAAATCCCGGATCAGACATCGGTCGACCACACCAAAGCATAAAGGAGTCGAGAGGAAATCTAAACTTGCTTCCGACACACCCTTCTCGCCCAAAATGCTACAATTGTCTCTTCAAAGAATTCATTTGCCCACTTTTGTGAATTACAGGCTACCAAACAAGAAGGTGCCGTCAGCAGGCTGTTAGGAGTCATGGTCAGACGTCCGTGAACAATATTTGCCTAGGGTAACAGGTAACATTTGGTAGCGAACATCATGTCCAGTGAACAATGTATGTAACGTGTAACATGCTGTGAACTTTAGGTCGTAATGGTACAGTAATGCCAAGTGGATCCCTCAACAGTTGAAGTACATAAATTCCCCGGATCACGATCACCATCTAGTACCTTTGCCTCTCTTTGGCAAGTGCGACTATTCAGTACTAGTAAAAAAATGGGCCAGCCTCTCCGCTCTATCTATTTTCGCGATCGGAACCTCTACCAACTGCCAATGCATGTGTCACGTCGCAAATAATTGAAGTCGACGAATATTTGCGTGCAGAACTTCCAATAATAATTCACAGTACTTTTTTATATTTACCTTGAGACTAAAAATGGTATACCCCTCGTCCAGCCGTTCGACTACTAGTGGTAGATGAATGTGTGCGGTGATTCTTTGGTAAGTTTCAGGTCTTTGCGTGCTTTGATGTGGCGATAACTTACTTCTAAGTAGCATCCATCGTTTATGCAAGTGAGGTGTGGTGGCTCATCCTACCACAAAGGCCGTGTATGTATTGATGCTCAGGTGAAAATATTTATCTGACAAGCGATACCAAGAATACGAACGCCGTGTATCCTAGTGAATGAGAAAAGGTGCAATCGCGTGGGCAGCTGTCAGATACCAAGGCGCACTACTCGCTTTCTGGCCCTCGCCGTGTAGCTTTATTTAAGATAGAAAAGAAATTTTCGGCACTGAAGCAACTATTCTATCACTCAGCGTCTCTAGTCTCGAGGCGGTTTATGTATGTCACATTCGTTGGGCAATACTGAGTTTCCCGATAGAATGGTGATTGGATGTCAGCTACTAGTCGCTACCACCAGACCTTTACATATTAGGCTGGACGCCTTTCTACGTCCTTTGCGCCTCAACATTACCAATCATATCAACCCCCAAACCCGAAGATGGCCCTCAGTACTCGGAGTATTTTTCTTCTGACCCTTTCACTTCGAAACTGCAAAATTCAAACACTTGACGATGCGACTACGAGACAGATGAGACCTGGGACGTTCATCAGTTTTCCTTATGCTGCGTAATTAAGATATCAGAGATAGTGATGGTAGGAGACCGGACATTCGTCAGTAGGAAATCAAACGAACGGGGAAAACACTGTTCAGACTCATACGAAGGAACAAAAGGTTGGCCATGTTATCGCGAGCACAACATGCTCAAGCGATGATGCAATATGCCTGTCCACCTGACCCCCTGGATCCTCGTGGTTGGCCGGGACATCGACGAGGGCCTAAGAGACGATGTAGTAGGTCTAGCCGCCTGGTCCTCCCGGGTCTTCCCAATCGGCGGGGATGTCAACGGTGACCGGGGTCGAGATTGTGACGAAGGCACCCATCGGTGTGATGAGTGAGTTGCGAATATGACTGGGGCGGCATTGAGGCGATATTTATATGCTCGGGACTACCACAGATTACCAGATCTCAGCCCCCCAATCTGTAGTCTGCACAGTGGAGCCATTGGAATGGATTCACGGAGACCTTGGCAGAGAGTGTTTAAATTACCTTGCTGTCAATTTAGGGTAGCTGCACCGCTGATTACTAAATCTGACGTCAACAAAAGACACCGATTCAGGTATCATGGCCAAGCACTGAGTCGATATTGACAGAATATGTCATGAGGGGAAATAATAAAAGGAAACACAATCAGGCGGGTGGTCCTCAGTGGTGTCAAGGTTCGGTTCAGTCCGGTCTTTTCAACCTTGAGGGAGAACCAAGAACCGGGAGAACATGTGGGTCCTGGAATCTCCGCCGTCCGGATGCCGGCGGCCATTTCTAAATTGGGTGATGAGACCAAACTCACATAGGGCGAGAGGCTCGATTTGTCCTCTTACTCAGAGGAGCAAAGGTACATTGACTAGGGATAGCTCAGGCATTTAACATACATATTAATGTAGTTTACCACCGTTGTAGATTGTATTAAAACGTCTCAGAAAATGTACTATGGTCTATTGAAGGCAGACGGACATCTTTCAAGCCTCCGGCGCTCAACTGAGCGCACAGTAAACACCTTGCTTGAGCTTTGTAGAGTTTTACAGACTTTCAGCCTCTGAGCGGCAGTGTACCTCACAAAGCTCATGCTCATGCGCCAGTTGCTCAGTGAAGATAGGAGGAAGGTGGCTGGCGAAGCGAGGGTTGAGGGGAGCATCAATCGGTTGAATACTTGAAGACGGAGTGGGTTAAGGGAGTGGAGAGGGGGGAAGAATAGGTGGCTGGATGGATGAGGATGTCGGTGGCGTGTGGATGATGGCGTTGGAAGATTTGAGCAGGCGGTGGATGTTTTGTGCTTCTTCGACGAAAAACCCAGTCCCTGCATGAGACAGTGCTCGCGGCATATCTGGCGTGGACAGCTGCCTAAAATATTCACTTTCAAAACAGTCTGGTAGTGTTTACATTCACGGAATGGTGTCGCAGAACGAGTGGTTGCAGAACGCGCTGAGCGCGTCGCTGTCACGTGATCGGCCGCGTCGTTGGCTGGCGGATGGCGGACACCGGACATTCCGAGACCCAGACTTTCTGAGAACCGGACTGTAGGTCCGGTTCAGTACGATTGCCCGAACGGAGAACCGAACGGTAGGTTCGGTTCTTGAATGGTCCGGTCTCGGTCTGAAGGCGGTTTGAACCGTGAACCGAACGAAATATATTTCAAAAATGCAAATCTACATATCCATACCTCGTTGGTGCTGTCCTCAGCATCCATGGACATGATCACAGCATCCAGATGCTCTGCTGCTTGAGTAACAGCTGCCAGTGAGATATTCCCATTTCGGTACGCACTGTTGAGGATTTGATCGCTTTTTCAAGTCTCCACAACATGGGGAAGATTCATAGCAGCCGTGTCGACAGAAGTCTCGGAGGGGAATGAAATAGATAGTTTCATCCTTGTCGCAAGTCCACTCAATTTCGGAGGCGTCTTTCAGCAAGCCATCAGGATGAAGAGCACACCCAATTTTGGAGTCCACAGTAGACATTTCGATAGAGATCGCTGTTGGAGTAAGATGAGTGGGGTCCAAAAATTCGATGCAAACCTTTCTCAGCCTCTGATGGCTTTTATGCGTGAAAACCTCCGATTTTTGCGCCCAAACTTCGGCAGACATGACCTGAAATTTACCAGAAATGCAGAGATATCAGGTGGACTCGATCGGTGATCACCATGGACGCCAATGACAAACAAAAAAGGCCAGTAATGATTGGAAAAAATGTAAGCCATGATAGTCTATTAGCACATGCCGTGTAGCTACCGATCTCCATAGAGGATTGACCTTCACCGGTTTCTGAAAGCAGACGGAGAGGTGGCTGCCGAGCGGTGAATCAATAAAGGTCGCGAGCGCCTATTGCCTTACTTGGTTAATTAACTACTCCACGATGCCCCCGCATCAAGCTGTTGTCTCACACCAAGCCCTCAACGGTGACCTATTCGCATTTCAGGGAAAAACAGGCCATATGGTAATGGGAATTTTTGAACCTTTTATTCAATGGTTCGAACCCGTTCGAACGGGTTCACCCCCTTCACCCCGGTTCTGAAAATTTCGTCTCTGGCCGAACTCTGAACTGGACCATTGGTCCGGTTCTGCTAAATAACCCGAACTTGGACTGGACCGCGGTCCAGTTCCCCATGGTTCGAGTTCGAACCGAAGTTCAGAACTGAACCTTGACACCACTAGTGGTCCTACTTATTGTCTTTACATACCAACTTGAAGGCATCCCACGTGATTTACCTCTTCGGGTTACGATAGCTAGAAGGATAAATAACTTGACCTTCGATGCCCCTATTCCTCTGAGCCTCAATACTCTTAAGCGCTCAGGTAGCGCCCACGCCGGCCCGCTGGGTGCGGTCAGCCTGCTGAAACTACGAGTCCACGATCCAAAATCATAGCAAGCATTTGCTGCGCAAAGGTTTAACATTCAGCAATTGGTACCATAATTGATAGCTTCTGCACTCAGTCATAAACTATCGAAAGTTTGAATACGCAAAATGACGGATGTCCCTACGTTGTGTATCATAATACCTGTATAAGGCCAACCTGGTTCATAGCGCTCTGCTTCTCCACCTTGGATAGACAAAGCTTTATATCCTCGCTCAACTCCCTCTGTTTCCCATCCAGCCCACCGTATACAACCCCCTTCAACCCACCAGCAGAAGCAACAGCGATGAGATGGAATGGATTTGCAACATCGAAGTTCTCAATCTCTTTCCTCATTTCAGGATCAACGACACCCGTCGTCGCAGCAGGAGCATGAGTCGACCGCGAGTCTGATTCGCCAGAATATGCTGTAAAGAAATTCGAATTGGCCGTCGGCGCTGCAGACGTGCGCCACCCTGCACGGGTGGTAGCGT
>Ga0247742_10002734_pt1 | contig 11462 bp, 8 predicted proteins | sample UWRJL208509C2_FD_180944 | JGI IMG/M metagenome (GOLD analysis project Ga0247742, IMG submission 180944) | Plant litter microbial communities from Arlington Agricultural Research Station in Wisconsin, United States - UWRJ-L208-509C-2 | ecosystem: Environmental > Terrestrial > Plant litter >... | reverse complement strand
GGTGGCCAGTGGGCGCGTGCGGCGCATCCCTGGTTCGGCGTGTCGCTGGTGATCAGCTGGATCGGCATGATCATCCAGTTCTGGCGATCGAACCTGCCGTCGAAGGATGACATCGCCTGGTCGAAGGCGATCGTCCACGTGGTGAAGAACGACGACGAGCACGTCCCGCCGATCGGTCGCAACAACAGCGGACAGAAACTGGTGTTCTGGTCGATGACCCTGCTGATCCCGGTGCTCTTCGTCACCGGTCTGCTGATCTGGGAGGTCTATTTCGGTGAAGCCACGTCCATCCCCGTGCAGCGCGTGGCCGTATTGATCCATAGCGCGGCGGCGATCTGCGCGATCCTGGTCTGGGTGGTGCATGTCTACGCGGCGATCTGGATCCGCGATTCCGTGCGCAGCATGACCCAGGGGTATGTGACGCCCGGCTGGGCGTGGCACCATCATCGCAAGTGGTTCTATCAACTGGCCGCGAGCCGTCGCGTCAGCAAGACCACGCCCAGGAAGAACCCGTGAAGCAAGCCGAGGCACCACCCGACAAGGCATGGAGCGGCCCCACCCACGCCGGCGTCAAATCGCCCGCCCCGATCGTCATGCCGGACCTCGCCCGCCGTTTCGCCGTCACGGCGGCACGCCTGGATCACCTCGCTCCCGGTCACCCCATGGAGCCCTGGCTGCGCTTCGTCGCCCGCCTCGCCCGCGCCCAGCACGTCGTCGCCACGACCCTCGCCCCTGCAGCCACGTTGAGCGCCGAAGACATCGCACGCGCCACGGAAGCACGCCTTCCCCCACTCGCCGCCGACGGCCACCAACGGTCCCCCGTCTGGCGCGACGCCCTGACCCGCCTCCTCGACCACCTTGTTGCGCCCAATGCGTCGGTAGGACCCAATGCACGTGTGGGACTCAATGCACCTGTGGGAGCCGATTCATCGGCGATTCCCCCGCAGGGTGACGACCTCCCCCCAGCCACCCTCGCCCTCATAGAAACCCTCCGCACGGCCGATCCCACCACCCTCGAAACCCTCGCCACCCAGTTCCTCCGCGGCCACATCCCCGCCGCCGACACCGGCGCCACGGTCTTCATCGTGGCCGCCCTGCAGGTCTACTTCACCGGCTCTGCCGCGCGCCTGTCCGCCGCCGACCTTCGGCTGCTGGAGGAACGCTCGCTTTGCCCCTGCTGCGGCTCGCCATCCATCGCCGGCGTGATCACCGCCAGCGGCATCATTCCCGGCACGCGTTATCTGCATTGTTCGATGTGCTCGACGGCGTGGAACCACACGCGCACCGTCTGCGTGACCTGCGCCGGTACGCGCAAGCTTTCCCTGCGGGGCATCGAGGACGACGGTGGCGTGGTCAAGGCCGAGGTCTGCGCGGAATGCCACACCTATAGCAAGCTGCTCTATCAACTCCACGACACACAGCTCGATCCCTATGCCGACGATCTGGCCTCATTCGGCCTGGACCTGCTGGTCAGCGAGGAAGGTTTCGCCCGCCATGCGCCCAACCCGTTCCTGCTGACGGGAGACAGCGAGGACGATATCGGGTAAATAATCGGGTCATGGTCGAGCCCGCGCCGCATGCCCTTCGCCACCTTCCCGCCGTCGCCACCGTCCTGGCGACCACCGGTGCCGTCGCCCTGGTCGAACGCCATGGGCGTGTGGCGACCACCGAGGCGATTCGCCAGGTGATCGACGACGCTCGCCATGCGCTGCGGGCCACCCCAGCGACGGCACCGGACGCCGATGAACTCGCGGTACGCGCGGGCGACCTTCTCGCGGCAAAGGCGCCCGGGATGCCACCGCTGTTCAACCTCACCGGGACCGTACTTCACACCAACCTCGGTCGCGCCGTGCTGGCCGATGCCGCGGTCGACGCCGCGGTGAACGCGATGCGCCATCCCGTCGCCCTCGAATACGATCTGGACACCGGCTCACGCGGTGAGCGCGACGACCACGTGCGCGGGTTGCTGCGCGAGCTGACCGGTGCGGAAGACGCCACCGTCGTCAACAACAACGCCGCTGCGGTGCTGTTATGCCTGAACACCTTCGCCCTGCGTCGTGAGGCGATCGTGTCGCGCGGCGAACTCATCGAGATCGGCGGCGCGTTCCGCATGCCCGACATCATGCTGCGTGCCGGTGCCGACATGGTCGAAGTCGGCACGACCAACCGCACGCACGCGGCCGACTATCGCAACGCCTTGAGCGAACGTACCGGGCTCGTGCTCAAGGTGCATACCTCGAACTATCGGATCCAGGGCTTCGTCGCGGAAGTGGGTGCGCGCGAGTTGGCCGGCATCGCGGACGCGGCAGGCGTGCCGCTGCTCAACGACCTCGGCTCGGGCAGCCTTGTCGATCTGTCGCGCTACGGCCTGATGAAGGAACCGACCGTGCGTGAGGCCGTGGCCGAAGGCGCGCGGCTGGTCACGTTCTCCGGCGACAAGCTGCTCGGTGGCCCGCAGGCCGGCTTCATCGTCGGCGACCGCGCGCTGATCGCCGAGATCAACCGCAATCCGCTGAAACGCGCCCTTCGCGTGGACAAGATCCGGCTGGCGGCGATCGAAGCCACCCTCGCGCTCTACCGCGATCCGGACCGCCTCGCCGAACGACTGCCCACGCTGCGCTACCTCGCCCGGCCGCCCGCCGACATCGACGCCCAGGCCCGACGCCTGCTACCCGCCGTCGCGCAGATCGTCGGCGCCGCCTTCGCGGTCGACGTCGGCGAGTGCCAGAGCCAGATCGGCTCCGGCGCCTTGCCCCTGGATACGCTCGCCAGCGTGGCGCTACGTCTTCGCCCGCACGGAAGCCAGGAGGTGCTCGAACCCCTGGCCGCCGCCCTGCGTGCGTTGTCGCATCCAGTGATCGGCCGCGTGTCCGAAGGTGCCTTGCTCATGGATCTACGCTGTCTGGACGAGGCGAACGAGGCCACCTTCCTCGCCGCACTGGGTGAGCTCGACACCAGCGCCCTTCTCGCTGCCCGGCCATGATCGTCGGCACGGCCGGTCACGTCGACCACGGCAAGACGTCCCTGGTCCGGGCGCTTACCGGTGTCGATGGCGATCGCCTGAAGGAAGAGAAAGTCCGCGGGATCACGATCGATCTCGGCTTCGCCTACCTGCCACTGGCGGATGACCAGATCCTCGGCTTCATCGACGTGCCCGGCCACGAGCGTTTCGTGCACACCATGGTCGCGGGCGCCGCTGGCATCGACATCGCGCTGTTGGTGGTCGCCGCCGACGATGGCGTGATGCCTCAGACGCGCGAGCATCTGGCGATCCTCGACCTGCTCGGCACCCGGCGCGCGGTGATCGCCCTGACCAAGATCGACATGGTGACGGCTGAGCGCGTTGCCGAGGTCACAGCACAGATTCGCGACGTCACGAAGGCAAGTGCCCTGGCGGCAGCCGATATCCTGCCTGTCTCGTCGGCCACCGGCGACGGCCTTGACGTGCTGCGTGAGCGACTCATCGCCGAAGCGCATTACCTGGAGGAGCGCAGCGACACGGGACGTTTCCGACTCGCGATCGACCGCGTCTTCATCCTGTCCGGCATCGGACTGGTCGTCACCGGAACCGTGCTCTCAGGCGTCGTGCGCGTCCGTGATGCCGTCACGATCAGCCCGTCCGGCCTCGACGCGCGCGTACGCTCGTTGCACGCGCAGAACCGGCCCGTGGAGACCGCTCGCGCCGGTGACCGCTGCGCGCTCAACCTGACCGGCGACGGCCTCGCCAAGGAGGCGATCCATCGTGGCGACATGGTCGTCGATCCGTTGCTTCATGCACCAACGAGCCGACTCGATGCCCGGCTGCACCTGCTCGCGTCGGAGTCGAAGCTGATCGAGCCCTGGTTCGCCGTGCGCTTGCATCACGGCGCCGCGGAAGTCGGCGCGCATGTCGTTCCGCTCGAAGGCCAGCATCTGCGCCCCGGCCGGACAGCCGACGTGCAACTGGTGCTGGACCGTCCGCTCGCCGCGGCCGTCGGCGACCGCTTCGTTCTTCGCGATGTCTCGGCCCGGCGCACGATCGGCGGTGGCCAGTTGATCGATCTGCGTGCGCCCGAGAGGCATCGACGAACCCCGGTGCGCGAAGCCGAGCGTGCGGCGATGCGCATCGACGATCCGAAACGGAGCCTCGCGGCTTTGCTCGACGCCTCGTCGACGGCGCGCGATCTCGATGCGTTCGCTCGCGACCGGGCGTTATCGGCAGCGACACTCGAGGCGGTCATAGCAACCCTCTCGCCGCTGGTCTTCGAGACCGGCGACGAACGTGTCGCCATCGGGGCGATGTCATGGGAGCATTTCGTCACCGCCGTGATCGAACGTCTGGAAGGCTTCCACACGGCGTACCCCGACCGGCAAGGCATGGCGCGCGAGGGCTTGCGCAAGGTCGTCAAACCGGAGCTGTCACCTTCTGTCTTCGCCATGGCCTTGCAGCACGCCGATCTTTCAGGGCGGGTGCGGCTCGATGGTGCGTTCGTTCGCCTCGCCAGCCATGTGATGCAGTTGAGCCCGGCGCACGAGCGCCAGTGGGCTGCCGTCGCGCCTTTGCTCGGCGGTGAGGCACGCTTCCGGCCGCCGCGCGTGCGCGATATCGGCCGCGAACTGTCGATACCGGAGGCGGACGTTCGGCAGCTGCTGAAGCTCGCCGCGCGCATGGGCGATGTGGACGAGGTCAGCCACGATCATTTCTTCCTGCGCACGACGGTGCACGAGATGCTGCAGGTCGCCGCGGACATCGAGGCCACGGATGTGGAGGGATGGCTGACCGCCGCGCCGTTCCGCGACCGGCTCGATTGTGGCAGGAAGGTGGCCATCCTCATCCTGGAGTTTTTCGACCGTCACGGCGTGATGCTCAAGCGCGGCACGCTGCGACGGATCCAGCCGCGTTATCTGGATCTTTTCGCCCCGACCACGTAGCGTTCCCCTTCATGGAAGAGCATCGTCCCCGGTGGGGCGTCCGGACTTCAAATCCGGGTGAGGCAGCCAGTCTGTCTCGGGTGGGTTCGACTCCCATGCTCTTCCGCCACCTGCCCGGCCAGTTTCAGCTCACCTCAATACCCGGACTTCCCGCCATGACGCTGCCGATAATGCTGGCGCGGGCGTAACCCGCGGCCTCGATCATGTCGCGCAGGGCAACGGCGCGTTCGGCCTGGCAAGCCACCAGCAGGCCGCCCGAGGTTTGTGGATCGGTGAGCAGGTCGCGGCGCCACGGAGGCAGCTCGCCAGGCAACGTCACGCCCTCGCCGTAGCTGTCCCAGTTGCGTTTCGATGCGCCGGTGATGAAACCCGCTTCGGCCAGCGCCTTCGCCTGATGGAAGAACGGCACACGAGCCTCGTCGATCGCTATCCGCACGTCGCTGCCCCGCGCCATCTCCATCGCATGGCCGAGCAACCCGAAGCCGGTGACATCGGTGATCGCGTGAACCTCGTCCAGCTTGCCCAGCTCATGACCCACGCGATTGAGCAGCGTGGTCGACGCAATCAGCTCGTCGTAGGCGTCGGTCGGGAGCGCCTGCTTCTTGAACGCCGCCGAATAGACGCCGACACCGATCGCCTTGGTGAGGATCAGTACGTCGCCCGGCCTGGCGCCCGTGTTCCGGCGGACGTTGGATGGCGCGCAGATCCCGATCGCTGCCAGCCCGTAGATGGGCTCGGCCGAATCGATCGAATGCCCGCCCGCGACGGGAATGCCCGCCTCGGCACAGACGGATTCGCCGCCGGCCAGAATCGACCGTACGGTATCGATCTCGATCTTGCCCAAGGGCATGCCGAGAATCGCCAGGGCCATGATCGGCTTTCCGCCCATGGCATAGACATCGGAAAGCGCATTGGCGGCCGCGATGCGGCCGAAGTCGTGCGGGTCGTCGACCACGGGCATGAAGAAGTCCGTCGTCGCGATCACGCAGGTGTTTTCGTCGACCTGCCACACCGCGGCATCGTCGCTCGACTCGTTGCCGACGAGCAGTTGCGCGAACGGCATGGCGGCCGGCTTGTCGGCAAGCAATTGCTGGAGCACGGAGGGTGCGAGTTTGCAGCCACATCCGCCGCCATGGGCAAGTTCAGTCAAGCGCGTACAAGTCATGGACAACTCCACCAAAGTCGCGGTGGCGCGACGGAGGGATTCTGCGGCAGCATAACCCTAGACGAATGTCCGGGAGGATGACATGCCTGTCGCTGTGCGTAGTACCCGTACCGTGCGCTGGTCCGTCTTTCTCCTCCTGGCCGTCGCCGGCCTCTTCTACGTGAAGTGGTTTCCTTATTACGGACGCGCCTTCGACGCCGCGTCGCACCATTCCATCGGCAAGTCGATCCTGATGGGCGATGCCTCGAGCGCACCCGACCCGTCGTGGAGCGCCGCGCTGGGTTACGCCGTCGCCTACGGCAAGGCCATCTGGAAGGCCATGGTCCTGGGTCTGCTACTGGGCTCGGCTCTTCAGGCCCTGATTCCAGCGAGCTGGGTGCAGCGTGCGCTGGGAAGCTCCAGCTTTGCCGGCACGGTGGCTGGAGGCCTCATGGGCATCCCCGGCATGATGTGCAACTGTTGCGCCGCGCCCGTCGTAGTGGGATTGCGTAAGCAACGTGCGGCAGCAGGACCGTCCGTCGCGTTCTGGCTGGCCAATACGATGTTGAACCCGGCGACGCTGGTATTCACCGGCTTCGTACTCGGCTGGAACTGGACTTTGCTGCGCCTGGTGTTAAGCGTGCCGATGGTCTTCGGCCTCGGCTATCTGGCGAATCGTTTTGTCACCAACGACGGCACGGTGCATGCCACGACGGCGCCTGTCGACCGGGCATCCGACCACTTGGTGTCCGACAGCGAAGGCCAGTCCCTGGCCGAGATCGGTCGCCGGTGGCTCACCGTCTTCGTGCGGATGACCGTGCGCCTGATCCCTGAATACATCGTGATCGTGCTGCTACTCGGTGCCGCACGCGCCTGGATGTTCCCGCACGTCGGGCCGGCCGTCGGTGAGCAGTGGTTCTGGATCCTCGCCCTCGCCGTGGCAGGGATGCTCTTCGTCATTCCGACCGCCGGCGAAGTGCCGATCGTGCAGGCGATGCTGGCCCTGGGCATGGGCGTGGGGCCGGCAGCGGCCCTGCTCTTCACCTTGCCGCCGGTGAGCCTGCCGTCGATGGCGATGCTGGGGCGTTCCTTGCCCTGGCGCCTGCTGCTGTCGCTTGCCGCCGCCGTCGTTGCCTTCGGCGTGCTGGCCGGGTTGATCGCCGCAGGCCTCGGCATGCGTTGATTCGCGTTCGCCAAGTTACGTTCGCACTTCAACCCACTGACTGCGCCACGCGGGCGCATCGAACGGATCCGCAAAATACTGCGTTTCGTGTGCCACCTTGCCGTCGCGGAACTCCATGATGCTCACGGTGAAGGCGCGCTTGCCCTCGTACGTGATGATGTACTCCGTCACCCAGAGGTGCGCCTGCCCGACGATCCGGCGCACCTTGAATCCCGAGGGCTTGCCCGGATGGTGGCTGCGAAGTGCCTGGAGGTTGTGACGTCCGTGGATGATCTCTCCCGACTGCGGGTACTCGCAGATGGCATCGTCGTGGTAGATCAGGTGTTCGGCGAACTGATCGCCTGCCGCGGAGGCGGCCCAGTGCTCGTCGATCGCCGAGCGGATGTCGAGCTCGTTCATCCCGCACCTCCCAAGACGGAAACTGCCTCGCCCGACGCTAGCACTTTCCCGTCATTGCGGACATCAACCCAAGGTATGGCCTGAAAATCCTCCGCGAGACGCTATCCGGAGGGATACTGCGACGGTATGTCGAAGAGAACGCCGATATGAAGACCCTCGCCTTATTTGCCGCCGGAATGATCATGGCTTCCCTTGCTCACGCCGATCCGCTTCCTTCCAGCAACGCCACGACGACCTACCATCGCGTCACCGTCGATGGTGTGGGCGTGTTCTACCGTGAAGCCGGCCCGAAGGATGCGCCGGTACTGGTCCTCCTGCACGGCTTTCCCTCGTCGTCGCGCCAGTTCGACAGCCTCATTCCACTGCTGGCCACGCGCTATCACCTGATCGCACCGGACTATCCCGGGTTCGGCCAGAGCGACGCGCCGGACCCGGCGACGTACACGTACACCTTCGATCATCTGGCCGAGACCACTAACGGACTGCTCGAACAATTGGGCCTCAAGAAGTATTCGCTGTACCTGCACGACTACGGCGGTCCGGTGGGCTTCCGCATCATGGTCAAGCATCCCGAGCGCGTGCAGGCACTGATCGTCTCCAACGCGAACGCGTACCAGGAGGGCCTGGGCAAGAAGTGGGCGCTCATCGCCGAATACTGGAAGGACCCCAAGGCGCAGCCGGAGGTTTTCGCCAATTTCGTTTCGCAGACGGCGACGGAGCAGCGACACACCGCGGGCAGCTCGCATCCGGAGCGTTACAACCCGGACACCTGGACCGATGAGTTCGCGCACCTGTCGCGCCCCGGCCAGCGCGAGATCCAGTCGGCGCTTTTGTACGACTATCGGACCAACGTGGCCTCCTATGCCGCCTGGCAGGCCTGGCTGCGCGAGCACAAGCCACCGACCCTCGTGGTCTGGGGCAAGAACGACCCCTCGTTCATCGGCCCGGGCGGCGAGGCGTACAAGCGTGACGTGCCGACCGCCGAGGTACATCTGCTCGAGGCCGGCCATTTCCCGTGGGACGAGAAGAACGACGAGATCGCCGCGCTGGTGCTCGCTTTCCTGGACAAGCAGGCTCGCTGAACACCGAACGCGCCGGGGCGCCGGAGGCGGGGCCCGACGCATATACTATGTGACTCGTTTGTTTCACTACGTACCCAAAAACATGTTGAGAAGCGACCAAGTTCTCGTCACCGTCGGCACGGCCTGCACCCTTTCGGCCGTGGGCTCGACGGAAACCTACCAGGCCCTCGTGGCCCAGTCGGACGAATTCCTTCCTCTTGCCGCGTTCGACGCCGGCCTGGTGGAGATCGACCCCGAGGCCGCCAGCGCCGCCGACGGCATGCGCTGGGCCACCGGCGACCTTGCTGGTACGCCGGTCACGCTGGAGGAGCTCAAGCGCCTGCACGGCGATGCCCTCCGCGCCAACAGCGGTATCCGGCATGTGCCCGGTGTGCGCGAGCTGGCCCCACGCGTGGTGACCGATATCGCCGCCCCGCTGCCGCACGATCTTGAAACCGTCGGTCTGCGCCGTCTGGCCGGGCTGCGCTACGAGGACATCCGTGGCTCCGGGCTGAAGGATATGCACGGCCTGTTCCAGGACGACCCGCTCCTCAGCCCTTCGCTGCAGGCGCAACTCTTCGCCTACGGTGCCCTGGGTGCGCTCGCCGGCCTGCCGCGTCCGCTGTCCGAACTGGTCCCGAACCCGTTCGACTTCCGCGTCGCCACAGCGACGGCCTTTGGTGGCATGGATGCGCTTGGCCAATGGCTGCGTCCGGACGCACCGCTGCCGGAAGGCGGTATTCCCAAGGACACCTTCGCGGTGCGCCTCGCGCACTCGCTCGGCTCGCACGGGCCGGCGCTGGTCTCGACCATGCTCGCGCCGAGCTTCAGCATCAGCCGCGTACTGAAGAATCCCGAGCTGCGCGAATCGCTGCGTTCGGAAGATGTGGGTTACACCCGCGTGCCGCAGGCGCCGATGACCGCCGTGGGCGCCTGCGCGTCCAGCCTCATCGCGCTGGCCGACATCGCGCCGCAGATGCTGTTCGATTACCCGGGCTTCCATAAGCCGCAGATGGTGCTGCTCACGGCGGCCGACGCCGCCCTGCAGCCGCGCTACGGCATCCTCGAGGCCTTCGGCGGTGGTGCACTCATGACCGGCGACAAGCTGGCCACGAAGAACGCCGCACATGCCGATGGCAACGTGCGCAGCGTGCACGACTCGCTCGCCCCCTTCGACATCGACGCGGACGGTACCGTGGTCGGCCACGGTGGCTCGGGCTTGCTGATCACGACGCTCGAGTTCGCCTTGCGCAACCAGCTGGACATCACCTCGATCATCGTCGGCTGGGGCCAGAGCGGCGAAGCCGGCGGCAAGGCGCATTTCGCCGGCGTCGGTTTCGGCGGCGAGAATGCACTGGTCCAGGCACTGGACATGGCCTTCAAGGGTCACGACTACGGTGTCGGCGATTTCCAGTACCTCGCGGCACATGCCACCGGGACACGTACCAATTCCAAGACGGATCTCGGCACGGCGCTCGCGGGCCTGCGTGGTGCCGCGCAGCGCCAGGGCCACACCGATGACTTGCCGCGTCTCTTCGTCGGTACACCCAAGGCGGTCGGCGACGGCCACACCATGGGCGAGACCGGCCTGAAAGCCATGTCGCAGGCAGTGCAGTTCGTGCTCGGTCGCACCGCGCCGGGCGTGCCCACGCTACGTCGCCTGGATCCGGATCTCGCTGAAATCGCCAGTCACTTCCATCTGCAGGCCGAGCCTTCGCCTGGCAACGCCAATGGCGGCGCGATCTGCGCTACCCAGGGCTTCGGCGGCTACAACGGCGCCGTCGCGCTGCGTTCGGCGACGGCCGAGGCGTTTTCACGCTACCAGTGCGATGCCGATGTGCTGGCCGCCTATCTCGCTGCATGGCCGACCGTCCGCAGCGAGCGCGAGAAGCGTGAGCGTGTAGCGCGACGTGGACCGAAGCTGGCCCTGGCGATGGCCGAGAAGCATCGCTGGGCCGGGTTGGACTGAGCTCAGGGCACGGCGTTCGGCGTATTCGCCGCACGAAACGATGCGTTCATGACATGACGTCATACACCGTTCGCCGTGTTTCAGGTAAGCATCCCTGGCTTCACACAGCTTCGATTGACGATGGCGCGCGCATCGCCGAGGGTTGAGGGTATTGCCCTGGTTCCGGTTCATCACATGCACCGTTTCGCCGTACATCTCGCCCAGACCTGCCTCTTGCTGGTCACATTCGCCGCAACCCCGCTTTTTGCGCAGGATGCAGCGACAACGCCCACCGTCTCACCATCCGATGCGCGCCGCGCCGTTGAGGTGTTGCAGGACGAACATAAGCGCGCCGAAGCGATTCGCACCCTGCAGGCGATTGCGGCGGGGGCGCCCGGAGCCGTCGCCGCCCCGGTGGCAGCATCCCCGGCAGCCACAACGTCCAGCGCCGCCGCTGCAACAGCGCCCGCCACGACGACCACCGCCATCCCACTGCAACAAGACGGTCTCATCGCCCGCATGCTTCGCCGCGTCGGCCACTGGGAGGACGGCCTGGGCAGTCAGCTCGCCCAGCTTCGGCGTGTGGTCGCTACCTTGCCGGAAGCAGTCCGGCAGACCGCCAGCAACGTAGCGCGCGGGGAGCAGCGTGCCTTGCTGGAACAGCTGGTACTCGTGCTCGCCCTGGTTTTCTGCCTGGGCCTGGCCAGCGAGTGGGGCCTCTTTCGTTTGCTCGCGCGCCCGCGAAGCGGACTTCTCGCCCACGCGGAGGATGCCGATGAACGCGCACGTGCGGCGCTCGCCGCTGCGCCTCCGGCG
>Ga0247742_10002733_pt1 | contig 11463 bp, 10 predicted proteins | sample UWRJL208509C2_FD_180944 | JGI IMG/M metagenome (GOLD analysis project Ga0247742, IMG submission 180944) | Plant litter microbial communities from Arlington Agricultural Research Station in Wisconsin, United States - UWRJ-L208-509C-2 | ecosystem: Environmental > Terrestrial > Plant litter >... | reverse complement strand
GGATCGCCGCGCCTTTCGAATTGTGGAACTGGGAGGAAGAGGTCGGTTCGCCGAAGGGCGCGATGGACGTGTGGCGGGATTTCGACCTGCATGCGGAAGTCGCTGCCAGCGTCCCCTACCCCGTCTATCTGCAGAACGACGCCACCAGCGCCTGCGGCGCGGAGCTGGTGTTCGGCATCGGCCCGCAGCATCCCGATTTCGTCTATTTCTTTATCGGCTCGTTCATCGGCGGGGGTATCGTCCTCAACTCGGCGATCTTTTCAGGCCGCACAGGCACCGCCGGGGCCATCGGCCCGCTGCCGGTGCGTGGCAAGAACGGCGAGACGCTGCAGTTGCTGGAGGTCGCCTCGATCTTCGTGCTCGAAAACATGCTGCGCGAGCGCGGCATCGATCCGGAACCGCTGTGGTATTCCGCCGACGACTGGATCGATTTCGGCGAACCGCTGGAACTGTGGATCCAGGACGCCGCCAAAGCGCTGGCGCAGGGTATCGTGGCGGCGGCCTCGATCATCGACTTCAGCGCCGCCGTCATCGATGGCGGCTTTCCCGCCTGGGTGCGCGAGCGGCTGGTGCAGGCGACCATTTACGAGGCCGACAGGCTCGACCTGCAGGGCGTCGTCATGCCCGATATCATCGAAGGCGCCGTGGGCGCCCATGCACGTGCCATTGGCGGCGCCAGCCTGCCGATCTTCGCGCGCTATCTCACGGACCAGAACGTGCTTTTCAAGGAGGTCGAGAATGCTGAAGGGACTTAACCCGCTACTGAGCCCGGAGCTGCTGTCGACGCTGCGTGCCATGGGCCACGGCGACGAGATCGCCATCGTCGACGGCAACTATCCGGGGCTGGAGGACGCGCGGCGGCTGATCCGGCTGGATGGTCACGGCATCATACCGGTTCTCGACGCGGTGCTGAGCGTGCTGCCGATCGACGAGTTCGTGCCCGAGGCGATCTTCCGCGCGACCGTGAAGGGCGAACGCGACAAGCTGGACCCAGTGCACGAGGAGATGATCGACTGCTGCGCGCATTACGAGCCGCACCGACAGGTCGTGCCGTTGGTCGGGCCGGATTTCTACGCACGCGTGAAAGCCGCGCACGCGTTGATCCAGACCAGCGAGCCGCGGCTTTACGGCAACATCATCCTGCGCAAGGGCGTGATCCACCCAGGCAAAGCCGGCGACACGCGCAAAGCCCAGGTCGACCCGTTTCTGTACTAAAAGAGAGCGATCAGATCTCGCCTGCCAGAGGGCCCCAAACGTCGGTCAACGCGAAACCGCCTGGGTGCGGATCGAACGGATCGAGCGCCACCTGCGACAGGCCGAAAGTGAAGCCGCGTCCCGTGATCGTCGGGATGATGGCCGGGCGGCCGGCCACCGTGGTTTCGGCCAGCAAACCGACCTCGAATTCCGAATCGATGATTGAGCGCGACTTGAAGACATCGCCGACCTTCGCTTTCCCCCGCGCGTGCAACGTCGCGAGATTGGCGGAATTGCCTGTGCCACAGGGTGAACGATCGGCGCGGCCGGGCCACATGGTGGTGCAGGTGCGTACCGTGCCATCGGCTTCCAGATCGCGGAACATCACATAGGCGACGCCTGAAATGGCGGGGATCTCCGGGTGGACCACTTCAATGCTGCGGTTGATCTGCTCCTTCAGCACCATGCCAGCCTGGACCAGCGCCGCCGCATTGGCCTTCTCGATCTTCAGGCCGATCTGGCCGACATCGACCAGACCATAGAAGATGCCGCCATAGCAGATATCGACCTTGATCTTGCCCCACTGCACCGTGTCGATCTCGACATCCAGCTCATGCACGAAGGACGGCACCATGGTGAGCTTGACCTTTTCGCAGCGACCGTCGCGGCAGGTGGCCGTCGCCTTGACAAGGCCGGCGGCCGTTTCCAGCGTCACGATGGTTTCCGGCTCCTGCATCTCGACGATGCCGGATTCGAGCAGCGCCGTGGTGACGCAGATCGAGTTCGAGCCGGAGCTGGCATGCGCCTGATCGGGCTGCAGGATGATGAAGGCGGCGTCAGCATCGGGGTGCTTGGGCGGCAGCAGCAGATTGACGGAGCCGATCGGCGCGCCGCGGGGCTCGAGGCAGAGGAAGCGGCGAAGCTCCTGGCCTTTCGGATCGGTGTTCAGCCAATGGAGCTGTTCGGCCACGGTATTGCCGGGGATCTTCGGCACGCCGCCGATCGCGACCTTCCCGATTTCACCTTCGGCATGGACATCCAGCAGCTGGATCGTGCGCTTCCATCTCATCGGCTTCTCCAATCACACTTGCCGGAGGGCGCGAAGGCTCACCCGGACACTGTCTTCCTAATAGCGATCGATGCGGAACGGCGCCAGATCGACGGCGGGCTTGCGTCCCGTCACCATGTCGGCGACCAGCTGCGCGGTGGTGGCGCAATAGGTGAGGCCGAGATGGCCGTGACCGGTCGCATACCAGACGCCAGGCATCTTCGAGGATGGCGAGATGATCGGGATCGTGTCGGGCAAGGCCGGGCGGTGCCCCATCCATTCGCTCGATGCCTCGGCCTTCAGGCCGGGCACGGCGCGCTGGGCATGGCGCACGAGAACGCGGGCACGGCGGAAATCTGGCGCGGCGTCGAGCCCCGCCAGCTCGACATTGCCGCCGACGCGGATGCCGCCCGCCGTCGGCGTAATCATGAAGGCGCGATGCGGCCAGATGACCGAGTAGCGCATCGAGACGCCGGGCTGCATGATCTGCGTGTGATAGCCGCGTTCGGTCTCCAGCGGGATCGGCTCGCCAAGCTTTTCGGCGAGAAAACGGGTGTGGACGCCGGCGGCCAGCACGACGGAATCAACAGTCAGACGCTCGCCGCTCTCAAGCAGGACGACCGACGTGCCGTCGCCGCTCTTTTCAATATTGCGCACCGCGCCGGAGACGAAGGTGGCGCCGAGACCGCGCGCGGCATCCGCAAGCCTGACGACCAACTGATACGGATCGCGGATCGTCTTGTTGTCGGGTAGCAGCACCGCCTTGGCGATCGACGGCGACAGCGACGGCTCGAGAGACCTGATATCGCCACCACTCAGGACCTCGAAACCGAAGCCGTAGCGGCGCATGAAATCCATGCGGCCCTGGTCGCCGGCAAATTCCGCCTCGGTCTCATAGATCGCCAGACACCCCTCGTCGGTCATCAGGTCGGAGGCGTCGATCGTGGCCAGCATGGCGCGGAAATCGGTCAGCGCGGGATTGGAGAGGCTCATGCCGGCGTCTTCGATCTGACGCAGCCGCGAGGGGCGGCCGGCAGCGATGAAGCGGAGGAACCACGGCGCCATCTTCAAAGCGTAGGCGGGGCGCAGCCAGACGGGGCCTTCAGGATCGAGCAGCCAGCGCGGGATCTTGCGCCACGTGCTGGGACCGGAGCCGGCGGCGAAATCGAGCGCGATGCTCGCCATGTTGCCATAGGAGGTGCCGCGCCCGGGTTCGCCCTTGTCGATCAGCGTCACCTGCAGGCCGCGTCGCTGCAGCTCCAGCGCAATCGCTGCCCCGATGACACCCGCGCCGACAACGGCGACCGTCTTCGTCTTCTCGCTCTTCTCAACCATCATGCCACCGCCCATCACGGTGGCGAAGAGGCCACCGGCTACCATTGTGATATATCAGAATATCGACTGGTTCCATCGGAATTTTGATCCGCCGCAACGCGTTTCAGCGTCGGATGCGGAGTGGTGAAACTTTCCTGATGCCAGCGACGTTTATCGCAACGAAGTTTGCAACAAAGGACCATCCGCCATGAAGGCTTTGCCCGGCGTCCTGCTGTCGATCCTCCTGCTCTCACCGTCCCTGGCGGCGGCGGGCGCGCTTGCCGAGGACGAGATCCGCCGCGATATCATCGGCCGGACCATCTACCTCGCCACGCCGCTCGGCGGCGAGCTGCCGCTCAACTATCACACCTCGGGCATGGTCGATGGCAGTGGCCAGGCGATCGGCCTCGGCAAGTTCTTCAAGCCCGAGGACGAGGGCAAGTGGTGGATCGACGCCAACCGGCTCTGCCAGAAATTCCACACCTGGTACGACGGCGCGCCGATGTGCTTCGAGCTCGAGACCGCCGGCCCGGGCAAGGTGAAATGGACACGCGACAACGGCCAGACAGGCGTGGCGAGAATCGGCAACTGACATTTTAAAGGGGTCCAGAATGGAAAAGAGCCCGGTGCGGGAGGAGGTGCACCGGGCTCTTGATCCTGACTGACAACTGGGAGGAGGAGTGTTGTCAGTCCGATGAAGGAGCGCTGGGAGGAGGAGTGCGCTGCCTTCGAGCGGATAGATAGCCCATCGTTTCGATCAGGAATAGGGAGAATGTCGCAACGCAGCAATGCGTTTTTCGCAAAGCTTACGGAGCGAATGCGGCCGCGCCATGCCTTTTGTGCACATAAAATCACCATGCAGGTCAGACATTGGGCAATTCATTCGTCGCCGGTGTGCCAAAGACGTCAATCGCGGCGTTTAGGCGTGGTGTCATCGCACCAAACTTCAGTTGCAGGGACGGCGACCGATGCCGCCGTCCCTGCCCGATGTTACCAGCCATCGCCGCACGGCATAGAGCCGTCGCCGTTGGTGCCGCCGAATGTGCCCTGGCAGTAGGTCTGCCGGTGCATCGGCTGCACCGGCGCGGCGCTGATCGACCCCGTCGTCTGGCGATCGACGCCGAAAGCGGCATCCGGGTACCAATAGCCATCGGAATGACGGCGCGTGCCGGGATGTTCGATGCGGGAGCCGTGATAGCCGTGCCAATAGCCGGGCTGCGCCTGCGCCACCTCGACGACGGACGCTTCAGGCAAAGACGACTGGGCGGGCGCCGCCTGAACCGGCGCGACGACCGACAAGGCGAGCAGCGCACCGAGAGGAATTGCGGATGAGATATAACGCGACATTTTCATGATAAACCCTCCTTCAGGATTCACATGAGGAAAATGCCGTTCTGGCTTGCAAAGTTCCGCACCTGCACGCGACCTCCTGCAGTCGTGATCGCAGGCGACTGAGCGTGATTGCGCGACCGTCAGCGGTCTCGAAAACAGAGGTCAGCGGTCGTAAACGGCGCGGTAGCCCTGACTGGAAAGGCAGGCGACATACTGGCGGCGGGCCGCGCCCCTCGCCGCAGCCTCTTCGCTGGCGGGATCGATCGGAGAATGCACCATCTGCGCGCGCATTTCGGACTGCCTGCGCGATTCACCGTACATGGTGTTGCCATCGATGACGCAGATGTTGTGGGCGACGCCGGGCGGATTGAGCGGCGGATCCAGCGTGTTGACCGGATACATCATCGGAGCATTGGCATGATCGACGCAGCCAGCCAGTACCGCAACCGACGCCGAGAACGCCAAGACCCGAACCACAATCCCCAACATCACGTCTCTCCGGCCTCGCGCCACGGCATTACCTGCCTCGAGGGCATGTCGAGGCGACCATCGCGCGGCAACATTGTGCGAGGCTAGTGTGGGTGCGGAGAGGATTTGCTGGAGGACATTTCCCTGCCCTGGCAGCCGTGTCTACCACTATGACCTTCCAACATAACAGGCGAGAGCATACTATTGCTCCTTATCAGCATCGATCACGATGTAGGTCGCTGCCGACTTCTTTTGCTGGACCAATTCGGCGATCAGATACCTAGCGAACATCGCTCCACCCCCTAGTACCACCCAAAGAGGGACCCCAATCGCACCACCAAGTGCGGCAATACCAGCGTTGGCCCCACCGAAAAGAGCGACGCCAGCCGCAGCGGCCCCCATGCCGAGTCGCTGGGTGGACGACCTATCGTCCCAGCCATACTTTTTTGTGTGACGGGCGATAGTCTTCACTGCAGGAAGTATAATCTTGCTGGATAAAGTTAGAGCAACAGCTCTTTTCGCCTTCTGGATAGCCGAAATGTCTTCTTCGCGAACTTCCAAAATGCGGATCGCCCATTGTCTCAGGGCATCAGCCTCCTTTGGGCTCACATCTTTGGCAAGAGTTATTGCCAACTGCCGCTGCCTGTCGATCTCTGTCATCCACCCTCCTCCTGACTATACGCTAGCAACAAATCAAACCCTGCCAATCCTGCAGAACACTTCGTCTTTCGACGATCATTCTGGATATAGGCCTTCGTAAAAGGCGCGTTGGCTTTCATAGAATGCGGCTTGAAGCGGCTCACCTAACTCCGCCGTGTTTTGAAAAGCACCATAGAATCTTGCCGTGTCTGAAAACTCGCCTTTGAAGTGCCCGCGCAACGCCTCTGCGCAGAACCAAGTCAAACTGACCTGATCACTCAAAATCCTGGAGATATGGCCAGCCTGAAGATGCCCTAGCTCATCTTCGGAACGAGTTGCGCGATCGGCCATCAGATCCATTGCGGCGCTATCTGCGTGTGCAAGATGGCTGCAGACACCGTATATATGGAGAACACTCTTTATGCCGACGAGCGGTTTGCCGCCCACCATTCGACCGTCAAGCGATTCGATAATTTCAGAGAAAGACCACTTCTGCTCTAGCCGTTTGCGTTCGGCTTTATTTCCCTTGGCATCGAGATCAAAAAGGCGCTCGTCCTTTGAAGCCTTAAATATAACTCCAGACGGAGTGTTCGCCTCATCCACTTGAGCGGAGAACTCCGCTTTCCTCGCTCGTCGTCTGTCGTTGATCGAGCCCAGCTTATTCCAGAATTCGTCCATCAACTCTGGCTTATCCTGATCCTCGGCAAAGCAAATGAACAATATCTTTGCTGCAGTTTCGTAGAAAGATCTCAATATAATCTCGGCGTCCCACGAGTAGCCCCAGCTTACGAGGAACGATACGGCTTGATTTCGCTCTGATAGATACCAGAAAAGCCGTTTTAGTGTAGGAGTGACATCAGGAGTCGTTTCTCCATATCGTTCGAAGAGACCAGCAATTTCATCTCTTATGACCGCATGGGCCTGCAAGCTTGCTTCTTGCAACAATATTAACGGCGCTTCGTCTGACATCTCTGGAATCCTAATGCGGCGACAACCGATTCGCCTGCAATTGATTGCAGAAGCCTAAATCTTTCAACCTAAGGAAGCAACGGAAATTCCCAATACCGACTCTACATCCTCTCTACAGGGACGATGTCCATGTAGCAGAGGTAAAATATAAAGTTGTTTCTGAGAAAGAAATGGCGCACCCGAAGAGATTCGAACTCCTGACCCCCAGATTCGTAGTCTGGTGCTCTATCCAGCTGAGCTACGGGTGCGTCTGCAGCGGTGTGTTCCGCTGGCGTGAGCGGTTCTCTAAAGGGTCATATGGATGAATGCAATAGGCTTTGTGAAAAAAGTGGTGGGTTTCGTCTCCGGCCGCTCGCCTCGGGAAACCGGATCAGTTTTCGATCTGGCTGCGGCCGCGGTAATCCTCCAGCGAAACCGGGCGATCCGGGATTTCGATGCGGAACTGGGTGCCGATCGAGGGCTTTTCCACAAGCGCAATGGTGCCGCCATGGGCGAGCACCAGTTCGCGGGCGATCGCAAGGCCTAGCCCCGTGCCGCCCGAGCGGGCGGAGCCGCGGAAGGCGGCGAAGAGGTTCTGGCGGGCTTTCTGCGGCATGCCCGGGCCGGTGTCGTCGACGGTGATGCTAACGACGCTGCCGATGCGGTGGGCGGATACCGTGATGCGCTTGGCCCTGTCGGTGCCGCTTGCCGATGACAAGGCCTGCAGCGCGTTGCGGCAGAGATTGTGGATCACCCTGAACAGCTGTTCGTTGTCGGCATCGACCTCGAGGTCGGCGCCGATCTGCTCGACGAATTCAATCTCGCCCTGCGGATCGATGGCCAGCATGTCGCGAACGTCCTCGATCAGCGTGGCGACCAGCACCAGGCGGCGACGCGGCGCCGATTCGCTCGCCTGGCCGTAGGATAGGACTTCCGTGGTGTAACCGACAGCGCGGTCGATGGTGCGCAGCAGTTTCGGCGCGAAGCGCTTGACCATGGGATCGTCGACATCGACGAGACGGTCGGACATCAGCTGCGCAGAGGCGAGGATGTTGCGCATGTCGTGATTGATCTTGGACACGGCGAGGCCGAGAGCCGCGAGGTTTCGCTGCTGCTTCAGGGTCTTCTGCAGTTCCAGCTGCATTGCCGTCAGGTGGCGGCCGGCGATCGCCAGTTCGTCGCCGCCGCCATCGCCGACGAAGATGTGCTGCGGGCTCTCGGGATCGGCGGAGAACTGCTGCATGCTGCCGGTCAGCCTGCGGATCGGGCGGATCAGGATGCGGTTGATGGCGAAGAAGACGAGCGTGGCGGTGAACAGCGAGATCAGGATCGACAGCAGGAAGACGTTGCGGGAATAGATCAGCATCGCGTTGCGCAGATGCTTGTCCTTCATCACCACTTCGACGCCGATATTGGTGTCCTGCACCGGACCGTAGACGCGGATCATCCTGTTGCCGCCGAACACCAGCGTATCGAGCGCGTCGCGCATGGCGGTAATCGCAGGCACGCTGGTCAGGTCATACTGCTCATCGACCGAGGTCGGCATGTCCCAGGTGGCCAGCAGCCGCGAGGTGCCGTCCTTGCGCAGGACGATCGCCTTGGTGCCGGTTGCCTCGAGTGTCTGGCGTTGCAGTTCGCGCGGCAGCTCGACCGGCTGCAGGCCATCGATGGCGATGGCGGCGGCGGCGGCGGCATTCAGCCGCTCGTCGAGCCAGCGCAGCCGCATCGAGGCGACCGAAGGAAAGAAGATCAGCACTTCGGCGAGCATGATGCAGATGACGGTCAGCCACAGGAGCTTGCCCGAGATGCCGCCGAACACGCCGGAAGGTCGGCGCGGCACTGCTGCGGTCTCGGTGACCGTGTCATTCATTGCCGGAACCGTATCGCCTTGATCAGGGGCTTGCATTGCTTCTCGTCCAATCCGGGCAAAGCGCCACGGATATGATCTCTATATTAGACGAAACCGCGCTGCTTTCAAATCTTTGCGAGCGACATGGTGCCGCACCCAATTGAAACGCCGCCCGGAGGCGGCGTTTCTGGCTTTATCGCGGAACGAATGCCTGGCGGATCAGAATTCTTCCCAGCTCTGGCTGGCGACCGCGGCGTTGCCGTTGAAGGCGCGGGCGACATTGCCCATGGCGCGGCGCGCCGGGGACGCGGCCGGGCGATGATCCTCGTAGCGAGCGACGGCAACGGGGGCGGCTCGGTCGTTGTTGGAGACCCGGAAGCGGGCAATCAGGCGCACGAGGCTATCGGCTTCGCCGGACAGCTTGTGGGTGGCGGCGGAGGTTTCCTCGACCATCGCGGCGTTCTGCTGCGTCACCTGGTCCATCTGGTTGACGGCGGTGTTGACCTCCTTGAGGCCGGTCGCCTGTTCCTTGGCCGCCGTGGCGATCGAATGGATGTGGTCGTTGATGGCGTTGACGCGGCTTTCGATCTGCGAGAGCGCCTCGCCGGTCTCCTGCACCAGCTTGACGCCGATCTGGACTTCGCTGCCGGACTTGGTGATCAGGCCCTTGATGTCCTTCGCTGCCTTGGCGGAGCGCTGGGCGAGCTCGCGCACTTCCTGGGCGACGACGGCAAACCCCTTGCCGGCCTCGCCGGCACGGGCAGCCTCGACGCCGGCGTTGAGCGCCAGCAGGTTGGTCTGGAAGGCGATCTCGTCGATGACGTTGATGATCTGGCTGATCTCGCGCGACGCCTGCTCGATGCGCCCCATGGCATCGACGGCGCTGCGGACGACGATGCCCGACTTGCCGGCGTCGTCCTTGGCCTCGGAAACCATGATGCTGGCTTCCTGGGCGCGCTCGGTCGAGTTGTTGACGACGGCGGTGATCTCATCGAGGGCGGCCGATGTCTCCTCGAGCGCGGCAGCCTGCTGTTCGGTGCGCTTGGCGAGGTCGTCGCTGGCAGAGCGGAGCTCGTTGGTGTTGCCGTGGAAGCCTTCGGCGGTCTCGCGCACTTCGCGCATCGTCGACTGCAGGGTGGCGAAGGTGCTGTTGACGTTCTGCTGCAGCTCGGCGAAGGCGCCCTGGAAGTTGCCCTGCATGGTCTGCGTCAGATCACCTTCCGACAGGCTGGCGATGACGCGGCGGGTTTCGCCGACGCCGCCATCGACGCCCGACAGGAGTTGATTGATGTTGCCGGCGAACCGGTTGAGGTTCTCGTCGCCATAGTCCTTCTCGATGCGGCGCGAGAAATCACCGGAAGCGGCAGCGGCCACGACCACCGACATGCTCGACTGCAGGTCATCACTCTTGGCGCGCATGGCTGTTTCCTGCGCATTCATACGGCGCACCTGAAGGCCGTTTTCCTTGAACACGGAGACGGCGGCGGCCATTTCGCCGATCTCGTCCTGGCGACCGGCAAACGGAACCTCGGCATCGAAATTGCCGTCGGCGACATTCTTGATTGCCTCGGTGACCTTCTTGATCGGCCGGCTGAGATGAGCGGTGCCGATATAAAGACCCATGCCGATACCGGCGGCGATGCCGAAACCGGTGATGTCGAGGACCAGCCACAGCACGGAGGCGCGAAAATCCTCGACTTCCTTGTTGACGGCGTCGAGCTTTGCCTTGTCGGTAGAGACGATCGCATCGATCTCGGCCTGGAAAGCCTTGCGGTTGGCGCGGTTGGCGTCGTTGTTGCCCTGTTCGCCGGCTGCCTGCGGGCTGACCTCGGTGCCGAGGCGCGCGGTTTCGGAGCGGAAGGTGCGGAATTCGGCGGCGCGCGCCTTGAGCTTGCTGAAGGCATCCATCTGGCTTGCCGGCACGAGCGGCGTCCATGAGGCAATGGTGGCGTCGATCTGATCGAGATCGGCAAGCAGCCCCTTGGCAAAGCTTGCGGCATCCTTGGTCGATGCGGCGCCATAGATGCCGCGGGCTTCCATCACGGTGGCGGTGACGAAACGGTTCAGGCGCTCGCCGGAATAGGCGCGGCCGGCGGCGTCCTCATAGGCGGAGAGATTGTCATTATAACGCTGCACGGCCCACAGAGCGGTGGCGCCGATGACCAGCGCAACGCCGCACATTGCAGACACAAGTATATTGATCTTGCCACGAATTTTCAAAGCATCCCCCATACCCAATAGAACCGAATACACATATGCTCGGTCGGTAATTCAAATTGCGCTAAAACAATTAACGTTCAATTTCAGAGGACTTCGCCGGCTATTATGAAAAATTACCTGTGAGACCTCATCGGGCCAAATAATTTTGCGCGACAGGCGTTTAAAATTTTCGACGGCGCCCGCTTCGGTTGAGAAAAGAGAATGGAATTGTGAGAGGCAAGGCGCTCATTATTTAGCAAACTCATTAACAGTTATTGCTAATTCTTGTAGCCCCAACGATGAAACCGGGATTTTCCGGGCGATAATTGACTTTCGCGACCTTCATCCGTATAAGCCGCCGCACGTCCGGTCATACAAGGCTTTTGAAGCCTCGCCCGTTCGAAAACCAACGCTCCTTGCTTTATGCAAAAATCAAGAAGGCCCGCACTCCGCGGTGTTTAAAATAAATGAA
>Ga0247742_10002732_pt1 | contig 11464 bp, 14 predicted proteins | sample UWRJL208509C2_FD_180944 | JGI IMG/M metagenome (GOLD analysis project Ga0247742, IMG submission 180944) | Plant litter microbial communities from Arlington Agricultural Research Station in Wisconsin, United States - UWRJ-L208-509C-2 | ecosystem: Environmental > Terrestrial > Plant litter >... | reverse complement strand
AAGATCCTGCCGTACCTCGACATCCCGTTCCAGCACGCCAGCCCGAAAGTGCTGAAGGCCATGAAACGCCCGGCGTTCGAAGACAAGACCCTGGCGCGGATCAAGAACTGGCGCGAAATCTGCCCGGACCTGATCATCCGCTCGACCTTTATCGTCGGCTTCCCTGGCGAAACCGAAGAAGACTTCCAGTACCTGCTGGACTGGCTGACCGAAGCGCAACTCGACCGCGTCGGCTGCTTCCAGTACTCGCCGGTCGAAGGCGCGCCGGCCAACCTGCTGGACGCGGTCATCGTGCCGGACGACGTCAAGCAAGACCGCTGGGACCGCTTCATGGCCCATCAGCAAGCCATCAGCTCGGCGCGCCTGCAACTGCGCGTCGGCCGTGAAATCGAAGTGTTGGTGGACGAAGTCGACGAACAAGGCGCCGTGGGCCGCTGCTTCTTCGACGCCCCGGAAATCGACGGCAACGTGTTCATCGACAACGGCAGCAACCTCAAGCCAGGTGACAAAGTCTGGTGCAAGGTCACCGACGCCGACGAGTACGACCTCTGGGCCGAACAGCTCTAAGGTGTAAAAAATTGAAAAGCCCCGCTCTCTTCACGAGATGCGGGGCTTTTTTACGGCTATCGTTTGCCTTGAGCGCGAGGGATCGCGTGCCATTCAATAGCAAAGGGGCCGGCGGCGATGCGCCAATACGCAGTAATCCACACGCCAAAACAGAGCGACTACACCGAATTGACCCGGGTCTGGGAAGCGTCGGTCCGTGCCACCCACGATTTCCTCCCGGACAGCTACATTGAACTGCTGAAGAACCTAGTGCTGACTCGCTACCTGGATGCGGTGATGCTGGTCTGCACCAAGGATGCCCGCCAGCGTATCACTGGGTTTGCCGGGGTGGCGGCGGGCAAGATCGAAATGCTGTTCATCGACCCGCAGCACCGTGGCGAAGGCCTCGGCAAGCAACTTCTGCGTTATGCCATCGAGCACTTGAACGCCGATGAACTGGACGTCAACGAACAGAACCCCCAGGCCTTGGGCTTCTATTTCAAGCAGGGCTTCGAGGTGATCGGCCGCTCGGACCATGACGGCATGGGCCAGCCTTATCCGCTGCTGCATATGCGATTGCGCCAGGCACAGTCCTTGGCGCGCAACGGCTGACACGCCATGAACCCCCACAAAAAGCCGGACGGCGCAAATGGGGTCGGGATTAACCGGCGCCAGGCAGGTACAATGCCCACCCCTTTTTTGTTACGGCCCTGTCATGACTGACCCGATTCGTCTCTCCAAACGCCTCATCGAACTCGTCGGCTGTTCCCGTCGGGAGGCTGAGCTGTTCATCGAGGGCGGCTGGGTCACCGTGGACGGGGAAGTGATCGACGAGCCGCAGTTCAAGGTCGAGAACCAGAAAGTCGAGCTGGACAAAGACGCCCAGGCCACCGCGCCGGAGCCGGTGACCATCCTGCTTCACGCGCCCGTGGGCATCGATGCCGACAGCGCGATGCTGACCCTGGGCGCCGCGAGCCTGAGCGAAGAGCACCGCTACAGCAAGCGTCCACTCAAGGGCCACTTCCTGCGCCTGACCGCCAGCGCCGACCTGCAGCCCAACGCCAGCGGCCTGCTGGTGTTCACCCAGGATTGGAAAATCCTGCGCAAGCTCACCGCCGACGCCGCCAAGATCGAGCAGGAATACGTGGTGGAAGTCGAAGGCGACATGGTCGCCCACGGCCTCAATCGCCTGAACCACGGCCTGACCTACAAGGGCAAGGAACTGCCCGCGGTCAAAGCCAGCTGGCAGAACGAAAACCGCCTGCGCTTCGCCATGAAAAACCCGCAACCGGGCGTGATCGCCCTGTTCTGCCAGGCCGTCGGCCTGAAAGTGGTGTCCATCCGGCGCATCCGCATCGGCGGCGTGTCCATCGGCAAAGTGCCCGTGGGCCAATGGCGCTACCTGTCCGGCAAAGAGAAGTTCTAAGACTTCTCACGCCACCCTACCTTTCGGCGCCGCTGCTTATGCGGCGCCCACTGCTGACTAACGGGACTGCCCACCATGATTCATAACGACGTATTGCGCAGCGTGCGCTACATGCTCGACATCAGCGACAAGAAGGTCATCGAGATCATCAAGCTCGGCGGCCTGGACGTGTCCCTGGAAGACCTGCTGACCTACCTCGACAAGAAAGAGGAAGATGAAGAAGGCTTCGTTCGCTGCCCGGACGAAGTCATGGCGCACTTCCTCGACGGCCTGGTGATCTTCAAGCGCGGCAAGGACGAAAGCCGTCCGCCGCAGCCGATCGAAGTGCCGGTGACCAACAACATCATCCTGAAGAAACTGCGCGTGGCCTTCGAACTGAAGGAAGACGACATGCACGCGATCCTCAAGGCCGCCGAGTTCCCGGTGTCCAAGCCTGAGCTGAGCGCGCTGTTCCGCAAGTTCGGCCATACCAACTACCGCCCGTGCGGCGATCAGTTGCTGCGCAACTTCCTCAAGGGCCTGACCCTGCGCGTGCGCCCGCAGTAACGGTCGGCCATGACCTACAGCGTTTCCCCCGTCGGCTTCGTGCGCTCCTGCTTCAAGGAGAAGTTCGCCATCCCGCGCCAACCGCAACTGGCCCCGGCCGCCCGGGGCGTGCTGGAACTGGTGGCGCCTTTCGATCAGGGCGAGGCGGTGCAGGGCCTGGAACAGGTCAGTCATGTCTGGCTGCTGTTCCTGTTCCACCAGGCCCTGGAAGACAAGCCACGGCTGAAAGTGCGGCCACCGCGACTGGGCGGCAACAAATCCATGGGCGTGTTCGCCACCCGCGCCACGCACCGGCCTAACGGCATCGGCCAATCGGTGGTGAAACTGGATAAGGTCGAAGCTCATCGGCTGTTCATTTCGGGCATCGACCTGCTCGACGGCACGCCGATTCTCGACATCAAACCCTACGTGCCTTACGCCGACATCATCGACACGGCGTCCAATAGCATCGCCAGCGCCGCTCCGACGCTGATTGCCGTGCAGTGGACGGACGCCGCGCTGCAACAGGCGCACGGCCACGCTCAGCGCCTTGAAGAGCCACTGGTCGAGCTGATCGAGCAATGCCTGGCGCAAGACCCACGGCCGGCGTACCAAACGCCTGCGCCAGAGCGCGAATACGGCGCGCAGTTCTGGGATGTGGATGTGCGGTGGCACTATCCGACGCCGGAATCAATTCGCGTGCTGGAAGTCATTCCCGCAAAAAACTGAACGTTAGAACCGACTGTGGTAGCGAGCAGGCTCGCTTGTATGTTGTTGTCTGTGTGGTGAGGGGGCTTGCCCCCGTTGGACCGGGCTGGCGCTCCAGTGCGAAGCGCTCCTAGTGCTGAGCATCGCATTCACCGGTTTGACGACTGCTTCGCAGCCGAACGGGGGCAAGCCCCCTCGCCACAAAGGCTCGCTCCCACAGGTACAGCGATAACAGTTGTTTACTTCTCGACGAACGCACGCTCGATCAGGTAATCACCCGGCTCGCGCATCCGCGGCGAGACTTTCAGGCCGAAGCTGTTAAGCACTTCGCTGGTCTCGTCGAGCATGCTCGGGCTGCCGCACAGCATGGCGCGGTCGTCTTGCGGGTTGATCGGTGGCAGGCCGATGTCGCTGAACAGCTTGCCGCTGCGCATCAGATCGGTCAGGCGGCCTTCGTTTTCGAAGGGCTCGCGGGTCACGGTCGGGTAGTAGATCAACTTGTCACGCAGGGCCTCGCCGAAGAACTCATTCTGCGGCAGATGCTCGGTGATGAATTCGCGGTAAGCGACTTCGTTGACGTAACGCACGCCGTGGCACAGGATCACTTTTTCGAAACGCTCGTAGGTTTCCGGGTCCTGGATGACGCTCATGAACGGCGCCAGACCGGTACCGGTGCTGAGCAGGTACAAATGTTTGCCAGGCTTCAAGTCGTCCAGAACCAGCGTGCCGGTAGGCTTCTTGCTGATGATGATCTCGTCGCCTTCCTTCAAGTGTTGCAACTGGGAAGTCAGCGGACCATCGGGCACCTTGATGCTGAAGAACTCGAGATGCTCTTCCCAGTTCGGGCTGGCAATCGAGTAAGCGCGCATAAGCGGGCGGCCATTGGGCTGTTGCAGGCCGATCATCACGAACTGACCGTTCTCGAAGCGCAGGCCCGGATCGCGGGTGCACTTGAAGCTGAACAGAGTGTCGTTCCAGTGATGAACACTGAGGACACGCTCGTGGTTCATGTTGCTCATGTACGTGGGACTCCTGGAGATGGGTCTGCGCAAACTCGGCGCCCGGTCTGTGAATACAGCCTTGGGCGATGCGCAATTGCATCGCATTCTAATGGCAGCGACAATATCTGTTAAATGGATTATTAAGATAAGGGTTATCGGTTATATAGATATGCGATTTACTCTCCGTCAACTTCAAGTATTCGTCGCCGTCGCCCAGCAGGAAAGCGTCTCCCGTGCCGCCGGCCTGCTCAATCTGTCGCAATCGGCTGCGAGCACCTCGATCACCGAGCTAGAGCGCCAGTCCAGCTGCCAGCTGTTCGATCGCGCCGGCAAACGGCTGAGCCTCAACGCCCTCGGCAAGCAGCTATTGCCGCAAGCCGTGGCGATGCTCGACCAGGCCAAGGAGATCGAAGACCTGCTCAATGGCAAGTCCGGTTTTGGCTCCCTGGCGGTTGGCGCGACCCTGACCATCGGCAATTACCTCGCCACCTTGCTGATCGGCGGCTTTATGCAGCGCCATCCCGAGAGCCAGGTGAAGCTGCATGTGCAGAACACCGCCAATATCGTGCAACAAGTGGCCCACTATGAAATTGACCTGGGGCTGATCGAAGGCGATTGCAGCCACCCGGACATCGAAGTACAGAGCTGGGTCGAGGATGAACTGGTGGTGTTTTGCGCGCCGCAGCATCCATTGGCCCTGCGCGGCACGGCGAGCATGGAAGAGTTGAGTCGCGAAGCCTGGATCCTGCGCGAGCAAGGCTCGGGGACGAGACTGACCTTCGATCAAGCCATGCGCCATCACCGCAGCGCGCTGAACATTCGCCTGGAGCTGGAACACACCGAAGCGATCAAGCGGGCGGTGGAATCGGGGCTGGGGATTGGCTGCATCTCACGCCTGGCCCTGCGCGACGCCTTCCGTCGCGGCAGCCTGGTGCCGGTGGAGACACCGGACCTGGACCTGGCGCGGCAGTTCTACTTCATCTGGCACAAACAGAAATACCAGACCTCGGCGATGCGCGAGTTTCTCGACCTATGCCGCGCCTTCACCGCCGGGGTGCAGCGCAGCGACGAGATCGTCCTGCCGACCATCGCTTAAAGCAGGATCACCGCCCAGACCAGGGCAATCATCGACAACGCGACGAATTGCGCGGCGCTGCCCATGTCCTTGGCGTTTTTCGACAGGGGATGCAGTTCCAGGGAAATCCGGTCGATGGCCGCTTCCACCGCCGAGTTGAGCAACTCGACGATCAACGCCAGCAAGCACACGGCAATCAGCAACGCCTGCTCGACGCGGCTGACATTCAGGAAAAACGACAGCGGAACCAGGATGACGTTGAGCAGCACCAACTGGCGGAACGCCGCTTCGCCAACGAAAGCCGCGCGCAAACCGTCCAGGGAATAGCCGGAGGCGTTGAGAATACGTTTGAGGCCGGTTTGACCTTTGAAAGGCGACATAGATAAGCAACTGAACCAAAAAGGAGTGGGAAAGCTAGATCAAGCAAAGTCAAAAAAGCGTGAACGCGCCGGCCTTTAATGGCTGGAAATTGACTCAAGTTGTTGCAGGAGCAGCGCGGCCTGGGTTCGGGTCCGCACGTTCAGCTTGCGGAAAATCGCCGTGACGTGGGCCTTGATCGTCGCCTCGGAGACGCTCAGTTCATAGGCGATCTGCTTGTTCAGCAAACCCTCGCAGACCATGGTCAGGACGCGGAACTGTTGCGGGGTGAGACTGGCCAGGCCTTCGCTGGCGGCCTTGGCCTCGTCAGACACGCTGACGGCCTCGAACGCCTGGGGCGGCCAGAACACATCGCCATCCAGTACTGCACGCACGGCTTTCTGAATGACTTCCAGGGAACTGGACTTGGGAATGAAGCCACTGGCGCCGAATTCCCGGGACTTGACCATCACCGCCGCCTCTTCCTGGGCCGAGACCATGACCACCGGGATCTGCGGGTATTGCCCGCGCAGCAGCACCAGCCCGGAAAAACCGTAGGCGCCTGGCATGTTCAGGTCGAGCAGCACCAGGTCCCAATCAGACTTTTCGGTCAGGCGCACTTCCAGCTCGGCAATGCTCGCCACTTCCACCAGGCGCACGTCGGGGCCCAGGCCCAGGGTCAAGGCTTGATGCAAGGCACTGCGAAAAAGAGGGTGGTCATCGGCAATCAGGATTTCGTATGTGGCCATTTTTCAAATGATCCTGTTTTTGATGGCGGGCCAAGGGTATCGGCACTCGCCAAAGCAACTCTGGATCGCCACCCGGCGGCGACAATCAACAGGGCACGTTCAACGCCAAAAACCTTGATAAACGGCGTTTCAAACTTCGGCCGCGCCCTAATCGGCGCCAAGCATGCCCAGCGAAGCCGGGGTGGTCAAGTTGCACGCTTTACGGCATCTTTGCGGGCTAACCCACAAGAGAGCCCCCATGCGCCGTTCAGCCCTGCGTGCCGATGTTCTGATGCTTGTCACCGCGATGATCTGGGGGTCCGGATTTGTCGCACAAATGTCCGGCATGGATCACATCGGTCCTTTCCTTTACTCAGGCCTGCGCTTCGCCCTGGGCACGCTATGCCTGCTGCCGTTGGTGCTGTGGCGCGGCTCACGGGATCAAGTGGGCGCCGAGCCGTTCCTGACCCGAGGCCTGTTGATCGGCGGTGGCCTGATGGGCCTGGCGCTGGCCTTGGGGATCAACCTGCAACAGGTTGGCCTGCTGTTCACCAGCGTCACCAACGCCGGCTTCATCACCGGGCTGTATGTGATTGTAGTGCCGCTTCTGGGATTGCTCATCGGGCATAAGACCGGCTTCGGCACCTGGCTGGGCGCGGTGCTAGCGGTGGTGGGCATGTTTCTGCTGAGTGTCGGCGATAACTTTCAGGTGTCGTCGGGGGATTGGCTGCAACTGATCGGCGCCTTCGTCTGGGGCGGGCACGTGGTGCTCGTCGGCGTGTTCGCCGGCCGGCATGACGTGATTCGCCTGGCCTTCCTGCAGTTCGCCACCTGCTCGCTGATCAGCCTGCTATTTGCCCTGTTCTTCGAAACCTGGCAGTGGGACGCGATCATCGCCGCCGGACCGGCGATTCTCTATGGCGGCGTGGTGGCGGTCGGCATCGGCTACACCCTGCAGGTGATCGCGCAAAAGGATGCGATTGCCTCCCATGCGGCGATCATCTTTTCCCTGGAAGCAGTATTCGCCGCGATTTTCGGCGCCTGGCTGCTGAGCGAATCCCTGCAAATGCGCGGCTATGTCGGCTGCGCCCTGATGCTCTGCGGCATGCTCGCGGCGCAGTTGTGGCCGAAAAAGACGCAGCCGCTGCCCGTCTAGACCGTGTATTTCTTCAGCGCTTGATGGGCTTCGGTGGTGCAGTCCATCGGCAATTGGCGCTTGGCATCGAGGTAATGCTGGCTGAACACGTCGAAGTAAGCCTCCAGCGCATCGGCGCCGGCGCTGTCCTCGGCCAGCTCAAGGCACAAGGCCGCCACTTCGGCGGTGCACAGGTGCTCGCTGCGGGTCGAACGGCGCAAGCGGTAGCGTGAGAGCTTTTCCGGGATAAGGCTCAAGATCGGCAACTTGTCGAAATAGGCGCTTTTACGAAAGATCTTGCGCGCCTCGGTCCAGGTCGCGTCCAGCAGGATAAACAGCGGGCGCTTGCCGTTGAGCGGCTCGACGGTATTCACTACCCGCTCCTGCTCGACGTATTCACCGGGGAACACAAGGTACGGCTGCCATTGCGGGTCGGCCAGCAAGTCGATGAGCTGTTGATCCACCTCGGTGCGCGACCAGATGAAGGCGAAATTATCCGCCAGCACGTCGGCGATCAACCAACCGGTGTTGCTCGGCTTGAACACTTCTTTATTGGTCATGATCAGGCACACGCCGGAGCGGGTGTCGACCAACGGTCGCCAGGCACACAGGCAATGACTCTCGATCACCCGGCAGGCCCGGCAGCGCGGCGCGCGCCAGCCACGGGCCTGGATCGGCTTGATACCCGCTTCTTCCCGCTCATCACGCAGTCGGGCGACGGCATTTAACGCAAAACCGGGGGTGGCGGCACTCATCGCAGGCAACGCCCACGGAGAAAGACAATCGACACGACGAACACTCGACAAGGCAAAAAGACGCGGCAGTTTACCAGAGCCGTCCGCACAAGCCTGTACCGTCCACGGCCCCTCCCCTATAATCCGCGGCCACTGAACGCACAGTCACGTGACGGGTCGAAGCACCAGTCACTGAACCAGGAGAGTTTCATGTTGCGCTTTATCGTTCCTACCGTTGCCGTTCTGCTGGCGTCGTCCTTCACTGCTCAGGCGGCCTCGCTGAAAGAACTCGAATTCAGCAAAATGCTGAAGAACGTTGCGGCCCAAAGCAGCGTCGGCACGCCGCGAGCGATCAACGAAGACATTCTCGATCAAGGCTACACCGCTGAAGGCAATGTGCTGACCAACCACCTCAGCGTGCAGAGCAGCCACGCCGAACAAATGCGCAACGACCCAAAAGCCGTGTATTTCCAGTTGGGTCGCACGGTCTGCACCAACCCGGGCTTCCGCAAGCTGATGGCCCAGGGTGCGGTCATGCGCTATGAATTCACCGAAGTGAAAACCAACCGTCCGGTTCTGGCCGAAGAGTTCAAGGACTCGGATTGCCCGAAAGCCCCGGCGCAGAAGAAAAAGTAATCACTGCGAGTTGGCGCGCCGCTGTTCATCCTCGGCGCGCAATTCGGCCACCAGCGCTTGCACATAGCGCGAGCGCTGCCCGGCGCCCAAGCGTCGGCAGCACTCTTCTTCGAGGCTCAAATGATTGGCCTCGGCTGCGGATCGCAACAATCGATACAGTTGCGTATCGATTTCCAGAACGACTCTGGTCATCTCCCGCCTCCCTGCTTTCCCTGATCGCCACTGAGTGGGCGACAAATCCTTGAACGGCTTGAGTCATGCCATTGACTCGAGGTTGTCATCTCACACTGTCATTGAGTAAATCAGACCCCGGGCCGCCTGCCGAGCCTTCGGACGAGCGGTGAAACTGCATTGCAAAACGGCAATAAGCGGTTGCCAGCGAAGACTTTCCGGCGCAATGATCTAGCCATGCATTCACCGTGAGGCACCCAAGTTTCAGTGCAAAAGGAGAAAGCTGAATGCCCTATCAACCGAATGACCTCCTGAGCCGTCACTTTGAAGACAGCGGCCACGACCTCACTCGCCAGGTCGAAGAACAACTCAAGCTTATTTCACCTAACAGCGCGAACAGCCCGATTTACCGCGACATGATCCTGACCGTGCTGCGCATGGCCCAGGAAGATCACAACCGTTGGAACGCCAAGATCACCTTGCAGGCCCTGCGCGAACTGGAGCAGGCCTTCCGTGTGCTGGAGCAGTTCAAGGGCCGGCGCAAGGTCACGGTGTTTGGCTCGGCGCGCACGCCGGTCGAACATCCGTTGTACGCCATGGCCCGGGAACTGGGCGCCGCACTGGCGCGCTCGGAACTGATGGTCATCACCGGTGCCGGTGGCGGCATCATGGCGGCGGCCCATGAAGGCGCTGGCCTGGATTACAGCCTGGGGTTCAACATCACCCTGCCGTTCGAGCAGCACGCCAATCCCACTGTCCAAGGCACGGGCAACCTGCTGCCCTTCCATTTCTTCTTCACGCGCAAGCTGTTCTTCGTCAAGGAAGCCGACGCGCTGGTCCTGTGCCCGGGCGGTTTCGGCACACTGGACGAGGCCCTGGAAGTCCTGACCCTGATCCAGACCGGCAAAAGCCCACTGGTACCGGTGGTGTTGCTGGACGCGCCGGGCGGAACCTTCTGGCAAGGGGCGCTGGATTTCCTCCAGGGCCAACTGGCGGAAAACCATTACATCCTGCCCACCGACATGAAGCTCATGCGCCTGGTCGACAACGTCGAAGACGCCGTGGCGGAGATCAACCAGTTCTACGGCAACTTCCACTCCAGCCGCTGGCTCAAGCAGCAGTTCGTGATCCGCATGAATCACAAGCTCAGCGATCAGGCACTGGAACACCTGCAAGAAGCCTTCGCCGACCTGTGCCTGAGCAATGGCTTCCATCAGCATGCCTACGCTGGGGAAGAACACGACGACGCCCAGTTCAGCCACTTGGCGCGCCTGGCATTCACCTTCAACGCCCGCAACCACGGACGCCTGCGGGAATTGGTGGATTACATCAACCTGCCAGAAAACTGGGCTCATTCGGCCAATCAGGCCAAACCTCAACCGCAACGCTCACGGGAACCGTCCTAGTTTTCATGAGGCAAAAAAAAACGGCCCGCTATCGAAATAGCGGGCCGTTTTTTCAATCGTCCATTCCCCTGCCGCTGAACAAGCGGTTGATCATCTCCATGGAATACCCCCGATAGCTGAGGAAGCGCCCTTGCTTGGCGCGCTCCCGTGCGTCGATGGGCAGATGCCCGGAAAACTTTCGGCGCCAGACGTCTTCCAACTGTTCCTGCCAACTGATGCCGCTCTCGCGCAACGCCAGTTCAATATCGGCGCGTTGCAAACCGCGTTGGCTCAGTTCTTCACGAATTCGCAAAGGTCCGTAGCCGGAGCGAGCACGGTAGGAGACAAAACTTTCGAGATAACGGGATTCGGACAGCAGGCCTTCTTCCATCAAGCGGTCGAGGGCTGTTTCGATCATTTCAGGGGGAGCGCCGCGCTGACGCAGTTTACGCGTCAGCTCGACTCGACCGTGCTCGCGTCGTGCGAGCAGGTCCATGGCGGTTCGCCGCACCGCGACGAGGGTATCGAGTACGGCGGTCATCGGATCAATCAGATATCCGCGTCAGCCAGGTCATCTTCGGTCTCTTTGACCGGCGAAGCCTTGACGTCCGGCGTTGGGGTCAGCAGCTTGTCGCGCAGTTGCTTCTCCAGCTTCGCGGCGATTTCCGGGTTATCCGCCAGGAACTTGGCCGAGTTGGCCTTGCCCTGACCGATCTTGGTGCCTTCATAGGCGTACCAGGCACCGGACTTCTCGACGAAGCCGTGCAACACGCCCAAGTCGATCATCTCGCCGTTGAGGTAGATGCCCTTGCCGTAAAGAATCTGGAACTCGGCCTGACGGAACGGCGAAGCCACCTTGTTCTTCACAACCTTGACGCGCGTTTCGCTACCAACCACTTCGTCGCCTTCTTTCACCGCACCGGTACGGCGGATGTCGAGACGGACAGAAGCGTAGAACTTCAGCGCGTTACCACCGGTAGTGGTTTCCGGGCTACCGAACATCACGCCGATCTTCATGCGGATCTGGTTGATGAAGA
>Ga0247742_10002730_pt1 | contig 11471 bp, 11 predicted proteins | sample UWRJL208509C2_FD_180944 | JGI IMG/M metagenome (GOLD analysis project Ga0247742, IMG submission 180944) | Plant litter microbial communities from Arlington Agricultural Research Station in Wisconsin, United States - UWRJ-L208-509C-2 | ecosystem: Environmental > Terrestrial > Plant litter >... | reverse complement strand
AGAACCGGCAAGGTCGGTCGCCAGGCCCGCGCCACCTCGGCCAGGTCACGACCGTTCATGCCCGGCATGCCGACGTCCGTGAGCAGGAGATCCAGACCCTCGTCGCCGCGCAATACGCGCAGCGCATGCTCGATGTCTCCCGTGGCGATGCACTCGTAGCCGGCACGGATCAGGATTTCCTCGGTCATCATGCGCAGGGAATCGGTGTCCTCGACGACGAGGATCCGCTCGCCCCGACCGCCGCCGATCGGCGCCGCACGCTGCATCAGCGGTACCACTTCGCCCTGGCCCACGGGCAGCAGCAGCGAGACATCGGTGCCCTTGCCCACGGTGCTGATGATGCGTGCCTGGCCGCCCGACTGGCGGGCGAAGCCGTAGATCATCGACAGGCCCAGACCCGTGCCCTGCCCCAGCGGCTTGGTAGTGAAGAACGGTTCGAAGACCTTGTCGAGGATCTCCGGCGGGATGCCGCCGCCGTTGTCGGAGACGGTCAGCATGATGTAATCGCCATCGGCCACTTCCGGGTCGCGTTCGATCCGCACCTGATCCGTGGTCACCCGGATCACGCCCTGACCGTCCATCGCATCGCGTGCGTTGATCACCAGGTTGATCACCGCGTTTTCCAGCTGGTTGGCATCCACGTTGGCGATCGCCGCCGACGCATCAAGCTCGAGCGCCAGCGAGATGTGCTCGCCGATCGTCCGGCGCAGCATGTCCTCCAGCGAACGCACGCGATCGTTCACGTCGGTCGCCTGGGCGTCCAGCGGCTGCTGGCGAGCGAAGGCGAGCAAGCGATGGGTCAGTGCCGAGGCGCGTCGTGCGGAACCCAGCGCGGCATCGGCAAAGCGCTGCACACCCTGCGTCTTGCCCGCCTCGACGGAACGGTTGATCAGGTCGATACCCGTGATGATGCTGGTGAGCAGGTTGTTGAAGTCGTGGGCGATACCGCCGGTAAGCTTGCCCAGCGCATCCATCTTCTGCGCCTGCAACAGCTGGGATTCGCTGCGCTCGCGCTCGGCGATCTCGATCGCCAGCTGGGTCGTCGCCGTATCGATCTGCTCCAGCTGCGTGCGCTCACGCAGGCGCTGTTCGGTCACATCGTCGATGAAGACGAGGCCGGCGTCGTCGCGATACGGGGTGACGCGCCACTCCGTTTCGCGTGTGCCCAGCGCACTATGCATGGACAAGTCACCGCGCCAGCGTTGCCGCGTGGCAAGGGTCTGGCGCATTTCCTCGAGCAGGGCCTCCTGGCCCGGCACGAAGCACGCCTCCAGCGCACCGTCGCATCCCGCGTCGCCGGCGAGGCGACGAAAGGCGTCGTTGGCCTCGATCACGTTGAGCCGGGCATCGACCACGCCGATCGGCGCGCCGATGTTGATGAAGATCTCGCGGAAGCGCGCCTCGGATTCACGCAGGGCGTCTTCCGTCTCACGCACGCGCAACAGCGTGCGGATGGTCGCCAGCAGGACATCCGGATCCACAGGATGGATCAGGTAGGCGTCCGCACCGTTATCCAGGCCAGTGATCATGTCACCGGTCTCGATCGACGCCGCAGAGACGTGGATCACCGGCAGGAGCAAGGTCTCGGGCGCCTCGCGCAGCTTGCGCACGATATCGAAGCCGCTCATGTCGGGCAGGTTGACGTCGAGGATCAGGCCAGCGAAGTCGTTCGCCGCGATCATCGCCAGGCCTTCGGACCCGGTACCCGCCTCGAGCACGGTATAGCCGTGACGCTCCACGGTGCGGCGCATCGCGTAGCGCGTCGCCGCATTGTCGTCGACGATCAGCAGTCGGTTATTCGGCGCCATCGGCCGTATCCTCCGCCAGCTTCAGCGGCAAGACCACATGAAACACCGAGCCCACGCCGGCCGCGCTCTCCAGACCCACCTCGCCACCGAGCAGATGGGCGAACCGCCGGCACAGCGACAGGCCCAGGCCCGTGCCGCGGAGGCGTTTCTGCAGCGGCGAATCGATCTGGGCGAAGTCCTCGAACAGCACGCTCTGCAACTCTTCCGGGATGCCGATGCCGGTATCGCTCACCGCGAAGCGCACGCGATCGGTGCCTTCCATCTGCGCCGTGACGCGCACTTCGCCGCGCGGCGTGAACTTCAGCGCGTTGGAAATGAAGTTGCGCAGGATCTGGGCGAGCTTCTTGTCGTCGGTATAGAGCCGGGGCATACCTTCGGGCGCCTCGAAGATCAGGTCCGCCTCGGTCGTGTCCACGATCGGGCGGAACATGCCGCGCAGGGCCGAGAACAGGTCCATCAACTCGAACCAGGCCGGCGAGATCGTAATCCGGCCGGCCTCGATCTTGGCCAGGTCGAGCAGGTCGTCGACCATGTCGCTGAGGTCACGCGCGGCGGTGCTGACGAAGGCCAGTTGCTTGTGCTGCTCGGTGGTCAGCGGGCCGTCGAGCTCGTCGTCGAGCAGGCGCGTCATGCTCAGGATGGACCCCAGCGGTGTGCGGAACTCGTGGCTCATGTACGACAGGAACCGGCTCTTCAGCTCGGAGGCCTGGCGCAGCTGCTCGGCCTGGTTGTCCAGCTCGGCATACAGCGCGAGCACGCCCTGGTTCGTCTCGTCCAGCTCGGCACGCAACGCGTCGTTTTCGGCACGAAGTTTGTCGCTGTCGTCGGCGCCATTCATGCGGAAGTCTCCAATCGAATCGCAAGCACGGTCGCATCGTCGCGGCCACGAGAGAAGTCCCGGTGTAGCAAGGCGGTCACCACCGCCGGGTGGCGTGTCACCAGTCCGGGGTAATCGAGCAGGTTCCAGCGCGACTGCAGGCCATCGCTGTGCAGGATAAGCAAACGGCCATGCACCGGCGAGAACTCGAAAGGACGGCTGCGCCGGGCCTGCACGCCCACGATACCGGGGTGCGAGGCAAGACCGCGCGATCCGTCGAGGGTCTGCAGGCTGCCAGCGATATTACCGATGCCCGCATAGCGCAGCGTATCGGAAGTGCGATCGTAGCGGGCGATGGCGACCGCCCCGCCCCGCGTACCGCGCATGGCGGCATCCATGATGCCGATGCCGTCGAGCGGGTCGGCCCGCGCCTCGGCCAGCCAGGCGTCGGTACCCGCGGTCGCGGCGTCATGCGCCTGCGGACCGTGGCCGAGGCCATCCACCATCATCGCCGCGACGACCTCGTCGCCCAGGCTCATCGCCCAGCCGTCGCCACTCACCGCCTCGCTGTGCAAGGGATGATGGCTGGCGCCGAAAGGCAGATCGGCACCGGAGAAACCTTTCGGGAACATGCGCGCCACCACGACGGATCCGCGATGGTCGGCATACATATCGAGCATATCGGCCACGCGCTTCACCGCGCCCAGCCCTTCGCCGCGCGTGCCGCCGGTGGAGTAGCCGTCCGGCAGGCAGTCGCTGAGATTGAAGCCGGGACCCCGGTCGACGGCAATGACTTCCACGCCGCCAGTCGCGATGCCGGGAACGAGGGTGATGTGGATCTCGCCGGTACGCGCATGCTTGAGTACGTTGGTCGCCAGCTCCGTGGCGATCAACGCCACGCGGGCTGCATCCGTCTCGTCGAAGCCGGCGCGTGCGGCCTCTTTCAGCGCTACGCGGCGCGCGTGTCCGATCTGGCTGGTGTCTTCCAGCGGCAGCACCAGGGTCGGCGCCCCGGCGAAGGTCAGGTCCATTTGCAGATCATTACCCGGGTGCCTTCCCCGGGCGCACTCTCCACCGAAAAATCGTCGACGAGACGCTTCGCGCCGGTAAGGCCGAGGCCGAGCCCACTGCCGGAGGTCCAGCCGTCGGTCATCGCCAGCTTCATATCGGCGATACCCGGCCCCTGGTCGCGGAAGGTGAGGCGCAGGCCCTTGCGGCGCTCGTCCTCGAGGATTTCCCAATCCATGTCGCCACCGCGGCCGTAGACCACGGTGTTGCGCGCCAGCTCACTGGCCGCCGTCACCAGCTTGGTCTGGTCGACCAGGCGCAGTCCGGCTTCCACCGCGAGCTTGCGCGCGGTCTGTCGCGCCATCACCACGTCCTGTTCGATGCGAACCGCCTGGCTGCCGCTCTTGAGGACGTTCATTCGGCTTGCACGCGCTCACGCAGCAGCTTCATGCCACGCTCCACGTTCAGTGCGGTGATCACGCCTGGAAGGGTCAGACCCAACTCCACCAGGGTGATCGCCACCGCCGGCTGCATGCCGACCAGCACGGTTTCGGCATCCATGATCTTGGACAGGCCGGAAATCGTGCCGATCATGCGGCCGATGAAGGAGTCCACCATGTCCAGCGCGGAGATGTCGATGAGGACGCCGCGTGCGGACGTCTTGCTGATCCGCTCGGAGAGGTCGTCCTGCAGCGTGATGGCGAGCTCGTCGTGCATGTCCACCTGGATGGTGACCAGCAGGAAGTCGCCCATGCGCAAGATGGGGATGCGTTCCACGTCAGCCCGCCTTGGTGACGGTGAGACCCGAGCGCTTCAGCGCGAGTGCCAGCGCATCGGCCAGGTTGGCCTTGGTCACGATGCCCTGCAGGTCCAGGCCCAGGTGCACGATCGTCTGCGCGATCTGCGGGCGAACACCGCTGATGATGGCATCGGCGCCCATAAGTCGGATCGCCGTGACCGTCTTGAGCAGGTGCTGCGCGACAAGCGTGTCCACCGTGGGCACGCCGGTGATATCGATGATCGCGATTTCCGAGCCGGTTTCCACGATGCGCTGGAGCAGCGATTCCATCACCACCTGGGTACGCTGCGAATCCAGCGTGCCGATCATCGGCAGCGCGAGCACGCCGTCCCACAGCTTCACCACCGGTGTCGACAGCTCGAGCAGTTCTTCCTGCTGGCGAGCGATCACTTCTTCGCGGGACTTCTGGAAGGCGCGCACGGTGTACATGCCGAGCGTGTCGAGCAGTTCGGTCACCGCCCAGAGCTGCGCGGCGAGTTCGCTCGCATCGCTCGCATACTGCGCTTGCAGGAGTTCGAACAGCGGACGCTTCAGCGAGAAGATGAAGCTGGCCGTGGTTTGCGAATCGAAGCCTTGCAGCGCACGGCTGCGTGACAGGCCATCGAGGAAGCCACGGACGTCGGCCCATTCGCTGCCGGTGATGTTGGCGGTGTCGCTACCGTTCGCGCTGGCAAGGAACAGACGGAGGAACTCGCGGGTCTGTCCCTCGAACTCGGCCTGTTTGATCCGGGAATCGCGCGACGCACCGCTCGCATCCAGGTTGGCCTGCCAGCTGGCCAGGAGGTGGCCTTCGTTCTTGCGGGTCGCATCGATGGTCTGCTGGCTCAGTGCGCTCATGGTCATCCCCCTAAAAGCTCTATGATGCGGCCCAGCCGGAGCCAAGGGAATAGCGCCCGGCCCAAGGGGCGCGTTGACGCGAGGTTCACACCGGACCCGCTATCTGCGTCGCCGATAATCTCATCGCCTAGCCCATGAAGTGCCCTCCATGACCACTGATCATCCCCTGTTCGTCCTGCTCGTCGAGGACGACCCGTCCATCCGCGAGATCTCCGCGATGATCCTCGAGGATGCCGGCATGACTGTGCACACCGTCTCCAGCGGCGACGAAGCGGAAAAGTGGCTCGAAACCGGCAAGGCCGACGTGCTGTTCACCGACGTGCGCATGCCGGGCAAGATTTCAGGCCAGGACCTCGCCACCCGCCACGCCGACATGCACGTGCTGGTGACCTCGGGTGAAGCAAAGGAGCAGCACGATTGGCTGCAGGCATCGATGGCCTACCTGGCCAAGCCGTACGACCGGAAGTCGCTACTGGCGGCGGTCCGGGATATTGCGGCCTGAACGGTATCGCTGACTGAGCGAAGAGCATCGCCGCTGAAGCGGCTCCCACAGAGAGCGTCACCGATACCTGTGGGAGCCGATTCACTGTGGGAGCCGATTCATCGGCGATGGGTGCTGGCGAACACCCCGCCTACTTACCCCTCGCCGCCCGAACACTCTCCACCCCGGCCTTCGCCTTGGCATCGTTCGGCGCGATCTTCAGGCAGTTCTGGTAGGCCTTGTCCGCCTCGTCATACCGCTTCAACTGCAGCAGGTCGAAACCCTGCCCGCCATACGCCCGGCACAGGAAGTCGTTCTTCTCAGGGTCTTTCCACGTGTCCATCAGGTCGATGTTCCTGATCGCCGCGCGATACAGCTTGAACGAGTCGTCATAGCGATTTTCCCGCTGGGCGACGAAGGCAAGCTCACCGAGAAACTGCGAATCCTTCGGCGATAGCTGCAGCGCCTTGTTCAATTCGACCTCGGCTTCCGCATAGCGACCGAGGTCGCTGTAACCGTAGCCGCGCGCCCAATAAGCCATCGCCCAGGACGGACCGATGTTGACGATGCGCTTGCCATGGCCCGGGTGCTTCTTGTCACCGGCTTCCAGGGCCGCGTAGTCAGCCCGCAGTGCCGGCCCGCGTGGCGAATAGACCTGGTCGGGGCTGTTCGCATACTGCTTCTCCAGGCGCGTGACGACGTCCGTCAACGGACCATCGATCGCCTCCTGGATCTTCCCGGCGTGGATCATGCTGATGGCGTCGGCAACTTCCTTGTCGTCACTGCTCTGCTTGACGACTTTCTCCGACTGCGGCGTCTCTCTCGGCGGCAGCGCTGCCGCACATGCCGCCAACGACATCACCACGCACGCGGTGGCCGCGCTTCTCCATACCCTGACCATCGCAGGCACCCTCATTTTCGACGAGGCGAAGCTTGGGAAACCCACCTGTCGAGAAGCTTTCAGCAAGAAATCGCGACTCATCCGCGGTCGATGATGCGGTTGATCTTGCCGTTGTGGAAACCGAATTCCGAGGTGCCCTGCATCTCGATGATGCTGCCCGCACCCGGGCCGTCGGGAATGTCCTCGGCGATCTCACCGTGGAAGTCGATCGTCGCGATGATAACCGTGCCCTCCTCATGCATCTTCAACAGCGTCTGTTTGCGCGAGGCGAACAACAACGCACCGACGCGTGCCAGCTTCTCCAGCTGGGCCTTGCCGTCCGTCGCCACGCTCAGCTCGTCGCCGGTGTGGTGCTCGAAGCGCACGTCGTCCGTGACCAGGGCCAGCATGCGCTCGATGTCGAAGTGGTTGTACGCGTCGATATAGGCATCGATAAGGGCGTGGCGTGCGGCGTCGATCATGGTCTCGGGTCCCTGGGTAGTGACGAGGCGTGGCGTTCGCGGAAAAAGTCGATGAACACGCGCAGCTTGCGCGGTACGTGCACACGGCTGGGATAGTACAGATGGAAGGCGCTGAAGGTGGGCCAGAAATCCTCCAGGACGGGCCGCAGGCGTCCGCTGTCGAGATCCGCCCGTACCAGTTCCTCGAAGTGGCAGCCGATGCCGATGCCCTGCCGGGCGCCCTCGATCAGCAGGTCGGCATCGTTGCTGATCATCGATGGCGTGGCCTCCACCTCGATCAGGCGACCGTCCTGCGCGAAATCCCAGAGCATCAGGCTGCGGTCCTGGTCCAGGCGGACGCAGGCACAGCGGTGGGCCAGCAGGTCGGCGGGCGTACGCGGTTCGCCGTGACGCTGCAGATACGCGGGCGAGGCGAACGTCGCGAGCCGGTGCGGGCCGCCGATGGGTACCGCGACGACATCCTTGGCCAGGCTTTCGCCCAACCGGAAGCCCGCGTCGAAACCACCGGCCACGAGGTCCTTGAAGCGGTTGTCGCAGTGCAGTTCGACGACGACGTCCGGGTACATCGCCATGAAGTCGCCGAGATGGGGCATGACCACCAGGTCCGCCACGACGCGCGACAGATTGATGCGCAGCACGCCCGCCGGCGCCTCGCGGGACTCGTCCACGGCATCGACCGCCCGGGCGATGGCGGCCAGCCCCGTCTGCGCCTCGGCCAGGAAGCGGCGACCGATCTCGGTCACGCCCACCCGGCGCGTCGTGCGATCGAGCAGGCGCACGCCCAGGCGACTCTCCAGCGAGCGAACGGCCTGGGACAGCGCCGAGGGCGAGATACCCATTTCGCGGGCCGCCCGGGTAAAGCTTTCGTGGTGCGCGACACGGGCGAAGGCGGAGATCGCGGGTAACAGCTCGGGTGGCATCGCGGCCTCCACTATGAAGCAATGCTTCAAAGCCTATCCCCTGATCACCCGTTTATCCAGAGGCAATCCCAGGACTATCGTCAGCGGCATCCCTCCACGGAGACATCCCATGAGCAAGCGCCTCAACGACTACGTCACCCTCGGCCGCTCCGGCCTGCGCGTCAGCCCTGTTTCGTTGGGCACGATGACCTTCGGCGAGGAATGGGGCTGGGGCGCCGGCGAATCCGAATCCCGGAGCATGCTCGACAGCTACATGGAGCGTGGCGGCAACTTCATCGACACCGCCAACTTCTACACCGGCGGCACCTCGGAGACCCTGCTTGGTCGGTTCCTCGCCGGTCGTCGCGACCACGCCGTGATCGCGACCAAGTACTCGCTGACGACGGATCCCACCAACGCCAATGCCTCGGGCAATCACCGGCGCAACATGGTCCGCGCGGTGGAAGACAGCCTGCGTCGCCTCGATACCGACTACATCGATCTCTATTACCTGCACGTGTGGGATGGCCTGGTGCCGGTCGAGGAAATCATGCGTGCCTTCGACGACCTCGTCCGCAGCGGCAAGATCGTCTACACCGGCATCTCCGACACCCCCGCCTGGCAGGTCGCGCGCATGCAGACGCTGGCTGACCTCCGCGGCTGGGCGCCCCTCGTCGCCCTGCAGATCGAACACAGCCTGATCGAGCGCACGGTGGAACACGACCTCCTGCCGATGGCACAGGAACTCGGCCTCGGCGTGCTTGCATGGTCGCCGCTGGGCAGTGGCGTGCTCTCCGGCAAGTACAGCCGCGCCGATGTCGAAAAGCACAAGGGCGGCGACATGTTCGCCGGCGGTCGCGCCGCCGTGGCCTCCGGCATGGGATCGCTGAGCGAACACAACCTCGATATCGTCGATGCCCTCAAGGTGGTCGCCGAAGAGGTCGGCCACACGCCCGCGCAAACCGCCATTGCGTGGCTACTGGCCAAACAGGCACCGTCGATCATCCCGATCCTCGGCGCACGCACCGCCGCCCAGTTCGAAGAGAACCTTGCCGCACTCGAGGTCACCTTCACCGACGAGCAGATCCGTACCCTCGACGAGGCCAGCGCGATCAGCCCGATCTTCCCGCACTCCTTCCTCCCCCGCGTCCACGACACCGTCCGCGGCGGCGCCAGCGTCAAAAAGCTCTGGTAGGACCCTGCGCACCGCAGGCGTCCGCGTGTCCGCGACGACCGTCCGCGGACACGCCCTGAGGGCAGCCACCCCTCCGTTCTCCAACGCATGCCCCTTGGCCCGCCGCTTGCAAAGTCGCCTCCCGAACACAGGGAGCAGCCATGCCAGGCTTATCAACGCGCGTAGGGATCCTCATCATCGCGGCAAGCGGCGGCGCACCGCTCATCCATGCCGCCGCGACAGCACCGACCGAGCCGCCACCGGTGCACTACGACATCGGGCTCGATATCAAGCAGGACGAGGTCGAAGCCATCACCGTGCGAGCGACCGTGACGGTCGGCGGCGACGGGATCGTGGACTTCGACCCGCCTTCACAACAACCCACCGATATCCGTGCCGAGAGCGGCAGCCTGGAACCATCGACCAGCAAGCGCTGGCGGGTCTCCGGTGCCCCGGGGGCCAGGATCGCGCTCACCTGGCGCAGCCCCAGGCCTCAGCGTCTGGCGACGGTCGACCAACCCGCATGGCAACGCGTCATCGGACAACCTGGCAAGGTCTTCGCCTTCAATGGCGTTTTTCTAGCCATCCCGAAAGTCCCTTCCACACGCCTTGTCACCACGACGATATCGCTCCCCGCGGGGTGGCACGGCGCGACCGGCGCCACAGACGGCTCGACCACCGTCGAAACACTCCCATCGACGTCGTTCATCGCCTCCCGCGACCTCCAGACCGTGACACGTCCCATCGGCAGCACGCACACGCTTCGCATCGCGGCGAGCGGGGTGCAGGCGCCGGACGTCGAAAGCATCGCAACACGCCTCGCCATCGCCATGAAAACCTACACGAAGGACGTCACACTCAACCTGCTCGTCTTCCACGCAGGAAATGGCGGAACCGGATACACCGTGGCGGGCCCGGCCGCAGCGCTGCTCCTGTCGCGATACGACCCGTCGAATCCATGGCTCTTCGGGCTCGTGGGTGACCTGTCGACCGGCGACGATACGGCGAGTCAGGCGACCCATGCATGGTTTACCCGAGGCGTCACCCGCTACCGTGTCGCCATGGCCTTCCACGACGACGGGCTTTTCGACAACGTCTCGCTCGCCCGTCATATCGACCAGACACTCGATGCGTATGGCGGATCACCGCTGCGAAGGGCCTCCAACGCGCGCATCGCCGTGGACTACGACCGTATCCGGGAGATGCACGACCTTCCCGTCGCGCGGGGAGAACTGTTCGCCTGGCTGGTCGACTCGCAGATCCGCAAAGCAACGCAGGGGCGCAAGCGCCTGCTGGACGCACTGCGCCGTATGGACGGCTCAAGCCCGGACCCCGGTCCAGCCCTGATCGCCGCCGTGGCCGCCGAGGGCGGCGGCGACATCGCGCCGCTCTACCAGCGCTACATCGTGGACGGCGAGCTGTTGCAGCTGCCTTCCGATACCCTCGGGCCGTGTTTCAGCATAGGCACTGTCGCCTACGATTACGGCTGGCAACAACAACACGTCTTCGCCAAGCCGCCAGCACTGTGTGTAGGAGCCGATTCATCGGCGACAGGAAATGTGGGAGCCGATTCATCGGCGAAAAGCCAACAGGGCGGGCAAGAGGCAGCCTCGAATCGCCGATAAATCGGCTCCCACACAGAGCACATCGCCGCTGAAGCGGCTCCCACAGGGGTGGTCGCCTTGCCGGATGGCGGTCGCCCCCGTATGTTGCGTGCTTCCGTCCCGATCGAGTTACCGCCGATGTCGCACCCGCAGGAATCGCCACCCGAACAACACCTCAGGCGTAGCCTGTCGAACCGGCATCTGCAGCTGATCGCCATTGGTGGAGCGATCGGCACCGGCCTGTTCATGGGTTCGGGCAAGACGATCAGCCTCGCCGGGCCGTCCATCCTGTTCGTTTACCTGATCATCGGCGTGATGCTGTTCTTCGTCATGCGCGCCATGGGCGAGCTGTTGCTCTCCAACCTCGACTACAAGTCGTTCATCGACTTCTCGACCGACCTTCTCGGCCCCTGGGCGGGATTCTTCTGCGGCTGGACCTACTGGTTCTGCTGGATCATCACGGCCATCGCGGACGTGATCGCCATCTCCTCGTACGCCCAGTTCTGGTTCCCCGGCCTCGCGCCATGGGTACCCGCCCTGCTCTGCGTGATCCTGCTCCTGGTGCTCAACCTCACCACGGTCAAGCTCTTCGGCGAGCTGGAGTTCTGGTTCGCGCTGATCAAGATCATCGCCATCTGCGCACTCATCGTCTGCGGCTTCGGCATGGTGGCCTGGAGCTTCC
>Ga0247742_10002729_pt1 | contig 11471 bp, 11 predicted proteins | sample UWRJL208509C2_FD_180944 | JGI IMG/M metagenome (GOLD analysis project Ga0247742, IMG submission 180944) | Plant litter microbial communities from Arlington Agricultural Research Station in Wisconsin, United States - UWRJ-L208-509C-2 | ecosystem: Environmental > Terrestrial > Plant litter >... | reverse complement strand
TGGCTCTGAATAAGGTATTGTTAGCTCTTTTGTATAGGAAAGCAGGCGCAAAGATAATGGCTCACCAGGAAAGAGGGACTATGTCCCCGGATATTATGCAGCATTTGTCCTCGATCCGGATGGTAACAACATCGAGGTGGTTCGCGTTTAACGGCTGGACAGATCACCAGGGTGGCGAAGAGATGTGAAGGATAAAGCAGTGACTCGAAGACGTAGACAGTAAAATGTGAAGAATTTTCGCGCTGAGTGAGATTGATGAGTTGCGAATGAGCGTATGGAGAAGGGTTCCAGCGGTGCCGTGTCAGGTGTTCCTCCACCCAAGCCAGGATCGGAGCGTCTGAGCTGGAGGAGTCAAGATGAGAAACGAGGAAAGAAGCGAGAATATCAAGGTAAGAGCGAGATGAATTAAAGTATTATAGTACACTCAGCCGTGACCTTCTTCAAAAATGGTGGAAAACCCTTTTAAAATCAGAAGATGGCGTTCAAACTCAAGCATGAACCAAGCCATAGAATCCACCGACGGTAATGCAAGTCCTAGCGCTATTCCTGGCTCTTGTCGCATATGACCTCCCTCTCTGAATTACAGAGAATGAAAGAGGCCGTCTCCAAATCCAATCGTAATCCTACCACTTGTCGATGACTGGCAATGCTGACGACGAGGTGTGCGTACAACATCGACCCTCCTGCCTGCTGATGAATATGAGTAGGGGTAGGAATCGTATCCACCAGAGATAATACGGAATTGCAGTAGTTCGTCACGATAACCTTCTTAGCGCGCATGATAGCCACCGCATACTCATACTCTAGGGTCTATCGTCAACACCTCCTCCGCCAATCCTCCCACTAAGCCATCGACGCCTACCCAGGCGTCCTCACACTCCGTGAGATCTTCACCAGTTCCAGTCCTGCTCGATAACGTCGCAATATCGGGCGGTTAATATCGATCCATCGCTGGTGGCTCGATACAGCGGAGGCAGATCTGATTTTACAAAGGTAAAGAATGGGCCGTACGATATTGAGGTGCGGTTTGGAGATAGGCGTGGATAAGATGGGATACAAACGGCGTTTGTGAACAAAATCACACCAACTTTGTTCGTTATCGCGTTCACAGCCTGGTTTGTGTGCCTATGCAAAGTGGAGGGGGAGGTCGTCTGACAGAGAAGCCTGGTGGGGAAGAGTTGGAGGGGCAAAAGTAGAATGGGAAGACGAAACGGGAGGGCTTCTGATGAAGAAGATGCGGCTTGGAGCATTCGTGCAAGCACCGGAGTATGGACGCTGATTAATATTGATTAATGAGCGCTGAGCCACTAGCCCATGCACCGTGTGAGATCATGACATATTATTTCCCAGAGCGTATTTTCCGATCGACTATTACCACATCGGGACTCGGATGTAGGATTCCTCGACGCTTGACGAAGTTGACGCTCAAACACAGCCGCCATCGATAAGCTGCTCACACGTGCCCAACACATGTAACCAACTCTATCGGTGCTCTTGGGCTTTCTCATTCCCTCCACTACGATGTCGTCTGACTCTCCCTTTGAAGCACCAGCAGATGCCAATCCCAAGCATGATCGCTTGGAGCGCCTGCTCACAAGTACGGATGATAGTCGCCCGGCTTCTCTTCACCCTCTCAGCGCGACTGAGGCTAGTACCGCCGATAGTCTCCCTTCGTCGCACGATTCGCACTTAGAATCAGGTATTTAAGCCTACTACATGTATCCAGAACTTTACCTTAACATAAACAAGATAAAGCAACCGAAATGAAACTTGCGAACATATCGACTTCACATAAATTCGAGTCCATTCTGCCAGTGGGATCCTATAATCAGGCTGGAGATAGTGGGACAGAAGTTGATAGAAGCGAAGTCGCACCAGGTGAATACAACGAGCTTAACAATATATTCAATCCGTAGCTTACTATATGGCACCAGATAAAGTCCCGACCTTACACAACACCGAGCTCATTTTATCAGCTGAACCTTATGACCAGGTTGGAAGTAGTGCGACTGATGTCGTTGGAGGAGAGGTTTCACTAGGTACATATGACGAGCTTAACATGGAATGCATCCTGTACCTTACTATACATATTTTAGACCTCACATACGAGTACACCAAAGCGGCTGGGAGCAGTCACGACGAGGCTGGCGATGCCGCTATGAAGACCAATAGTGGAGACGCAACAATGAGTGGTAAGCGTCACGAATCTTATAACACATCTACTGTGTTTTATGGATAACGATATTTCAGATCCTACGGCCGATAACACCGTACCCACCGATGCCCAACAACAAGTGCACACTGATTTAGCCTCTAAACAAGAGCTTTCGGAGACAATAGCTTCGCAAACGGCGGTGATTGTAGGCGGTGGAAGCGTCGAGAATGGGGCAAGGTCCACGTATCGATACTATATAACGGGTAAGAACCATCACTACTCGAGAGTACCATGTCTCTAAAGTATTTTCCGCAGAGCTCCGACTTCATTGTACAAGAGAAGAACCGAAATTTCAGTCTCTCGACACAGTCAGACTCGTTATTTTTGGGCTCACGAACGAAGAGCGGCATACTGTAGTTTTGCAAAAGGAATCGCGAGATACGTGGAGGCAACCTGAGACAGTGTCTCCTTGTGAAATGTAAGTACAATTGATGCACTCACAAGTTTCGATACCAATCGCCCTTCAGACTCGCAGACGCAGAAGGCATTACAATTGTGGCTACATCAGAACATTCAATCGACTTTGCGCACGTATCTTTCACAAAGAAAGAATTGGGATTGGGATTAGGGGAAGAAATTCATGAAATACGTGAGTATAAGAATGGTCTAAGCTTCTCGCGATTGTTTTCTGATGTAAATCCTTACAAAATAATAGGAATAATGAAAGGCTTCACATCTGAAGCAGAGGTGCCAGCGCTCCAACTGTCGTTCACGATCATAGGCGTTCCGACAGAAGAGGTGTTCGGTGGGGATATAAATGAGGATGAAAGAGTACAAATTGGTATGTCCAGTGTTCGGCTTCAAAAAAGGAAAATGATTAAACATAGGCAGCTCGGGAGCTCGGGGAGCACGGCATTGCATTGCTCGAAAAATTCGAACGATTAGGAAAACTGGCTGATATTTCTGAAGCTATATCCGTCCTGCAGCAAGCATTCCAATTCTCTTCCAATGGACATTCAGATGTCCTAATAGCACTGAGTAACCTTGGAGTTGCATTTCAGTATCGTTTTACGCGTATGGGAGATCTCTCAGACCTCACAGAGGCTATTTCAGCAAAGCAGCGTGCTGTTCACCTCACTCCTGATGGCCACCCAGACATGCCGTCGAGGCTGAACAATCTTGGAAATTCATTTCAGTCTCGTTTTGCGCACATTGGAGATCTCTCAGACCTCACAGAAGCCATTTCAGCCCAGCAGCGTGCTGTTCAACTCACTCCTGATGGCCACCCAGACATGCCATCGATGCTGAACAATCTTGGAAATTCACTTCAGTCTCGTTTTGAGCGCATGGGAGATCTCTCAGACCTCACAGAGGCCATTTCAGCCCAGCAGTGTGCTGTTCAACTCACTCCTGATGGCCACCCAGACATGCCATCAAGGCTGAACAATCTTGGAAGTTCACTTCAGTCTCGTTTTGTGCACTTGGGAGATCTCTCAGACCTCACAGAAGCCATTTCAGCCCAGCAGCGTGCTGTTCAACTCACTCCTGATGGCCACCCAGACATGCCATCATGGCTGAACAATCTTGGAATTTCACTTCAGTCTCGTTTTGCGCACATGGGAGATCTCTCAGACCTCACAGAGGCCATTTCAGCAAAGCAGCGTGCTGTTCAACTCACTCCTGATGGCCACCCAGACATGTCATCAAGGCTGAACAATCTTGGAAATTCACTTCTGTCTCGTTTTGAGCGCATGGGAGATCTCTCAGACCTCACCGAAGCCATTTCAGCCCACCAGCGTGCTGTTCAACTCACTCCTGACGGCCACCCAGACATGCCATCAAGGCTGAACAATCTTGGAAGTTCACTTCAGTCTCGTTTTGCGCACATGGGAGATCTCTCAGACCTCACAGAAGCCATTTCAGCCCATCAGCGTGCTGTCCAACTCACTCCTGACGGCCACCCAAACATGCCATCGAGGCTGAACAATCTTGGAATTTCATTTCAGTGTCGTTTTGACCGCATGGGAGATCTCTCAGATCTCACAGAGGCCATTTCAGCTCAGCAGCGTGCTGTCCAACTCACTCCTGATGGCCACCCAGACATGCCATCGAGGCTGTCCAATCTTGGAATTTCATTTCAGCGTCGTTTTGACCGCATGGGAGATCTCTCAGATCTCACAGAGGCCATTTCAGCTCAGCAGCGTGCTGTCCAACTTACTCCTGATGGCCACCCAGGCATGCCCTTGTCGCTGAACAATCTTGGAAATTCATTTGAGTCTCGTTTTAGACGCCAGGGAGATCTCTCAGACCTCACGCAGGCCATTTCAGCCCACCAGTGTGCTGTTCAACTCACTCCTGACGGCCACCCAGACATGCCATCGAGGCTGAACAATCTTGGAAATACATTTCAGTCTCGTTTTGTGCACATGGGAGATCTCTCAGACATCACGGAGGCCATTTCAGGCCAGCAGTGTGCTGTTCAGCTCACTCCTGACGGCCACCCAGACATGCCATCGAGGCTGAACAATCTTGGAAATTCATTTCGCTCTCGTTTTGAGCGCATGGGAGATCTCTCAGACATCACAGAGGCCATTTCAGCGCAGCAGCGTGCTGTTCAACTCACTCCTGACGGCCACCCAGACATGCCATCGATGCTGAACAATCTTGGAACTGCCTTTCAGTCTCGTGCTGCGTGCATGGGAGACATTTCTGACTACAAAACTGCCATAGTGCATTATAAAACAGCTGCGACCACTCTAGGACCACCTTCAGCTCGCCTACTTGCTGCACGAAAGTGGGCAAACCTCACTACAAAACTCAACGATCCAGCAGCGATGGACGCATACGCCATTTCCATCGATCTCATATCGCAGATTGTGGGTATGGATCGCACAGTTCAGCAGCGCCATACAGATCTCGTCAATATTTCTAGCTTAACGCCTACCGCCGCTTCAGTTGCATTTGGGTGGGGTGAGCTTGAAAAGGCTCTTGAATGGCTTGAACAAGGTCGTTGCCTTGTTTGGAGCCAGCTAAACCAACTTCGCACACCTGTTGATGACCTTCGTACTCACGACTCACACTTGGCACAACGTTTCTTGGAAATCTCAAATGCGTTGGAGTCTTCTGGCTCTCGTCGAGGAATGGGAGCTCTGAGTATAGACCCCCCAATGTCACAGAAAGTGACTCTGCAAGATGAAGCCCGCATTCATATCAACCTTGCTAGCAAATGGAAGAATATCCTTGAAGAAATTCGCGACATACCAGGGTTCCAGAATTTTCTTCGACCTCCTCAAGCCTTAGATCTTCTGAGAGACATCCCACCAGACGGCCCTATCATCCTCATCAATGCCGATAAATCCCGCTGTGATGCCCTCGTTCTCATATCTGGCTGCTCTGAGCCCATCCACATCCCTCTCACAAAATTCACATACCAAAGGGCGTTTGAACTTGGTAACCACCTGAGGAACCTTCTTTCATGGCATGGCGTTAGAGTGAGAGAAGAAAATCGAGCGCTCCGTCCAGCACCAGCCTACCACGTTGAAAGTGACATTCACTTTGTTCTTGGAGTACTTTGGTTGGAAGTGGTGAGGCCAATCCTTGAAGGTCTCTCATATTCGGTAAGTTTATCTTTATTATTGTTCTAATTGCGACTTTCTCATGCAATTCTTCCCAAGTCTGCTGGTTTGTTAGAACCACGTCGAATATGGTGGTGCCCGACAGGTCCTCTCGCATTTCTTCCACTACATGCTGCTGGGATCTATGGCAAAGCACGCGACGAGGGGTCTCCAGCTGGTTCTTGCATTTCTGATTTCGCAGTATCGTCCTATACTCCCACTGTCAGTGCCCTCCTCCGAAGCGTCAAGGGTTCTCCTGGCGAACAGCCACCATCGTCTACCAAGCTCCTCATTATCAGCCAACCAAATACCCCAGGTTGTTCACCAATCACAGGCACTACAAAGGAAATGAACGCTATACAGAAGATTATAGGGCCAAAATATTGGAGATCTCTTTGTCTTGAAGGAGAAGTCGCAACGGTCAGCCGAGTGAAACTGGAGATGGTCTCACATCCATCGATTCACTTTGCGTGCCATGCGAGCCAGGACATCAAGAACTCTCTCAAGAGTGGATTTTATCTCCATGACGGACAGCTTGACCTTGCGGCGATCATGGAGCAGAAGATCACCAACTGCGAGTTGGCATTTCTGTCCGCTTGTCAGACAAGCACAGGGGACGAAAAGCTTTCGGAAGAGGCGGTGCATTTAGCAGCTGGGATGCTAGCAGTAGGATATCGAAGTGTCGTAGCGACTATGTGGTCGATCAAGGACGAGTACGGGCCTGTTGTAGCGGAAGGCTTCTACAAAGATCTCATGGAGAGGGGGACGACATCCGGACTGCCTGGAATTGACAGTGCCAACGCATCGGGCGCTCTGCATCAGGCAATCCAGGCGATCCGAAAGCAAGTTGGTGACACGGAGCAAGGTCTCTTGACCTGGGTACCGTATGTTCATTTTGGGTATTGAGAGTGGTTGATCTCTTTTGTATCGCTCTAGTGGACTTGTATGTTCAAATTCCCTGCCTCGATTCGTAGTATGCACACCTCTATTGCCACACTATACTAGGACTACAAAATAGGGTTAGGCGTAAGCTTTCGTTTCTGTCGATATTATATGTGCAAGATGTTGTGGTCGTGTTTACAAGTTCAACTATCAGAGCTCGAGCGTCTAGTGACGCTATTCGCATGCAACAGGTCCAGGACCTCACGTTACGGGACAGCAGGTAGCAGGAACGACTCACGACTAGCATCGTGAATTGCGGGCAACGGGTCTCACGACCTCACGTTACGGGGTAGCAGCAGCAGCAGGCAGCATGATGGACGTTGGCCGGAGTGGAAATATTTTCATTGTCGACAGGCAATTAGAAAGTACTGGGTGGCGCGTCGCGCTCTACGGAGGCCAACGTAGTAGGGTATTGCTCTCGAAGAACCAAACCCTCGGCCAACTGAGACGATGACCTGGTGCCAAGGTCTGCGACGTGTAGCTGTCGTAGCTACCCGTCATCGAACAATTTTCCGAATGGAAAACTACCTGGTGAAGATAAAGATTCGGCAGTAAAGTGTCAACGAACGCAAACTGGTGCTCACCAAAGTCCCAATACTCCGTTGACCTCTTCGTGCCTCACTTCGCGCGTCGGCACCACCCACATCAACCTTCTCAAATATAGCACCAGCCTGGCCGTAGAAGACAAGAATGTAGAGGTGAGAAGGCCGCGGCCACCTTTGCGAGCAGGAGCGGCGAGGGATGATGATGGTACGAAGCAGAGAGCGTCACTTGGGAACATAGCATCTATCGACTTTGAATTTCAGGGTTTTCCTGTGATGATTCAAGTCTTTGAAGCGTCGACATTCCGGACCTGCAGTTGCATGACTCGGAGTAAGCGATCAACCAAGGCGGGAAATGTTTCCCTAATGGAGACGTGGGCCCCCACTCCGGCACGATGCTTGCGTTGCCTTTCTTCCACGACAACCTCTTTGTCCCACCGCACGCCTCGTCCTGGTCGCTATACCCAAGCTCTTTACCCAAATTCCTGCGGCTAGAGTAGCGCCGTTCTCTCGCAGCGGCTGCCCACTGGGAAGCGCCCACTGTATCTGAACCACAAACAGTACGCCGCCGCCAACGATGCTGCGATAGCCATGTCCCACGTCTTTGGTTTACGACGTTTAAACGTGCGTCTTCTACGTTCGCCATCTTCTCCATAGACGGCGAGGCATGGCGCAGATTGAGAAGGCTAGATAAAAGGCATATACCTGTCCGTGAGTCCTATTCCACGCCTCACTCTTGTCTACATCCACTCGCAATGGCGCATATAGCCAGCTCTGATTGGCGTCCGCGTCTCCCTCGTTTCTTCCTTCTTGCTGCTACGCACCTCTAGTCCATCTCCTCTCTGGCTGAGGTTCACTCCCATTTCCTTCCCTTCGTACAATCCGATCCAAGATCCAAGCTGACTTCACATTACAGATACCTCAGAAATCCTCATCAAATTGCACGGCCCAACCAAATCAAATACCCGCTCATCAAATCGGACATCCTCAAGCGTACGACGCGTTTATACTCGAGAAGGATGGGAATATGCTGGCGCAGTGAAAGGTGTGTTTTAATCACTGTCCTCTTCGTCCTCTCCCTCCGTTCATCCGTCGTTCTTATTCCTTCGTCCTTCCCTCTAAAACATGCTCACTCCGTAATCCCAGATCCTGAGACTTCCCAAGCCAACTCTAGTCCAGTGACGTGCTCAATATGACATGCGGTGTTCTCGTTTCCGCCTCAAACCTCAGCTGGACTTGGCGGCTATAGCGATAGCATCTACCCTCGTTCACCATGGGATTCTTCCTGTGTCGTCAGGGTGCATATATGCGCTCTATTACTTGACGCGTGTCGATGAGGTTTCATGGAGGTGCGTACAATCTGTCTTTTTCGATTCTATTTCTCTTTCCGATTCTCATCCCCCTTCGTTATTCGGCCCATTGTTCATTCCTTCTACGATAACCTATCGTTCTTATCCCTTCGTTGCCTCCTCTCCTTCCCCTCTCCAATACTCCTACCGTCGTACTAACGGCCCCCTCTCTCTTAGACATTCTGTAACTCAACGACCCAACTGAACCATCTGGAAATTTCTGCCTCAAATACTCCTGCCTCTTCGTCCACCGCCGGTCAGTGCAGCGGGCAAGAATCCACGACCATACCGACGATGTGAACACTCGCACACTGTGAGGTGCTGTTTGCACCCTTAGTATATGGTCATGCTTTCCGGTAGTTGATAAGGAAGCCTATGGAGGGTGAGTACGAGCTTTTCTTTGCTCTCATTCTCGGTTTTATGCCCGCGATAAACGTGGAAGCTCAGGTGGATGGTCGTGGACCGCGTCGATGAGCTCTCTTCTAACTTCTACATTCCACGCCTTCTCGACTGCCCTTCTTTCCCTTCCTCTCATTCTTCTCGCGCACGAACGCTAACAACTCTCTCGCAGGCTCCCCATGGAGTGTAAGCATATTGAAGGTTCACCCACCGCAGCCAATACATGTTTCCCAGCTCGGATTGTAATCATCCAGCCTGCGGGGGCAGAAGTCTGGAGATCAGTATGTTAGTAAGGATGGAGGCGTCATTCTTGTCGTTGTCCTCGCATACAATCTTGAAAATTCGATTAGCATTTGCAGTTTGATTACTCGACTCCGTTTCTTGTCTACGTCGACCTCGAGTCTTGGATGCGACCACTGTCAAACTCAAGCCTCTAATGTTTAGCAGGTTGATATTCTGGCAGCTATGCGCCTGAAGTTCGTGCTTTCAGGGGAACGCATGAACGCTGGACTCTGAAGGTAACTGCTATTAATGTTATCATCAACAGATGGTTCTTAGGAGCGTCATAATCCCATTGAATGGACTGTGTATGAGAACACCCTCGTTCTGTCGTGACCACCATCACCTGCCAATGCCAAGAGAATCTAAACACTTCTTGATCGTATTAGAGTTTGGACCAACCTGCTCCTTCAGACTTCCATCGCTACGAATGGTATCTGCGATCATCCGGCTGACTAGTTTACTTCTATCGGTGTCTTTGGGAGGATGTCTCGAACTTGGCTAAAATATTCAAGCGCTTTGGCTCCCTCGTCACCTCGCTATTTGGACAATCTTGCGAGATATAAACGTCGTCACAAAACATCATGTAACCTCCCCCATGGCATTCAGCTCGGAAATTACCCGTTGGGTGGTGACCCACCCATACTATTCACTAACTGTTGCCTTCGTTCTTTGGTTTGCTGGCCTCACGACCGCGCAGAATGCTAGGCGCAATTCCAAACGGCTCCCCTATCCCCCCGGTCCAAAGGGTTACCCAATCATCGGGAGCTTGCTCGAGGCGCCTACCGAAAAAACATGGCTAACATATGCTGAATGGGGCAGGACTTATGGTGAGCAATTTTCGTATGGCATCTGCTGTGCGAGATAATTCAACACGGTTTCCTATACCAGCTGCAGGCGACATGGTGTTCTTCAAAGTGCTTGGCCAACCATTCCTCATCCTGAACAGTCTCAAAAGGACAAATGACCTGTTCGAGAAACGGTCCTCCAATTATTCAGATCGGAAGAGCGGGACTATGCTGATTGAATTGTAAGTTTCTTGTCTACTAACTCGACTGTCTTCTTGTAATTGACATATCCATGGTTATTAGAATGGAATCCGACTTCAACTTTGGTTTAATCCCATATGGCCACTGGTGGCGGCGGCATCGACGGGCTTTTCACGAACATTTCCATCCAAATGTCGTCAAGAAATACCACCCAATCCAGATTCGGGAGGCGCGTGCGTTGATTGTTCGTCTCCTCGAGTCGCCGAAGAACTTTAGGCACCATATCCGGCAGTAAGTTCATCCATAGCGCTCTCCGGTTAGTACTCACAGTTTTACTTTCCAGTGCGTTCGCCGCCACGATTTTAAGTGCCACCTATGACATTACCGTTAACGGTTCAGACGACGCCTACATCTCCACCGCCGAAACGGCACTCAACGGCCTTGCTGAAGCTGGAGTACCCGGATCGTTTTTGGTGGATTATCTTCCGCTTTTAAAATATGTTCCGAGCTGGGTCCCAGGTACAGGTTTCAAGAGAATGGCCGTATGCTGGCGGAGGGCCAATGAGGAGATGTGCGAGAAGCCTTTCTCATACGTCAAAGATCAATTGTTGAGCCTGGACTACAGATAAATCCTCGAGATCCGGTGCTGATGTTGGGTTTCTCCAAGGCGGCGGGGACTGCATCTCCTTCGGTTGCGGCGACTCTGATAGAAAGGCTGCCAGATGAGGGCGATCCAAGGCGAGCAGAAGAAGAAACAATAGCGAAGAATGTAGCTGCTATTGCATATGGTGGTATGTTGTTCTAATGATGATTAGATCTATCCTGATAGGTCGTCCGCTATGTTAGGCGGGGCCGATACAGTGAGTGAAGAGTACTCTGCACATCTGCGCAACCTCTTTAACTCGATCATACAGACGGTTTCGGCAGTGCAGTTTTTCTTCCTCGCGATGGCTTTGTATCCAGAAGTCCAAAAGAAGGCTCAAATGGAGATCGATGCAATTATAGGCAACAACCGCCTCCCCGACTTTGGCGATAGAGACACTCTGCCTTACACCAGTGCTATTGTCAAGGAAGCCATGCGATGGCAGCCGGTGACCCCCTTCGGTATGTTAAATTTATTCATACTAATTTCTCTCGAGTCTCAAACCTTTAGCTGCTCATATGTGTACCGCGGATGACGAGTATGATGGATATTTCATTCC
>Ga0247742_10002728_pt1 | contig 11473 bp, 11 predicted proteins | sample UWRJL208509C2_FD_180944 | JGI IMG/M metagenome (GOLD analysis project Ga0247742, IMG submission 180944) | Plant litter microbial communities from Arlington Agricultural Research Station in Wisconsin, United States - UWRJ-L208-509C-2 | ecosystem: Environmental > Terrestrial > Plant litter >... | reverse complement strand
TTATTCTACGATTTGAGACGAATTCATGCGCATATATCCAGCCTCCCTACATGTGGGCACTCGTTTTGCGCGACATGCCTCGACAAATGGGATGATGCTATCGGTATGGCAGCAAGGCAGCACGTGGCCGCTGTAGGTGTGTACAGATATTATTCTGAACAGAATCTTCATGGCGTTCAATCTCACGGATCATAATTATCAATTGTAAATTTGTAGGGCGATCTCACCTCAGAACCGCCCTTCACCTGTCCAGAATGCCGGACTCCACTCGAAGGTCAAGTAATCGAGGAAAAGCCAATCGAGAACTTTTTCGTTAAAGGGCTTGTTGACGCTCTCTTTAGAATGTGATGATATTTGGCATTTGTCGTTCCTGGCTATGTAAAGCCTTGTTACACCCCGCATCTAAAAGCTCAGGCTAGATAGTGATCAAGTCTGCACGGCGTCGTGAAGTTCAATGAAAATTTGACACTAACCATGGATCAGAGTCTCATGCGCTATTATTAAAGAGAAAAAGAGAGAAGAAAAGGTGCCATGCTTTATGCTGAGCATGAGATGCGAAATATTTCGTCAACGAAACAAGGTTTCAAAGGTAATCATCAAGATCGAGTGTAGAAATTCGACCTCAATACTTGGACTCTGGTAATATCGGACGCAGTGGGTATTGTACTAGTTCTCGATACTCGATATATTCAGGAAGAATGCGGACCTGCGTTCATCCGTAATATTTATTTAAAAGTGGCTGTGCTGAGCGCTTAAAGAGAGCCAACACAGCTTTGAGGCAGACAAACCAACCCCTTTCTCGATGATTGACTGCCGACAGGCTTTTTCAGACTGATAATTTCATTCTATCAAGGTATGGTATTCTACAACAGTATGGGGATGAGGTCACTAATGTCTGCTCTCTCCTGGCCTACTAGGTTACAGGTACACAAATTGACCGCGAAGAAGATAAAGTCCAGAACTATGTGGTACGAACCAAGTCGAAGTCGGGCCCACATATTCGCCACTGTAAAACCCTAAAACCCTACATACATTAGAATTACATACAAGTCGAAATCTTGGTCCTTAAGAAAACGAGCCGCGATTTTTGTCCATACTAGGACTCCCCAAGACTGAGAATGCGTAGCTGTCTTCATCATCATCCTGATCGGCTGCCTTGTCTTCCTTCTTCTTATTCCATCCAAGCATATTTTGAACCAAGTACCAGGGCCAGCAAAGTCGGTGCATCCAGTTGATACCGGTTCTACCCTGGAATATGGAATCGCTCTGGAAAGCGACTATAATCCATGTGGTGAGGAATGTGAGTGGGAACGCGGCTTCGAAGTAATGTGCCAGAGTTCCAAAACTGCCTGGATTGATTTCGATGACGTTCATGCCGAAGACGGCCTGTGAAATGGAACATGAGTGAGCACAACAGGGTGTTGAAAGGAAAGAGAGGGCGTACAGCAACAAACGAAGCAGGGAGGAACACCATGGTCAAGTATGCAATCTGCTTCATCTATAGGCGAACATTAGCAGATGTCGAAACAAACAAAGTCGAGGTGAACGAACAGCTAAAATCTCATTAGAACCGTATTTCATCAATCTGAGATAAGTTAATCCTTACCGGCACTATCTCGAACAGCGGCCTCAGTCATGCTTTTCATCAGGCGACTGTCTTCAATATTGACCGAGCTGAAGACCTGAAATAAAATGGTTAGGCCCATATTGCTTGTATAATGATGGTACCTACGAGACCCATAACATTCTTCAGCCGCCTTTCTTGCATGGTTAGGTCTTGCTGGAGGCGTTCGATCTCACTCAAGAGGTTTGCACATTCCCGTTTCAGAAGCGAGTCACTGAAGTCCTGCTCGGTCTTCGACAAAGAGTCCAAGGCAGGGTTGTGAGTATCACGAACGAAGAAGACGTGCTTCCTGAAGTCTTCAAGCAGAGAGGTATAGTGTAGGTGGTGAGCTCGAATGACATGGAGTTCCTTTGTCAAGGGCATATCTGCTGTTGTGATTACACGACTTTCCTGTGTCATGGAAGTTAGTAAAAATAAGGAAATACATATATGTGTATCACGTACTAAGGTGCAGATGTGCTTGTACAGGTCCTCAAGCGCCTCATCCCAGGCGTACACAGCGTGCCAGATGAATGTAAGGAGTACAAAAGTTGCGTCTGGCGATTTCTGAAATATGCTTTGCCAGTAGACACTTTGACCTAGGAGAGATTTAACATCTATGACGCAAAATAGCCATCAACACATACCAGCAAATCTTATACGCTGGTGGAAGAACGAGGCCGTCGTAGTGGGAAGTGCCATGGTCGGGTGATATGAAATGATGGTGCTACCATTGACGTTGCGAATGAGATGGACGGCGAGCAGGTCCAAGTGAAGTAGGCGGTCAGCTGTCAAAGCCATTGGCGTCAGCAAATAGGTGGTCTCAAGTTTAGATGAACATACTCGAATGCAAGACCAGAGGTGCGTGAGTGTCTATCTTCTGTGAACCTATAGGGAAGAAGTTAGGTGGCGAGTCAACGATTTAATTGGCAGGCGCACCAAGGAGGGTGGAAGGTGGATTCAGTGTGGCGGAGGACTTGTTGAGGCCCGCGTTCATCTGAATAGCGTCGTGGTTGGACATAGACTTCAAAAAAGTCAATGTGATAGTGATATCTGAAGTCAAAAAAGCGTTCAAAATGAGGAGTATCTGAAAGGTAATGTTAACTGACGATCGCCAATCCTTGGCTGCGACTCCTCTTGGAACCGTGATGGGATCCAATTGAGGGAAGAAGACCAGAAAAAGGGCTCGATATTGTATCTAAAAAATGTTAGAATTCCGAAACAAAGCGGGCGCAACAATACTCACTTTGCTCCAAGCATTTGAAGGATAGGTCCAGACATGTTCTCAATGAAAAGCGCCCGTACCCGGATATTGGCTGGCCTCTGATCGGCGAAGACATTTTAGTACTGACTGTCCATCGCACTCCACGTTTTCTTACCGTCTCAGAAATCACCCTCTCCCAGGTAGCCCGCTCGTCTCCATGATTCGCAACTATTGGTCCAGCATTCGTGAAAAATCCGTTCACATCGACATCTACTCGATGGCATACGCAGGGTTTTTCCGTCGAGTACTCTGTGAGTGCCTTCTGAATTTTGCTCTTCACTACCTGCCGATATGTCCAATTGGGAAACCGCGACTGTGGGTAGCCTTTCCAACACCCATCACAGGTCTTGTGGTCACAGAGAGGAGGTACTGGTGGGAGATCAGATTCCAGCTGTCGGGAATCCACCTCTGTACCAAACAGGTGGTAAGAAATTTTCATGATCAACATGTTCAAAACAACGCACGATCTTCAAGGTCAACCCATGGCCATGGAGCGGAAGGAGCTGCGTGTCGGTGAGACGGATGAGGCACACGACGGGGATCGTCCTGAGGAGTCTTTCTGATAGACCTCATGCTCGGGGCACTCCGCACTGATACGGCATCCGCAGATGCAGGGCTACCAGCAGCAGCGAGCGCACTGGTCACGGCTAGAAGTTCCATGGCCATGATTCAAATTGTCGTGAAGGTCGTGGGGCGTGAACGTGCCCTGGAGAGGACAATATCGTGGATGATGGTTAGCGGTAGAGGTTGGATGACTTTTGACATGCGGATGGGAGCTTTTGATCTTTAGCGCCCTCCCAGGAGGAAAAGTAAGCAGCTGCCAGGCGCTGAAAGTTTGCCGGCCGCTCCACATGTCCTCTACTTGGCCTGGGCACGTTTTAGGGTTCTGTCAATGTCATTATGCCAAAGATAGAGTGTTCTTATCTTCCGCTACGTATATTCTCAAATAAACTCCAGAGTTATCTCTTTGTTCAAGTTCTCCCCGACTCCAGCTGCGCAAGGCTTGAGTTGACATTAATGAAAACGATGAGCCAATGAAGATGCGTTCTGCCATATCTGCCTCCTTGCACCAGCAAATTCATTACATATGGCCAGCCGGCCAGTAAATAAGACTGGACGAAAATAGTAAACTAAAACGCTACAGGATGTACATGTACCATCATGACAGTTCCAGGCTACAAATCATACATCTGAGTCCCAGTTATGTCAGAGACTCGGTAGTAAAACAACAAATAGAGTCCGTGAATTTTGAACTGCGCGGCCTTAAACCACGTGGGTAGCATAAAGTACTGTGAAACTACGGTACTGAATCTCGACAATGGCGACCGTCTGCAGTTAGTGGCGTACTGCATGCAAGTAGTGAATGCGTCCCAAGCACTACTGGGGGCTGCTATGGGTTATTGACAGGATGCGTCGCTTCTTTAATCTTGACGTTGATGGATCCATCAGCTTCTTGGTTCTCGGCTTCCTTCTTCTCTTTGGCGGGATAAAGATCGACACCAAAGAATCTGGCAGACAGTAAGATCGGCCACGCGAGACGAGTCCAGAAGTTGACGTGGCTTGGCAGCAGGTGCTTGCTCTGGAATGCGACAATGATCCAGATAGTAGCAAGTGTGAGAGGCAATGCGGATTCCACGTAGTGAGCGAGTGTGCCATGCCCATCTTCGGTGATCTCTTTAACGTTCATGCCGAAGGCAGTCTATCGATACTGGTTAGGGTTTCATGCATATCTGAGTAACGCAAAACTTACCGCAACAAACGACGCAGGTAGAAAAACCATGGTGAGATACATGATTTGTTTCATCTGAACCAGAAATTAGTCGTTGTGCCCCAATAGTACTTCTATATAGACCCACAGCTAGAAAACGTATCAGCGGGGGTCGAAGCCATTTGGCAATACCCAACTTACCAGCACTGTCCCGCACAGCAACTTGTGTTATCTTCTGCATGCGCTTGCTATCCACGATATTCACAGTGCTAAATACCTGAGGGTAAATCATTAACATGTGCAATGGATAGCCGTCGATAAATAGAAGACATACTAAATTCATAACATTCTTTAATCGCCGATCTTGCATTTTACGACCCATCTCCAAACGTTCGATCTCAGTGAGAAGGTTGGCACATTCGCGATCCATCAACCGTCTGCTGAAGGCGATCTCCTCGGGTGATAAAGAGTCAAGGGCAGGGTTCTTGGTATCACGGATAAAGATGATGGTTTTGCGGAAATCCGCCAGGAGAGATGAGTAGTGGAGTTGATGCGCGCGTATGATATGCAGCTCGTTCGTGAGGGTTGTCTCGGATGTCGTGATGGCTTGACTTTCCTATAAATTTAAGGATGAGGGATAGCTTCAATCATATACAGGTGACATACCAAGTCACAAACATGAGAATAGAGATTTTCAAGCGCCTCATCCCAGGCATACATGGCATGCCAAATAAAGGTGAGAAGAACGAACGTTGGATCTGGCGACTTTTGGAATATGCTTTGCCAATAGACGCTCTGCCCTATCCTGGATATTAGTGATGTAGGGTCAGTGGAGGCGGTTCACGTACCTGCAAAACGAATACGCTCATGTAGGTACTTAGCCGAGGTTGTCGGAAGGTCTTTGTCGGAATGATATGAAATAATAGTACTCCCAGATTTTTTCCGGATGAGATGCACCGAAAGAAGGTCGAGGACGAGAAGGCGGCCGTCTAAGGGACATTAGAATTTATCAGATGTTCCCAATATAAGTGACGTACTGGAGGTCAGCGCCAGTGGTGCTTGAGTATCTATCATCTGCCTGGCTTCATGATAACAGCGTTGGTACTATTCACGACTGGATGAAGAAATAAGCTAACCTAGTGAAGCACTGTCAGTGCCTTTCAGAGTTGGCGATGATGCTCCATATGGAGAGGTACTATTGAGACGAATGGCATTTGAGTTGTCCACTGATCGTAAGAATGTGAGTGTAATAGTGATGTCTACAGAAAGGTGAGCTTGAGACGCCTTCAATATAAACTGAATTTTGGAGAATGCGTACGATCTCCGACACCAGGCTTCACTGCTTCCTCGAATCGCGATGGTATCCAGTTCAGGGAAGACGAGAAAAAAAATGGCTCGATATTATATCTATGCAACAGAGTCAGATTTGGGATGTTAAGCACAATATTGTACGCACTGTGCACCTAACATCTGTAGCACCGGCCCCGACAGCCTATCAACGAAGAATGCCCGTACACGAAGGTCATCTGGTGCCTTTGATCTGGTTTAGTAAATGCTGATTATAACTAACGAAATCTTACTAGAGAACTCAGGAGTTGTTGCCATGTTTCTTCCGTGTTGGCACCCGTTGACCGTATTATACCAGGGTCTGGGACATGGAATAAACCCTGATCATTCACATCGACAACATAGATGGAGCAGTTGGCGTCGTGCCGATAATCGTGGATAGCTTTCGTAATCTTGCTCTTAAGAACCTGAGAAGGCGTCCAATTGGGGAACAGCGACTGTGGGTAGCCTTTCCAACAGCCGTCGCACCGTTTGTGGTCGCAGTGGTCAGGGACTGGGGGAGACTGGGAATCAAGCTGTGTTTTGTCCACGTCTGAAATTAGAATAAACGGAAATTCATTGTTGAGGGGTAAGTAAACGTACTATCCTCTATATCTACCCAAGGCCAGGGTGCCGAAGGCGCTGCATGTCTGTGCGACGGTGGAGCAACCCGCTTAGCATCTTCTGCTTCAGACTGCGATGGATAAGGACGGTGACGATGTTTCCACATAGCTCTCGTTTGTATATCTTCTCCGGAAATTCCTCCACGATTTGTCAACGAGAAAGCTATCCAGAGTATGGGGTTATTCGACAACTGGACTCGGAGACTGACTAATTAGAATCTTTTGAAGTGGCAGATGGTGGTGGACGAAGAAAGAGGAACATAGGCTGGGCGCCTCAATGCCGCGCTCGACGAGCGTTTATACTCCCCACCCCACGTTTGTCGATGGCTTGCCCAGACATTTTGGGTTTGACAATGTGTGTGTGCTCAGCGATAAATAGCACAAATTTAAAGGCACAGCCTTCGCCTAATTATCACGTGATGAACAAACAGACAGCACTGTGACTTGGCATTACAAGTTGCTCCTTCCAGCTGCACAAGTTATAGGCCAGGACCTGCTTTTATATAACATCTACTCGGAAAACAAGGTGGGCGACATATATGTTACGGTCTATTAGTCTATTCACACCCCTTCATATTCATAGCGCTGTGCAATGCATCATCTATAAATACCACGGTGACAGAAACTCCACGATTTTGCGCATCGAAATTCCCTGCCACCGAACTCACCGCTACATAAACCTCATCAGGCCCTCCATTCTGAGATCCAAATAAATCGAACGAATTATCATGGCGGATATCGATCGTTTCTCTATTGTCACTCTTGTGCTGTTCTTCCTTTCAACAATCTTCGTCATCCAACCCGTCTCTTTCCATGTTCGACTACCCATTCTTGGCCGAACGAAACTCACCATTGGGCTTATGACAGCACCAATTATTGCAATAGGCATCCTTTGGGCCGCTCAATGCATTGGTTCAACCCAGATTCGCGATGGAATTGTCGGAACAGGTCAGGCAGCTCATGCATTTCTGTGTGGCTCAGTGCTGAAATTGTCAGAACAGACAACATCAAACCATACAATATCCTTATCCTCTTCATTTCTCTTGCCTACATGGCCATCACTCTTGATGTTACAGGAATTCTTCAAGCTGCAGCATTCTGGGTCAGCAATAGAGGGGGAAGCAACGGACGAAAACTATACTTCTACTTCTATGTGCTGCTCACCGTCATCAGTATGGTCATAGGAAACGACCCCATCATCCTCTCTGGTACTGCCTTCCTCGTGTATTACACGGCGGCTACTGAACTCGAGCCAGTCGCCTGGCTAATTTCGGAGTTTGCGGCCGCCAACACGGCAAGCATGGTTCTCTTCGTTGGGAATCCTACAAATGTGGTCATTTGCGAAGGTTTCAGAATCAATAACGCGGCATTTACAGCCTACACCATCCTTCCATTCCTTGCATGCAGTATTGCATGTTATGCCGGTCTCGCATTCCAATTTCGCTCCTCGAAACATGTTCCACGAAAATTACATGCAATTGGCCAGCTTAATGTTCGTGAGGTACTCCGCGACCCTATCAGCGCGTGTTTCGGCAGCGTCTTGCTCCTTATCTGTCTCATTGTCATCATCGTCTTGAGCTTCTTCCACATCGACGTTTGGAAAGTTGTCTTGCCTTTCGCTGTTGCAAAATTCGTCTTCGACATCTCTTGGGATCATTATCGGTATACTACGGGGCTCATACCGAAATTGGACTCAAAAGCGGCAGCCGACGGACATCTTCCAGACGAAGATGCTATGGTCAACGAACTGAAGAGAGCTACGACCATGCCGACTTCCACACAAGTCCCGGGTGATCTCGAGCGTCCTAGCACATTCGCTTCCATGTCTCCTTCCCATGAGGAGGCACTTGCCGCTTCAGGTTCGACGGTCGTCACAAAGGATCGATCGTCATCTCCTCAAAGCTCCAAAACAGCGCCTTCAGATCAAAGACTGTTCCCCGAAACCCGAGATAAAATCGATACCATGCATCAGAGATTAGCGGCTCACTTCCCCACATTCTTTACCGCCCTTCCTCGACTGCCATTCGGCCTCATCCCTTTCGCCTTCTCACAATTCATCCTCATTGAAGGCCTTGCGCATCAAGGCTGGATAGACGTCTTCGGGCAGTGGCTGGTGAAAGCCTCCCACCGGCAGATGATCCCATCCGTGTGGCTGATCGGAGTGTTGGGCGTCGTCCTGTGCAACATCGCTGGCACAAACATCGGCGCTACGATTCTGCTCACTAAAATCGTTCATGCCGCCGAGCTGCCAGATAGCAGTGCGAGGGCAGCAGCAATTGCGTTGGCAGTGGCCAGTAATATTGGTGCTGTGAGCTTTACGTTCTCTGCCAGTCTCGCTGGGTTGCTGTGGCAATCAATATTAAAGCAGAAGGGGATCAAGATAAAGCAAATGTCGTTTGCTTTCTGGAATACGCTACCGTTGATTTTGATGACTGCAGTTGGATTAGCGGTTGTGACGGCGGAGATGGTCGTTTTATATTAGATGAAGGAGATTGCGTCAAAACTAAATGCGATTAATATATGTCGTATTTTATACCTGCATTTTGTTATGTATAATACGGTTACCCATGCAACTAGAGCTTTCATGTGCACACGACCAGATTGCTGACAAATGTACCTCACTCAAACTTGAATGACCCATGTTTGTACAACTATAGTTGTTCCGAACGTTCAGCTCATCCAACAGAAAGTAACTATTTCACACACACAGTGTATTCTGGCGGTCACTTACATTACTCTCTACCAGCAGAGTGCTTAGTACTGCACATATCCATTATGTCTGCCACTTGTGAAATGCCACCCTCTCAACGGCCGTCAATTCAGTCGCTGCCCCACGAGATACTGCTTATGATATTCATTGAGGTCTACTTCAAAGCTCGTGAAGATGACCGACGCGTATCAAAGCATTTCAGACGCTCCAGAAGGTGTCTATCTGTCATCGGCGATGTCTGCAAGTTATGGAGGGATCTGTCGCTCCGGCTTCCTCATCTATGGCAGCGAATCAGGATATACGTCGATGAGCCGATATCCTTACCCCAGCTCAAAGCCAAGCTTACGGTCTCTTCCACTTTCTCCTTCGATATGTTTGTGGTTCGCAAGCAACTACCAATCCACGCTGAGGACGATTCTGCTTCAATAGAACAACCGGAGAAGCCCCCTACAGGCCAAGAATTGGATCCAAATGAAAGGGACCGTGTCATTTCTCTGCTGCCTCTTGTTGCCCGCCATCTTCATCGCTGTGACGTTTTGGTATTTGATCTCCTGCTCAGATCCTCTTTACCCTGTCTTACGAACTTCTGTGGTGAAGCCGCCCATCTTCGAACCCTTCGATTGAGGAGCAAGCATGTAGATAGCATGAACAACGGCCCTCCTATCCCCGAACAGGCTAATATGTTCCGTTGCTCATATCTGCGGTACCTAGACTTCGATGGAGGCATTTTTGTGAGAGCTGTGCAAATCCCTCAATGGCAAGACAGCATGCGCTCACTTCACAAAAAGCATATTTCCATCACAAATTTGTTCTCTGGCGACTATGGCGACTTCGACTTGTGCGACCTCGTCATGTCGTTATCTGAGCCCAAGATAGGACACATCACTCGCTTCCAGCTTTCCAACATCCACTTGGACCATCAGACATGCTACACCCACGATCCAGTTTCGATCTTCATCCAGAACTTTATGTTTGAGGACCTCCCTTACGATACGCTCGCAGGGTTTTTCATGATCCAGCTCAACACAATCGATGTCACTTCACTTGTCATCCGACGTTGTGATCTTGGCCCAGGCCCAGTAACCAGTTTTTCCTCTAGAAGGTTGTTGCTGGAGGACATCCACGAGACAGAGAACATCACTGCATTTGTTCAGAACTGGGACGGATTCGCTCTGGAAATCAAGCAATGCCCGTCTGTCAACAACAGCCTGCTTCAAATGATGGTCACTGTTGAACACGAGAAGACGGAATCGTATTTTGTGCCTTCTGTGCGACAGATCACCATATCACCATTCCTAAACATCTCTCCGTTAGGCGTCAGGAACTTGGTTGTCGCTCGTGCAGAGCAAGCCAAGAAGTTCAATCCCGCAGATGGTGTGCCCAAGTACTTCCCCATGCACAGTATATGGCTGTTCGGTGCAGGTCCCCCATTATCCCATAAGGATCGCGAGTGGTTCAAAGAGGCATTGGAAGGATTTTGTTGGTACACCCCGAGGGCTGGCTTTGAATCGCCAGTACTAGGATCTGATTGTAGTACTTGGGAAATTCCTCAAGATGTAAGTTCCCTTGTCATTTTATTTCTCAAGGGTTCGCTGACAATTTCACTTTTACTGTAGCTCGAGCTTGGAATTGGCACGGAAGCGCCAGACACACTGGACAACTTATCGCTTGAAGATGACCTCGTGATCAGCAGTACCGACCCTTCTGGAGTGGCAGAAATACCAGCTACTCAGTTCTCCCCCGGATTCAGGTCACCAATGGTATCTGAAGACGCCTCGACATGGTGTCTCGACGACGTGAGTCTTCTAGTACGTCGTTGCCGATCGAGCATAGACTGAAGATGAGGCAGCTGATCGACACATAGACGAGATTTGATGGCCTTCTTTTCATGTACCGTCTAAATTCTTCGTCCTGGTCTGAATCCCTTGTCTTCCTTGCTGTCGCTCATACCATGTACCTCTCAGAGTCAGCTCTTCAATCAAGTTCAATGCCATTCGTCTAGAATCTTTGTATACTACGTATAGTCCTTCTTGCGCTGACAAAATTCAATTTACACTAATTGTTCACAAAACTACTAAGATGTTAATTCGGGCAATTCTTAACACGTCTGTGACTCCAGGATAAAAAGGAGATTTTTAGTTGTATCCGCTGGAACTTGAACTATTTAAGATACGCAAGAACATATTTGATTCTTTTTTTTATTTAATATATGCAAGAAGTCGAATATTAGACTGAATAC
>Ga0247742_10002727_pt1 | contig 11474 bp, 13 predicted proteins | sample UWRJL208509C2_FD_180944 | JGI IMG/M metagenome (GOLD analysis project Ga0247742, IMG submission 180944) | Plant litter microbial communities from Arlington Agricultural Research Station in Wisconsin, United States - UWRJ-L208-509C-2 | ecosystem: Environmental > Terrestrial > Plant litter >... | reverse complement strand
CGGGCGAGGAGGGAGAATTGTGCGAACAAATGCTTAGTCAGCGCCGAGAAATTCACGAACGCCAAAGGCCCTGTGAGTCGTTGGCGAGATCCCAGACTCTAAGGGGAAGGGACCCTAATTGGGAAGGGTGCCCAATAGAGGCTGGGAATCCGAGACTATCCCAGACGGGCAAAATTTTAGGCGCGAATCAGTGCGAATCAGTGCGAATTAGGGAAACTTTGTTAGAACATGCAATCTGGCTATCATATCGTGCTGCCCAGTGGTTCAAACACATCTTTAGAGGTTTTCGCGCTGAGAGAGGGCTTTTTATGTCTGTCGAACATTATATGACCCATTTCAGACATACTTATTCAGTAATAAATTTATTGATATTTACACCATAATCTATATTCCGAAGGATACCGTCGCCTACCTTGTCACCTCAAATTCTTCCTCCTATAGTGCGTGAACAATTCTCGCAACTCCTAGGCCACTTGTGCCAAATCTATAGCTAGGCTTTGTGTATGAAAATATTTTTAGTCCTCAGGCTCCCAACATCGACGGTGGATAAGCGTACCATGTCGAAGTTAACCCTCCGAGTCAGTAAAAACGTAACGTCTGGCCAGAGTCTGTATATATTCCTTTGAAGGCAGTCAAATGTCGATCGAATTCAAGACTTTGTGAAACCGACTTCCAACGAAAATGTGTCGATAATGCGAACCGGGAACAACTTGAACAGTCGGTGAAGGAGGTTGGACTGAGGATAATCAAGGAGTCGGTAGCCGATTGTAGAGAAGAGTGGCAAGTCGATCAAAAGTCCGTCAGTAAATATCGGTAGCCAGCTTTTTTCACAATTTTGTTATCTTGGGCAGTCTATAGTCAGTGATTTGTCGAGAAATAGTCGGTAGTTGTTAGCCGTTGCACTTCATCATGATGTCGAGGATGAACAGCATCTGATCTATCCTGGCTCGGCGAAGAAATTCCGGATTTAAGAACTGTGGCTCACCAACATGAATACCTCGACCTTGTGACAAACTCTGACATCTCACTCTAGTACGTTCAACGAAGTCGTCGATGTGGTAACTGCCATGGCACTCTCACAGAAATCGACAAGGGTACCAAACCATAGGCTGCCACTGTACGAAGAATCAGGACGCCTCAACCATGGCTCCCCAGGATTCTGTTTAGTACAATTTAAGTGTTACATACAAGAGTGATATCTAGCCTAATTCGCAGCACATAGCAGAAATTCACGCCATATTCCTGATTCACAACGAAAAATGGGTGCGAATTAGTGAGAATCACATATCTGCAAATTTGCAGTGGATCAGGTGAGAATCACGGCTGTGAATTAGGGTATCCTGGGAGGCATTGCAAATTTGCACCGCCTGCCGCGCCAAAACCTAATTCCCGCACCACTAGGTCCTACTCCTGCCTTGATCTCTCAATTTCAGCATTGGCCAAAGCCCTCTACAACTTTTCTACTTTGATCATCTGAGTGTCTCTTGATGACGCGCGTCACAGACTTTGGTAGAAAACGAACGTATCTTCAAGCGGGCTTCGCTAATGATGTGGACGAACATCCGGCTGAGGGATCTGCAAGTGCAAAATCATTGAAATCCTCGGAGACTACATATGAATCAAACAACTCTGATTTAAATGCATCTGCCCCTCCACCCAAGAAGAAAAGAAAGCGCACCCCCAAATCGAAAAGGGATGGATATGCAGCGCTAAGAGCTGCCGAGGCTGCAGCACGAGGAGAAGTGGGCGACACGGAAGGCGGAGAGGTCGAGGTAGTGAAGGACTTACAGAGTCAACCATCTGAATCGGCGTCAACTACCACTCCCAAGCCTGGAATAAGCAAAAGCTTGAAGAAGAAGAAGAGAAACCAGGAGAGAAGAGAGAAAAGTGCATCTTACTTCTACGCTGCTATTATGAAACTCATGAGCTAACGTTTAAAATTTGTAGTCCTGTCGGCTACCGAAGCTAGACGCCTGAAGCGGATAAAGGAGAAGACGGCTGAGACGACATGCTTTGCCTGTCGAGAGAAAGGTCATGCTGCTAGGGACTGCCCGAGTGCAGGGGGTGGTCTTGAGGGAGAGAAGTCAGTTTCTGTTGGCATTTGCTATAGGTGAGCGCCTTTTACTCTGTTGATATTACGTCTGACTATGAATGACCACCATAGATGTGGCTCCAAAAAGCACAGTTTATCAAGGTGTAAAAAGCCCAATAACCCCGCCGACCCATTTCCCTTTGCGTCTTGCTTTGTATGCAACGGGACAGGTCATTTGGCCTCCTCCTGCCCCCAGAATAAGGCTAAAGGTGTGTATCCAAATGGCGGTTGCTGTAAACTCTGCGGGGACACTTCTCATCTTGCAAGAGATTGCGGTGTACGTCAAAAAGGTACGTTCCTCCTTACCTTTGATGTTACCTTTTTTAAATCGCTCATTTACGAGTAGTCACCGATCCTGCGGCACTCCTTGGGACAGGACATACAGCGGGGGCCGATGAAGACGACTTCCATACATTCAAGCGTACGACAACGGAATTGGATCGTACGGAGAAGGAGCTAGAGAAGAGGAAGAAGATTGTCGATGTCATGTCAGGTGCGCTTTCTGGAAAGGTCGTACAAACTGGCAATATTCCCGCTCCAGTGAAGGTCGTTGTATTCAAATAGTTCAGTCTGAAGTACGAATTCATCTTCATCACCTCCAAGACTTCGATCATGTCCTCGGCTAAGTAAATCCCACACGAACCACTGTTGTAGCCTTGTATAGCATGGTAGTGTCCCCCTGGTCCCCGGAAGAGGACACACTGTCCCAAGAGTATTCTGGCCAGCATATGCGTGATCGAATTGGTCAGCAGACCATTGGCCCCCAACTTTCCCTTGAACTCTGACCAGCTTCACCTTATAGCTATCTTAATGTCACTAAGCAAGAAGATTATATATGGCACTGCCTGGTAGGGCTGCTTTACTAGTTCAAAATCTGAGCCTGAACCAGGGCACAGGAAGAAAGAGAAAACAACCTCTCTCGTGGTGAAGGCCGTTTTGAACGGATTCAGAGCGATAGACACAGGTGTGGCCTATGCTTCTTCGTGACTTTCTCAATCTGATGGCTTTCATCGTAGCCTGCCAGCCCAAGCACTATCAGTTTGTCTAACATCCGCTGTGTTGATATTCGAGCTCACGGTTGCGTAGAGAAGATCTAGTCGGGGCTGCGCTCCTCGAACTGCAGGCAGAACACAACATCAGACGCGAAGATCTTTTCATACAAACAAAGTAGGTCTCTTTCGGCGTTGGATTTGGGTCTCCAGAGCCTGTCAGCTCTAACATTTCCGATGCAGGTACACACCAATAGGCGGTCAAGATGCGTCAAAACCACTGCCATATAATCCCTCCGACACTATTTCTACGCAAATTCTTACGTCATGCCAAAAATCCCTTTTGAACCTTCATACAACGTATCTTGATAGTTACCTCTTGCACTCGCCTCTACCAACAACTGAGCAGACGCTTGAAGCCTGGCATACTCTCATGAAACTGCAGGACGAAGGCAAAGTCAAGCTGATTGGAGTCAGCAATACGTACGACATTCAAGTACTAGCAGCACTAGGGAAGGCGAGAAAGGTCCAAGTAGTGCAAAACCGATGGTACGAGAGAAACAAATGGGACCAGAAGGTATTCAGCTTCTGTAAGGAGAATGAGATCATCTACCAGTGCGTTTACTCTCACAAGACCTTGGGTAATCCTTATCGCTCAGTTTGCACGGCTATAGGTCATTTTGGACGCTTTCGGGCTCGCCATCCTTACTCACCCATCCCAGCCTGCGGCAGCTGGCAAGGTCGTCAAACATGACAGAACCTCAAGCGGTATACAAGCTTGCGCAACTGGACGGCATAATCCCTCTTTCTGGTACAACGAATGAGATACACATGCGCGAAGACGTTGCAGTGGAGGATTTGTCATTCGAAGGAGAAGGGTGGGATGAAAACCTGGAGACCGTCCGAAGCTTTGTTCGAGGGTAATTCGTACCACGGATGTAAGCTGCGGGCAAGTTGTAATCGAGTAAGAGAGATGTTTACGCCAATAAATTCATACCTGGAACAAGTTTCTTCTCTATTCTGTCCAAGGGTACTGTTCCAAAACCGCTTCCCAAGATCCCAGATTTATTGAACGATAATAATCAGCCTCAGGATGTGCAAGGTCAGCCTCCTGTAAAAATCTCTCCAATAGTACCGCAAAGCGGATATCTCTGAGTGTGATGGAAGGAAGCGTGGTATTCTCCCCGCCCACTGGGAATTTTCGAGCGGAGTGTGTTTGAAGCACTAAGCGCACTATGCAATGGCCATCTTTTCTTGGAATGGGAAACATCTCAGGTTCCTCTGCCTCCATTTGGTCGACGTGATGCTGAAATTCGCGGTGTAGTTAGTGTCGTTTTCGAGTACGGAACGATTGTCATGGCTTACATTTTCTTGCGTCTGGATCTTTTCCACATGCTGACGAAACGCTAACATAAATTTTTCGTCCTTGAGGATCAGTGCGCCAGACAGGAATGAAGATTCGTCGTCCTTCAGTCAGGCATTAGAACGAAAGTCTGAGTTTAACCGCAACAACGACGCCACTCACAAGTGCAAACTCAGAAGGAGAGCGACGACTCTCAGGCTTTATCGAAGCCATACGCCCAGTGTTGGGCCATTGTTTGCTCGGATCCCGGGTTTTCAAGACTGTCCATCCACGACAATGTAAGGGATACATGTAGCGTTCCACTTCATCCCTAGTAATTGAAGGTGTTGTGCGTTTGATATATCGGACGGGGTCAGGCAATTCGAGCGCTGGGAGCGACAGTGACCGGAAATTATTGGAGACTTTCCTGCCACCTGCAAGGAAAGCCATTGGTTCGTGGACGGAGGGTCTCTGAGAGTGCCAGACTCGGTAAGTAGCAATACGCAACCAATACTTTCTTTTCTCACCGATAGAAACTGAGATGACTTCAGCAGAGAATGAGAAAAGAGCATACTGTCATAAATGAAATAGTGGTCAAAGGCCCTCAAAACGGTCGGCGGTGTCGAAGGACAGCAAAGAAAACAGTTGCAGTCACCTTGCTAGAGTAGAAACAGAACATTCCCGCTCTTCAGTTCGGCCATCAATGCATCACTCGCGCCACGGTACCTCAAGGGTAGGAACACAAATTTTTCTATACCTTTGTCGGAAAAATAGCGGTTAGCCTATAAGTACTTGCTGCAGCTATAACAGCATATTTTGTCAAAATTCTCAGTCGCAGAACGTCGCAGCTTTTGAGGGGGGCAGGTATCAGGATTACTGAATTCCTACTGCACAGCCACCATTACATATAACACGGTATTTCGACGCTTCCTGACTATCAGCTGTATGAACTATATTTACATAAAAGACTATGCGGTGACCAGAAATGTAGCAGTATTTTTTTGTGGTCCAACTACGACGGGAGCATGCTCAAAGTGAAAATTTTCACCTCCTGAACCCTTTCATATCCCGGACCGGAATAGTACCACAATGAAAGCTTGCAATGGCTTACTACAAATCGACTTTATGGAACAGAATATAACGCAAGGACTGCTTTCAAGCGCATGAATCGCTACAGCAAAAAGTACAACATAAGACTAAGGGATGACAGAGATCAGAGGTGATGCAAGAGAGGGTAAATATGGATGCGTATAAACCAGGATCGAGAGAAAGGTGAGATGGGGTTGAGTGCGACGAAAGCATTGAGGACTAGATAAAAGGAATGAAAACGATGGGAGATGTAGGCGTCGTAAAGCCAACTCAAGTCGTCGATATGGACGCGCTTGGGTACGGACGCTTGCAGAGGTCGCCTTATACACAGGCTACATCAAGAGAGGTTGCGGATATGATTGACAAAGAACTAAAAGGGAAGAAAATGTACGTATAAACTTTGAACAAAAAGCCAAGGGGGTGAAGGTAAAAGTATCACAGCAGAGAGGTACAATGGAAGTACACGAGAGAAATAAAAGAGAAAGAGAGGAAGAAGTAATATATACCAGAGAACCGGAATGTCGCTCGATGATAAGAGGCAGAGGGAGAATGCGCTGCTGACGTCACAAGTACGAACACCAAATCAAAAGGCCCCAGAATAGATGCAAAGTAGCACACACATGCTAGTGAAGGAAGGAATAATAAAGAACGTGAACATGTACCAACAAATGGGTAGCCATTTGTGCGTGTCACAATGCATCTGGAAGAGAACTAGTAAGATAAAGAGACGACAAGTGTGTGGATGACCGTCAGCATGTCCCCTGCGCCAACCAGCCAGGAGAGCGATTTTCATGAGCTGGTGTGGTAAACCTGGCGTGTTGGCGCAGATTCCCGAGGAGGCTTGATGCGGAATTCGCCAGCTATGGACACATGACTATAAGAAGGTTAGAAGAGTGTCTATGCGGTGATAAGAAAGAACACATACTCGGATGGGAAATGAGCATTTGGGAACCCAACTATTTTTTCGAGATAGCTCTTGTCGATCTCGCCCAAAACCTTATTCACCCCGACATTCCCGGTCGAAAACCATATGTAGTCGATGAACCCTTGATAGCTCGGGGTGAAGTTCGTCAGCGGAAGTTCATCTGGATTCAAGCCAGCATAGGCGTTCTTGAGGCCTAACCGGTGCCGAATGCCTTCGCTGGTGTAGCGACCGTAGATGTGAGAAAGGAAATCCGGGTGGTTGGAAGGTAGGTGGCCAGTAGAGACCAGGTCGTATACGCCCGAGTCCGGGACGGAATTGAAATCACCGCAAACGATCATGGGGATTTTGGTGCCGTCTGAGTAGTGAGGTGGAGGTCTGTAGGTCTGTGGAGCTGGTGCTGGTCTTGACCCTTCACCGCTATCCGAGCTGCTGCCTTCTGAAGCCTCGTCTGATGAATCTGCTTTAGCTATTGACGCGCCGTTCGTATTGGGTGGCGGTGGTGGGTACTTGGCGAAATGGTTGGCAACCTTCTCCAGTTCTTCCAATAGTAGTGCGGTTTGGACGACCTTGACGTCCACATACAGAGGATCCCAGTGAATGTGAGCATTGGCAACAATGAAACGTGTACCAGTGTGGATGTTCTCCAGGAGGCAGATGACGGCGATGTGATCCTTGCCTAGGACTCGGTTGAACATGTCGTCGGTCTTCTTGAAGTCCTGACGTTGCATCGCGACGGCACTGAACTCGACAAGGCGTTTCTCTACTAGCTTATACCTGAAAGAAAGTCAGCTTGAATGTACTCGTGGTAAGGCATCAACTTACTTGTCGGCTTTGTAGAACGTCGCACATCCATCGACCTGTCTTCTGTCCGCATCACTCATCGTCTTATACCGCCCTTTCGGCCAGAACACTCCTTCGTAACCCTTCTTGCCTAGGTTGACGCAGAAGAACTCCTCATACTGGGTGATATCGACCTCTTGTAGACATAGGAAGTCGTTGTCGTACTTCAAGATTTCCTCTAAAATCCGGCCCTTCCGGTATGACCACGCCAGTGCCCATGACGGAGTGTAGCCATAGAGCCTCTCCGTTGCATACTTCTCGCACAAGATGTTAAAGCACATGACGCTGAAAGTCTCCAAGAGAGGGTCCTGTGCCAACATCTCCTGTTCTTGTGGCGAGATGAGGTACTTCCATTGCCGCTCAGGAGGATCGTTGTCGACTGGACAATTATCCCGTAGATATGAGATTAACGCCGGCGTTCCATCTTTCTGTACGATTGTCTTGAGGTTTGGATCTAGAGGGTTTCCTTCAATACCAAGTGTTTGTAGCTGATGCAAGGTTCCAAATTGAGGTGGAATAGTGGTGAGATTGTTGTCGAAGAGGTAAAGTTCCTTAAGCTGCGTTAGCATGCCGAGTTCGGGAGGCAGAGTGCTCAGGTTGTTCCCTGACAAGTCGAGGAGTTCCAGATGTCGCAGTCGCGACGTTTCTGGCGGGACAGTCGACAGAGCATTATGGTTGAGGTAGAGGTTGATAAGGAATGTGAAGGAGAAGAGACCAGATGTGGGAGGGAGGTTCTTGATGTTTAGGCCACCCATATCCAGTGACGTCCAAGTGTTCTCGGGTGGTTTTATCGCCGTTGGTCGAGGGGCCTCCGCGATAGGAGCGACAGTGGATGATGGATGGTTGACGACACCATTTGTAGGAGATGATTGTGCTGACTCTGTAATCTCTGACCCATTCGTTTCTGGGGCTGGTGGTGGCTTGACGAGGTTGGGATTGGTGATTGGGATGGCAGATTTGGTCACAGTGCGAGATGCCATTGCGCTTGCCCTAGCTCGATGATGAGGTGAGCGTGACGCCCGAATCATCTATGCGAGGCGCAGCAATGGGATACATTGAGGATAAACCGATACACACTCTGACGAAAGACGCACCTCGCATTTCAAAAGTTGTTGCTGCCATTGGGGAGAAACGACAGCAGCGGACGCAGCCGGTGAGCCCTGCGCCGCTAGGAGATGTTGCTGGTGATTGTGTACATTTGGAGGAGAAGGATAGTGGGACAAGGAGTTCTGGTGGTGATGTTGCAGAGGCGGATGCTGCAGAGGATGGTGGCCTGGATGATGTTGAAGCGCGCCATTGGTGTAAAGAGCATATCCCGGGGATGGAGGGGGTGGTCCTACCGCCGACTGCTGCCCTGGTTGCTGTACCAAGAGCGGTAGCCGCCAGGGATTGTTGTCGTGGTGGTTTGCCAACTTGTGCGAGATGCCTGGGGATTGCTGAGGGTAGTACATCGCATTTGCGAGCCGATGTAGGGCACCAAGCTAAGTTGCAAAAGGAGAGGGGTCTGATTGCTTTTCGTTGTTTGCAGTCTCTCTCGTCGGCGGTGTCAAGAATGTATTGTGATGGTCGTGGTTTAAGTCTTTGTTGTAGGAGCCGACGACGAGCTCGCCCTCGCGTGCGAATAAAGCTGACTAAGACTTCCTTTCTCCGCTTCGCATATTGCAGTTCTCCGCTAGGAGGCATGCTCATGTTCTTATCCGGCATATGCTCAGAGACTTACAAAGTCCGTGTTATTCAATCAAAGTTACTACCAACATCCAATAATACAATATCGAGGATAATCAAGCAGCGTTGATCCCGACAATAGGGCTGTAGTCTTCCTCCTGAGTGGGATCGCCGGTCATCCTGAGAGCTCCCATGAGGATGCCATACGAGTCATTGCGAATGGCAGTGCCATTGGCGAAGACAGATTTGTCGACGTTGATAGAACTCCAGGCGTTTTCATGTGTATTCAAGTGACGCCAGGTCCTAATATTTTGACGCGGGCGAAGGAGCCGCCATTGTGAGGGTGAGGGAATGTGAAGAAGTGTCCGAAGGGGAAGAAACCACTTGCTCTGATGGTAGGCTTCAGGTCTATTTTAGTGTCAATTCTGGTCCATGGAGATTTTTGGAGATGCACTGCCAGAGCAAGGTGGGGTTATCACTATTCGCGAAGGCGTAGTTGGTAGCAGGCAGATTAAAGTAAAAGTAGTATGACGTGCTATCGAGAACCTGCTTGTCCTTCAGGCTAGTCGCAAGACCGACGTAGGAGACGTGATAGCAGGGACATCATTGAAACCGCCTTGTCAAGGCCAGCAGGCGCAGTGAAGGTGGTAACGACCGTTTGTGTCGTATTCCTGGTTGAAGGGTGAAGGTCGAGGGAGGGCTGTCACTTTTGCCGCTTCTCCGGTCAATGGGACAGCCCAGTGCGGGTAGAATATTATTCTGAGTGGAAAAAAGATTAACCACAGCTCGGTCGATTCATCGAACAGCCTACCTTGCAAAAGGTCAGAGCGGTTCCAGCAGGTACGTGGGTCAACTTGTAAGTCTTGGCAGTCTTTCCCTTGTTCTGAACAGTGAATGTGTGGCTGGGAAAAATATCAGTAGCAGTGGTGCACTCCGTGGAATGGATGGCCTTATAGACATTGATCAAACCAGCACCCGATTGAGATAGCGTCTGATAGAGGTCGCCGTCAGTCTTGCTAGTGGAGATCTTGCTAGCAGTCGTCTCGAATAGAGTCCTCGTAATCTTTGCAATAGCAGAGCGGTGCCACCAGCGACGAGAGGCCCTGGGCGAGAAGTATGGTCAGAAAGTATTTTGGAAGACGACCTCGCAGGATTGCCATTTGCTGGTATGCGGGTCTGAAGACCGGGTGCAAAGGTGACCAAATTTTCACGAAAATTCACATCTCGGAAGATGATGTCGTTCCTTCGCTCTGCTGAGAGAAAGACAATGGACAGCTTACAATTGCAAATCTCTTGGACGAGGTCTCGCTGTTCTTCTGTTGCTGCTAACAAGGTCACCGAATTGATAGACACTGCGCAAAGTCCAAATGTATGTGGCGATTTCGCGAGCCTAAGCAAAGTCAGATAAAATTACAGAGTATGCAATAGTCACTCACATGCGCATTCCCAAGCTCAACCAGCGGAGTCGCGACAGACGACCGCATTAGAATGGTCGATTCCCCCTATCTCTTCCCTCTTCCCTCCCACTACGATGTCTTCAACCGAACCGACCACCCCAAGCGAGTCCTTAACACTGTCTAGAGTATCCTATACTGATCTGCTCGCCCACCTCCATTAGCGGGTGACTATCACGTCCCGGACGACTTGGAGGCCTATGTCCTGACAGAAGAGTTCGATAGGGACTGCAATCTTAGGCCTCAACCAAAGGCCCCTAAAGCGAGCAACTCCCAGCCTCCCTTTTCGACCACCGCCCCTATCACTTCCAGTATCTCATCCGCTGGGATCTTTCCCCACGAAGTTGATCCGCTCGAGGCCAGGTTATACTATTTTGGAGTCAGTTTCAGATATCACACCAACCGTCGTGGTATCACTCGCGGCGGTCCCAAGCTCGTGTACAGGACCTCGAAGGACATATGGGTTCCACCCACCCAAGAAGACTTCGGTCGTCCCCGTGAAAAGCAGCTGTGCGACATTCCTCAGGATCACCAGCTGGCCAAAAATCCAAGTGCGTGGGATGACATTCGCAACCAGGTGTGTGGCATCGTGCTACTAGCAGTTCTGTGTCACTGACATTCGCATTTCACAGGTCGTTGAAGTCTTGAAGCGCGACAATATCAAGTTCTCTACTGTCGACCTCGTCTGCTTCACCTGGCTGAAGAAGAGGGAGGACCGCGATGAGGACGACGACGAAGAGGACGACGAAGAAGACGACGATGAGGGGAACGAGAACAATGACGATGACGGTGAGCAATTCAACCTCGAGGACCGCCTGCTCCTTGTCAAGGCCGCCGTATACAACACACCCTATACCACGCTTCCAACCATCTGGATCGGCGTGGTGGAAAACACTCTCGCCAGCGCGATTGCCCACGATCTTTCTGCCGAGATCCTCAGGATCGCCAGACAGTACGGCATTGCCGATGTTGAGGTTGGCTTTCGCGAGTCGGAGGCCCAGGTCCTGACCAGCCCAGCTCTCTTCGGCCCCGTTGACGACGATGACCACTGCAAAGACGTGATCGACGACCTCTCGAC
>Ga0247742_10002725_pt1 | contig 11481 bp, 15 predicted proteins | sample UWRJL208509C2_FD_180944 | JGI IMG/M metagenome (GOLD analysis project Ga0247742, IMG submission 180944) | Plant litter microbial communities from Arlington Agricultural Research Station in Wisconsin, United States - UWRJ-L208-509C-2 | ecosystem: Environmental > Terrestrial > Plant litter >... | reverse complement strand
TTGCAATTTAGAGGAGATAGGCGAGATATCCGACAAGAAAAGAGTTTCAAGAAGAAAATCCTCAAGTAGAAGTCAAAGCCACTGATATTGGAGGATCGATCCATAGTAAGCAGTACTGGTTCAAAGTTGTTGCAGCTGCAGCTTGGCTCAGGCGGCAATCAGCGATCGGCCCGACACAACATTTCGGCCCGTACAATATTTCTTCCACCCACGTCACTGCAGTGCACCGGCAAATTTTACGAAGCTGGAGATAAAACTCGAGGGCTCTTCTACGGCTTAATTCAGACATTTAACCCTCAACCTAGTCTTGAGAAATGCCTAAAAGCGCCAAGAAGAAGAAGGACAAAGTGGCCGACTTTTCCGTGAGTTTCCAACCTCAATGTTCGAATATTTTCTGATCCTAAGTCACGATCGTAGAGAGCAAAACTAAAGCTCGGCAAGGGGAAGGCACCTGCAAGCAATGCGATAGACACGTCTTTCAAAGCCAGATGTGAGAGACATCCCTTATACGGCGCCGATAACGCTGAAACGATATAGCAATCGCTCTACCTTCACAGAGCATCACAGTGGAAAAGGATGGTTCCGAACCTCTCACCAAAAGGCAACTGAACTTCGGAGACCTTCTTTCACACCTGAAACACCACAATGCCGGGACTAGGAAAGGTAACTTGCTGGAGACTTATCATTCTTTCAAGGTCTCACTGGTTTACATCTACAGATGCAATACTCGGCTTGCGAGAACTGCTCGATTCGAACTGGGGGATGCTAGACTCCTCCCTAACGCAGCTGTTGAACGCACTTGTTAGGTTGATTGGAGATGAGGTAGGTTACCCGTTTTCGTCCAGGGGCGTTTCTAACCCCCACCCCCACCTAGGATGCTGGAGTTCGAAAACAGCTGCTCGTATTTTTTGCTTGGTTATTACCCAAGATCCCCGCTGTGTGTCCACAAGTTTTCGGTTATCTCATTCTTAATAAACACTCATCGCCCTTGTAGGACCAACTTGCTCCTCACTCGCCTCTACTACTCTTGTTCACGACTTCAGCACAAACTCACATATTCCCGGAGATCAGAATCGACGCGATCCGATTCCTTGATATTCTCTTGGAATGTATTCCGGAATGTGTCATTGTAGGATGGTCAGATCTCAATGGTGGACACGGTAGCCGTGTTTTGGAAGGTTACCTTGGGGTTCTGAACGCGGGTACTAAGTACGGAGAAACCGATGGTCAGTTATCCCTTCTCCGATCCTATAGACGTTTCTAATTCTAAATTGGATATTAGGCCCTCTGAAGGCCACGTCAACCTCGAGTGTCGTTCTAACACCTGCAGCAAGTTTAATCTAAGTATTTATATCTCTAAGTACTGACTTCTTTGCTCCAGTCCAAACTTGTCGTCCTACGATCACTTTCGACATTCCTCCATTCTGCCCTTCTCGATTCTGAAACGGGACAGAAAGGCGGTCGTCCCCCACCAAAAAACTCAAACAAACCACTTGATGCATCCTTCATGAAAAATGTGTTCCCATCGGTGGCAAGCTACCAATCGTTCGAAAGCCTTTTAGGGACTTCATCTGGTTCAGGAAATGGACAATGTCGAACATGGCAAGCAGAAGTCGAAACGGAAGACGACTTCAGAGATGTCTTCACTCAAGCATATTCGATGCTGGAAGGCTCTTCAGGCGATCCGTGGACGTTGCAAAGCTTGTGTGATTCAACAGATATTACCAGTGGCACAGACCGTGGATCGGGATCGACAACCATTAATTTCGTTGCAGTCAGTGTCTCATATTCTTCCCGCTCCTGAAAGTACTGACGGCTTCCAGCATCTGGCGAACACATTACACTCGACTGTCATCGAGACTTATCTCGATTGTGCGCCTTCTGTGTTTTCTCCCAACGCAACTCCGTCAGAAACGGAAGTTCAGCTGATACTCAGTGTCGCTCGAATAACTCGAACGTTGTATCATGCCATCCTCCGGTCCTCGTCAGAAGTGGGTTTCTTGATGTCAGTATTCTCTACCATCCACTAATTCTTTGTTTAGGTTGATGCCGTCCACTTTGATCATTTAGAGAGCATCGTGAACTATATGGCTCCCTACTTCCCGACCTTTACAAAGGATAGTAGGGTACTTCGATTCCTTTATAAGCTTCAAACAGACTTTACATCACTCTTCTACAGGTCGAGCAAGCTTACGAAGAATTCAACCTAATCTTCTGCGAACTCACCTCCCTCCTCGTGACCGCCTCTGAACCCAGTTCTTCCCGACTCACCAGGAACGCCAGACGTAAAACTCACTCCACAGCATCGCGGAAAGGCAAGGCACCATCATCTTCGACAACCATCCAGACCGAACGAGTGACAGAATACATCATCCGACGGCTGCGTGGTGAAGGGGCAGACAGTGTTCCAACGCCCTCTTCCTCATCAATATCATCAGGAACCGCAGTCCCCATCACATATGGGGCTTACCTTGCTCTGTTGCCGACCATATGGGCCCTGATCAGCAACCCAGCATCACCATCGACCGGCAAAGGCACGCATGAGGAGAACAAGGGTGCTGGTGGAGGCGGAAGTTTTGTGAGCGACATGTTACATGCTACGCTGGACCATGCCATCAAGGTAGCATCCAAGTCGGCGTGTAAGCGGGCGACTGTAGAGTTCGTCGCACGGTTAATGCTGGTGAGTGCGATGAAAGCATATTTCAATTATTTCACCTTCCCTGCTTGGAGCTGTGAGTTTGCGGATGGATCTTATGCTTCTCTGCTACCTTTCCTTTCTAAACTGAAGAGTTGCATGGCCCCCAAACTCACGCTTCTCTATTTACTGCCTTTCTAGCTTGACTTGGAGCCTCATTTTCGCCTTGAATGCAACTTCTCAAAGGACCCAGCTGTGAAATTAAAGTTTGAAGCCTGGCTCTTACACTTGCCTCAAGTTCTGTGGGAGGTTGGGGGTAACAATATATCAAGCGCCGAGGTTCGTGGAAAGGGTCCATACGCTCTAAAAATAACTCATCCTCGATCTATTTTTATCTTACCCTTGCCCTTGCCTCTGTTCCAACAAACCCCGGGTTACAGATAATTCTGCGCGTCCTTCTCCGCGTTTTACAACGCAGGTTGAGCGCCATTCAATCAGATGTGAGTTCAATCACCATCTACGTTCAATCAAACTCACAAGCGCTCTTGGATGCTTGGCATTATCATTGTACAGAGTCTGCTGACTTCACTGCAATCGCGACTCGTCCCATACTTCCACATCGACCATCCAACCCGCGGACCACTAGGTGGTCCGTTCCGAAAGCTTCCAAGCGCGGGTACGGGTACGAGCCTGAATGCCAGTTCAAGCCAGAGTGCGTCGGGAGTGCGCCTTCTCGCACTTGATGTGGTGGCTATGCTCTTAGCGATGGACCAGAGCGCGGGAAACGGCCATCCGAATCCGCGAGGGAAGGAGGGTGAGGCGCTTCTGAGAGCAGTCGGATTGGCTGTGGCCGGAGAAGAGGAGGTTGGGTATTGGGAGCAGGTTGTCTGCTCTAGTAAGGCAACAGGATCGGCGTCATTATGATATCGAGGCTATGCTTGGCGCCATTCTTTATTCTTGGCATCCTTGGCCCGCACGAAGTTCAACATCATTGTATTTGGTATCAAACCATGAATCCTCTAGACCGATAAAAGAGCAAAGACAGCAGCCTACACAACCAGAGCAAGTACTGCATGTAGCAATCAAACGAGCAAGCTCACAAGATCCTAACTAAATAACGGGAACATGAAACGGCGATGAATGCATTTAACCTTCACTTTCTAGCCTTTGTCGTATCTTGCTGTCTTGCAACAGAGACGAAAAAGGGATTGGGTATACGCCTCTGGCGTCCGCATATCGCCGAACTGGTATAGCGAATTAAGCAACGAGAAAAAGATGGTGAGGGGTAGGTGAGAGTAGAGGGATGGTCATGGATGATCCACTAGACCCACTTCCACTTCATTCCGTCGACACGACCCTTGGCGAAGTCAGCCATCATGCCAAAGGCCTTCGGAGAGAAGTCGAGGTCTGTTAAGGCACAGGCTTCGCAACGGTCTTCAACTTTGACAACGATAGTCACCCCATTGACTAAACGGTACTGTTAAAGATATATCAATAGATGAAAAGCAATAAACATACGTGTGACTTCTATTTCCTTTCCACAGATTGGGTTGTTGTTGGGGTTGCCAAGAACGTATCCGCTGGACAATGGGATAATTATCAGGGGAAGGCGAAAATTTACGACAGCACAGCCCACTTACGGGTATGTGTCGTAGAGCAAATGAGAGACGGCGACCATCATGTCATTGTCGTTGTTGGTGACTCCGCAGGAGCCCAAGCCAGCTATGAGGAGAGCATTAGGAAGCTGTGAAATGGGGAGGGAAAAAATACGAACTGGCGTAGAAGGTTGCTTGACCAGTTTGGATGCCAGTCAAGAAGCCGGGAGGGCCTCCACCGCCAGTATTGCCGCCATTGGCAGGGTTGCCACCATTACCGGTGTTGGCTTGAGGTCCCGCAGTTGGCGGCTCCTTAGGAGGTGGGTTAGGTGTTTGGGGCGGCGGGGTCGGGGTAGAAGTCGGGGTAGACGAAGTGGTAGACGAAGTGGTGGTCGAGGTAGTAGTAGTTGTCGTCTCAGCAACTGGTGCTGCTGCGGGAGGGGGCTTGGGTTTGCAGCGCCTCGAATTTTGACGCCTACGCAGAGGGGATGAGACGGGGACGGGGACCTCTAGGGGGGCTGGGTCGGCGACGCGAGCAGCGATCTGGTGGTGACGAGCAGCATGGCGAATGGCGTGAGGGGTGGCGAGGGCGTTGACAGAAGCGGCGAGGGCGAAGAAGAGAACGATGAGCTTCTGAGCGGACATGGCGGGCAAAGGATTGACGAGTAAAAAAGAGGGACTTTATAAGAAATAAAACGGGAGCAAGGAAGGGATACTAAATACGGAAACGTTCAATCACTTTTGGCTCATCTCCGCTGTATGCATGTGTTTGGTCCGTTGCCATCGCGGACAATGTATCCCGAAAGTACATATCATACATCGTGCGCTGCATACATCTTTACAAGCCCAGTACTTGCCGTACCCCCCAGGCTCTTTCCGAGTGCATCAATCTGTCCCAGCAACAACAGACTCTCTAACCGGCTTGGCTCAGCAGGGATTTTGAACATCCTCGTCACATCTTCTTCGGGCAGCGGCGCAAGCCCCTGTGCAACCCTTGCCTGGCTTTCCTCTTTGCGTTTGGCAATGTAGTTTTCTGCTTTGGCACGTTCTCGAGCAATCTGTCGGCTAAGGTACGACAGGTTGCCCTCCTCTGTTCGATAGTTGTCTACAGCTTCGACGATTTGTTCCAAATTACGAGTCATTCCTCCTGCTCCGAGATCAAGTGCCGAATACGACGGGCCAAGCTCTGAGCTTTTCGTGCTCAATCCCGTGGCGCTCGACAGGGGCGAGTCTGTGAGTGTTCCGAGGAAGGCACCCAGCAGCGCGTTCGTTCGGATTTTGAGAGGCACTTCTTCCAGGATGGAAGAAAACGTTAGTCGATGGCTCATCAGACTGTGCATAGTATTAATTTCATGTAAGCATTGTTCAAAATGCCAAGTACTTACTTGCTTGTGCTAAAGTTGGATTTCTTGTGTGCATCCAAAAAGGCAGCCGTGAGTCGGTAGGCACGAAAAGATGCATTGCCCCTTGCGGTTTGAGACAGGTCTTCCAAGATTTGAATGAAAAACGTTGTCAGTTTTCATATTACTTTAAATTCCCCAAAAAACGTGCTCACCATGGACGATTACGATACCCCCGTGTCTAAGCTTATCCTGATGGATGGCCTGAGTATTCACTAATGTCTGATTGAAAAATGCGCCGAGTGTCGTAGCTTGATAGAACCCAATAACGCTGTCGTCCGCCTGAACCTCTTTGAGCGAACGGAGCATGGCAGCCTGGTGTCGTGCTGAAATTCGAAGCCCTTCAGCCACCGACACTCGCACACCAATTAAACGCATACCGACCACTAGACTTTGCTGATTTATCAACATCATCGCCCGCATGGTGAGGTAGCGCGAATGAATTGGACACTTCAAGAACCCCATCGAGATCGAGGCCTAACAATAAACCATGAGCAGTCGTTGAAGGCGCTTCCCGTGCGTGTTTAATGATTTTGGTGACAACCTGTAAATTGCAAAACATACAGATCCAGTAAGTCCAAAGAGACTGAACCCAAATGCCGCATGTTACGGAAAACATACCATGCCGTCAAGTTGCACGCAGGTCAGAGGGATTTCAGCTTCGATGTCAACAACTTTGGCCATTGAGGCAGGGATCGCCTCATATGTCGGCGCAGGGGCGGCAGTCACTGCAGAAGGCGCTGGTAGAGATGCAGCTAGAGCTGCTGCCATAGATGTTGCTGCCATTTTGTCGACGAGAATTGACGATGTGAGCGTTCAAAGTGTCAGTAACAGTCAAGTCGATACCGCGACTGATTGAGCACAAAAAACGAGACGCCCTTGGCAAACAGGACCAAGCTTGCCTTTAGATATTCCGGGCCGGTTAGCGCTCATCAATCACGTACAAGAGGCAGGAAACCTCGTGGATTTAATTCGCGCTATTTGCGCCCTCAGCGAAGTTCGAAAGCACTCAACCGTTCCTTAAGTTTGGAGAAAACCAAAAATTTGGGGGAATGAGGATTCAGTTGCCACGAGGTTGTACGAAACTAAGTATTATATTTTTTGATATCAATCAGCACAACGCACAGATGCACGGCGTTATGGTTCTGGTTCTGGTAGTAGATGCTTTGGAGAATGAGAACATGTGTTTAAAAATGAGGCAGTAATGTGGTAAAAGCACGCATCTACCTTTCAGAGCATTCAATCCTATACTGAACTCACTAACTTAATCAGACACGAGTCGTGTCAGATGAGCCACCTGCAGGAAATACTTCCGAATTTCCCAGTGGCTTTCAGCGCTGAGAAGTAGATACTCAGTTGGTGTTACCCCAAACCCAGGCTGAACATGTTCGACTAGGGTGTATAGGTGAAGTTGCATTCGCCAGCTATGGCGTATCTTCAATGACTTTGGAGAGAATGATATAATCAGCACCGTCATCTTCTACGTCCTGCTCTTTGTCCAGGTCATGGCCTTCTTCAACGTATCCGGGCGAAGTTGGGTCGATGTCGAACCTGGAATACATTCAGTTAAGGTTTTGCAGCTGCGAAGTAAAGACATTGTACCCTATGGATTTGTAAAGAGCCGCAGCTCTGGCATTCGCTATAGGGCATGCGACCTTCATCTCCCGTTGTGACAACAGTTGAAGTACAGCACTCACACTTCAGGACGGTCAGCATGACCTTCTCTATGTGGTATTCTTTGCAAAGCTTTTCCAGCTCACTGATGAGCCTTTTGCCCAGCCCTCTGCCTTGCATAGATGATGTCACCTGGATATCGTAACTTGCGTGTCGTTAGTTGTCAACCTATACAGCACAAAGAACACAGCAGAGAACATACAGGTAGAGAACATCCTCTTCATCCTCTACTTCAAAACGAAACGCGCAGAATGCAGATAAAACTTCCTCGTCGCCGTATACTAGGATAAACCGAGCCAGGGTATGAAACAGTTCCTGACGCTTGGAATCTGGGTCCCAACCAAAAGAAGAGTTGGTGTACCTGGGAAGGGCAATAGTTAGAGGTTGATCTACAGGCAAAAAGACAAGATGACCACTAACAGCGACTGCATGTTGGCCTCGAAGATTGACCAAATGAGCTTTCGTTGATTTTTCGTGACTTCGCCTGCGTGCAGGACCTTCAGACGACAGCCCCTATTCGTAAAATAAGTTAATATTCACTTTCAAAATGGGAATAACATTTTTTTTGGCTCACCCAGAAGGAAGATCATAGGCGGTGCTCACCAAGCTTGCGAGACGAACTGAAGACGCCTGAAGCGTCAAAGTTGAATGGACCTGTTTGACAGCTGAAGGGTATTATCTACTACCTTGTTCGCAAGCTTTACAGCTGGCGATGTTGCCATCTTCTTGACGAGTAGAGTCGGGCAGGGAGTGCAAAACGAAACTCAGCACCTCAGCTTCGAAATCTCAAAGAGTCACGTGTTCGAAAAGACAGGGGTAGATGTCGAAAAGAGCTACTCCCAGCATGATCACTCTCTTGCCTAACTCTTCCAGACCTATCTTTGAAATCAGGCTGCCAAGGTGCGGGGTTATGCATTATGGTTTGAGTGTAAGAACCTGTGAGCTGAATCGGGTAATCAGAACATTTAGTGCCGATCACAATTTTGTTGAGCCGGAGCCAAGGAAATAATCGCCTTTTCTACAGCCACTATCATCCAGATCCTTCTCAATCATGAAGTTGGATGCCACAGACCTGCGCTATGTCACATCCGATGAATTTCGTGTGCTAACGGCTGTGCGGCTCTTGCTTCTCGTTGTCGCGCTGAATCTCACAAATGAAAATCATAGACAGAAATGGGCTCGAAAAATCATGAAGTCGTCCCGTTATCCCTGATCGTTCAGATATCTGGCTTGAGAAACGGCGGAGTCAACAAACTAGTTGGATCTCTGGCAAAACGGAACCTCATCTCGAAGGTGCAAAACTCAAAATGTGTGTGCTGGGCAAGGATCCTTTCCCCGCAATACGCTAATTCGTCATGAATTCTTAGATGATGGATACCGCCTCACATATGGAGGGTATGACTATCTTGCAATGCGAGCTATGTCAAAACGGGACTCTATGCATTCAGTCGGGAATCAGATTGGTGTTGGGAAGGAGTCGGGTAAGTCCAGGTCACCCCTCTGATTCAAATTTCATTAAGGAATATGTTGCAGATATCTACATTGTAGCCGACGCAGAAGGGAATGAGATGGTGTTGAAGCTACATCGGTAAGCTCTAAACTATATGCCTATGTCTCAGACTCTCAAGAAAATCTAGTCTCGGTCGTGTCTCGTTCCGAGCGATCAAAGAGAAAAGAGATTATCTTGGAAAGCGGAAGTCGGCCTCATGGATGTACATGTCAAGACTAGCAGCCCAGAAGGAGTGGGCGTTCATGAAGGCTAGCACATACTTAACTTCCTCGTTGCCAAGTCACTGAATCTTCCTCAGATCTTGCACGAACACGACTTTCCAGTACCTCGTCCAATCGATCAAGCAAGGCATTGCTTATTAATGGAATTCATTGATGCATATCCTTTGTGAGCGTCGCTTTTCTAGTTCGTTTTCTTATGCTGATTTTCACCAGACGTCAGGTGTCGGAGGTTGCAAACCCGGGCAAGCTTTATTCGGATTTGATGGACATCATTGTACGCTTCGCGCACGCGGGGCTCATCCATGGGGATTATAATGAATTCAATATCCTCATCCGACGCGAAACAGGCGAACCTGTTGTCATTGACTTCCCTCAGATGGTCAGCACATCTCACGAAAATGCCGAATGGTACGATACATTGCTTCATTGCCTACATGGAAGGTATCTAACTGGTTTCAATGTAACAGGTACTTCAATCGTGACGTCGAGTGCATCAGGACCTTTTTCAGGCGGCGGTTCCGGTATGAGAGCCAATTATACCCAAGATTCAGGAAGACGGTAGAAGATTCTGGTCAAGCTAGTTTCAAGCTGGACGTGATGGTCGAAGCTAGTGGGTTTGGAAGGAAGGAAATGAAGGCGCTTGAAGAGGTGAACTTGCCTCATATAACCACTTTATTGCCTCCTGACACATCTTCTAGTACTTGGAGTCAGTAAAGGAGCTGGAAGATCACTCCGAAGAGTACAGTGACGAAGATAGCGAGGATGAATCTGACGGAGGTCAGGAAGAACATGTTTCGGAAAAACTTCAAGAAAGTCAAGGAGACTTAAAATCAAGCACATCCAGAGGATCCCCTGTTGAAAAATCTAACATTGACCTGGATGCTCTGAAAATGGACGAGCTTGTCCTATCAGATACGTCAGTCAGGCATCTTTCAAGATCTCCTCCGCAATCTAGAAGAGAGCTTCCCCTGGATGATGAAACGCCTGAGGAGAGAGAAGACGACGTGGAAGATGACGCAAATGAGCCATCTGGTTCTAGAGATAAAATCAAGTCGATAGTTTCGACTGACATGTCGAAAAAGCGCGCACAGCAGCAGCGCAAGTACCATTCGAAACGGTCTGCCAGGAACGCTGGACGTCCACAGGGCAGTAAAGCGAAGCAGGACACCAGAGTAAATTTGTCGGACCACGTTGGATGGACTTGACGCAATTTTTTAAATTCTTGTAATAGACTGCAATCTCAATGTTTGAACTTCCTAGAGGGCTTTTTTCCTTTTGCTACGAATTGGAATGAGATCTGAAGTCCGGAATTCCCGGCCATCTCAAAGTTCCCACAGTCTGTCATACAGCGAGCGAACTGGTAAGCAGTGGTAAGCCTGCTCTTGAACTACAACTCTCACTGCTTCATCTACCATCAGAGTTTTCACTTACCTTCTGCTTGCCACTTACGCTCTCTTCTTTATATCGACTGTCTTGCACCGCCAGAAGGAGCACTTATTCATCATGGACAAAGCCGATCTTGAGACCTACCAAGTCCAACTTTCTCAAGTCGAATTAGCTCTCTCAGCAGATCCCAGCAACACCGAACTTACCTCATTGCGAGATGAGTTGAAAGAGCTCATCGAGCTTGCACAAGCGGCGATCGCTCAGGCCGAGGCTGCTCCACCATCCAAAGCAGAGCCGTCCAGCAGCAGCCGGAAACACGCCGCCTCGACACCCTCGCATACATGGTCAGCAGGCGATGAATGTCTCGCAAAGTACTCTGGTGACGGAGCTTGGTACCCAGCGCGGATTACCTCCGTGGGGGGTTCAAGTGATAACCCAGTATACAGCATCGTGTTCAAGGGGTACAACACGACTGAACTCGTCAAAGCATCCGAGGTGAAGGCCATGCCTGCAAACTACAATCACGCGGCAACGGCACCGGCAGCTGGAAAGCGAAAGCTGACCAAGGCTGAGGAAGAGGAGAAGGAGAGGAAGAAAAAGAAGAACGAAAAGAAAGTCGAGGCGAAAGCAGCAAAGGCAAAGGAGCAAACGAACAAGCAACATGAATGGCAAAAGTTCGCGAAGAAGGCGGAAAAGAGGGGAGTAAATATTGCTGGTGTATCGGGGACCAGTATCTTCAAGACGCCTGATAATCCGCTTGGGCGAGGTGAGCCCCGTTTTTCGTGGATTGCGAGGTTAATTAGCTGATGTTCTCGAACCTTCTCTCTAGTCGGTGTCACTGGAAGCGGCAAAGGTATGACTGAAGTTGCCGGCAAATCGAAACACAAGTTTGAGCTCAGAGACGATGACGCCCTATAGACATGTGCGTCCAAGTTCAACCCTCATTGGCACACAGACTGACCGTGACGTCCAGATGTAATTTTTTCTCGGACTACTGTTACACTTTTTGCTATTATAGTAACCACTTCCCACGTCAGGACATGAATCCAATCCACGGGGG
>Ga0247742_10002724_pt1 | contig 11487 bp, 9 predicted proteins | sample UWRJL208509C2_FD_180944 | JGI IMG/M metagenome (GOLD analysis project Ga0247742, IMG submission 180944) | Plant litter microbial communities from Arlington Agricultural Research Station in Wisconsin, United States - UWRJ-L208-509C-2 | ecosystem: Environmental > Terrestrial > Plant litter >... | reverse complement strand
GACCCCGTGCTGCACTGGCCCGGCGTGGTCCAGTCACCGAGGTCCCACCCGCCCTGCGACCGGTCGTCGGTCGGACGGCCGGAGACGTTCGCGTCGCTGATGAAGTCATAGCCCGCATCACCCAGTGACGTGTCGATGTCCGGATGGTGGGTGAGACCGGTGTCGATGACCGCCACCGTCACACTGGTGCCGTCGGCAAGATCCCAGGCTTTGGCGATGTCCGCACCGCCGAGGTTCGGGAAGGCGGCGGTGTCATTGCCCACCGTTTGCATCGCGCCATCGCCCGCCCTGAAATGCCACTGGTACCGGGCGAAATACGGGTCTGACGGTGCGAACGCGGTCGCACCGGGGGACACGGGGGCCCTGACATCGGCAATGGCGCGGACCATCACGTCAGCCTGGACACGGAGCACCTGGGCGTCGGTGGCAATTTGCGCGATGAGCGCGCTGGCTTCTGCAGGCGCAAGTTTCCTTGAAACCCTGACGAGCTCCGCCCCGGTTGCGAGCTTTCGCAGGTAGGTCGCCGTAAGCGGTGTGGCCTTTGCGCTGGAGGCCCCCCCCCTTCGCCCGACATCCGCCATCGCACGCGCTGCTGCAGCATTGACCGTCTGGACGACCGATGTGCGATTCGTGCGTGCAACGGCATCCGGTCTGTACGTGACGATGAAGCGCTCGACTGCGCCACGGGCAGGTGGCGTGGCTGCGGTCGCCGGCACATGGGCCACCGGGCGACCTTCGTTTGCAAAGCACGCGCTGCCGACGGCAAGACTGGCTCCGGCTGACAACACGCAAGACATGACCCAATGATTTTTCACAGTGTTCTCTCCCCGAGATTCACGTATGGCACCCTGGAAAGGAGCAGTCGACGGACCGCATTGCGCAGGCCCGCGTCATCCCCTTGTCGTATCAATCGCAACCAACCGTAGTCGAGGGGAAACAAATCCGTCACGCACGACTTCTGCGCTAAACTCGCAAAATCTCACCAATCGCCTTGTGGCTTGTCATCGGCTGCGTCATGCAGCTGACGTCGTCTGCCGGCAAGAATGCCCCCGGGCAACACGTCATCAAGAGCATCATGAGAACGCGCTTCACCGACTGGCTCCGCCGCCTGCCCATCACCGACCCCGTCGACCGCAAGAACGCTTTTTTCATGCAGCTCCTGCTCCTTTACTCGGGCTGCAAGATTCCGCTCAACCAGCTCTACCTGCTGCGGTTTGATCCTGGTTACGCGGAGATGTTCGCCGGCCGTTCCGCCGCGTTGCCTGAGACCGCCGCCATCATCGACCTCACCGCCGAACTGCTTTTGGCGCTGTCAGCATGGATTGGGGTGTGGCTCATCCGCGCCGGGCGCTTCCGCCAGGCGGTGACCCTGTTTCTCGCAGCGATGTTTTGCACCTCGCTTACGCTGTACGCCACGTTCGGCTATCACCGCTGGACCGGCGATTTGACGACCATTGAAGCGCTTGCGGTCAGCGGCCTGATGCTTGGCCGCCGGGCGCTTTGGTGGATGTTTCCGGCTTTCATGGCGAGCTACGCCACAGGCATGACCCACGATTACCTGACCGACCCGGACTTCCACCAGTGGGGCGCCGCGTACAGCGCGCTGTTGCCGACTGTGTCGTCATACCTTGTGCTGGTCCTCATTCTCGACCGCGCCACGGCTGCGCTCCGCACGAGCCTTGCTGAGTCCAACGAGCGCGGCCTGCGCCTGCTGACGGAAATGGCCGAGCGCGAGCGCGCCCAGGAACAGTTGATTCATGCGCAAAAGATGGAAGCGGTCGGGCGACTCGCCAGTGGCGTGGCCCATGATTTTGGCAACGTGCTCGGCGTCGTCCTTGGTTTTGCCCGCGAGCGCCACCGGCTCGACGAGCCCGGTGCTTGCCGCAACAGTGACGCCCTCGCCCTTGCCGACGCCCTTGAAGGTGTGGAGATGGCGGCACGCCGGGGGACCGCGGTCAGCCGGAAACTGCTGGACTTGAGCCGCAATGACGTCTCCCGCGCGGAGGTTTTTGATGCCGCAGAAGCGCTCGTCGACACGGAGCCCCTCATTCGCCAACTGCTCGAACCCGGCACGACGCTCGTCGTCGACATCGAAGCAGACGCCCTGCCCGTCTGCTTCGACCGCAGCCAGTTTGAACTCGCGGTGCTGACCATCGCCTCAAACGCGCGGGATGCCATGAACGGGGACGGGCGTTTTGCAATCCGGGCTTTCCAAACGTCGGAATGGGTGACCATGACGTTTGAAGACAACGGTGTTGGCATGACGGACGAGGTGCGCGGGAAAATGTTCGACCCTTTCTTCACGACCAAACCGATGGGGTCGGGCACGGGCCTCGGCCTTGCCATCGTCCATCGCCTGATGGCGCAAGCGGGTGGGACCATCCGCGCGAACAGCACAGCGGGGACCGGTACCCAGATTGACCTCGCCATGCGGCTCGCCGGAAGTGGCAACAGTGGGGATGCTTGCCCGGACGAGCCTTGGTCTGCTGGGCCATCGCAAGGATGACCCACCGGCACGGATTCAAATCTGCACGAGCACGTATCCTTCGCCGTGCACCGCTTTGAGCGGGAGGTTTTCTCCGACCACGTTGCGGACTTTCCTGCGCAGACGGTGAATCAGGGAGTCGAGGCGGTGCGTGTCAAAGTCACGGTCATCAGGGGCGAGCATCCCAATCAGGTCATCTCGCGTGATGACCTTGTTTGGATTTTCCATCAAAGGCGTCAGAAGCCGGCGCTCCGTGCGTGTCAGGGGCACAAGGCCACCCCCGGCCGTCATCAGGCACCATCCGTCGGCGTCGAGGCGCCACCCGGACATTTCGCTGACCGGCGATGAGGCCGGGCGCAGGCGGCGGGCAAGGCTGTAGAGGGTAGCGGTCAGGACATCCATGTCGACAGGCTTGGTCAGGTATGCGTCTGCCCCGCCGGTAAGTGCACGAACACGGTCAAGGTTGTCGCCCCGGGCCGTGAGCATGACGATGCCCAAGAGCGGCAGGCGCGCGTGCAGCTGGCGGGTCATCTCAAAGCCATCCCTGTCGGGCAGACCGGCATCGATGACAACCATGTCCGGCCGGCCCGTATCCAGGGCCCTCTCCAGTTCCGCGCCGGACCCGAACGGTCTGACGTCAAAGCCAAACTGGCGCAGATGCGGGACAAGGATGCGGTCGCGCAGCAGCAAGTCGTCTTCAAGGAGAAAAACGCAAAGCGGGCGCAGCGCGGGCGGTTGACGGGTCACAGAAGCCATGGCTCGGTGCGTCTCGATGGGCGGCACGGGGCGGAAATCCCGGAGCACGGAACGTCGCATGAAAGTCAACGGGCCGACCTCGCGCTGCGCTCAGGCGGAACCGGTTTCGACGCTGTGCGCCTTGCTCAGCCAGCCTCGCGGCTTGAACAGGGCGTGCTCGGCGCTCAGGGCAAAGAACACACTGATGTGGGCGCCATTGACCATCAGTTGCAGTCTCGACGCCGACACGGCACCGCCGAGGTAGACGGCCTGCGCCTCACGCGTTGCCAACCCCTCTTGTTCGAGCTGGTTGAGGACATCGATGAGGTTTTTGCGTCGATTGTTTTGGACTTGCATGCATTGGGCTTCATCGCTTGTGAAAGGGGGGCGTCGCATACAAACAAGTCAGGGATATCCACGTGCGTCCGGTCGACGCGCACGGTTCCCGGCGCGATGACGGAGTCCATGGGCTGGGTGACGTATGTTTTAAAGCAAAGCCAAATGCTGATGACAATGGCAAAAGCAAAATGTCCGGATTTGCGCGTTTTTTGTCTTCCGTCTTTTTCGTGCGTTTGGCCACTGCCTTCCATACTGGTCGACCACGCGGTTCCTGACCCTGCCGCTCGGACGTGGACTTGCCGCACATCACTCGTGGTTGCGGCCGGTGCAATTCGAACCCTCCCCCCAACTCCGGACGCAGCTCCCTACTGCGTCCATGGCACGATGGCAAAGGTTGTCGTTCAATGTTCAAGAAAACGCTCTTCCCTCTCCTGGTCGTTGCGGCGTTTGCGGGCATCGCGCAGGCCGAAACGGCGACCGCCGTTCTGTCTCCGGGCAGCCACGACGCCGTCATCGATGGCACACGGATTCATTACGAGGTCGCCGGCCACGGTCCATTGCTCATCGTCCAGGCGCCTGGCTGGGGCATCGGCTCGAGCTACTTGCGCAAAGGGCTCAAGCCCCTTGAGGCAACCCGTACCGTCGTGACGTATGACCCCCGAAACAGCGGGCAATCGGTGCGCGTTGCATCCCCACAGCTCCTCAACACGTCAGAAATGGCCGACGACCTCGAGGGCTTGCGCGTGTACTGGAAGCAAGACCGCATCGACCTCCTCGGTCACTCCCATGGCGGGGCCATCGCGCTTGCCTATGCGGAGCGGTATCCGGACAAGGTCGGGCACCTCGTGCTCGTCGGCGGGCAGCTCATCGGCTTTTCTGCAGGTGACGAAGCAAAGGCGATTGCCGCCGCACAAAAGCAGGACCCTGCCTTCAGGACCGCGTATGCCGGCGCGAGCCGGCCGGAGAACAATGACGACGCGCTGACGGCGGAGTTTCGCCGCACGTTCATTGTGTATCTCCACAACCCGGCCCGGGACGCCCGTGCGGTGGCGCTGACCTTGCCAGACACCATGGTTGCCTCCTCGCTCGGCGCCGAGCAGGTCGTCGACGGCACGCCGCAGGTCCACGAGGTCGAAGACCTTGCCCATGTCACAGCGAAAACGTTGCTCCTCGTCGGTCGCTTCGACGTTGCCTGCCCGCCTGGCGTGTCCGCACGCATGCACCAGGGCATCCGCTCGTCGACCCTCAAGGTGCTGGAAGACTCCGGTCATTTCCCCTGGATGGAAGAGCCCAAGCCGTTCTTCACCGAGGTCGAAAATTTCCTGTCCCGCTGACTGACGCCGGGCGTGTCGCTCTTCGCGTGCCTGCCACACGCAAAGGCACAGACGCCCCTTTTCCCATCTGGCGAGGCGACTGCTGCCAGGGCATCGCCCGCATCACCGAGTCCACCTGTGAACACCCCTCACCCCGCCCACCCTTCCCCGCGGCCGCTCGGTCCGGTCGAGACCCTGTTTGCCGCCTACAACGACACCGGCGCCATGCAGTTTTCCATTGCGGTCGAACTCGAAGGCGAGGTCCACGGCAACCGCTGGGACCAGGCCATGCATGCCATCGCTGACCTGCACCCCACCTTCGGAGCGCTGCTGGCCTACGACAAGGACGGTCGCCGCAGTTTCATTCCCGGTGCGCCGCCCATCAGCTTCGTCATCGAGCACTGTGACCGGCCCGGATGGCACGACGCGCTCAGCGCGTCGGTCAACACCGTCTTGCCCCCCGGGGCGGCTCCGATGCGCGCACGGCTCCTTGCCGATGGCGCCCGGCAACTGTTGATTGCCACGTTCGTCCATGCAGCGGCCGACGGCATGTCGGCCCTGCGGGTCGTCGAAGACATCCTCACCCTCGTTGCAGGCGCGACCCTGCCCGTCAGGGCGACCCCGTCGCTCGATGAAGCGCTTGGCATGGACGTGGGCAGGTTCTGGCATGAGGACCGTCCTGCGGCAGGCGAACACACCGTGGCGCCCATCCACCTCGATGCGCTTGAGCTTGACGAGGCGGAAACGCGCCGGTTCACCGAGGCCGCAAGGCAGCACGACACCACACTCAATTCCGCCCTGGTTGTCGCCTTTGGTGAAGTGCTGTCGGTAACGCGTGCGGGACAGGGCGTGCGCATCATGTCACCGGTGAACGTGCGGCAGCAGACCGGCGGCACCGATGCCTCGGCCGTGCACATCTCGGTGGCCGTCTCCAACGTCGGCGCGCCTGCCACGGATTTTTGGGAAAGCGCCCACGGTGTGCACGACACCATCAAGGCTGCGAGGCATCCGGCTGCCGTGAGAGGGTTTGTCGAGCGGCTGGCGAGCGGCATGCGGGAAGACCCGACGAACGCGGCAACGAGCCTCCGGATTGGCCGTGCGTCGGTCTTCGACGCCATCCTGAGCCATCTTGGCGACGTGCGCTTTGACGGATTGGTGCCGTCGGCGCCCCGCGTGGTGAACGTCTGGGGACCGGTCATCCGCCCCCTTCCCGGCCTCTCCATCATTGGCGCAAACCGGTTTGCGTCGGGGTTGCGCCTGGTATCGACCTCGTTTGACCCGGCACCCTTGCTCCGGCCGGTGCTTGAACACCTCAAGGCGCGGTTGTAACGCGGTCTGCCATTCCACTGTTCGGCCATGGACGGCTTTGAGCACTTGCGGCAGATACCCTGCCCGCGGATTACCCGCCCACCAGGGTGGCGGAGTCGTCTTGCCCGGCACCGTCCTTGTCGGCGCGACTGGTCCGCCGCAGGGACTGCGGACTGACGCCGAACCCGCGCACAAACGCATCGCGCAGGCGGTTGCGGTCGCCAAATCCGGTTTCACGCGCAATGACCGCCATGGAATGGCGGCCGCGTTCAATCATGTTGCGGGCTTCTTCGAGTCGCAGATGCTCGATGGCTTTGGCCGGGGAACGGCCCGTCTCCGACTGGAAAACACGGCTGAACTGCCGCGGGCTCAGGTGCGCGGCATTGGCGAGGTCACCGACCGTCAGCGCCTTGCCGAGGTTTTTTTGGGCAAAATCCAGAGCCGCCTGGATGCGGTCGGACTTCGGCGACATCTTGAGCATTTCCGAATGCTGCGACTGGCCCCCTGACCGGCGCTGGTGCATCACCATGACATGGGCCACCGATGCGGCGAGTTCTGATCCCAGGTCCTTTTCGACCATCGCCAGGGCAAGATCCATCGCGGCTGTGAGGCCCGCGCTGGTCCAGACAGGCCCGTCGATGATGAAAATCCGGTCGGCCTCCACCTGTGTCTTGACGCAGCGGGTCCGCAGCGCATCGGCAAAGGCCCAATGGGTGGTGACCCGTCGGCCGCCCAGCAGTCCCGCATCACCGAGCACAAATGTCCCCGTGCAAAGGCCGGCCATGCGCCGCGACTGTTTTGACGCCGCACTGACAAAGGCCAGTTCCTCCGGCGGGGTTTTCCTGGCCAATGGATTGACCACGCCCGAAATCATCCACGTGTCGGCAAGGGTCCCGGTGGTGACCTGCTCTGTCGACACGGAAAGCCCGAGCGACGACCGGATTTGTCCGCCCGCCAGGGAGTAGTTCGTGACGCGGTAGATTTCCTCGCGCGCGACGATGTTGGCCATTTCAAAGACCGTCTGCGTTCCGATGGCCATGACCTGGAAACCGCTCGTCAGAAAATATCCGACCCGATGCATCTCACCCGCCTGTCATGTCCGAAAACCAGCCCTAAATGTCATTGGAGAACCGTCCAGCGCCATGCAGCATTGACCGATGGCATATCCGCACGCGGCGCAGGAGACATCCATGGCTTCCACATTCCAGACTGCAGTGGTAACCAGGGCGACCTCCACTCCAGGCATGGCGTGTGCAAATCATCTTGCCAATGCCGGTTACGGACTGATTCTAGTCGACGCCGACCGGCTGCGCCTGAATATGCTCGCCGATGCACTGACCACCCGGACGCGCCAGTCCGTCGAAGTCGTTGCGATGGACGCTGGGAGTGCGACCGAGCGACGCGCGCTCATTGAAAAGCTCGCGTTCGACGAGAGCATCGCATTCATGGTCAGCATCGACGACGGCCCTGACGGCTTCATCGAATCGCTCCCCATTCACAGCAGCGACCACACCGCGGCAGCGCCGCCGGCGCAGCGAAGCGACGACCCGCTCTTGCGCGAGACGCTGGGCGGACTTGCGGCGCGCGGCAGGGCTTTGGACGTCTTTCGCGTATCCGTGATTTTGTTTTGACCCACACCAGGAGGACAACACATTGAAGGCAATCGTGTACGACAAGGCCGGGCTTCCCATTGATGATCCAAAGTCCCTTTACGACGTGGACGTGCCTCGCCCGGAGCCCGGTCCGCAGGACCTGCTGGTTGCCATCGAGGCCATTTCGGTGAACCCGGTTGACATGAAGCTCAGGCACGGTGTGCAGCCCCAGGGGCCGCGCATCCTCGGCTGGGACGGCGCGGGCACCGTGGAAGCGGTCGGGGCCGACGTGACCCTGTTTCGCCCGGGCGACAGGGTCTGGTTTGCCGGTGACATCACGCGTCCCGGGTCGTATGCCGAATACACGCTGGTCGACGAACGCATCACCGGGAATGCGCCCACTTCGTTGTCGAGCGCCGAGGCTGCAGCACTGCCGCTGACGACCATCACCGCGTGGGAGCTTCTCTTCGACCGCCTGCGCATTCCGGAGAACGGCGGCGACGGGCAGAGCCTTCTTGTCATCGGTGCAGGCGGTGGCGTGGGGTCTATTCTCGTGCAGCTCGCTGCAAAACTGACGCGCTTGTCGGTCATTGCCACCGCGTCCCGTCCGGAAACCAAGGCGTGGGTCGCCGACCTCGGTGCACACCATGTCATCGACCACACCCAGCCCCTCCAGCCGCAGTTGGCCGACGCCGGATTCCCGCTGGTTGACCACGTCATCAGCCTGACCCACACCGACCAGTACTACGCGCAGATAGTCGACCTGCTCAAGCCCCAAGGCCAGTTTGCCCTCATTGACGACCCGGCAACCCTCGACGCCATGCCCCTCAAGCGCAAGTCCATCTCCTTGCACCACGAGTTCATGTTTACCCGGTCGATGTACCGCGCAGCCGACATGGTCAAGCAACACGGGCTCCTCGAGCGCGTCTCGCAACTCATCGATGCCGGGACGCTCAAAACCACGCTTGGCGAAAACGTGGGTCGCATCGACGCCGCCAACCTGCGCCGCGCCCATGCCCTCATCCAGGGCCATCGCGCGAAGGGCAAACTCGTCTTGTCCGGTTTCTGAAACACTGCTGACGACCGGGTCAGCCCTGCCCGGGCTGACCCGGTGTCTTCGGCGTCGTCGCAACCATGCCAGGTGTGCGGGGCGCAGCGTGCGAGTCCTTTCGCGCATTCTTCAGACGCCGCGGTACACCAGGGTTGTAAACAGCGCGGGGCTGATGACCGCCTGTCCCCACCTGGCATCGAACCCCCGGGTGGGTTTTGCAGCGATGACCTGCTCGAGTGACAAACCCTTCTTTTTCAGACTGGCGACCTCGCCCCTGATTGCGACGAGCATGTCGCGATACTCGATGAGGTCTGCCCGGGTGCCCTCCGGACCGTGGCCCGGCACGATGATGGTGTGGGCCGTGACGAGGCGGATGTTTTCGTCGGCGGCGGCAATCATCCCGTCGATGCCGCCACCTTCGGTGTAGTCGATGAACGGATACAGGCCGTTCCACCACGTGTCACCGGTAAAGAGCACATCTGCGTGCGTGAAGTAGACCGACAAGTCGCCGTCCGTGTGGGAGTCCATGTAGGGCCGGATGCGCACGCTCTCGGCGTCAAACGGGATGGTCTTGTCGGCAGTGACAATCAGGGTCGGCCGGGCGCCTTGGGGCACAGGCCCGAACGTGTGGCCCCATTCCTCGACCCGGATGGTTTCACCGAGATGACGGGCGGTCTGCGCACTGGAAACAAGGGTTGCACCGTCCTCGTGGACCCAACCGTTGCCGTCGGCGTGGTCCCAGTGCCAGTGGGTGTTGACCATGTACCGCAAAGGCCTGTCCGAGAGCTCTTTGAGTGCGTACTCAATCTTCGGGCGGGAAATGGCGATGCCGGCATCGACCATGAAGATGCCGTCTTCGCCCACAAGGGCGCCGATGTTGCCGCCGGACCCAAACAGGACGTGGACGCCGCCCCGGAGTTCCTTGACGGCAATCGGGGCCCTGGCGGTCGCGCTGTTGATTTTCGCGTAGGGCGTCTCGTCGCCCGCTGCAGCAGCCATCGCTGCGAGGGAGACAAACAGTGCGGCGGCAAGCGCGCGCATGTCGCGGGCTTTCAGTGATTTCATGGATTGTCCTCAGATAAAAAAGAAGAGGTGTCGCCAGCCTTGCAGTCGGGACGACCCTGAGAGCCGACCCGCACCTCTTCAAAACCGGTCCCTCCGCCCCGATGTCCTTCGGCCGTGCCGGGGAGGCGAATCAATCAGCCGAGGGCGGCGACTGCGTCACTGACGCCCTGACCGTAGTCCGGGTGACACAGGGTGCAGTTGTCGATGTGACGCTGGACGACCGGCCGGGACGCCCCCTTGATGGCGCGGGCGGTGTTGTCGAAGAGCTTTTGCCTTTGTGCCGGGCTCATCATCTCGAAGAGTTTTCTCGGCTGGGAAAAGTAATCCGTGTCTTCCCGGTGGTTCCAGCGCTTGGCGACCGTCTCGCCGATTTCCAGCGGCGGCTCTGAAAAATCGGGCTGGGCCTGCAGCGCGCCACGGCTGTTGGGTTCGTAGTGGGTCGAGCCACCCCCGTTGCCGTCGACGCGCATGGCGCCATCCCGGTGATAGGCGTGGACCGGGCAGCGGGGCGCGTTGACCGGAATCTGCGCGTAGTTCACACCGAGTCGGTAGCGCTGCGCGTCGCCGTACGAAAAGAGGCGCCCCTGCAACATCTTGTCCGGCGAAAAACCGATGCCCGGCACAATGACGGCCGGGGAAAACGCGGCTTGCTCGATGTCCTGGAAGAAGTTCTCTGCATTGCGGTTGAGTTCAAAGAACCCGACTTCAACCAGGGGATAGTCGCCGTGCGGCCACACTTTCGTCAGGTCAAACGGGTTGTACGGGGTCGTCGCGGCTTCTGCCTCCGGCATGATTTGGACGAACATCGTCCAGCGCGGGAATTCCTTGCGCTCGATGGCTTCATACAGGTCGCGCTGGTTGCTTTCGCGGTCACGGGCGACCACCTGCCCCGCTTCCTCGTCGGTGAGGTTCTCGATGCCCTGCTGGGTCTTGAAGGTGAACTTCACCCAAAACCGCTCGTTGTCGGCATTGATGAAGCTGTAGGTGTGGGAGCCGAACCCATGCATGTGGCGGAAGGATTTGGGCACGCCCCGCTCGCTCATGACAATCGTGACCTGGTGCAGCGCTTCCGGCAGCAACGTCCAGTAGTCCCAGTTGTTGTCGGCGCTGCGCATGCCGGTGCGCGGGTCGCGCTTGATGGCATGGTTCAAGTCGGGAAATTTCAGGGGGTCGCGGATGAAAAACACCGGCGTGTTGTTGCCGACGAGGTCCCAGTTGCCCTCTTCCGTGTAGAACTTCATGGCAAAGCCGCGAATGTCCCGCTCGGCGTCTGCCGCACCGCGTTCACCGGCAACGCTTGAGAAACGCACCATCATGTCGGTCGTCTTGCCGATGTCGGCAAAAATCTTCGCACGGGTGTATCGGGTGATGTCGTGGGTGACCGTAAAGGTCCCGAAAGCGCCGGCGCCCTTGGCATGCATGCGGCGCTCGGGAATCACTTCACGGTCGAAATGCGCGAGCTTTTCGAGAAACCAGACATCTTGCAGGAGGGCCGGGCCACGCGGGCCGGCGGTCATCGTGTTGTTGTCGTCGACGACAGGGGCGCCGAATGCGGTGGTCAGCTTGCTCATGCAAATTCCGGTTTGGGGTTGGAGGATG